>Ga0214164_1001748_pt1 | contig 12011 bp, 9 predicted proteins | sample TroBogepilimnion_13_FD_153003 | JGI IMG/M metagenome (GOLD analysis project Ga0214164, IMG submission 153003) | Freshwater microbial communities from Trout Bog Lake, WI - Practice 03JUN2009 epilimnion v4 | ecosystem: Environmental > Aquatic > Freshwater > Lake > Epilimnion/Euphotic zone ...
TTTGTCTATGAAGATAGCAGCATGAAAGGGAAGTTCATTACTACTTATGATGGATTTGCTGGTATTCAAGACCATCCAGTAGATATTAAATTTTCGGGATTTCAAACAGTAGCTCAAGGAAAGGTAAATGCTAAGATTGCATGCGCGGCACTAGAAGGTGACTTAAAATTAAAAGGTGATCAACTATTGTTTAAAGCTTCTGACGGAGAAAAGTTTATTCAATTATCGAATTCTCTTCATGATAAAACAAATATTTTCAATAGTTCCATTACTATTGATGATACGGTTTTTGATAAACGAGTACCAAATAGCAAAAATACTTTAGGATATGATTCGTTTATCATGACTATCGATAACCCTAATAATAGTGTGATTGGAAATAATACGAATGGGGCTACAGTAAGGTTAAAAACTACGGACGAAAGGTATTTTATGTTTTTTAATGCCTTTGAAGTTGAAGATGTAAAACCTGTGGAAGCGACTACCGATACTATAAAAGAAGTTGTTCAAAATAAAGTAGAATCAGCCGATAAAAAGTTGATTGACACAAAAACAGTTGAAAGTAACAAAGTAGAAAAAGAAGTTGCCTTGCAAGAAGAGAAAGCTATAAATAAAAGTATTTCTGAAAAACAAATTATAAATAAAGAGATATCAAATTCTAAAACAAACGTAATAACTAATAGTAAAGAGAAAGCAAAACAAACAGTTATTGATACTAAAAAAGCAAAAACTAATTTATCTAACTCAAGAAGCACAATGCAATTCATTCGAAAAAAAGCAATTGATAGCCCAAGCGTTTCGTTGCCAAACAGAAAGAAAGGATATTATATTGTTGCGAATGTTTTTGCTAAAAAGTCGAATACTGTAAGATTTATTAAATCACTAAAAGCGAAGAAGATTAAGGCTACTTATTTTTTCAATCCGATAAATAGATACCACTACGTTTATATAAGCAGCTATGACACTTTTGAAGAAGCGTCAAAAGTATATGATGCTAACATCAACGGAACTTATTTTGAACCTTTGTGGATTTTGACTGTTAATGAATAAGAACGTTAGTTATTATATTTCATTTTTCTTAGAACCCTCATGACTTCTTTAAAGTTACTATAAACAGCAGTATTTTGATGTTGTTTTAATACTGCTTTCGCATCAATTAATTTTTGTTTTGCATCATCAAATCCGTTTAAGAAGCAAATCATTAATGTGGAGGGTACATTTTCTAAATCGTGTTCTTCACGATCAGTTAGTGCCTGAGATTTTTGCAATTTAGACAATAAAGAAAGAGTAGCATTATAGATATGAAACAATACTTTTCGATTGTATTGTGGTGGCTCGAAGAGCATTTCAGTTTCAATTTTATAATATCCATTGTCAAAAAAAGAGATTTTCTGTTGTTCTAATGGATAATAACTTGTCTTGTCGTTCAATCCAAGAGGGACATATTCAGTAATCGTAAAGGTATTTTCATCATAAAATATTTCAACTTCGTCTTGTGCCGAATAAAACAGTTTTACTTGTTCGTTGATTAATTCAATATCTACACGAGAAAAAAAAGTTTTATCTCTAATTTTCTTAGGGATTCCAGACCAACAAATTACAAATAATTCTTTGAAAACTCTATATTTAGAAGGCATGTCTTTGTGACGATTGTTTACAAAATCAATAACACCGTCAAGAGTGTGTGCAATGCTGTTTCTAGAATTATTTTCGATACTAATAACCGTTTCAATATTTTGTTTGGAATAGGGGATTTTCTCCTCGGTGGGAATAGAATTGCTTCCTCTTCTCACAAAAACAGTATTCGCTAAAATAGTGTGGATATTTTTTTTGAAATAAGAAGTTTTAGATTTTGGTTTTATCGTAACCAAACCTACCACTTTGTCTTTTGGTAAATTTGGAAAAGGCACGTTTTCATATTGAATCTTTGGAGGATTTTCCAAAAAAGCATTGACTAGATTTTGAATGCGACTGTCGTCGAAAAAATCGTCACCAGTAATTTCATTATCTTGATCTTCCACACCCACAACAATATAGGAATTGTTTGAAGGATTTGAATTAGACAAGGCACAAATATGTTTTAAAAACTTCGCTTTTCCTTCTTTAGAATGCAAATTTAGCTGTCTCTTCTTGTCATAAAAACTACTCTCATCATTGTGAGCTAATAAGTTCTTAATAAGTAGACGTTTGTTTATCATTTTTTAGTGATTAGTAAAAAGTAAAAAGTGATTAGTAGAAAACCTAGTTGCTATTTACTAATCACTTTTCACTAATTACTATTGTTAAGGTACCTTAGTCCCCATGCTTTCGGTCCAAATAGCAAACCAATCTATTAGGTCAAGTTCCAATTCTACAGCTTTGAGCAACGATTGAATTCTTGCTATATTAACAGTTCCAGCAACCGGAAGGATATTAGAAGGATGTTTTATTATCCATGCCAATAAAAGGGTATCTGAACCAACGCTATATTTTTCAACCAATTGCACCAAAAGCTTTTTCAATCGCCTAGTTTGATCAATGTCTTCTCTAAAAACGGTGCCAAGAGGGTTCCAACACATTGGAATAATATCGTGAATTTTCATATAATCTAAACTTCCGTCCAACATTGCTTGGTGGTGTGTTGCAGAAAACTGAATTTGATTGTAACTAATTTCTGTTTTTTGAAGAATTAACTCCGTTTGAGATGAAGTAAAATTAGACAACCCAAAATCAATTATTTTTCCTTCCGATTTAAGTTGTTCTACCGCTTCTGCAATTTCATCTGCCACCATTAAAGGGCTTGGACGGTGTAATAGCAAAACGTCTAAATAATCAGTTTGTAAATTTTTCAGTGAATTTTCAACAGACCAAATGATGTAGTCTTTAGAGTAATCATAATGTTTTATAGGGTTTGGTCTCCCTTTTGTATGCTGTATGCCACATTTAGAAATAAGTTGTAATCGATCTCTGGAAATTTTACTTTCGGTAAATGCTTTTCCAAATTGCGATTCAGTAGTATAATCTCCATAAATATCAGCGTGATCAAAAGTGGTGATTTTATTTTCAATACAGATATTGATTAAGTGACTCATTTCGGAAGTGGATAGGGTTTTATCCCAAATTCCCCAATTCATTGTTCCAGCAATTATCGGTGATAAAGAAGTTTTCATGTGCTTTCTATTAAAAAGCCTAAAATTACTAAAACAAAATCATAAATCATCCTTAAAAATTGGAATTGAATGTAAGTTTTAACGCATTATTAACATTCTATTAGTGTTAAAATCTTCAATTTTGAAATGTTAAAATTTGGAACCTTTAAAATACTATAAAAATAGAATTTATGGAAGAAAATGTTGCTGCTTTAGACATTAGAGCAATTAATGAAAAGATAGAAAGAGAAAGTGCTTTTATTGACTTACTTACTATGGAAATGAACAAAGTAATTGTGGGTCAAAAACACATGGTAGAACGATTACTAATTGGACTTTTAGGACAAGGGCATATTTTGCTTGAAGGAGTACCTGGTTTAGCAAAAACATTAGCCATAAATACATTGTCGCAAGCTATTCACGGAAGTTTCAGTCGTATACAGTTTACGCCAGATTTATTGCCAGCGGATGTTATTGGAACCATGATTTACAACATTAAAGCCAATGAATTTTCCATTAAAAAAGGACCAATATTTGCTAATTTCGTTCTTGCAGATGAGATTAATCGTGCGCCAGCCAAAGTGCAATCTGCTTTGTTGGAAGCTATGCAAGAAAAGCAGGTAACTATTGGAGATACAACGTTTAAATTAGACCGTCCATTTTTGGTTCTTGCCACTCAAAACCCAATTGAACAAGAAGGAACTTATCCATTACCAGAAGCACAAGTCGATCGTTTTATGCTTAAAACCGTTATCGAATATCCAAAAATGGATGAAGAACGTATGGTAATACGTCAAAATCTTAAAGGTTCTTATGAAAAAGTAAATCAAGTAGTTTCTGTTGACCAAATTCTTCGAGCTCAAGAGGCTGTTCGTGAAGTGTATATGGATGAAAAAATTGAAAAATACATTTTAGATATTGTTTTTGCTACTCGTTTCCCAGAAAAATATAAATTAGAAAGTCTAAAACCATTAATCAGTTTTGGAGCTTCTCCACGTGGAAGCATCAATTTGGCTACCGCTGCAAAATGTTACGCTTTTATCAAACGTCGTGGTTATGTTATTCCAGAAGATGTTCGCGCCGTGGTGCATGATGTATTGCGTCACAGAATAGGAATTACTTACGAAGCAGAAGCTGAAAACATCACTTCTGTTGACATTATCAACAAAATTGTAAACGAAATAGAAGTACCTTAAATTTTAGTTGACAGTTATCAGTTATCAGTTGGCAGTAGTTCTGCTAAACTGACAACCAACAACCGACAACCGACAACTGAATAAAAATGGAAACAAAAGACCTACTTAAAAAAGTTCGTAAAATAGAAATCAAGACCCGAAGATTGAGCGATCATATCTTTTCGGGAGAATATCACACATCATTCAAAGGACGTGGAATGACCTTTTCTGAAGTACGTCAATACCAATTTGGCGATGATATTCGAGCTATTGATTGGAATGTTACCGCACGTTATAATGAGCCTTATGTAAAAGTTTTTGAGGAAGAACGCGAATTAACCATGATGTTGATGGTCGATATTTCGGGTTCCGAAAGTTTTGGTACTAAAAACCAATTAAAAAGCGAAATTGTAACCGAAATTGCAGCAACTATGGCATTTTCAGCAACTCAAAACAATGATAAGATTGGTCTTATTTTGTTCTCTGATGAAATAGAGTTGTATATTCCGCCTAAAAAAGGGAAGTCTCATGTTTTGCGAATTATTCGTGAATTAATAGAGTTTAATCCCAAAAGCAAAAAGACCGATCTATCACAAGCATTAAAATTTTTGTCAGCAACACAAAAGAAAAAAGCAATTGTGTTTATGATTTCCGATTTTATGGTGGATGATGATTATGAAAAAACATTAAAAATAGCTGGAAAAAAACACGACATCACAGGAATTCGAGTATATGATATCCGCGAAGAGAAGATGCCAAACATTGGAATGGTAGAAATGGAAGATGCCGAATCGGGAGAAATTCTAGTGGTTGATACCAGCTCTAAGAATGTTAGAATGAATTATGAGAAAAATTATCATGAAAAAGTAAACTACTTCAAAGATATTTTCTCAAAATGTGGTTCGGGAACTGTAAATACAAGAGTTGACGAAAGTTATGTAACCAAATTGTTGGGTTATTTTAAATCGAGATAAATAGAATGAAATTTAAATTATACATAGTATTCTTCATTATAACTACGTCGCTTTTTGCTCAAAAAGTGACGACTTCTATTGATTCTACTAAAAAGAAAATAGGCGCTGAATTTAAGTTGACGCTAAAAGCATCTGTAAATAAAAAAGATAAAGTAGTTTTTCCGAAAAGCAAAAATTTTGGTGCTTTAGAAGTCATTGATTCCTATAAAATCGATACCGTTAAGTCCAATGATAAATACGAATTAATTAAAAAATATGGTCTTACTCAATTTGATTCAGGAAAATACACTATCCCAAGAATTCCAATTTTAATAAACGGTAAACCAATATTTTCAGATAGTTTAAAAGTTGAGGTTAATGCCGTTAAAGTAGATACATTAAAACGCAAAATGTATGATATTAAAACCATTGAAGAAGTTGAAACTTCAAGCAATTGGTGGAAATATCTTCTAGGTATTTTACTTTTAGTTGGTATCGGTGCCTTGGTTTATTGGTTGATTAAAAAGTATCAAAATAGAGAAAAGCCTGAAGAAATTGTTTTTAAATCGCCGATTGAAAAAGCAACCTCTTTGTTACAATTATTAGAAACTAAAGAACTTTGGCAACGAGGCGAAGTAAAATCATATTACTCGGAACTTACCGATATTGCTCGAAATTATATTGAAGAGGAAATTCAAATTCCGGCGATGGAAAGTACAACTTCTGAACTTATTGCAGGCTTGAGAAATGCTGCTAAAAAGAAAAAATTAAAACTTTCTCCTGAAACGGTAGCCAATTTAGAAAAGGTTTTAATGCAAGCTGATTTAGTAAAATTTGCCAAAGTAAAACCATTAGATTTTGAAATTGAAGAAGACAAAAAACGAATTTCCAGCTCTATTGTAACCATCCACAAAGCGATTCCTACAATTGTTGAAGAAAATGATGAGCTGCAAGCTTGGAACGAACAACAAAAGGAGTTAGCTAGAATACAAAAACTAAAAAAACAAAAGCGTACTCGTATTATCTCAACTATCGGAATTGTCTTGGGAGCGCTAATGATTTCATTGTTTGCACTAATTTACATTAAAGGGTTTGACTATGTGAAAGACAACATTATTGGTCATCCAACCAAAGAATTAGCTGAGGGGGAATGGATTTATAGCGAATATGGAAATCCAGGAGTAAAAATAGAAACGCCAAAAGTTTTAAAAAGAATGGATGCGACTAAAATCCTTCCTAAAGATGCTTTTGCCATTTTAAAAGAAATGCAAATGTTTGGCTATGGTAGTTTGATGGACTCTTTTAACATCGTTGTTTCTACAGTAAAATACAAACAAGACCCTAAAGCAGGAGCGGAGAGCCAACCAGACGTTAATTTTGACACTGTTCTAGAAGGGAATACTAAAGCATGGGAAGCCATGGGAGGTCAAAACATCATTTTCAAAAAAGAAGATTTCAATACCCCAAAAGGAATTACGGGTGTTAAAGCGTATGGTACGATGACGATGTTAAACAAGATTCAAAACAAAAGTCAAAAGCTGTATTATGAAATTTTGTTGTTCAAACAAGACGGAGGTTTACAAGAAATTGTAGTTTCTTATCAAGAAGAGGATGCGTATGGCAAGAAAATTTTGGAACGAATTGTCAATTCAGTTGAACTTAAAAACACGGCTGAATAATGGAAAAAGTAACTTTTTTAAACCCAGAATTTTTTTGGTTGTTTTTGCTATTACCACTAGCAATAGTTTGGCTTTTTTGGAAACGCAAACAGCAATCAGCCACTTTGAAAATAAGTTCGGTGAGCGGTTTTAAAACCTCTAAATCATTTTTAGCAAGGTTAAAACCCTATTTAAATATTTTAAGATTATTGGCAATGTGTTCTTTGATAATTGCATTGGCACGACCAAGAACCGTAGATATTAGTAACCAAACTAAAACCACTAAAGGAATTGATATAGTAATGGCAATTGACCTTTCGAGCAGTATGTTGGCGAAAGATTTAAGACCAAATCGAATGGAAGCCTTGAAAGAAGTCGCTTCTAACTTTGTGGACGCTAGACCTAATGATAGAATTGGCGTGGTAGTGTATACTTCCGAAGCTTATACAAAAATTCCAGTGACTAGTGATAAAGCGATTGTAAAAGAGGCTATTAAAGACATAAAGTATAATAGTGCACTACAAGATGGAACCGGAATAGGAATGGGATTAACCACAGCGGTAAATAGGTTAAAAGACAGTAAGGCTAAAAGTAAAGTGATTATTTTATTGACTGATGGTGTCAATAATGCTGGGTTTATCGAACCAGAAACAGCGTCAGAGATTGCTAAAGAATACGGAATTAAAGTCTATACCATAGGATTAGGTTCTAATGGGATGGCAGAATTTCCATATGCCTATGCTCCCAACGGGAAAGGGTTTTTATACAAAATGATGCCTGTTGAAATAGATGAGCAATTAATGAAAACAATTGCAAAAAACACAGGAGGGAAATACTTTAGAGCCAATAGTAATAGCAAACTAGAAAGCATTTACAAAGAAATAAATAAGTTAGAAACAACAGAAATTCAAGAATTGAAATTCTATGATTATGACGAAAAGTATAGACCATTTGTATGGATTGCAGGAATTTTATTATTGATTGAAATTTTATTAAGAAATACTGTTTTCAGAAGTTTTATTTAGAGATTGAGCATAAAAAGAATTTAGTATTAGAAAAAATATCTAATATCTGAAATCTAAAATCTAATATTAAATGTACGAGTTAGAAGAAAAAGGTTATTTATATCTACTGTTTATCATTCCAATCTTGGCAATGCTATTTTTGTATGGTCAATATTGGAAACGAAAAAAACAAAAAGAATTTGGTGATTTGGACTTAATTAAAAAATTAAGTCCAGAAAAGTCTACGTTTAAACCGATTTTGAAAATTATTATAATTCTTTTAGGGTTGACCTTTCTGATAATTGCTTTGGTCAATCCAAAAATGGGGACCAAAATGGAGAAAGTAAAACGCCAGGGAATTGATATCGTTTTTGCCATTGACGTTTCCAAAAGTATGTTGGCTGAAGATGTTGCCCCAAATAGATTAGAGAAAAGTAAACAAGTAGTTTCACAATTAATCAATCAATTGGGAAGCGATAGAATTGGAATAATTGCATATTCTGGAAGTGCTTTCCCAGTGTTACCAATGACTTCCGATTATGGAGTGGCGAAAATGTTTCTGCAAACAATGAATCCGGGAATGATTTCTTCGCAAGGAACTTCTATAGATCAAGCTATTGATTTAGCCGCAAACAATTTTTTTGATAAAAAAGACAAAACCAACAAACTATTAGTAATAATTTCTGATGGAGAAGATCATTCCGATAACGCTCAAAACGCAGCTGAAAATGCTCAAAAATTAGGATTAAAGATTGTTACGGTGGGTGTAGGAACTGAAAATGGAGGGCCAATTCCCTTGAAAAGAAACGGAATTGTTGAAAGCTATCAAAAAGATAAAGACAATCAAGTGGTTATTACCAAAAGAAATGCCGCTGTTTTATCTGCCATTGCAAAAAGCACTAAAGGAGGGGGTTATGTTGATGGGAATTCCACTAAAGCTGTGTTGGATTATGTGAAAAAGGTTTTAGACAACACCCAAAAAACAGAATTTGAAGGAACAATGATGGCCGATTTTAAATCGCAATTTCAATGGTTTTTAGGCTTTGGTTTCTTTCTATTGTTTTTGGATATTTTCTTATCAGAAAGAAAAACAAAATGGGTAAGAAAAATGAATTTATTTAATGAGGAAAAAGAAAGTAGAGAATAAAGAACATAGATAGTATTCTTTATTGAATTATAAAAAAATGAAAAAAATACTCACTTACATAGTAATTCTACTCTCATTCGTTTCAAAAGCGCAAGAGAAAGATAAATATTTGCCGGAAGGTAACGATAAGTTTGCTGCCAAAAACTATGTCGATGCTGAAGCCAACTATAGATTATCGCAAGCTAAATTCAAAAAAAAATCAATAGCTTCTTATAATTTAGGAACAACAATTTATAAACAAAATCAACCGGCAGAAGCAAAACATCAATTTGAAAAAGCGATAAAAGAGGCTAAAACCAAACTAGAAAAACAGCAGGCCTATCACAATCTTGGAAATTCAATGATGAAAGAAAAAGATTATTCAAATGCTGTAGAAGCCTATAAAAATGCTTTGCGAAATAATCCATCTGATGAGGAAACACGTTATAATTATGCTTTAGCCAAGAAAATGCTAAAAGAAAATCCTCCTAAAAACGACAAGAATAAAGATAAAAATAAGGATAAAAACAAAGATAAAAAAGACGATAAGAAAGATCCTAATAAAGATAAGAAAGACGACAAAAAAGATAAGAAGGACGATAATAAGGATAAAAATAAAGATAAAAAAGACGGTAACAATAAAAAGGACAAGCAAGACAAAGATAAAGGAGAGAAGCCACAGCCTAAACCAAGTGGCGCTTCAAAACAAAGAATTGACAACCTTTTGGATGCCGTAAATAACGAAGAAAAGAAAGTTCAAGAAAAAGTTAACGCTCAAAAAGTACAGGCCAACCCTAAAAAACCTGAAAAAGATTGGTAATCGATAGCACAGAGAAAGAGATACTGAAATAAATTCAGCATAACATGAAAAGAATAATTGTAATACTAGTTTTGTTTATAACAAACAGCTTATTGGCTCAAGTAAAATTTGAAGCCAATGTGAGCAAAAACACTTTGGGATTAAACGAAAGAGTCCGAATTGAATTTTCAATGAATGAAGATGGTGATAATTTTGTGCCACCAAATTTTGAAGCTTGCGGATTTAGAGTCGTTGGAGGGCCTAGCCAATCCATTAGTCAGTCTTGGATTAATGGTAGAAGCTCTTTCCAAAAATCATATACCTACATTCTATTGCCTTTAAAAAAAGGAAGTCTAGTTATTAGACAAGCGGTAATTGAAATCAATGGGCAGCAGTATAAAACACTACCTATTAAAATCAATGTAAATGATGCTGTTCAACAGCCAAATGATCCTAACGAACCAGCAACGGTTCGAGCGGATAATAACCTTTATTTAGTAGCCGATATTTCAAAAACCAATCCTTATGTTAACGAGCCAATTACCGTAGTTTACAAATTATATTTCAGTTACAACATCGGAATTACCAATTGGAAAGAATTAAACAAACCAAAATACAACGATTTTTGGAGTCAGAACATCGATATCAAGCAATTAGTTCCTGAAGAAGGCATGTTTAAAGGAGAACGATATCGATATGTGGTTTTAAGAAAAACGGTACTCTATCCTCAAAAAGCAGGAAAGCTTGAAATAGAGCCTCTTTCATTAGATATCGATTGTCAAGTGCCAAGAGGTAGACCTAATTTTTTTGGTCAAGTACAAATTGTAGAAGATAGTAAAAGAGTTTCTGCAGGAAGTAAAGTGATTGCGGTAAAACCATTGCCAGAAGCAGGGAAACCAAAAGATTTTTCAGGCGCCGTTGGTAAATTTAATTTCAAAGTAACCCCATCAAGAACAGGATTGAAATTTGGAGAATCATTAAATTTGAATGTTAGTGTTACAGGCACAGGGAATTTGAAATTATTCAGCTTACCAAAACCAGAGGTACCATCAACACTAGAAATGTATGATCCGGAACATTCTGAAAATGTGACTACACCTTTAACAGGAATGACGGGAAGCATCGCTGATAAATATACCATTATTCCGCAGTCAAAAGGTAATTTTCCTATTAAGCCGATGCATTTTACCTATTTCGATTTGAGTTCGGGAACTTATAAAACCATTGCTTCTCCCGAAATTATGCTCAATGTATTGGATGGACCAGGGCTATCAAATGCTGCTCCAATAGTTTCAGGAACGTCCAAAGTGACAGCAACCAGTAATAAGGCTTTTGCTTTCATCAAACAAAAAACCACTTTAAAACCTATGGTTTCTAAAGATTTTTTAGGGTCGGGATTGTTTTATTCCTTGATGATTTTGCCTTTTTTAGGAATACCAGCATTAATCCTTTTCAGAAAACGAAAAGAAGCCGATGATGCCGATATCGTGGGCAACAAAAAGAAAAAATCAAATGCTTTGGCTAAAAAATATTTATCGGAAGCACAAAAGCAAATCAACAACAAAGAACCATTTTATATCGCTTTGGAAAAAGCAATGCACAATTTCTTAAAAGCCAAATTAAGCATTGAAACATCAGATATGAGCAAAGATAAAATAAAAGAAATCTTGCTTTCTAGAAATGCCAATTCCGAAACAGTATTAGATTTTATCAATCTTACTGAAAATTGTGATTTTGCGCGATATGCACCATCAACTAGTGTCACCATTCAACAAGATTATGATAAAGCAGTCGAAATTATATCCAATTTAGAAAAGCAAATTACATAACCATGAAGAAAATAATCTATATATTTTTATTCTTTTCTCAAGTGTTTTGGGCGCAAAATGCTTTTGAAAATGGAAATCAAGCGTACCAAAAAGAAAATTTTCAAGGGGCAATTAACAACTATGAAAGTGTTATTGCTTCTGGAAAACAGTCGGCAGAAATCTATTTCAACCTTGGAAATTGCTATTATAAATTGCATAAAATAGCTCCAGCAATTTACAATTATGAAAAAGCATTGCAGCTCAATCCAAATGATAGTGAGATAAAAACCAATCTTGATTTTGCTCGTAAAATGACTATTGACGATATCAAAGTCGTTCCAAAAGTGGGGTTCAACAAAG
>Ga0214164_1001749_pt1 | contig 12009 bp, 10 predicted proteins | sample TroBogepilimnion_13_FD_153003 | JGI IMG/M metagenome (GOLD analysis project Ga0214164, IMG submission 153003) | Freshwater microbial communities from Trout Bog Lake, WI - Practice 03JUN2009 epilimnion v4 | ecosystem: Environmental > Aquatic > Freshwater > Lake > Epilimnion/Euphotic zone ...
GCAGTGAGTAATGCGCTGTCGCTGGAGGCAAAGTACAATGCGGTACAGAATACGAGTATCACAACGAAATTTACGCTGAATGACATTAGCTATACCGGAACAGCCAATACAACCACAAGTTATGTAATGCTAGAAGGGTTGTTGCCAGGTAAAAACTACTTGTGGAACATAGAATTTACCAAACGATTGATCAATAGCCTAGAAATCAGCTTTAGTTATGAAGGGCGTAAACCAGGAGACGCTGCCGTTATCAACACCGGCAGAGCAAGTTTGAGAGCTTTGCTATAAAAAAAGGCAGCATACGATGTGTACACTGCCTTTGGGGTATGTTTTAAACTGATTATTCCTATTAAGGAGCAGGAGCTGGTGGCGCTGCTGGTGGTGGCGGCATCTTTTTCATCATTGCCCTTTGCCCTTCAGAAAATTGCTTAGCCTTTTCCTCGCCAAGAATTTCCTTTAACTTAGCTTTTTGTGCCTCATTGATCTCTTTGTTCTTCGCTTTCTTGTCATCCTCAGAAAGTGAAGCATCTTTTCTCAATTCTTCATGTTTTTTGTGAGAATCTTCCAAGGCATCTTTTACTTTTTGAATCTGATCGTCGGTTGCACCGATGTCTTTCAAAGATTTGTTAAGCTGTGCTTCTTTTTCTGCTTTCATTTTGGCGCGATCTTCCTTACTCATTGGGTGAGGACCTTGTTGTTGAGGTGCTTGTGGAGGAGCGTCTTGCGCATTCGCTGCGATGGCGAATAATCCTGTTGTTAAGAGGACTAGAACCGTTTTTTTCATAAATTTTATTTTAATTTGAATAGTAAAGAAACAAAAGATTGGGGATTGTCAATTACAATTAACAGAATGGTAGGACAAAGTTGCCTAATAATAGGCGAAGTAAAGAAAAGTAGTGCCCGAAGTCGGATTCGAACCGACACATCCTTGCGAATGCTGCGACCTGAACACAGTGCGTCTACCAATTTCGCCATCCGGGCATGGCTGTAAAAATAAAGGGAAAAATTTAATGTAGCATTCGAAATAATTTAAAAGGGATTCCGTTAATGATAAAGACCTATCAGTTGCTTCGGTTTGTTGAACAGAAGTAAGGGGTTAAGTTAAGAGTAAAAGTTGATTTTTTATTTGTGCAAAAGATACCGTTAGATTTGCATTGTTTTCAAACTCAATAAAACATACCACAATGAGCGCAAGAATGAATAAATTAAAGACAATATTGATGCTACTGTTGCTGGCATCGTCATTTGTTGGGTACTCTCAAAAAAATAGTCCCTGGAAAAAGCTGACCGAGCAAACTACTTCGGGAGTGTTCTTTGGATTGGGGAGACATTTGTACAGCCTTTCGAGTGGACAGTATTTTGCTTTGTATCTTAAGAACTACAATGCCATGTCTGTAAAGATTAGTGGCAAGATAGTGGCTAAAACTACTTGTGGTACAGAGATAGTGGTTAGTTTTACCAATACATTGGTGCCAAATCAAGAGGCATCGGGTGATAGTACAAACGGACAGGTAGGTGTGGTAACGCCGGATGATTGCATAGGAAAGAAACGTGCTATCAGTGCAAGACTTTCTGTAACGAACAGAATTCAGGACGTAGTTCTCAGGGATATTCAGGTGCAGACATTAGATGGGGCTTATGTTCCAACTGATGCACAACCTGTAACAGCGAATGCAGGAAGTCAGATAACGACAAGTGTAAATAAGGTTGCTAAATTCAATGACATTAAGTTGCCCCAAGATTCTTTGTTGACTGTTATAGATGGTCTGAGGAATAGAAACAGAAGTTTGCAGGATTCTATAATTAGTTTGAATTCAATTCTCTCCGCAAAGGGTATCAAGCGATAGATATTCCTTTTACAATGTTTAAAAGTATTTGATTACTCTTTTACAAACATAAATCCCCTGCAATTAGTAAAAGCAGGGGATTTATATTTTAGATATATCCTTAAAATGTAATCAAACTAGTTTTTGCTGTTGCGATAACAGTGTAAAAGGATGTTGTTTTAATGTTGTTTTATCTTATCAGAAAGGAATCAGCACCTGAAATTTGTTGTGTTCCTTCAGTTTGTCATCTTCATACAAATCAAACGAAAACCATCCACCATGAACAAAAACAGTGTTGTCTAAAATAAGGTTATCCTCTTTAGGATTCTTAATCTCAAACAACTGTGTGCCATTTTCTTCAAAGAATACGATGCGATATTTATGTAATTTGGGTTGAGGCAGTTTGATGGTAACACTATTTGTAGACGCTATCGCAAAAACAAACTTAGAAGCCTTCCACACAGGTTTAGGAATAAAAGGTTTAATAATGAAGTTGGCAGAATCTATCCTGAGAAGTGTATCTTTCTTTTGTGTTATGGAGTCCCGCAGATGCTTAAAGCTCTTTGATTCAATCCTTTCGTAAAGTGTATCAGTGGTTCTTTTATATATACTAAGATATTGAATAACCAGAGGTGGCGTATTCACAATAACTGGTGACTTGGGTAAATCCTCTACTTTAATATCATTGATAACTGGTTGAATGGGGGGAGGCTGTTTGATATTTTTGTTTATCTGATCGAAAGAATAAACTCCTACCGATTTGCTAAAGAAATATTGTCCACCATGTAAGACATAAAAGATACGATAAAAGACTTTCACTCCTTTAGGCATCCTAGAATCAATTACCCCATTTTGAGGAAGTTCTGGTGATTGCGCTGAATAAATAGTGGAAAAGAAATGGGTACTGTCAAACGAACGTTGAACTGCTAGTTGAATGCAGTTGTCACCAAAGGCGCTCGTCCATGTAATTAATATTTTCTTGTCGTTAATGTCTTTTATGGTAAACTTTGGCAGCGTGTCCTGTGCTTTTAAGGCATTTAAAACAAAACAAAAAGCAATTATTGATGCTATCTTTCTCATTCAGGCAAATATACTATTATCAATTATTGGATGTAATAGTCATTGCGTGTAATATATTTGTTAATTATAAAATGAAGTGCCTTTAAACTCCTTTCGCCAAAAATCTATGCCTTATTCACTGTTAAGCTATTTTATCTCTCAAGATAAAATTTATTGGGTAAAAAAATACTTTTTATTGATGAATAAAATGTTTTAATGAGCTTGTAAATACTATTTATTAGCTAGTAAATAAACTTAACTAGCTAATAAATTTTGTTTATTCATCAATAAATTCTTTTTACTAGCTAATAAATACTTTTAATCAGCTAATTAATAACTTTTATTGGCTTAATAAAAGTTTTTATTAGCTTGTTTATTTTATTTATTGTCTTGTTTATTTGATAAAAGAAGGTTTTTACGCCTTGCGACTAAGCAAAAAGCAGCCATTTGTTTGTCATTTTACCATAGATTTGTCGCCTATTACACAGCTTATGAAGGCATTGCAGATGGTAGATACGAAGACTCAGTATCTTAAAATAAAGGAAGAAGTAGATGCGGCAATACACGAAGTTTTAGATTCAGCAGCATATATTGGAGGGAAAGCGGTTCAGGAATTTGGAAGTGCTTTGAATGCTTATATCGGTAGCAAGTTCACTATTACTTGTGCCAACGGTACCGATGCGTTGCAAATAGCCATGATGGCATTGGATTTACAACCAGGTGATGAAGTCATAACCCCTTCTTTCACTTACATTGCTACTACTGAAGTGGTGGCTTTACTCCGCTTGAAGCCTGTGTTTGTTGAAGTAGATAAAAAGACTTTTTGTATCGATCCAGAGGCTATCCGAAAAGCAATTACTCCCAAAACAAAAGCCATTGTTCCAGTTCATTTATACGGTCACGCAGCGCCGATGGAAGAGATAATGGCTATCGCAAAAGAATACAATCTTTTTGTAATTGAAGATAATGCCCAAGCCATTGGTTGCGATTATACCTTTAGCGATGGGACGGTTAAGAAAACAGGAAGCATTGGACATATTGGTTGTACTTCCTTTTATCCAAGTAAGAATTTGGGTGCTTATGGCGATGGTGGCGCTATTTTTACCAATGATGAAGCATTGGCAGAGAAGATAAGAATGACGGCAAATCATGGCCAGAAAGTTCGTTATCTGCATGACCTTGTTGGATGCAATTCGAGATTAGATGCAATTCAGGCTGCCATATTGAATGTGAAATTGAAAAGATTGGATAGTTATAATGCAGCCCGTCAATCAGCTGCTGCCTATTACACAAAAGCTTTTGAAGGTATAGATTGGATTACGACTCCCTACACAGCACCTTATTCAACCCACGTTCATCACCAGTACACCCTTATACTTAATGGGGTAAACAGAGATGAACTAAGTGCGTATCTGACCTCTAAAGGGATTCCGAACATGATTTATTACCCTGTTCCTGGACACAAACAGAAAATGTTTTCAAACTTTGGGTTGAATGATGTTGATTTGCCAATTACCGACTGGCTTACGGAAAGGGTTATTTCGCTACCCATCCATACCGAACTGGAGCAAGAACAATTAGCTTTTATATCTTCCGAGTTACTTAAATTTAAACAAGCAAAATAATATAAATTATGAAAATAGCCGTTGTTGGAACTGGTTATGTAGGATTGGTATCTGGTACTTGTTTCGCTGAAACTGGTAACAAAGTAGTTTGTATAGATATTGATCAAAGAAAAGTTACGAAGTTATCTAATGGTGAGATTACCATTTATGAGCCTGGTTTGGAGAAGATATTCTTGAGAAATCTCAATGAAGGTAGGCTTACGTTTACAACCAATCTGGAAGAGGGTATCAAAGATGCAGCTGTAATCTTCCTAGCATTGCCGACTCCTCCCGGTGCCGATGGTAGTGCCGACTTGAAATATGTGTTGGGTGTTGCAGACCATTTGGGTAAGATATTGACTGATTATAAAGTCATTGTAGATAAAAGTACGGTTCCGGTTGGTACGGCTGACAAAGTTCGTGCTGCTATAGCTGCTAATTACAAAGGTGAATTTGATGTAGTGAGTAACCCTGAATTTTTGCGTGAGGGTGTTGCAGTAGAAGACTTTATGAAACCTGATAGGGTTGTGATTGGTGCTGGTTCAGACAGGGCAAAGAAAGTAATGGGTGAATTATATGCACCTTATGTACGTCAAGGTAATCCGGTAATCTTTATGGATGAGAAGAGTGCAGAACTTACCAAGTATGCTGCCAACTCATTCCTTGCCACCAAGATTTCTTTCATGAACGAAATAGCTCAGCTTTGCGAAAGGCTAGGTGCTGATGTAGATATGGTTCGTCGCGGTATTGGTAGTGATGATCGGATTGGTAAACGTTTCCTTTTCCCTGGAATCGGTTATGGTGGTAGTTGCTTTCCCAAAGATGTTCAGGCGTTGATTATGTCTGCAGAAGAAGTTGGATACGACTTTCAGATATTGAAGGCTGTAGAGGATGTAAATGAAAAGCAAAAGCTTCATTTGATTCCTAAGATTAAAGCATTCTATAATAATGATTTGAAAGGAAAGCATTTTGCTTTGTGGGGATTGGCGTTCAAACCAAATACAGATGACATTCGCGAAGCACCAGCTTTGTACTTGATTGATGCCTTGTTGGAAGCAGGTGCAACTGTAGCTGCATTTGACCCTGAAGCGGCAGAGAATGTAAAAGGAGTAGTTGGCGACAAAATCACTTATGGTAAAAGTCAGTACAGTGTGCTGGATAAAGCCGACGCATTGATTATTGCTACTGAATGGTCAGAATTCAGGACACCAGATTTTGAATTCATGGAGAAACTATTAAAGGCGAAAGTATTGTTTGATGGACGTAACCTTTTTGATTCTAAGCAGATAAGAGAAGCGGGCTATCATTACGAAAGTATCGGAAGACCATAGTTAAATGATAATTTACAATTGATAAATAAAACAAATGAAAAGAGTATTAATTACCGGTGCAGCAGGATTCCTTGGGTCTCATCTGTGTGATAGATTTATTAAAGAAGGATATCACGTCATTGGAATGGATAACCTGATTACTGGTGACTTAAAGAACATTGAACACCTTTTCCCTCTAGAGCATTTTGAGTTTTATAACCACGATGTTTCTAAGTTTATTCATGTGCCTGGTCAGTTGGATTATATCCTTCATTTTGCTTCTCCCGCTAGTCCGATAGATTATCTAAAAATACCGATTCAGACACTTAAAGTGGGTTCTTTAGGAACACATAACTGTTTGGGATTGGCGAAAGCAAAAGGCGCGAGAATGTTGATTGCATCTACCAGTGAGGTCTATGGCGATCCTTTGGTGCATCCTCAAACGGAAGAATATTGGGGTAATGTAAACCCTATTGGTCCTCGTGGGGTATATGATGAAGCAAAACGTTTTCAGGAAGCTATCACCATGGCTTACCATACTTTCCACGGTGTGGAAACAAGAATCGTTCGGATCTTCAATACCTATGGTCCCAAGATGCGTCTGAATGATGGTCGTGCTTTACCTGCATTTATTGGTCAGGCTTTGCGTGGTGAGGACTTAACCGTATTTGGTGATGGTTCTCAAACCCGTAGCTTCTGCTTTGTAGATGATCTGGTTGAAGGTATTTATAGATTACTCTTAAGCGACTATGCTTACCCAGTAAATATTGGTAATCCTAATGAAATATCATTGAAGGACTTTGCAGAAGAAGTATTGAAATTAACTGGTTCTGATGTAAAGATTGTTTACAAGGAATTGCCTAAAGATGATCCCAAGCAGCGTCAGCCTGATATTACAAAGGCCAAGGAACTATTAGGTTGGGAACCTAAAGTGGGTCGTGCAGAAGGATTGAGGATTACGTATGAATACTTCAAATCTCTTCCTTCCTCCGAGTGGATGAAATTGCCAAAGGAGTTTGTAAGCAATAAATAAGTTATGAGTTATGAGTTATAAGTTATAAGTTATAAGTTATGAGTCATAAGTCATAAAGCATAAGACAAAAGTTATGAGTAATAAAGGGTATAAATAATAAACTAGCTATTAAATTTTACTGCTTATGACTTACGACTTACCACTTATGACTTACGACTTACCACTTACCACTTATGACTTATTGAAAACTAAACAAAGTAAAATTGCTATAATCGGCTTGGGCTATGTGGGGCTTCCCATAGCCCTTTCTTTTGCCCGTCACTTATCGGTTATTGGTTTCGACATCAACGATGAAAGGGTCGGATTAATGAAGCAGGGCATAGACCCTAGCAACGAATTGCCTCCTGCAGAGTTCAAAGACTGCGACATCCTCTTCACTTCTTCAATTGAAGATTTAAAACAAGCTTCTTTCTACATCATTGCCGTTCCTACGGCTGTAGATGCCCACAATATCCCTGATCTGACTTCTTTAAAAAGAGCTTCAGAAACTGTGGGAAAGGTAATAGCCAAAGGTGATTATGTTGTTTTCGAATCTACTGTTTACCCTGGTTGTACCGAAGAAGATTGCCTTCCTATCATCGAAAAGATAAGCGGACTTAAAGTTGGTATAGATTTCAAGTTGGGCTATTCTCCTGAAAGAATTAATCCGGGAGATAAAGTTCATACACTAGAGAATATCATCAAAGTAGTAGCTGGTTGCGATGAAGAGTCATTGGAAGTGATTGCCAAGGTCTATTCTATCGTTGTAAAGGCAGGCATTCACAAAGCATCGAGTATCAAAGTGGCGGAAGCTGCTAAGATTATCGAAAACACACAGCGCGATTTAAATATTGCACTCATGAATGAGCTCTCTATCATCTTCGATAAGATGGGTGTCAATACCTTCGAAGTCCTGGAAGCTGCTGCAACCAAATGGAACTTCCTTAAGTTTACGCCAGGTTTGGTTGGCGGACATTGTATTGGCGTAGACCCTTATTACCTTACTTATAAGGCTGCAAAGCTGGGATACGCATCCAAGATTATTGCGGCGGGGCGTTACATCAATGACGGAATGGGAAGCTATGTTGCCAAGAAGGTTATTCAGCATATCATCAAGCATAGTTCGGATGTGAAGGCTGCTAAAGTGCTGGTGATGGGGGCAACCTTTAAGGAAAATGTTACCGACATCCGCAACAGCAAAGTGGCAGATGTGGTGAAAGCGCTCAAAGATTACCACCTTAATGTAGATGTTACGGATGCTTTCGCTAACAGCGATGCTTTAAAAGCGGAGTATGGGTTTCCCTTAATCAGTGATATTGCTTCGGATTATGACGCGGTTATTGTTATCGTGCCGCACAGTCCCTACAAAGATTTCGATGATACGTATTTTGCTTCCATCACAAAGAAAGATGCGTTGATAGCGGATATAAAAGGAATTTATAGGGGGAAGATAAGCAGTAGACAATATTGGAGTCTGTAGCAGTTAACCGTTAACCGATTACCGTTAACCATCAAACAAATGTTTCGTTTCCCTTTACGGTTAACGGTAATTCGGTTAACGGTTAACAAAATAAAAATAAACAGAAAATTATATGTACAAGCCTTTAGTAGTAGTCACCGGGAAGAATGGTCAGTTGGGTTGGGAATTAGCGCAGCTAAAAGCACTGAACACTTTTCAGTTCGATTTCCTTTTTATAGACAAGGAAGAGTTGGATCTATCCAATCCCGCGTCTATCCCTGCTTTTTTTAAGCAGCACAAACCCCAGTATTTTGTCAATTGTGGCGCCTATACCCTTGTAGATAAGGCAGAAACAGAGAGGGAACTCACGCGTGCCATCAATGCAACTAGTGTGGGTGTGATTGCTGCCGAGTGTGCCGCTATCGGGTGTACATTGATTACCATTTCTACCGATTATGTGTTTGATGGTAATGGAACCTCTCCCTATTTGCCCACTCAGGCGACTGATCCATTAAATTATTATGGACTCACCAAACAAGAAGGCGAGCAACTTGCATTGCAAAACAATCCAAAGACTATCATCATCCGTACTTCTTGGGTGTATAGTACACATGCCAACAACTTTGTAAAAACGATGCTTCGTTTGATGAAGGAGCGTCCCGAAATAAAAGTAGTGGGCGATCAGGTAGGTTCACCCACTTATGCTGCCGATCTAGCTGAAGCCATCATACAAATTATTGAGCAATTAGAGAGTGGTGCCACCCATTATGGCATCTATCACTTTAGTAATAGCGGTGTTATCTCCTGGTACGATTTTGCGGTAGCCATCAACAAAATTGCTGGGTTCAACTGCAATGTCTTGTCTATCCCCACGTCCGATTATCCCACTCCAGCCAAGCGTCCGGCCTATTCGGTATTAGACAAAGAATCTATTACAAAAGATTTTGAGATTAAATTGACCGATTGGTTAATCAGTTTAAAGAAATGCATCTACTCAATGGGTATTAACGGAAAGTAGAATTAGTGATTAATGTTTAAAGGTTAATGATTATTGATTGACATTTAATCATTAGCTGTCGGTTTAGAAAACAAAAGAGTCTGTTTTGAGGGATTAACCCAAAATAGACTCTTTTTAGTTTTCTATAATCCAATTCAGCATAAATCAATAAATTAAGCAGTATCGGATTTATGCTATCACCATGCTCAGAGAACCTAAACAGAGGATTATGATGAAATTATGTATAGACGAATATTTATCCGTCTATTTTTAATTCAACAACTGCCCAATTCCCCAATTAACCCCCTTTTTCAATCAGTATTTCCTCCCAACCACAATACCTATGATTATAATCATATCATCGCTGTCATTCCCTTGCTGTATCATTGCACCGATAGCAAATAACAAAACGATTCGCTATTGCCCTCTAGGTCTGTCATATAGTTTAAAGTTAACAATTGCCTTCATCGGCATCCACTTAAAACAAAGCATCTCCTCCTTCGCTTTCTAGTTTTATTCAGTTAATTTTTTAAATTATTTATTATGACAGCAAACATCGCTATCAACAATCCGCTTACCCCAGCAATGGTTACTAGTACCGAAACAGGTATCACTGGGCTTCATACAATATTGGATATTATAAAAATATCACTTACCGAGCTTCAAACCAAAGGATTATATAAGGTAGGCCCCATCCGGATGTCGGAGATAGCAACCATTTACACCAAATTAATTAAAGGTCATCCCGAAACAATTACTTCTTCCTTCACCTTGGCTTCTTTTGATGCGCTTACCCAGGAAGCGATCGACTCAGATACCCTCGAAGCGATGCTTTTGGCATTGGCTGCCATTGTTGGCGGACATGGGCAGGTGGTGCAGAATAACAGGATGTTTTTTGCTTTGCAATGTTTGGATAACGCCAGGCTAATGGGCAAAACAGCACCCGCTATCCAAACAATTGTCGATGAAATAACGGCTGAATTCTTTTCTAAATCGGCGGCCGCCAAAAAAACGCCCACCGGTTATACCATAGCCCCTGCTGCTGCTATTACCATCAGCGGAGTGGTTACAGGCAAGTTTCTTACCAATAGTGGTGTAACAATCCTCTCATTTTTAAAAGTTGGGGGGCTAGTTGCTGATGCTATTACAGTTTTCCCCGGTGCGGGCGTATTGGTGCCTACAGGATGGGCTAAAATTGTAGTTACCAATGTGAGTGCATTGGCCGAAGGCGCATTTAGCTTGTTTATACAGTCGTAAATGAATGGATGATTTTTTTATTGATATTTGAAAAGGTTGGTTCTTTATTGAATCGCCTTTTTTTTATGCCCAATTCAACTCACAATGCGATAATAGGTTTCTATTTGGTTCTTATACATTATAATTTGAAGTAGCCCATCTTAATTGCTGATTAGGAATGTAGTCTTAGTTGATTCGTACTATGTTTTAGTAGATACCTGCCACCAAAAAACTGAACCGTGCCATAGTCATAGTTGATTCGAACCATGATTGTAGTTGATTCGACCTATAAAAAAACTGAACCGTGCCATCAACATTCATTGTGGCTACCATGAAAAAACTGATCATGCCATGCCTGATGATGGTTCATGCCATGAGGAGTGGTAGTACCTGCCATGAAAAAACTGAACCGTGCCATGAAAAAGCTGGTTCGTGCCATGAAAATACTCATCTGTGCCATGAGGAGTGGTTGTACCTGCCATGAAAAAACTGAACCGAACCATGAAGAAACTGATTCGTGCCATGGATGTTAGTGGTGGAACTTGCCCCAAAAGTTATCAGTGTGGAGTAAAACACACTTGCAGCCCATGTCTGTATGGCTGCATTTGCAAAGCAGGCGCTGTTTAGGGCAATAAAAAAAGTGAAACCCTTATTGATAAAGAGTTTCACTTTAGTGAGTAGCTGTAGGGGGAGGGGTCGAACCTCCACGAGGCAGTTAGCGATAGTACAAAGTTCAGTGGTCCACCCTGGTCGAGTAAGTATTGCTACAATCCGGCTCTATGCTATGTTTATCCCGTAATCCTCACCCCCGAGACAAGAGGGCATGTCTGCCAAAAGTTTCATCACCCCACAGTATTTAGAACTGTTCTCATACCGTTTTTCGATTTGAGAGTGCAATATTAAGTATATCTCTCGATATGTTGCAAATATTTTAAACTTTTTTTTGAAAGTTTAGAAATTAAGCAGTATTTTAGCTTTTATTTTAAATAATTTCTAATATGGATAGCAGGGCTTCTTTAAGACTACAACTTGATAAACTCGATCTTCAGATTATTCGTGAAATGATGAACGATGCAGAGATTTCTTATGCCGATTTGGGTAAAAAGCTTTTTGTATCGGGTGGAACTATTCACGTGCGAATAAAAAAATTGGAGGAATTGAAGGTTGTTACAGGCAAAAAATTATCGATAGACGTTCGTGCGCTTGGCTATGATGTTATTGCTTTTATTGGCATTTATCTGGAGAAGAGTTCTTTGTATGATGATGTAGCAAAAGAATTAAAGAAAATACCGCAAGTAGTAAGGGTAAACTATACCACGGGTAACTATAGCATGTTTGCCGAAATTGTTTGCAAGGATATTGTTCAGCTTAGATATGTGTTGCATGATGAACTACAAAAAATAAAAGGTATAGAACGTACAGAGACCCTCATCTCATTGGAGGAAAGCTTTAGTAGAAGCGTTGTGATTGATGTGTAGAATTCTCGGGGTAATCTGATGATATCAG
>Ga0214164_1001750_pt1 | contig 12009 bp, 11 predicted proteins | sample TroBogepilimnion_13_FD_153003 | JGI IMG/M metagenome (GOLD analysis project Ga0214164, IMG submission 153003) | Freshwater microbial communities from Trout Bog Lake, WI - Practice 03JUN2009 epilimnion v4 | ecosystem: Environmental > Aquatic > Freshwater > Lake > Epilimnion/Euphotic zone ...
ATAATAGGTTCAGGCTATTACGTGCCAGACCATACAACGAAGATGCAGCCAAAAAAAGCTGCCTATAAAAAGAATGGGTTACGATGTGAAATGAAGTAATGCTGAGCAAACTCAGGAATCGTAAGTGGTATAATGCGTAGGGGATGGGCTACCCATGGTTACTTTTGAACCTTCTACCTCACCGTGATGGTTAGAACCAGATTTAATTTTATCCATTCTGATAATCTCGAAATGAGGAGCGGTCCAGGCTTTCATACCTGCACGGAAGTTACTGCCTTCTGGTAAATTTTTATCCGAAGTCACTGATAATGTTTTTGTAAAGATATGGATTTTTAGAAATTACCAACATTTTTTTTTAGCCAGCTCAATAAAATATTATACTTCATCAGATTTCCATTATCACTAAATAAATTTAATATTTTATCTTTCTGAGCCTCACTGTAACCTTTAAAATTATTTACCTGGAAATTAAAAGCTTTCAATTCATTTTCAAATACGTGCGGTGCAAAAGTATAAGGAAACATGATCCCTGTTTTGGAATCGCGCCGAAGTGTTTCGGGCGGCAGGTATTTACCCACACTTTTGCGCCATGCCGTGCGGGTAAGTTCGCCTTCGGACTTGATGGCATTGGGGATAGACAGGTAAAACTGAGCAAGCCTTATATCGGCCATAGGAAACCTGTTTTCCATGCGGAACCAGGTAGCATAATTATTTTCGGTTTCCATGCGCTGGGAAACCTGGGGTTTGAGCAGTTTGTATTTGAGTAAATGCCGGTGAGATTTATATTTCTCCCTAAATGTACTGTCGCGCCATGCTTCATCGCCGCGCCTGAAACGGTTTGAGAAAGGAAACGGGAATAACAGGGCAGAGGTTTTGACATCATACTGATTCAGCTTTGTGAGATTGCTGATTTTATGCAAAATGTATTCCAAACCCGCAGGGATGAATGGTTTGTATTTTTTAAAGCCATAGCGGCTTTTAGCCTTAAAATATTCAGAATAACTTTTATTGTCGAGATAATCCATAAAATAAAAATCGCCCCTGTAAGTGGCCATTTCATCGCCCGGGAAACCCGAAAACATGGTACGGACATTGCGATCCATGGCCTCTTTTTTTATGGGCAACTGCCATGAGAGGTACCATCTTTCGAGCCCGTCGTTAATCTTTTCCACTAATTCTATCACCTTGAGTGGATCATCATAAATGTCCCGGGTTATCCATACCGGGTTATCAATGCCATTGAAACGGATTACTTCATTTGCATACTGCACTTCGCTGCCAACCCCCAAGGAGGTATAGGGGAAAGATTCCTCACTATCTGCATTGGTAAACGTATAGATATGTTTTCCGGTACCCTTAAGCAAATGACTGGCGACACCTGTAATAGAAGCAGAATCCATACCACCACTCAGCTCAATGCCAATGGGATAATTGGTTCGGAGGCGACATTGCATTGCGGTTTCGAAATGATGCCTCAGGCCTTCGTAATAATCATCTTTGCTGGCCAACTTTAATTCGGTGGTGGCATCGAGTGTCCAATACTGAGCGGTGGTGAGCTTATTCGTTGCCGGGTAAAAACTCAGGCTGTGTGCAGGCTTCAGTTTGAGGATATGCAGGTAGATCGTGGTATCGGCCGCCTGAATATGCATAAAAAAACTCTGATTGTAGAAGTACTGTTTATTGACTGCCTTATTGACCGGCAGGCAAAGCAATCCTTTTTTCTGGGAGGCAAAAGCAAACAGATTATCCCTGAAATAGTAAAAGAAGGATTTTACACCCATCTGGTCGCGGGCACAGAACCATTTATGGTTAGGGCCATCCCAGATAGCAAAAGCGAAATCTCCCACCAGGTATTTTACGCAGTCATCGCCATACTTTTTGTATGCCAGCAGAATAAGCTGGCTGTCGGCCATGAGACTTTGAGAAGCGGCTGTGATACCTAAAAGCCGGAACAGTTCGTCGCGGTTATCAATTCTGGCATCAGCGGTGATGGTGAGCTGGCGTTCTGTATCGGTAAAGGGGAGTTTTTCATTGACAGATTCAGGTGTATTGAACAACATGAGATGCCCCATACCGTTATTTCCGGCAAACCAAGTATTTTTAACATCGGCCACCCAGTGGTTCAGTTGGGTGGTCATCAGGTCCAGTTCTTCAGTTACAGGCTTATTGTCGGTATAGCACAGGCCAAAGATTGCACTCATGGGGCAAAGGTAAGGAGGCTTGAAGTAAAATGAACAAATGAATGCCATCGGGAATAATTCAGACTTCTGAGTACTTTTTCACTTAATGGCGCTATGGAATCTAATCCTATTCATGTAATGGGTATCAATATTCCGGAATACGACTGATCTGCAGTGCCTAATTTTTTAGTATAACATATTTTTTGTACATTCATTGTAAATGTGGCTTATGAAGAAATTATATACACTGCTACTTTTTGGCTGGGTCCTGTCTTTGGCTGGCTGCGACATGAAGAACAATATGGCAAAGTCCTTATATAATCTGGGTAATAAAAGGGTTACCAGGAAAGAATACGACAGAGCAATCAAAGATTATACCAATGCAATAAAACTGGACCCTGGCTATAAAGACGCCTACCTGGCAAGAGGTAGTGCCAGGACCTGGACACATGACTACCAGGGTGTAATGCTGGATATGAATAAGGTTCTTGACCTTGATTACCGCTGTGCACTGGCATATGCAATAAGGGGATTTGTAAAAGGCCAGCTTGGTGACAACCCCAGCGCTTTTCTTGACCTGGATAAAGCTATTGAAAGTGACAGTACCTGCGATATGGCTTTCCTATACAGGGCCGATCTGAAAATGAAAACAAAAGACTACATGGGTGTCATTAATGACTGCAGTAAAACTATAGACCTGAATGCCAAAAGTGAAGGGGCCTACTATATGAGGGCTAATGCAAAATCTGCACTGGGGCTTCATGAACAGGCATGCCCTGACTGGAGCAAGGCAGGTGAACTGGGTAATATGAGCGCTTATGATGCCATGAAAAAGTATTGCAATTAAGATACCGAAGTTTCCTGCCCCAAACCTAGAGCGTTTATCAGGGTAATTTGTCTATAAATGACGAATATCTGAAAAACAAATCAGATTCTAAAAGTAAAGGAATAATCATTGATGTAAAATTCGAATCAGCCAATATGGGAAAAATGGCAGGAACAGGTGTAGAAGGTATTGGAAAAGAGATTATTTTTATTGAATCTTAAAAACTAATGTTTAGCGAAATACTAAAATATTACCTGCTTTACTTGTTGCCTGCTATGCTGTTCACCTTAACATTCCAGGTAATAGCATTAAGCAGAAATGCCATAGAAAAGGAAAGCAATTTTTATAAACTATCCGGCGTGTTATTTATGATTTCTCTTTTTGTTCTTTATCTTATTCACATCAATGCAGAAGTATTAACAGATAGATACTTACAAAATTGGGTTATTATAGAATCCATGGCCGTTTCTGCTGTATTCATTTGCTCTCTTTTTATTAAGAGTATGATCAATAAAATAACCATATATTACGTAATAAATTTAGTGCTGGTAGTGTCCTTCTATTTATTAGCCGCTATTGGTTCTGTATATAGTTCAATGAAGGGTTTTAAATAATCCAAAATATGTAATGCAATTACCAATATACCTGAGTATACTGACATAAAATGGAAAAGTGACCTCTAATTAATAAATGAAATTACCGCTTCATTATTTTGAGCTGCTAAAGAATAAAAAGCCTGAATTCTTTCGAAATATTCAAAATGATAGTCAAAAGCTTCCTCACCTTCAGGCCAAAGGATACCTGGATAAATATCTGTCCGCATTTTTAATTCAGAATTCTGGAACATGGTTCTGAAACCATCCAGAGTAATATTTTTTATGGCTTCATTCACCTCGCTCACCTGAGCTGGTGTGCGATAATCTGCAGGGCCATACCCAAGGTCTTGTTCTTCATCAATAATATAATCGCCAAAAATTACCCATTTAAGTGGGGGCTCTGCCTTTTCAACCTGCTCTATTGTATAACCAGTTAAAATATAGAGCAAACCATCCCAGGTTTTATCCAGATCAAGCAAATTGGGGTTTTCCTCATCATCAAATATTACGTCTTCCAACTTAGAACTATCGATAAGGAACAGATTAAGGTCCTCCTCAGAAATACGGAGTAAATTGCCGATCATGCTCATAGCTGATGATAATTAATTATTAAGTACTAACTGATTGTTTCAGCCTTCAGCACACCCAAATCCTTGCCAGCCCGGATAAAGGCATCAATGGCCTTATCGAGGTGATGGCGCTCGTGGCCGGCGGATATCTGCACGCGTATGCGTGCGAGGCCCTTGGGCACTACCGGGAAGAAGAAACCGGTTACGAATATGCCTTCGTCCTGCATACGGGCGGCAAACTTCTGGGCTACTACTGCATCGTAGAGCATAAGGGGGCAAATGGGGTGGGTGCCGGGTTTTATATCGAAACCGGCATCAGTCATGCGCTTACGGAAGTATAATGTATTTGCTTCGAGCTTGTCGCGGAGTTCGGTGGTTTCGCTGAGCATATCGAGCACGGCTATTGAGGCGCCAACTATAGACGGGGCGAGGGAATTGGAGAACAGGTATGGGCGGCTGCGCTGACGGAGCATATCAATGATCTCTTTGCGGCCGCTGGTAAAGCCGCCTGATGCGCCACCCAGGGCCTTGCCCAGTGTGCCGGTGATGATATCAATGCGGCCCATAACGCCACACAGCTCATGCACGCCACGGCCTGTGGCACCCATAAAGCCGGATGAATGGCTTTCATCTATCATAACGAGGGCATCATATTTATCGGCTAGGTCGCATATTTTGTCGAGACGGGCTATGGTGCCATCCATCGAGAATACAGAGTCGGTAACAATGAGGCGGGTACGGCAGTCCATATTGGCCTGCAGCTGGGCCTCGAGGTCGGCCATGTCGTTGTTTTTGTATCGGCCACGGCGGGCTTTGCAAAGGCGCACACCATCTATGATAGAGGCATGGTTGAGTTCATCGCTGATAATGGCATCGTTTTCGCCCAGCAAGGGTTCGAACACGCCGCCATTGGCATCGAAACAGGCCACATATAGTATGGCATCGTCGGTACCCAGGAATTTAGAGATCTTTTCTTCCAGCTCTTTGTGTATATCCTGTGTGCCGCATATAAAGCGCACTGAGCTCATGCCATAACCCCGGTGATCTATAGCTTTATGTGCAGCTTCAATCACCTTGGGGTGCGAGGAGAGGCCGAGGTAGTTGTTGGCACAAAAGTTGAGCACCTGGCGGCCATTTACGGTAATTTCAGGGCCTTGAGCTGACTCAATAATACGTTCGTGTTTAAATAAACCGGCGTTTTCTATTTCCTGCAATTCGTTCTGCAGCCTGGTGTAAAATGAGGGACTTGACATGCTATGAAAAATTTAAAAACAACTAGAAGAAAATTGAAATCACGCGAAGAGGCGGTTTGCAAAGGACTATTTTAAGAACGCAATTTCCAGCCTGTACTGTTTTTGCACATTCCTGTTTATGTAAATTACTGTTTTCATTATCAATTTGTATAAATGGAAGTGCAGGTTTCGGAGGGGTTTGTGGGTGTGCTGGTTGCGGTGTAATTGATGATCATCTGAGTCAGTGTATAAGTACCGGAACCACTTACTGTGCTGCCATTGCCACAGGTCTGGTTTGGTATAGAGAGTGTATTATCCTGCTGATTGAAGTATACCAGTACGTTTACATTAGTGCCATACCCTCCAAAGTTGTTGATATTAAGCACATTAGTCTGGCCACCATAAGTACCGGTAGCGCCGAATTTATAATTTCGGGCCGTACATGCATTACTGTCGGAGAGGCTGCCATAGAAGAGCGCCCCGGCATCGGGAGACACTACAATCAGGTTCAGATTGTAAACCCTTGGTATTACCTGAGTAGGCGTATAGGCAGTAAGGGCTACCTGATAAGTGCCATGAGCCATATGATTGGTGTAAAAAGTGAAATTGGTGTTATAGGTGGGTACTGCGCTGAATGTGTCGGGTGTTACTTTGATGCCCTGTGGCAGCGCGGAAAATACCAGCATAACAGAATCTTCGGGATAGCCATTGAGAAATTTTACCAGCGCCGACATAGTATAGATACCAGTATCGGGCAGATAAACATCATATACGCCTGAAACATTGGCATCGTTGGTTACAGTGTAATTAAGAGGCTGTTTCTGTATTTTTTCGCAGGAAGCATATAAGACACAAGAAGTCAGTAAAAATAAAACTATTTTTCGCATACGGTAATTTTAAAGCGGAAAGATACGTTCATAATATTAAAAAAGTATCTGAAAACGGGCTATTTTTTTCAATTATACCAATTGCTATATGCAGAGAACAAAAAATCAGGCGGTAATAACCTAAACATGCAAGGAAAACAGGCCCGAAATCCAGCGCCGTATTTCAGATTTATCTCTGATAAAAAAGAAAGCAATCAGTAAATAAAATCTTCAATATTTGAAGGGGAGATGACATGCGTTTCAGAACCCGGATAATTGGCCGTAAAAGTGACAGGGAATTTAGCTTTAGCAGTTTTGCTCCATTTGAATTCGTAAGCATTCAGTTGTTTACCTGTTTCTTCGATGAGATCAATTTCCTGCTGCTGGGTTGTTCTCCAGAAAAACATAGCAGTATCAATTTCTTTGTAATGCAGATACTTCATACGTTCGGCGATAACAAAATTTTCCCATAAAGCGCCTGTATCAGTCCGGGAACCAACCCTTGTAAAGTCATTTATAATGGCATTCCGGATTCCGCAATCGTAGAAAAATATTTTTTTACCCTTTTTTATTTCGTTGCGCACATTGCGATTCAGCGCAGGCAGCCTGAATACTACAAATGATTTTTCGAGGAGATCGATATATTTTTCCACCGTTTCTTTATCAGCACCCACCGTTTGAGCCAATTCATGGTAACTCACTTCATTTCCCACCTGCAACGCAAGGGCTTTCAGTATTTTCTCCAGCAAAACCGGCTTCTTAATCTGTTCCAGTGTCAGCAGGTCTTTATAGAGATAGCTGTTGGCAAGCAGTTTCAGCAGCTTTACCTCTTCGCCCGCATTAGTAACAATTTCGGGATAGTAACCATAAATCAACCGATTTTCCAACGACCTCTTTTCTTCCAGCAGACCGTGATGCTCGGCCATTTCTCCGAAACTCAGCGGATATAACATAAATTCATACTTGCGCCCGGTAAGCGGTTCATTTACCCTGCCAGCCAGTTCAAAAGCGGAAGAACCTGTTGCTATTACCTGTATATTTTTCAACTGGTCAGTAAAAAGTTTCAGTGTTATGCCGATATCAGGTATCCTGTGCGCCTCATCAATAAATACTACAGTATTATTATCGGCCATTGATCTCAATCTGGCCGAAGTAGTATTGGTCAGCATTTCTCTTACATCAGCTTCATCACCATTCAGATACAGCCACTTTTCATTTTGAGCAGCAAGCATATTTTCAATCATTGTTGATTTGCCACACTGGCGGGAACCAAACAGCAGGATGGCTTTTCCTTTAAATAAATACTTTTCAATGCTTTTCTGCAAGACACGATTTATCATTATTTTCGGTTGTAACCACAAAAATAGATAATTATTTTCGGTTGTAACCACAAAAATAGATAATTATTTTCGGTTGTAACCTATAAATATAATGATATTTTTAGGTTTGGCTTATAAAACACAGGGTTCAATAATCAATTCCCAAATCCTTGTTATACATTCCGGCTTTCAGGAGGCCATCGAACAACATGGTTTTGGTTTTGGGGTCATAGAATTTCACAGCTGTTATTTCTACTCCTTCCATCAAGGGTTTCATATCAGTGATAATGGCAGGGACTTTTTTATGCTTATCATTTTCGATATAAGCCAGACCATTGGAGAGCAGAAAAGCCCCGACACCAGCCTGCATGAGCCGTTGCAGCTTACTGTGATATTCCTGACGGAAACCGGGGAAGAATTCCAAAACGTAATTGCCGGCAGTATCCAAGCCGCAAGATTTGCCAAAGGAAGTATCATCCGTTTCCTGCAGCAATTCCATAGCCCTGTTGATATCCTTAATGGAAAAAGAAAGGGTATAGCCCTGAAATAAAACATGCACCTGGGGCCTGGTCCAGATATTTCTCATCTGAATAGTTCGCTGGGCGAATGAGGTATAAGAAAGAATAAATGCCAGTAAAAGCAGTAATAACTGTTTCATCAGCCGGTTTTAATTCTCTAAAGTACTGAAAAGAACTAAATTTAACCCCTGATTCAATTATTTATGAAAAGTTTTGCCAGCGATAATTATGCCGGAGTATTACCTGAGGTGATGGAAGCACTGAGCAGGGCGAATGTGGACCATGCCCGTTCTTATGGCTCAGATGATATTACTAAACGCACTGTTTCGTTATTCAGAGAAGTATTTGAGGCAGATGCGGATGTATACTTTGTATTTAACGGCACTGGTGCGAATATACTCAGTATCAGCAGTGCCACACAGTCGTATAATGCGGTACTCTGCGCAGATACCAGCCATATATATAATGACGAATCATCGGCCCCGGAAACCTTTACCGGATGCCGGTTTTTTCCGCTTAAAGCAAATGACCATGGTAAGCTGGATGCAGATACCATCAGGGAAAGGCTGATAAGAAAAGGCGATGTACATTATCCTCAAACGGCTTTACTATCGATAACCCAGGCAACCGAATATGGTACAGTTTATACCCCTGAAGAAATAAGGTCAATAGCAGATCTGGCCCATGAGTATGGCCTATACCTGCATATGGACGGATCGAGGTTTTTTAATGCCGCTGCCTCTCTGGGCTGCGGGCTGAAAGATATAAGCGGTGATGCAGGAGTAGATATTCTTTCGCTGGGGGGCACTAAAGCAGGAATGATGTATGGCGAGGCCGTAGTAGTTTTTAATAAAGAGCTTTCAAAACACATTGCCTATAAGCACAAACAGGTAATACAACTGGCATCGAAAACGAGATTTATAGCTGCTCAGTTTGAAGTAATGCTTCAGAAGGAGTTCTGGCGCAAGCCGGCGACACATTCCAATGAGATGGCTATCTTGCTAAGTAAGGCACTTGCAGCATACCCTAAAGTTGCAATTACAAAACCAGTTCAGGCCAACGCCATATTCGCTGAGATACCCCGCAGCTGGTATGCGCCGCTACAGGAGCATTTCCCTTTTTATGTATGGAAAGACAGCACTCATGAGGTAAGGCTTATGTGCTCGTGGGATACAAGAGAAGAGGATATAGCAAGGTTCAGCAAGGCTATAAATGCTTTAAATGTATAAACAGGTTATTTCTGATTATTTTGAAACAGGTTGGGGAACTGTATCCTTTACCTCAGTTTTCGGAGTAAAGAAGTAGTTTTTTACCAGTGCAAAGGTTACCGGTAATATCAGAATTAGGATGAAAACTATAATTACCAACAGACTCTTAGTACTTGGTTTTGCCACTTTTATGAAAATTTTCTGATTGCAAATTTAATTCCTAATCCTTGAAAAATTAAGACTTTTTATCCATCTGAATTATGATTGAGCAAATCAATAACACCTTCTTTCTGCAATATCCGGTATCCTATTCTGTCGTTTGAAATACCGGGAACGAGTTCGTAGGTGAATTCGTACCCACCCTCCTGAGACATCGTGGTAACAAAACATTCAAAAATAATTTCCTTGTTGGTACTGAATTGCTGAGCCACCTCATAAAGATGCGTGGATAAAATCATGAGGTGGTCGTGGTAATTCAACAAACCATCCAGAACAGCCTTGGTGCATTTAAAAGCATCATGAACGTTGGTGCCTTTGAACAGTTCATCCATAAGCACCAGGTGAGGCTGGCGCTGCAATAACTTTTCGGCGGTCAGTTTCATTCGCTGAACCTCTGCAAAAAAGTAACTTTCGCCTTTCAGAATATTATCCTCAACCTGCATATTGGTGATTACCCCTTGCAGGAAACTTATCTTCAGATGCCTTGCCGGCACACCCATCCCGAGGTGTGCCAAAAGCGCGCTGACACCAAGAGATCGCATAAAGGTGGTTTTGCCGGACATGTTGGCACCGGTAAGCAATAAAAAATTGCGGCCATTCTCCAGAGCTAAATCATATGCCACAGGCTTTTGCAACAGGGGATGGAATAGCCCCTGAGCCTGAAAACATACTGGTGACTGCGGCAGCAATTCAGGGAATATCCAGCGATGCTCATTGGTTGCAAGAGCCATTGACCGCCAGGCATCCAGCCTTGCGAAACTATGTATAAGCCTGTAAGCCCGGTTTTTCAGTTCACGGCGGGCTTTATAATTGATTTTAAGGAGTTCATTATAGCTTGTTTCCTTCGTAATGCCTGTTATAGTATCTACGAGCCTGTGCTGCAACTCTTCTTTAATAAGGTTAAGTTCACATAATAATAGCCTGGGTACTCCGGGCAGGTCAATAATTTCAATGAGTTGTTTGCAGCCTTTAAAAAGGTCGGCCAGGTGGGAGAGAGAAAACTGAATAAAAAAATACTCCTGCTTATTGAATATTTTCTGGAAAAAGGAGCTCAGCAACAATGGAATACCTGAAGGTGGAGCTGAGACAGAGTCGGCCGACTCAAAATAAGTATCCAGCATTACAAGGGTACCATTAAGTATGTTTTTTGGCCAGAGATCATAGTTTGCAGACCAGAACTTTATGGTATCCTGAACTTCAATAAGGTTATCAAAAGAATCAGGTGGGTGGGCAATATGTTTGCGCAACGCTTCCCTTCCAGCCTGTGTTACAGTACGGTCGATGAGATCAAATACGCCACTGCTGCCATCAGAAGTGAATATGGAGAGGTCTTTTAAAGTTGTTTTGTCGTTGCGCATTACCGGTTAAATTTCAATCTTTGCCCTCTAACTGACGCATTTACTGCCCCGTTTTCATAAGCAACTGCTCCATTTACCAAAGTATAGCGGATTGAAGCCGGAAATTGATGCCCTTCGAACGGTGACCAGCCGCATTTGTATAAGATATTTTCTTTGGTTACTTTGGTTGTAGCGTTCAGATCCACCAATACAAGATCAGCGTTATAGCCTTCCCTGATATAACCCCGGTTTGCAATCTGGAAACAAATGGCAGGAGCGTGGCTCATTTTCTCCACCACTTTCTCTATACTTATCTTCCCTTCCTTCACATATTGCAGCATCAACAATAATGAATGCTGAATAAGTGGCACACCAGATGGCGCTTTTTGATAAGGTTGTTGTTTTTCTTCCCAGGTATGTGGTGCATGGTCGGTGGCAATAACGTCCAGACGATCATCTATAAGAGCATCCCAAAGTGCCGCTTTATTTTCAGGGGCTTTTATTGCGGGATTGCATTTTATGAGGTTCCCGAATTTTGCATAGTCATCGGAAGTAAAATGCAGGTGATGAACGCAAACCTCAGAAGTAATGCGTTTATCAGCAAGCGGCAGCATATTGCTAAAAAGCTGTAATTCCTTCGCGGTTGAAATGTGCAGTATGTGTAACCTAGTGTTGTGTTTTTTTGCGAGTTGAACAGCAGCAAAAGAACTTTCAAAACAGCCTTCCACATCCCTTATCAATGGATGAAATGAGGCATTATCGGCAGATGCATATTTAAGCTTGTTGGCGTTAATTATCTTTTCATCTTCACAGTGAGTGGAGATCAGCAATTCGGACTCAGAAAATATTTTAGACAGTGTGAGATAATTATCTACGAGCATATCGCCGGTACTGGAGCCCATAAAGATCTTTACCCCACAAACGTCCTTTTTTTTATTGTTAGTCCGTAATACTTCATCTGCATTATTGTTAGAGACACCCATAAAAAAGGAATAGTTGGCTACTGATGTGGCGGCAGCTACTTCGTACTTCTGTTCCAATATTTCCTGAGAGAGGGCAGGTGGGTTGGTATTCGGCATTTCCATAAATGAGGTTGTGCCTCCGGCAACGCCTGCTCGCGCTTCGGTAGCGATTGTTGC
>Ga0214164_1001751_pt1 | contig 11991 bp, 5 predicted proteins | sample TroBogepilimnion_13_FD_153003 | JGI IMG/M metagenome (GOLD analysis project Ga0214164, IMG submission 153003) | Freshwater microbial communities from Trout Bog Lake, WI - Practice 03JUN2009 epilimnion v4 | ecosystem: Environmental > Aquatic > Freshwater > Lake > Epilimnion/Euphotic zone ...
TTATCGCGACGGAAAATTTCAGACGTTGTCGCTGCCCGCCGGTGCGCGGACGGTGCGCGCCATCGCGCAGGACAAGTCGGGAACCATCTGGCTAGGCACCCTCGACGGATTCTTGCTGCGCGTGGATCACGGTCAGCTTGTGGACGCCACGTCCAGCACGTTGACTGTTCCCAAACCCATTCGCTGCCTTTACGCAGACGCGACGGGCGATTTGTGGATTGGTTACGCCGGCGCGGGTATCGGGCGGATTCGCGATGGAAAATTTTCCGGGATCAGCACGAGTCGCGGTTTGCACGACGCCTACATTTGCGGGCTGATGGAAGACGATGGTGGCGGTTTTTGGTTCAGCTCCGACCACGGAATTTTTCAAGTGCGTCAGCGCGATTTGAACGACGCCATCGCGGACACGAACAAAACCGTGCGCTCCGTGATTTATGGCCGCGACGAATCGCTGCCCGGTTTGCAGGGCAATTTCGGCTACAGCCCCAACGCCGCGCGCAGCGCCGACGGGCGCATCTGGTTTCCCACCCGCGGCGGACTCGTGGTGATCAATCCCGGTCAATCATCGCCGAATCATCTGGTGCCGCCGGTGGTCATCGAGCGCGTGCTGGTGGATGGGCAACCAATTTCTTTCAAGCGCGGCGACGAAGTGACGCTGCCGCCGGGCCACCGGAAAATTGAAATCGAATTTACCGCGTTAAGTTTCATCGCGCCGGAAAACATCGGTTTTCGGAGTCGGCTCGACGGCTGGGACGAAAACTGGGTGGACGTTTCGCGCGGGCAACGCAGCGTTTCGTTCTCGCGTTTGCCTGCGGGCAAGTATGTTTTTCACGTCACCGCGTGCAACAGCGCAGGCATTTGGAACGACACCGGTGCGTCGTTGTCGTTCGAGGTGGATCCGTTTTTCTGGCAGACTAACTGGTTTCGGCTTTCTGCCTTGATTGTTTTGCTCGGCGGCGTGGCGAGCGCGGTGCGTTATGTTTCTTATCGTCGGCTCCGTGCGCGGCTGGCAAAAATGGAACAGGAAGCATTTTTGCAAAAAGAACGTGCGCGCATCGCGAAAGATTTGCACGACGAACTCGGTGCGAATTTGACGCAGATTTCGCTGCTCGGAAAATTGACGCAACAAGATTTGGCTGAACCGGAAAAGGCGCGGCCGCACGTTGAAAAAATTGCGTCCATCGCGCGTCAGGGCGTAAAGTCGGTGGACGAAATCGTCTGGGCCGTCAGCCCGCGCAACGACACGCTGGCGCAACTGCTGGATTACGCCGGCCAATACGCGGTGGATTTTCTGAACACGGCGGGCATCCGCTGCCGAATTGATTTTCCTGAAAAAATTCCCGCTCGCGAATTGCACGCGGACATCCGGCACGGGTTGTTCATGGTCATCAAGGAGGCGCTGAACAATGCGGTAAAGCATTCGGGCGCGACGGAAATTTTCGTTTCGGCGCGGCTGGAAGAAAATCTGCTGCGGCTGGAAATCGCCGACAATGGCAAGGGGTTTTCGGCGGCGACGGAAAATGATTTGGCCGACGGCTTGCGGAACATGAAACAGCGCGTGACGGATCTCGGCGGACAATGCGAAATTGCGAGCGCGACTGGCACCGGAACAAAAGTGCGGGTGGAACTGCATTTGCGCTGACGCGGCGATTCTGCAACGCTTTGGATAATTCGCCCATGAAAAAATCCGCCGAACTCATCACCATCGCCATCGTCGAAGATGTGCGCGGCACACGGGAAAATTTGCTGGAGTTGCTGAAGCGCCGGCCCGGGCTGAAATGCGTCGGCGCGTTTGCGAGTGGCGAGGAGGCGGTGAAAGCATTGTCCGCGCTCGCGCCGAATGTGGTGCTGATGGACATCAATCTGCCGGGCATGAATGGCGTGCAATGCACGGCGCAGTTGAAGGCGCTGCTGCCGAAGACGCAAATTCTGATGCTGACTTCCTACGAGAACAGCGATTTGATTTTTGAATCGCTGCGTTCCGGCGCGAGCGGTTATTTGATGAAAAACACGGAGCCGGACGAAATCATCCAGGCGGTCGAACAGGTTCACGCCGGCGGTTCGCCGATGTCCATGCAGATTGCGCGCAAAGTGGTCAGTCATTTTCAGGAGATCAAAAAGCCATCGTCGGAGTTTGAGCAGTTGACGCCGCGCGAGAAGGAGATTTTGTCGCTGCTGGCCAAGGGTTTTCTCTACAAGGAAATTGCCGACCAGCTAAAAATCAGTCTGCACACCGTGCGTGGCCATGTGCATCTGGTTTACGAAAAACTGCACGTCCAGTCGCGTTCCGAGGCGATCATCAAGTTTCTCGGGCAAAAATAGCCGGCGGGTGCGAACATACAGAACGAATGTTCTGTGGCGGGGGAAAATAATTTCTGCGAGAGTCACACCATGCACCCACGTTCCCGCGCGCACTCCGGCCACGCTTGCCGCCGTTTCGGTTTCACGCTCATTGAATTATTGGTGGTCATCGCCATCATCGCGATTCTGGCGGCGATGCTGTTGCCGGCACTGTCCAAGGCCAAACAGAAGGCGCAGCAAATTTCCTGCCTGAACAATTTCAAGCAGGTGGCCTTGGGGGTGCACATGTATTCCGACGACAATAGCGACTGGCTGCCGCCGGGAGGCTCCGGCGGACTGAATTTTGGCCAGTATGGCGGCTATGGCACTTTTCTGACCGATGAACTGGGTTTGTTGCCAAATTACATTTACACCTACCTGTCGCTGCCGGCACCGTCCGCGCAGACCAATCTGGTGAGCGTGATGACCTGTCCGGCGGCAGTTGCGGGATATACTCCAACCACCACGCCGGTGCCGGACGTGTGGCACCGGCAATATTACGGTCTCTATGATCCGAACTTCGCGGACACCAACACCACGCAACTGGCCGCGTTTCCGTTCGGTGACTACGGCAGTTCGCCGCTGGTGCCGGCGATGAAGTTGAACACCATCAGCGCGGCGGGTTCGCTCACGACGATTTGGGCGATGACGGATTTGGATCAAAAGGGAATTTACACGAATCCAAGCAAGGCTCCGGGCTGGGCCAAAAATACGCCGCTCACGCCCATTCACGGAACCATTCGGAATTACTTTTATTTCGACGGCCATGCCGGCGCGTCAAAATCCACCAGTGGCAACAAATTTTAATCCAGTCTCAAGCCAAACCCAAACCACCAACCAATGAAAAAATCCAATGTTATCAAGGCGGCTATCCGCCTGCTCCAAAAAAACGCGCTAACGGCTTTCTGTCTGCTGTCATTGAGTGTCGCTCCGGGAGCCTGGGCGCAATTGACCGACCCGAGCTTTGAGTTGCAGGGTGCTAATGGCTCCAGCGTAACCGCACCGTGGACGGTGGTTACCACTTCGCTCGCGACATGGACTCCGACGAACAGTTTTCAAAACACCGGCGGAAAATCTTTGCAGCTCATCACGACGTATCAGTCCAGCACTCCTTACAACGAAGTGGATAGCACCAACACTATTTCCGTCCCTGCTGGCGGTTACATTCACGTCAGTGCTTATGTCAACTCGACGCAAAATGGAACTTCCGGCCCGCGCGCGTATCTCGGCTGCAAGACGGGAGCCAATATTTTCCTGAGTGCTTCAGCCACGCCTGCGGCGAATACTTGGACCAAACTGACGGCTTCCTTCACAAACAATTTTACCGGCACTTCCAATTATGTGGCGACGGTCAACGGCAAACAGGGCGGCAGTTTGGGCGCGACCACGGCGACGGTGATTGAGTTTGATGACGTGTGGATTTATGCGGACAGCAACCAGGCCATTGACACGACGGCACCAAACGTAGCCAGTTCGCCGGTGGTCGGCACGCCGACTTCTTCGAGCTTGCCGATCAGTTGGTCGGCGGCATCAGACACGGGTAGTCCAGCTTCCGGCATTGGCGGTTATATTGTGGTTCGCGGCACGAGCGATCCGACGACGGCTCCAAATCAAAATGCTTTTTATAGCACCAATTACAACAGCACACTCGGTTCAGGAACCATCGTGTATCGCGGCAGCGGCACTTCGTTTACTGATATCGGTTTGGCGGCCAGCACGACATATCATTACCGCATTTATGCTTATGACTTGGCCTTGAATTATTCCACCGCGATCACGGCGGCGGGCACAACCGCAGCTTCGGCCAACACCGCAACGAAACTGGTGTTCACCTCGTCGCCCGTCACCACGACGGCCGGCGTGGCTTCGGGAACCATCACGGTGCAGCGGCAAAATTCCGACAGTAGCGCGAATTCCACCGACAATTCAATTCTGGTCACGTTGAGCAGCAGCTCCAGCGGCACGGTGACCTTCACGCCGAGTTCGCTGACGATTCCGAACGGTTCGAGCACAGCCACGTTCACTTACACGGACACGCAGGCAGGAACGCCGACGGTCACGGCAGCCACGGCCGCTGGCCTGACCAGCGCGACGCAGACGGAAACCATCACGGCGGCGGCGGCGAGCAAGTTAGTTTTTACTTCCACCGCAATTACAACCACTGCCGGCACCCCATCAACGAGCATCACCATTCAACGCCAGGATGCTTACGGCAACCCGAACACCAACGACGCGTCCATCACCGTCACGAACACGAGCACTTCGACCGGCGTGGTCACCTTTTCTCCCGCTTCACCGCTGACCATCACCAACGGGTTTAGCAGCGTGAGCTTCACTTACACCGACACGAAAGCCGGCAAGCCGACGCTCACGGCCAAGGCAGGCGGATTGTCCAGCGACACGCAAAAAGAAACCATCACCGCCGGCACGGCGACGCAATTGCAGGTTTTGATGCCGGGCGAAACCAATGCGCCCGGAGTTTCGCCAGGCAAAGGCGGCACGGCTTTGTCGCAGCGGTTGAACACGCCGTTCGCCGTTATCATCAACGCGGTGGATGCTTATTGGAACGTGGATACGAATCAAACCACGTCGGTCAACTTCACTTCCTCCGATGGTTTGGCCACGTTGCCGGCAAACGGAACAATCAATTTGGTTTTGGGAACTGCAACGGTTTCAGTTTCGCTCGGAACATTGAACGCTAGTCCCACTTCGACGGTTTCGGCGAGCGATGCAGCTTCGGTTTTGACCGCCAACACCGGCTCTGGCGTCATCGTCGTCGCGCCTTACCAATTCAGAAGTGTTGCCAGCGGCAATTGGAGCAACACGAACACCTGGTCTTTGTCCAGCAACGGCGGTGTTTCGTGGGTCACGCCCGCAACCACGGTTCCCAACTATGATTATGTGGTGATCACGAACGCCACCGTTACCAATGATGTTGCCGCCTTCGCCGCGACCATTTCCGTCAAGTCCAACGCCACGCTGGTTTGCAACGCGGCACTGAACATCAATTCTAGCTTAGACGTTTTCGGCGTCGTCAACAACACGGTCACCAACGGAATCACCTTGGCCAGCGGTGCGACGGCGACGTTTGAAGCCGGCGGCACTTATCAGCATAATCAAAACGGCGGCGCGATTCCGACCGCCACTTGGAACGCCGCTTCCACCTGCGCCATCACCGGCTGGACGACCGGCACCATTTTCACGAACGGCTTGAGCCAGACATTCGGCAACTTTACTTGGAACAATCCGAGCCAGACGACCAGTGTGGATTTGGAAGGTTTCCTGACGACGGTCAATGGCAACTTGGAAGTGGATTCAACCGGTGCAGGCGGACTTTACAATGATTTGCAGACCGGAACCGCAGTGTTGACTATTCAAGGCAATCTGGTCATCAATGGCGGCACCTATGGCGGCTATGGCGGCAGCGGCAATGTGAGCAACAAAAAAACCTTTTGGATGTTGGGGGGCAATCTGGCCATGGGCGGCGGCACGTTTTACAACAACACCAACGGCGGCGCAAGTTCCTCGGAAATCTTCTTCACCAACAATGTCGGCTGGGGCTCCGCCAATTCAACCCTTAGCCAGACGGGTGGAAGTTTTATTTGGGACAAAGTTGAAATGGCCATCCTTTCTGGCAAGACGGTCTCTTTGGCCACGGATTTTGCACTCTTGAATCCGTCGGCCAATACGAATCGGTCCTTTACCGTTTATGGCACGCTCGATTGTGGCAGCCATGTGCTCTCAAATCCGAATTCAGGTGTCGCCAGTGCCGGAAGCGAGAGTTTTGTGCTCGCCGCCGGCGGCACGCTCAAGATTGGTTCAACCAATGGCATAGATAGTGCCGGCACTACGGGCAACATTCAGGGATTCAGCCAGGGACTCGTATTTACCAATGCTGCCAGTTACATATACAACGGCACGTCCGGTCAGAAAATGGGAGCCGGACTGCCCGCAACCGTCAGCAGCCTGACCATCGCCAACACCGCCGCCGCCGTGACCAACACGCAGCCGCTGGTTGTCACGAATCTCACCGTCGCCAGCGGCGCGGCGCTCGACTTCAATGGCTTTACCAACATCGTCGTGAGCGCGCCGTCGCTTGGCGGAAAACTGATCATGGAAGTCAACCGTGTCGGCGCGAATGCCTTCACCGGTTCGCAGTTGGACTTGTCATCGGGCACGCTCGCTTACGGCGGCACGCTGAATGTGATCGCCACTGGCAGCACGTTGGCTGCCGGCGATTCGATTCCGCTTTTCAGCGCTGGCAGTTACAGCGGCAATTTCACCGCCACGAATTTGCCAGCGCTCGGATCGGGACTTGCGTGGAACACCAGCGCGTTGAACACCAGCGGCAGCATCGCGGTGGTTTCGTCTTCCGTGGCACCGCCGACCATTTTGCCGGTGCAAACGGATGGCGCGGGCAACCTGCTGATTTCGGTTTCCACGGTGGTCGGTCATAATTACATCTTGGTTACCACCACCAATTTGAATTCGCCGATCATCTGGACGACCAACAGCACCACGGGCGGAACCGGCGGCATCATTACCAATTCGGTTTACATCAACCCGGCCAAGCCGACCCAATTCTTCCGCTATCAAGTGCAATAAACACCACTGCGTTGCGTGAGAAATATTTAACCAAAAACTTGGGGTCGCTGACAACATCCGGGCGGAAAACCCAGCCGCCCGGATGTTTTTGATATAAATTACTACCGCTTGAAACGTGAAATGCCAACCACCGCACAGCCGCTTGCCGGCGTTCGCCAATTGCGTGCAAAGGCAACTTGCGGTTTTTTAATTTATGCGGTCTGGCTGATTTTTTCTGACGTCAATTTGACCGCCGCCACGCTCACGGTTCAAACCAATATCCTCGGCCCGACGCCGGTGATTTCCGGCTGCAACGTGGGCCATTTTTATCCCGGCGGCAACACCGGCGATTGGTGGCGTTATTTGGGCGTGAACGGCGCGCGCATTTTTATCTCGCCCAGCCAGATTGAACCTGTGAGCACCATCGCGGCGGCAGCGGGACTCGTCGGCGTGAGTAATCAAACTTCTTTTCTCGGGTGTCGGGCGGGGATGCACACGAATCAATTTAACCCCAATTACATCAACTGGTCGGTCATCACGAGCAATTACAACAACAACGACCTTTATCCCGTCAACCACATCCTCGTCACGCCCGCGCTCACGACGCTGCGCGGCCTGAGCAACCAAATCTGCGCGCAAATCACCGCGTCGCAATCCACATTTCCCATCACGGATGCAAACGACTGGCCGGACCTCTGGGGTTTGTGGCATCACTACTACGCACAGGCGTTTTATCTCGGCCGCTATTTCGACGTGCAGCGGTATCAGATTTACAACGAGCCGGACGGCAGCACGCTGACCCTGACCAATTACCTTTTGCGGCTGCAACTCACCTCTGACGCCATTTCCAATGCGCTGGCCGATGTAAATTCACTTTACGGCAAATCGCTCACGCCCATCGTGCTCGCGCCTGTCACCGCCGGTTCGGCGGTCAGCGATTTTTTGACCTGGGGCGAACTCGTCGTGACGAATCGGCATGTAAATTTTCTCGGCCAGACAGATACAAATTTCTGGCTGCTGCAAAAATATGACTATCACGAATACGGCAACCTGCCATCCAATTACGGCGGCTATCTAGCCACGCTGAACGCCGATTTGCTTTTCGCGATGTCACCGGAAGCTCCGTTTCCCGCGACGATTTCCGAGTTCAACAACCACACCGCCGCCAATTTTGACAGCCTTTCCACGACGCTTGATTCGCCCTCGGAATATCCAGTTTTCGGGGCGATTGCAGTCAATCTGATCGCTAACCAGATCAACGAACTGTATTGCTACAAATTCAACCAGGTCGCGTATGCCAGCACCAATTATCCCGTCCAGAAAAACGCGCTGCTCTACGTTGACAATACCAACGCGCCTTACAACAACGGCGGCATCACCAAGGCCGGCGAGGTGTTTCGGCTTTTCAACAAGGCCTTCGCCGCCGGTCGCAGCCGCGTGAATGTGCTCGCCGATTCCGGCGCGTCCAGCCTGACCACGCACGCCAGCTACAATGCTGCGACGCAGCGTTATTTTCTTTATTCCATCAACACCAATAGCAGCCCGCTGAATTTCAACATGGATTTGAGTGCGTTGAATCTTTCCGCCACAAATCGCGTGTTGCTCGAAGAAGTGAGCGAAGCAAATTATGGCAGCGGCGTGTTGTGGACCAATCTACCGGCGGGTGCCGTCATCAACGCGACTCAACCTGCGAATTCCGTCTGGCTGCTCACGGCTCCGAACCATGCGCAGCAACCCGAACAAATCATCGCCGCCACCGCCGATGCCGAAGTGCGCGACGGCGCTAACAAGGGAAATAATTACGGCTCTGCCACCACGATGACCGCGCGCAACGATCCGGCCAACACGGCCAACCGCCGCGCCGCGTTCATGAAATTTCACCTGCCGGTGACTAATTTGAACACCATCGAGTTCGCATTGTTGTCGGTGCAGGCGGCGTGCGCCACCAGCAATTGCACGGCGCAGGCGCATGTTTATTTTCTCAACACGACAAATTGGTCGTCTTCAAACATCACCTGGAGCAATGCGCCGAATCTGAAGCAAAACTCCGCCGCCGGCTCGAACATCGTCAACGACGTGATTCTCGGCGTGGGCACGAACGCCAGCATTATCGGCCAAATCGTTGTCACCTCCACGAACGCATCCGAGAAGCTGATTGACCTCACCGATTTTTTGCGCGGCCAGACGAACACCGATTTTTCCATTCTCGTCGTGCAGGATCCGCGCTGGGATGTGACGCTGCCATCTCTGGCTTCCGGCGATGTGCAGCCGGATGGCGTGCAAATTACCACCACCGAAGGCGGCAACGGCCCGCGTCTGCGGCTCGTGTTGTCCGGCACAAATTATCCATCGGCAGTTAATGATTCTTACTCGGTCACCGAAAACACTTTATTGTCGGTTTCCGCGCCTGGGGTGCTGGCCAACGATTCTTTCGCCAGCGGCGCAGTGATTTCCACCGGCACCAGTCACGGCAGCTTGACGTTTAACGGCGACGGCAGTTTTCTTTATCAGCCCGCGACGAATTATATCGGCTTGGACAGTTTTACCTACACCGCCACGAACGGAGCGGGCGCATCCGCGCCGACGACGGTCAACATCACCGTGAATCCGACAAGCTACTGGACAAATGTTTTGGTGACGACCGAAGCCTTCATTCGTGGTGGCACGAATTCAAATACCGATCAGGACGAAGCCGGCACCGGTTACATCATGGTAAAATACGACACCACGCCGTTCACGGCGGCGCGCAAAGCGTATTTTCAATTCGACCTCACTGGACTCAACGTCAACACCGCGACGCAAGCCGTGTTCACCATCAATTTTTTGAATAACTATCAGCAAAATGTGCAGCTCTGGTCGTTGAACCAGCCATACACGAATTTCAGTTCAGTGCTGACTTGGAACAATGCGCAGGCGAACGACACCAACAGCGACAACCTGCTCACGAGCGGCGCGTTAACCGCCACGGCCATCGGCGCGTTCACGAATATTCCGTCCAGCGGCACCACACCGCAAATTTTTGTGCTTTCGCCGCTCGCCAATTTCATCCAGAGCAACCGCGTGACGCTGGCCTTGAGCGGCGTGACCAACATGGGTATTTACACCGACAATTCCAGTGGCCTGCGCATCCTGCGCACCAACGCCGTCCTGCAAGTGCAGATTTCCAACGCCACGCCGACGAATCCGCCGCCGCAAATCATCGGCATCACCGCCAGTCCGAACGACAGCATTGTGCTGAATTTTTCCGGCGCGGCGGGTAGTCAGATTCGTCTGCTGGCAACGACCAATCTCGCGCCCGCCAACTGGGTCGGCATCAGCACCAATTTTTTCAACACCAGCGGCGCGTGGAGTTTCACAAATTATGACCAGATGAATTTTCCGCAACGGTTTTACCGCGCCGTCTCGCCGTGAACGCACAGAACGAATGTTCCGATGGCAAAATTATTCAGTGTGTCATAATAGCAGTCATGAAATCACCGGCAAAAATCAAACTGGCGCTCGCGCTCGCCGCCGCGTTGTGGCCGGCCTTGACGATGCACGCGGAAATTTCCGTGCCGGTCGCCACCAAGCCGGACGCGGAATGGAAAACTTTTTCCACGCGCACGCTTGATGATTTGCCCGCGCTGCCCGCAGATTCCAGCCTCGACCAATTCGGCGGTCTGCTCGCGCGCACGGAAAAAGCCATCGGCTTTTTTCACACGGCCAAAATCGGCGACCGCTGGTGGCTCGTGGATCCCGTCGGCGGTTTGTTTTTAAACGCCGGCGTCGCCTCGGTCAAAACCATCGCCGCGCCGGGCGCGGAACTGGCCTTGGAAAAAAATTTCGGCAATAAATCCGGCTGGGCATCCGCAGCGGTGGAAGTGCTGCACACGAACGGCTTCAACGGCACCGGCGCGTGGAGCGAGGACGATTTCCTATCTGCCGCTAAACCGCGTCTGGCTTACACGAAGCTGCTCGGGTTCATGGCCGGTTACGGAAAAATTCGCGGCGGCACGCACATGCAGCCAGGTCACGTCGGCTATCCGAGCGATTGCATTTTCGTTTTCGATCCCGCATTTGAAAAATTCTGCGACGACTACGCGCGTCAAATCGTGACGAATAAAAATGATCCGTGGCTGCTCGGCTATTTTTCCGACAACGAAATGCCGTTTCCGAAACACGCGCTGACAAATTTTCTCGCGCTGCCGGAAAATGATCCAGGCCACGTTGCTGCGCTGAAGTTTTTACAGGCGCGTTACGGCGCAAACGCGGCGGCGGAAAAAATCACCGCGAAAGACGAATCGGATTTTCTGGCGCTCGTCGCGGAAAAATATTTTTCCACCGTTTCGCGCGCGATAAAAAAATATGACCCGAACCATCTTTTTCTCGGCGTGCGCTTTTACGCGGTGGACATCGCCAAGCCGGAATTGTTTCGCGCGTGCGGCCCATTTGTAGATGTCGTCTCGATGAATTATTACCGCGCCTGGACGCCGGACGCGGCGACCATGCAGATGTGGTCGCGCGAATCCGGCAAGCCGATTCTCATCACCGAATGGTATGCGAAAAGCGCGGACTCAGGGCTGGCGAACACCGGCGGCGCGGGCTGGCTTGTGAAATCGCAGCGTGAGCGTGGTTTGTTCTACCAGAATTTTGCCCTCGGTTTGCTGGAATCCAAAGTCTGCGTCGGCTGGCACTGGTTTCGTTATTCCGACAACGACCCGGAAGAAAAAGGCGTTGACCCGTCCAACCGCGATTCCAACAAAGGCATCGTGAACAATCGTTACGAACCTTACGCGCAGTTGCTCGCGCAGATGAAGTCGCTAAACGAAAAAATTTATTCGCTGACGGATTATTTTGACCGCACTGAAAACGCGAGCGCCGACAAGCGTTTGCCGGGCGAAAAAGGCGACTGAAAACTTTGCATGAAAAAAATTCTCTTTTTGATTTTGTCCGCCGGCATCGTCGCGCATGCGCAAACGGTCGCGACGAATGACACCGAGGAAACGCCGCCGGCCAAGGGCAAATATCCGCCGCCGGTTTATCCGACAAACGTGCGCGTGGAGGCGAACTTGCCGTATCTTGGCGACG
>Ga0214164_1001753_pt1 | contig 11984 bp, 11 predicted proteins | sample TroBogepilimnion_13_FD_153003 | JGI IMG/M metagenome (GOLD analysis project Ga0214164, IMG submission 153003) | Freshwater microbial communities from Trout Bog Lake, WI - Practice 03JUN2009 epilimnion v4 | ecosystem: Environmental > Aquatic > Freshwater > Lake > Epilimnion/Euphotic zone ...
GGCGAGCAAGGCGCGTTATGGGACCCGTCGCTGCGTGGTGCGGTGACCGGTTTGAGCCTCAGCCATGGTCGTGACGATATCGCACGGGCGTACCTAGAGGGCGTTGCGTTTGAAATACGCCGTTGCCTTGACGTGATTGCCGAGCGACAGCCGGTCCGCGAGGTCGTGTTTTCCGGTCATGCGGCGGCGAGCGCGATGACGCTGCGTTTTTACGCGGATGCGCTCGGTGTGGCGGTCCGGCCGTGTGCGCTGCGGTCCTCTGCTGCCGTGGGTGCGGCGCTCAGTGCGCGCGCATTAGCGGGCTTGAGACCATTGGAGCACGGGGTTGAGGTCATGGCTTCCGTTGAGCCGGGTTCTGCGGCTGCCCACTACGGGCGCCTCTATGCAGCGTATCGCGCGCGACGTTAGTCCGTTAGCGCAGTTCAATCGCTTCGACAGCATTCAGGGGCGCCGAAGATAACCGAAAGGCAAAGGACTTTCCCGCGAAGACCATGCGGAAGCGATCGATCGGAACCTGCCGTGTCGAGTGGCTGACGCCGGTGATTTCCACAACCCATTCAAACTTCATGAGATCAAGCAAACTACGCTCGAACGGCGTCGCGGCACGGGCGAGCAGCGTCTGTTCTTCGCGGCCTTCGCGCAATCCGTAGTCTGTATCGAGAATCTCGTATAGTGACCGTTCAGCGCTGCGGCGTAACCGATTCCCAAGTTCGGGGGCGAGAGTGCAGGGTATCGCCGAGCGCTCCCAGATGACCGGCCGATCGTTCAGCAAGCGAACTCGTGAGAGCTCCCAGACCTCGTCGCCATTCTGTAGGCTGAGCGCCTCGATTTCTTCGTCTAGAGCCGGGCGCCGACGGGCCTCAAGGAGGCGGGTCGCAAGCGACGATCGCGCATCAAGGTGGAGGCCATTGCGTAAGCCACCGACTTGGGTGGTCTCGGCACGTACCCGTGGACGTAGAACGAACGTCCCGCGCCCCTGTTCACGGCGCACTACGGATTGCGCGGCCAGCTCCGCGAGAGCCCGTCGCACCGTGACGAGACTGACGCCGGCGAGTTCGGCAAGCTGTGGCTCCGTCGGCAATTTTGAACCGGCCGCCAACGCGTGCTCGTCGATATAGCTGAGGATAAACGCGATGGTTTTTTCGTAGAGCGCACCCACCCGATCCGAGCCTCCCTGGATTCAAGTCCAGTCAATCAGTATAGCCGTAGCGTGACGTGGCTCAGCGGGGATGGATCTGACCATCGATGACCCGAACGACTCTCTCGCTGAGCGGGTGCTGCACCGCATGCGTCCGCAGATTAAACTCCGATTGCACCCCGAGTTCTGTGACCCACAGCGCGTTGGTCTCAAGGGGTAATCGGCCGTTCGCGTGGCCGCTAATCCCGTGTAACCATGTCGTGCCGAGTTCAGGATTCTTGCTGAATACGCGCGCAGTGCCGTCGGGAATTACCGCGAGAGAGGTTGTTTCGTCGACACCCAGTCCTTCGACGGGCGGGTCAACCTTTGCGGTCAACTGATTCGCGCGCGTGACGAACGCAACCAAACGACCGAGACGATGGCGCCGATCAAAGTGCGAGTCCGTAATGTAATTTTTCAGCACATCAAAATGCAGAAAGTCGGTATCAATCGTGACGTCGCTGCTAGTCGGATGATTCAACGCCAAATCCGTTGTGACATCCGCCGGTGTCATGGCCGAGAACACGTACTGACCCATGATTGCAAGTCCCGCGCTGGTACCCGCGAGAGGCTTACCGTGGGCCACGTGGTCGTCCAACAGCCGAGCGACGTCCGTGTGTTTCCAGAATTTCACGTACCGGGATTGATCTCCGCCGGCGATAAACACCCCATCCGCCCGCGCGACACTCTGCAGCATGTGCTGATCTTGCGCTGCGCTACGCGCGTGAAATACGAAGGTCTCTACGGAGACGGCACCGTGGAGCTCGCGATAGATTTCATCCGCCACATCTGTGGTCATGGATGCGCGTAACACCACAATGTGGCCGTGACCGGCACGCGCCAGAAACCACCGCATCGCGTCTCGATTGTGGTCACCGCCACCCATGAGTAAGAGTCCCGGCTGCACGGGATCCGGGGTGGCGACCTCGGTGTCACCGGCGACAAAACGTTCGAGCGGTGGCAGGTGCAGTTTAGGTGCTAAAGAGGCTTTGGAGAGTGCGGCCGCAGCGAGCGCCGGCGCGACCAGCGCGCCGACGAGCACTAACATCCCGCCCAGTTCACTCCGGCAGCGCAACTGCGACTCCATCGGTTTTGTAGACCGTGCCTGCTTTCATGACGAATTGAACCGATCGCAACGTCGCCACGTCCTGCAAGGGATCGCCGGCGACGGCAATGACGTCCGCGTAATGACCCGTCGTCAGTGCGCCGAGGTCTTTCTCGTGATGCAGGAGCGTGGCGGCATTAATGGTCGCGGTCTGGAGGGCATAGGCCGCTGGAATCCCGGCTCCAACCAATAGCTCGAATTCGTGGGCGTTGGTACCGTGAGGATAGACGCCCGCATCCGTACCGAAGGCCATCTTGACGCCGGCCCGATAGGCCCGGCCGGCCGTCGCCTGAATCTGCGGGCCGATCTCGAGGGCTTTACGCGCGACCTGGGGCGGATAGAACCCAGGAACCTTCGCCTTTTCCGCGACGTAAGCCCCTGCGCTGATCGTTGGGACATACCATGTCCCGTGCTCCTTCATGAGCCGGAAGGTCTCGTCGTCGAGAAACGTTCCGTGTTCAATGGAGTCCACACCACCGACGACCGCACGGCGAATGGCTTCTTTGCCGTGCGCATGGGCAGCGACGGTAAAGCCGTAGTCCCGCGCGGTCGTAACGAGGGCGCGGATCTCCTCTAGGGTCAATTGGGGATTTTCGCCGCTGGCACCTTCGTCGAGCACGCCACCGGAGGGCATGATTTTGATCGCGTCTACGCCGCGCTTGTAGTGCAGACGAATGGCTTTCGCGGCGTCCTCTACGGAGTTGATGATGCCGTCGCTGACACCCGGATCACCCGCAAATTCCAGCGCCAGACCGTTGGTCGGATCGGCATGCCCCCCTGTGGATCCGATCGCAGTACCTGCAGTGTAAATGCGAGGCCCGAGGATGGTACCGGCATTCACGGCATTGCGTAGCGCTACAGAGTCTTGCCCGTCGCTGTCGCCTAGGTTGCGAACCGTGGTGAAGCCCGCCATGAGGGTGCGTCGCGCATAGACGGTCGATCGGAAGGCGTAATCCGCGCCGTTGAGCCGGGTTCTTTCCAAGCTCGACTTTGGACCCATCTCCATCATGAGGTGGGTGTGAGCGTCGATAAATCCCGGCAGACAGGTCAGCTTCGAGAGATCGATGACCTTGGTGACGTCGTGCGTCGTGATGCCGTCACGGACCTCACTGATGCGCTCGGCGTCGATCACGATGGTTGACGGCCCGCGCATCACACCAGCAGGGGCGTCGAACAAGTGCCCGCACGTAATTGCCGCGCGTTCCGAGGCAACGCTTGCTGCGGCGGCACTGAGCAGCACCACCATGACCACGGATTTCTTCATACCAATGTCCTCGATTCGAGACGGGATCCTTGGAGGATACGTGCTCACTACGCGCCGTGCCACGCACAGCGGTGGATCACGATTGGACAAGCGGACTGATCGAAAACTATACATACCGCGTTCTCTTTGCGGTTAACCTTCCTTTGTAGGGCAATTAGTTTGAATGGTGTATGTATATGTTGCCGGATGAGTACGAACAATGCCGCCTCAGGGTCGCTGCTGCGCTACGAGCGCTTGAGCGCGCGCTGACAGACCTCGTTGATGCGCTCGCGCACGGCGACCCCACTGTCATTGGGCCTGGCGCTTCGGCTGACCAAAATCTGCGTAGCGTCTGCGACGCCTACGCCACCATTGATCTGCCTATGGACGCCGCGCCGAATCAGTCGGTGGTCGCGTTGGCCGTAGTGGGCGCCTCACGGCACATCGTGACGCTCGCCGAGAACGTAAACGCCCGCAAAGCCGAGCTCCGCTCGGAATGCGCGCCGCTGCAGCGCGTACGGCGACGCGTGCCGCGTCGGGAAGGCGGGACCGAGGCCATACCGGTGGTCCGCGCCATCCTGCGATCCATCCAGCGGAGTGATCTCAATCTTCTATCTGCCTATCGCAAAATCCCGATCCTTGGGGCGACGCCCGTTAGCGTGTCCTATACGCGCGCGAAAACTCGCGCCGTATACCGTAAGCGGGTAGAGGAAATCGGAGACATGCTCCAACAAAACGAATCCCCAGCGGCCATTCGCGATCGGGAACGTCTGCGGGGATTACGGGCCAAGGAGACCCATCTGGCGCTTGTTCGAGATCATTATGAAAACATCCGCGCCAATGTCGTCTACAACGGCTTAGATCGCCGTGGCAAAGGCCGCGTCATGATGTCGGCCGAACTACCCATCCTGTATTACCGCAAGGACGGTATGCCGGCGCCCCGCGTGCAGTTTCCAGACGCCGCCGCGTCGGACTCAAAACCGGGGCGCAAACCGCGTCAGTCGAAAATCGACCCGCAACCGTGGCTCGAATCGCTGCCGGTACACCGCTACCTACCCACTTAGCAAGAACGTGAGTCGCATCCATCGTGCATACGACGGTGCGCGGTGAGCCAACGGCAGAGGTCAGTAATGCGGCGGAACCTCGACCGTAGACGCAGATGCGCCCTCACTGGCGGTATTAAGGTGATCGACTAAACGTCGATACCGGTCTATTTGGCGCTCAAGCAACTGCTGTTGGGTCGCCAATTCGTTGGACAGCTGAATGACAGTGTCCTCGAGGTGCGCCAAACGCACCTCTAATCGTTCAAACCGACTGTCAACCTCGTTCGCATTCATAGTCTTTCCATCTCGCTCTCGGGAAGCACCGTCGATTCAACGGACTTCCACCTCGATAAAGACAAATTCGTAATCGTTCACATTGATGACGTTGTGTGAAACACCGGCTGGCCGTGCGTAGGAAGCACCAACTTCAAGTCGAACTTCCCGGGTACCGGTCGGTTCCTCGAGCCGCAAGACGCCGGCCGTGAGGGGCACAACCACGTAATCATAGGCATGTACATGGGCGCCGGTTTCCGCACCTGGCGCAAACCGCCATTCGGTGACAATCACTCGATCATTCTCCACCTGTTTGGTTCCAACGGCGTGCATCTGTCTTTCTCCAAAACGCAAGGACACGGTACCACGCGACACTCAATAAATCCCTCTCGGGACATTGATAGCCTGCATCTATTGGTTTCATAGAAACGATTCACTATCTATATTTATCCCGCTGGCCCAGAATCCCTCCCCGGAACGACATTCCACCCCTCACACAACTTAGTTCAGGAGCGATTCCACATGTCGATCATCAATAGCACCATCAAGCCGTTCAAGGCGACTGCCTACCACCAGGGCAAGTTCGTCGACCTGACCGAGGCGTCGCTGAAGGGTCACTGGTCCGTGGTCGTGTTCTATCCGGCGGACTTCACGTTCGTCTGCCCGACGGAACTCGGCGATCTCGCGGACAACTACGCGCACTTCCAGAAGCTCGGCGTAGAAGTGTATGGCGTGTCGACCGACACCCATTTCACCCACAAGGCCTGGCACGACACCTCGGATACGATCAAGAAGGTGCAGTACCCGCTCGTCGGCGACCCCACCGGCACTCTGGCGCGCAACTTTGACGTCATGATCGAAGAAGAAGGCTTAGCACTTCGAGGCACCTTCGTCATCAACCCGGAAGGTCAGGTCAAGGTCGCTGAGATCCATGACCTCGGCATTGGCCGCGACGCGTCCGAACTGCTCCGCAAGGTGAAAGCGGCACAGTACGTCGCTGATCATCCGGGCGAGGTATGCCCTGCCAAGTGGACCCCGGGCGAAAAGACGTTGGCCCCGTCGCTCGACTTGGTCGGCAAGATCTAAACCCGAATCACGCCCCGGCCGTCAGGCCGGGGCCCTGATGCCTCTCACGGTGACTCCCATGTTAGACGCCACACTCAAGACCCAGCTCGCAGGCTACCTCGGTCGTCTCACCCAGCCGATTGAACTCGTTGCCTCATTGGACGATTCCCCCACAGCGTCGGAGATCCGCGCGTTGCTGGCGGACATTCGTGAAGCGTCGTCCATGGTGTCCGTCACCGAATCCACGGGCCCCGCCGAATTTGTACCGTCCTTCGCCATCCAACCGTTGGGCGGCGAGGCGCGCGTTCGGTTCGCCGGGATCCCGTTGGGCCACGAATTTACGTCCCTCGTCCTCGCACTCTTGCAGGTTGGGGGTTATCCACCGAAGATCGACGCCGCATTGATCGAGCAGATCCGCGCGATCGAGGGTGACTTTGACTTCCAGACCTTTGTGTCTTTGTCCTGCCATAACTGCCCTGACGTCGTTCAAGCGTTGAACGTGATGGCGGTACTGAACCCACGGATCCGCCACACCATGGTGGAAGGCGGCGCGTTCCAAGACGTCGTTGCGGCTCGCGATATCATGTCTGTTCCTTCGGTGTTCCTGAATGGCGAACTCTTCGGCTCAGGCCGAATGACGCTGGAGGAAATCGTTGCCAAGATTGATACCGGCGCTGAAAAGCGTCGGGCAACCGAACTCTCTGCCCGCGCGCCCTACGACATACTCGTGGTGGGTGGAGGCCCTGCGGGTTCCGCCGCAGCCATTTACGCGGCGCGTAAAGGAATCCGAACCGGCATCGCCGCAGAACGTTTCGGTGGCCAGGTCCTCGACACACTCGGAATAGAAAATTTCATCTCGGTCAATCACACCGAGGGGCCTAAGCTCGCTGCCGCACTCGAGAACCACGTCAAAGAGTACGGCGTCGACATCATGAATCTCGAGCGCGCAGAGGCGCTGCTGCCGGGCGAGTTGATCGAAGTGCGTATGCGCAGCGGTGCTGTATTGAAGGCTCGTTCTGTGGTGCTCTCCACTGGAGCGCGGTGGCGCGAAATGAACGTGCCGGGCGAAGCGCAGTACCGTAACAAGGGTGTCGCCTATTGCCCGCACTGCGATGGCCCGCTCTTCAAAGGCAAGCCGGTCGCAGTCATCGGTGGGGGAAACTCGGGCGTCGAGGCTGCCATCGACCTCGCCGGCATCGTGAGCCATGTGACCCTACTCGAGTTCACCTCAACGTTACGGGCGGACGCAGTGCTGGTGCGCAAGTTGCAGAGTCTGCCGAACGTCACGATACACACCGATGCTCAGTCGACCGAAGTGGTGGGCGACGGCGAGCGGGTCACGGGACTACGTTATATCGACCGCGCCAGTGGTGACGCTCGCGAAATCCCACTCGCCGGCATCTTCGTACAGATTGGCTTGGTGCCGAATACCGACTGGCTCAAGGGTACGGTTAAGCTCTCGCCCCGCGGCGAAATCGAGGTCAACGCGCACGGTGAGACGTCGGTACCCGGCGTATTTGCCGCCGGAGACTGCACCACGGTGCCTTACAAGCAGATCGTCATCGCCTTGGGAGAGGGTGCAAAGGCAGCACTCGGTGCGTTCGATCACCTCATCCGAGCGCCCATTCCGGCAACGGCCGTCGCGGCCTAAGGCCAGAGGATCGCGCCGCATAGCGCGGCGCGATCGCTCAATTCCGGTGGCAGGGGCGTCGGGCATCGAGCCGGCGTCACATGGCACTGCTGCGGACCGGAAATGGAGGGCTGGGGCGCGGAAGCGAACGCCTTTTGTCTAGTCTGCGCGCGCGTGCTGCCGTGGAAATCCTTACGACCGACGTCCTGCATCGCTGCTACGCTGCGTAGCGGAGGGGGACCATGAACTACTCGATTGCCACGCTCGAGCAGCGAGCTCGTCGCTATCTACCGCGAGTGCTCTACGATTGGGTCGCTGGGGGTGCGGAAGATGAGATCGGGCTCCGCGCCGCGACGGCGAACTACGCCCATTTCCACTTGGTTCCTCGCTATGGGAAGGCGATTTCAACGCCAGATCTAACCACAACGCTCCTGAATCGCACCTATGGTCGACCATTCGGTATAGCTCCCACCGGTTACACCGGACTGTTGCGTCCTGGTGGCGAGTCCATGTTGCTAAAGGCCGCTCAGCGTGCCGATATTCCCTACGTTTTGTCCGGCGTCAGCGTCCCATCCCTCGAGGCCGTCGCCGCGGAGGAACCGGGCCGAACCTGGTATCAGCTCTATCCCGCGCGCGATCACGCGATCACTCTCGACATCACCCGACGCGCGCGCGATGCCGGCTATGACACGCTAGTCATTACTATGGATATGCCGAAAGAGGCAAAACGCGAGCGGGACTGGCGAAACGGCTTCACGCTACCTCTACGCTACACGCCACGACGCGTGATCGACGGCATCACGCATCCGGCCTGGACGTTGCGCTATCTCGCGAATGGGGGACTCCCGACCCTCGGAACATGGCAGCCGTATCTCCCGGCCGGCGCCTCCGCCAGCGAGGTTCTGAGTTTTCACACCCAACAGGGGTATCCGGTAGTCACATGGGAGCACATCTGTGACTTTCGCGCACTCTGGCCGGGGCATCTCGTGCTTAAAGGACTGCTGCACCCCGATGACGTCAGCCGCACGATGGAATTGGGCGCCGACGCCGTCATTCTCTCGAACCACGGCGGTCGCCAGTTGGATCGCGCTCCGACCCCTCTAGAAATGTTGCCGATAGTACGTGACCGAGTCGGCGCCACATTCCCTGTTCTGCTAGACGGCGGCGTGCGCCGCGGCTCAGATATTGCGATCGCGCTCGCGTTGGGCGCCAATTTTGTGTTCTGCGGTCGCGCCCTTTTGTGGGGCGTGATCGCTGATGGACAGGCAGGCGCTGACAACGCCGTCGATGTCCTGACCGACGAGTTGACCCGCGTGATGTGTCAGACCGGTACTGCCAGGGTCGCGGACTTTAATCGGACCTCATTAATGTAAGTGTCACGGAACGTCCTTACGTAGCGTAAGAGGGATCCCTTGCATCGAGGCCCCGCTTCAGTTCCGCAAAGTGGCAAAACGCGGCGTTTCCGTAGTCTTCCCAGCCCCGTGCCGTGCGCTCGGCGATCTCCGCCGTGAGCACCCGGAGCGGTCGACCGGTCGAATAGGCCAGTATGAGGGTTCGTGAAGCGCGCTCGAGGAAATACAGTTCGTCAAAGGTCTCTGCCACCGTCGCACCCGTGCACAGCACGCCATGATTCCCGAGAATCATATGCCGGTAAGAACCGAGCGCCCTAGCGAGCCTCTCCCCCTCTTCGGCAAAATCGGCGATCCCAGCAAAGCCTTGGTCGATGGCGACTCGGTTATAAAACTTCGCCGTGACCTGGTCTATGGGCACGATCGACGGATCGGCCAGGGTCGCCAACGCGGTACCGTACGGCGGATGAACGTGCAATACGCACCGCGCATGGGGAACGTAGCGATGCAAATGGCCGTGTATGCACCACGCCGAGGGATCCGGCGCATCGGCACGCTGCATCGTGCCGGCGTCATCGCTGTCGAGCAACAATAACTCGCTGGCGCGTATCGTCGAAAAATGTCGCCAGCGCGGATTAAGCAGGAACTGACGGCCGTCATCCGACACCGCCAGACTGAAGTGATTACCCACCGCCTCATGCCAATCCAACTGCGCCGCAAGGCGAAACGCAGCCGCCAAATCGACGCGTTCTTGCCAATGATTCATGGGTGCTATGGCACGTACCGGCGATAGGTTCATCGTTCGCTCCTCAATCCGTCACGACGGAGTCGCCATCCAACTCCGGAAATAGTTTCCACGCACCCACCGCGGAGAGCCAGGGCTGGGACGGGTAGTCGGTAATCGTGAGGCCGCCATCCACAACGAGTGTCTGTCCCGTCACGAAACTAGCCGCGGGCGACGCTAAGAACTGCACAGCGGCAGCAATTTCGTCAGGCGTTCCCATCCGATGAAACAGCGAAGCGCTCTGGTCGGTCTCGGGCGTTCCGCTAGTGACGTCCGTCGCGATCCAGCCCGGCGAGACGCCGTTGACCCGCACCCCAAGCGGCGCCCCCTGCACGGCGAGTGACCGGGTCATGGCATCGATCGCGGCCTTCGCGATGCCGTAATTGCCCCATGTGCCGTGAAAGGTGGCGGTGGAAGAAATGTTCACAATGGCACCACCGTGACGCGCACTCGCCCAATAGCTCAGCGCCGCCACGGACACGTGATAGGCAGACTCGAGATTATTCGCGAGCATGACTCGCAGACGCTGACCCGCGCCATCCGTCGGCGCGATCGGCGCTCGGCGCGTACCCATACCTGCGTTATTGACAACCACATCAAGACGCCCGAAATGCGCGAGTACCTCGCGTACGGCCGCCTGCGCAGTAAACTCGTCGCTGAGGTCGGCAGCCACGAAATGGACGTCACCACCAAGCGCGCTTAGCGCCTCGCGAGCACGCTCGCCGACGTCTACCGTACGACCCATCAAAGCAACCGACATCCCGTCACGCACAAAGGATCGCGCGATGCCGAAGCCGATCCCGGTCGCGCCACCGGTGACCAAGGCAACGGATCGCACGGCACTCACGGCGTCTTACTCCGGGCCGCTTCCTGTTCGCGCCAACCCTTCCAACCTTCGTCGATGAGATACGCGTGAATGGCATCCACATCGGCGGAGGACAAAATATCCGCAAAACTTTCCATGCCCGTCGGCGCTACGACGCCCTTCAGCAGAATGTCGCGGAACATCGCGTGGTAGGACGGACTCAACTTGCGCAGATCCGGCGTCACACTCGGTCCAAAGACATGACATCGGCTGCATTCCTGCACAAACAACACTTCGCCTTTACGAATCGTCGCAGCGCTCGCGGTCTGCTTCGGTGGCTCGACGAATGGCGGAACAACCGCTTTCGGCGGCATCGGTACTGCTCCGCCGTCGAGTTTGAAGGCGAGGATACGGTTGACGTTTTCGTACTGCAAAGCAGCGCTGGACGCAGGAATCGGACCGACCGTAATGGCGGCGCCGCCGTAGCCGACTTGGACCGCCACATACTGGACGCCGTTGACCACATAAGTTGACGGCGCTGCCATAATGTGGCTTCCCGTTTGAACCACCTTCAACACCTTGCCAGTATCCGCGGCATACACCCACAACTCGCCGTTGCCGCGCCCTTGAAAGACGAGGTTACCGGCCGTGGATAAAATGCCACCGTCATACGAGCGATTCCCGGATCCCGTTTCGTGCTCCCAAACGACGCGTTGTGCGACCGGATCCCACGCTCGGATCAACTCGCGGATCATCTTCCCCTTACGCTCCGTCTTGAGCGAATCAAGCGACGGCATGGGGCCGTAGAGGTGCTTGAGATCGGCGGGATCGTACGAATCGTCCGGCATAATGCCGTTGACGGTAAAGAACCCATCGACATATTTGACGGCACCGCCGTTGTGGGCGAGATCGACCCAGATGTTCGGCACGTCAATGACCGGTATGTACATGAGGCCCGTTTTGGCGTCCCACGACATCGGCATCCATGTGTGCCCGCCGGCCCATGACGGATAGATATTGCTCGGCTTAGCGTGCCAGTTCGCTTGCTCGTTCACGATCGGCCGACCGGTCTTGAGATCAACGCCTTTGGCCCAGTTCACATACGTGTAGTTATCCGCCGACAACAGTTCGCCAGACGCGCGGTCGATCACATAAAAATAGCCGTTCTTCGAGGCCTGCATGATGACCTTGCGAGGCCGCCCTGCGACAGGGAGATCCGCGAGTACGAGTTTTTGAACGGCATCAAAGTCGTATTCGTCGTGCGGCGTGGTCTGATAATGCCACGCGAGCCGCCCGGTCTTGGCGTGCACAGCCAAGATGCTCGCCGTGTACAGCGCATCAAACTTCCCTGTGCCCACCACCGAGAGGTCATACGGGGCGGCGTTCGCTGTGCCGAAATACACAAGATCCAATTCCGGATCGTACGCAAAACCGTCCCACGCGGTGCCACCGCCCTGACTCGATGCGGGGCGCCTGGGATCCCACGTTTGAGCCGCCGCGGCCAACTCGG
>Ga0214164_1001754_pt1 | contig 11983 bp, 15 predicted proteins | sample TroBogepilimnion_13_FD_153003 | JGI IMG/M metagenome (GOLD analysis project Ga0214164, IMG submission 153003) | Freshwater microbial communities from Trout Bog Lake, WI - Practice 03JUN2009 epilimnion v4 | ecosystem: Environmental > Aquatic > Freshwater > Lake > Epilimnion/Euphotic zone ...
AAACTGTTGCTCCTGCCGCAGAATTAACGCCAAATCCAGCAAGCGACTAACTATTTAGTTTGTGAAAACCTAATTACAGGCTACATAGGCTTTTGCATTATTGGTCAGCGAATGTTTTGCAATTTCGAGGAATTGCTGCTGTAGCTCGTTTTTAATATAGCTACTAATAATAAAATTCGGCACAATGGTATTGGGCTCAATAAAACTTTGATAAACAAAATTGGTTCCTGTTTCATCTGGTTTTAAGCGCCAAGTTCCTTTAAACATTTTAGCGTCACCAGCGATTTGCTTAAAGTCTGTGCCTCTAAAAGGGAGCTCGGTGTATTCGATGGTTGTTTTGACGGTAACTGAGAAAAATAAAATAGATTCCTTAATAGTGCGATTGACGATAGCCTCGGAGTCTGATTTACGCGTCACCTCGGACTCGAGTACGCCAGAAATTTTTTTGGCAGCTGCATAATCGGTTAAATATCGATAAGCATCACAATTATTTAATGGCGTCTTAAAGCTGGCATTAATTTCAAATATATCTCCCGTATTGCTGACACTCACTTTGACCTGATGGTCAAAACTCTGTGCTAAGGCAGAATGGCTGATGGGCCATAGTAACGCGATGAAAAGGCTAACAACGGGTTTCATGCTTTGAGCGCCTAGTGAAAAGTTTAATGCCTTATGAGTACCTTTTATTTTAGGTAAGAATTTTATTTTCTGCTGAGGGTATAAATTTAGCTGCAAAGTAAGCTTTACTCACCAAGGGTTTAGATTTATTTGGTTTAGTATTTAATTAATAAATACTAAATAAGAATAAACATGTGCTTACCAAGCTATCCTCTCTTTGGCCCAAAGATTTACGCCACTGGGGCCCCCAAGGAAAGCGAATTTATATTTGCCATTTTGTGGCTTGTTGCGTAATATTGCGGAACCCCCAATTATTATTGGATATTGCAGTTATCAATAGAACGATATACTTATTAAATCTGTAGCTAAATAAATTGCGATAAGGAAAAAATGTCAGATCTTAATCAAACAAATAGTCCGGCCGATGAAAATGTTGACGCATTCTCGCTAGAAAATATTATTGAAAAATTTATTTTTAATAGCCGTTGGATTCTTTCGATTTTTTATCTTTTTTTGGTACTTACCTTAGTTTTAGTAGCAATTAAATTCCTACATGAGTTTCAGCATTTTGCGCTTAATTTTTGGGAAGACTCTGAAGCAAAATTTTTAACCGGCGTGCTTTCGCTGGTAGATAAAACGCTACTAGCAAACTTATTGCTATTAGTTATTTTTTCGGGCTATGAAAATTTTGTTTCCGTCATTGGCGTTGCGAGACGGAGTGCAGATCGTCCTAAGTGGATGGGTGGGGTCGATTTTGCCAGCCTCAAACTGAAGCTGATTGGCTCGATAGTGGCACTGTCGGGCATTAACCTCTTGGCAGCATTTTTAGAGATTGAAACTACAGATAAGGTTGATTTAGCTTGGCAAATTGGCTTGCATGTCGTGTTTTTATTTACCGGTGTGTTATTTGCCCTATCGGAGAAAATTGCATCATCTGCCGAAAGTCATCATTAGTCATCCTCTGCTTTCTGCACTTTTTAGAGACGTTGGGCTTAGGGCGCCGAATACCCATACTTTATAAAGAGCTCTTGGGTTTGTGGGCTTTGCAAATATTGATATACCTCTTTCGCTAGCGGCGTTGGATTCTTAATTAATACCATGCGCTGTTGAATTGGTTCATATAGTTTGTCGTTAATCGTGCGATATTGGGTTTCTTTTGTGAGGGCGGGTGACTGAGCTAAAGAGAGTGCAGTAATACCTAAATCTGCGGCCCCAGTCTTAACATACATCGATGCTAAAGCCACATTATCTGCAAAGACTAGCTTGGGTTTTGCCAGCTCCCAAACGCCCATGGCTTGTAAATATTGAATTGCTGCCCGGCCGTAAGGAGCAATCTCTGGTTTAGCTATTGCTATTTTATTGGCTTTATTAATTATCTCAACAAGCCCCTCCCTATCTGCCCTAAGTAAAATTCCCGAGGAGTTATTAGTAATTAATACAATTTTGCCCTGTGCATAAATTTTCCCCTGATCAACTGTTTTGCCTAATTTAAATAGTTCAAGTGGATATTGCTCATCTGCAGAAACAAATAAATTAAATGGTGCGCCATTCATTATTTGGGTAGTTAAATTTCCCGAAGCGCCATAAATAATTTTTATCTCACCTAATTTAAGCGTATTGTTAGCCGCGATAATGCTAGCAAATGCTTCCTTAAGATTGGCTGAAACGGCAATCGTAGTTATTTGGCTCTGCGCAATACTGCTAATGGCGCATAAAATAACTAAAACTACGATGGCTTTGGCATGTGGTTTAATCATTTATGAAGTATAGTGCCCCTCTTTAATCTAATTAATTAGCCTTGCCTTATTTATGTTTCCAATTCTTATGTCTGTACGGCAAATAATTATCGCCAGATGGCGGTTAATTTTTTCGTGCTTAGTGGGGCTATTGGTTGCTTTATTTTTGCTGCCGGCGCAGACTTTAAATCCCATTACTCGCTATATTATTGGGTGGAACTGTACTGCCTGGCTCTTTGTTGGATTAATTATTCACTTAATGTTTGGCACAAATCATGCCTCTATTCGAGCGCGGGCATTGGTTGAAGATGAGGGAAAGTATCTCGTTTTAGGCATTACAGTTATTGCGACCATTACGGCCATCGCCGCCGTTATTGTTGAACTTGCCTCAATTACCGAAATTCATGGAAATGCCCGTCTATTACATATTGCGTTAACCATTTCAACTATTCTTGCGACCTGGGTATTTACACAATTTATTTTTGCCCTGTACTATGCACATTTTTTTTATTTTTCTGTGGGCAAGGATAAATTACAAGAAGGCTTAATTTTTCCTGGTACACCCCTGCCTGACTATGCCGATTTTTTATACTTTTCCTGCGTAATTGGCACGTCGGCCCAAACTGCTGATGTTAGTTTTTCTAGTAATGTATTACGCCGCATTGGAACGGTGCACTGTATTTTGGCGTTTTTTTTCAATACTACTATTTTGGCGCTGACAATTAATATTGGCTCTGACTTAATTTAGGTCGACCCGGCTTAATGTCTTTGCTTTATTTTCATCATTAAAATACAGAGCGCAAATAGCAAAGTCAAGCCATTAGCAATAATCAATGGCCAGTTTTCCAGCGCAATTCCATAAACTAGCCACAGAGCTACACCGCTGGCAAAAATAAAATACATTCCCAATGAAATTCCCGCAAGATCTTTGGTGCGAAAAGATTTGATTGCTTGCACTAAAAATGCTGCGGTTGTTAAAAAGGCTGCTAAATGCCCAATAAACTCAATATTAATCATCCTGCTGTTGATTCTATTACACCGCGGCTTTTCAACCTTATGAATTTAATTTTTTGCAGTAATCTTGGCAGTCCGTCAAACAACTGTCTGGGTTAGCGCACCAGCTTCGCATAACTACACCTTGCTTGCTTGACTTAGACTCATCTAAATTATCAACCTGTGGTATTCGCGTCACCTCTTTTAAACCTCCTTCTAATTTAAAGAATTTTTTTATCCGGCTTAAGCTATGCCAGCTTTTATTCATCATGACCTACCCCCTTCAGCATTTATTTATTAACTTGAAGTAGTCATTTTCTACTATTGATCATTTGATCATTTGATCTAGATCAAAGGTTTGGCTCGATTTACAGAATTAGGCTTTTTTAAATACTTCTATAGCCTGAGTAATTCGTATTAAATAGGCAGCAAAAGGCAGTGATTGCGCTAATTCAAAGCCGCCCAGAGCTAGCTTACTAGCTAGCTCTGGATCGTTCTGCACCCGTCTAATGGCTTTTTCAAGCTCAGCCAAGTTGCCCACTGGGTAGAGCAAACAATTTACTTCGTGTTGCCAACCAATATGCCTGTAAGGCGCTAGATCTGCCATCACCACGGGGATTTTCAAATTCGCCGCCTCTAACGGCGCCAAGGGGAAGCTCTCATCACCAGAAGGAAAGCAGAATAAATCGGCATTAGATAATTCGGCATTAATTTGTTCGTGGGGAACGGTACCAGCCCATTCATGGCAAGGCAGTTTTTGATTCATGTAACTAATAAATTCTGGGCCAAATGTGTTGGCATGCTGTAAATCTCCAATGAACTTACAGGAAATTGCCGTGTCTTGAGCAATTTTTTCGATTACCTGAGCCAAATCTATTTGTCGTTTTCTTGCATATACCGAACCCACATTGATGACTCGAAAAATGGGGCGCTTGGCGTCTATTTGCATTTCTTTTGCAGCAAGATGATTTGGGGATATACCATTCGGTATAACAACCACCTTATTTTTTTCTAGGCGATAAATAAAACTGTGAAAAACCTCGTGTTTCTGCCAATCTGTTTGGAAAATAATTAAGTTGAATTTTGCAAAAAGCCGCGTTAGGTCGCCTGCGGTCATGGTTAAATTATCTAGTAAGGTTTCGCCCTCATGAACCCAAAGGACAACTGGAATGGTCGCATTCAGCCTATTAATTTGTGGTGCGTCTAATAAAGTATTAATCAGAACAACATCATAATTTTGAAGATCTACATTTTTAACTGGTTTAATACCATTAGCCTTAAACTCTGCTTGATATAAAACTTCCATAGCATCATTGACTGCAGCGTCTACTGCCCAACCCAATTCATTTACCCAATAATGAATGGTTTTATTCAACATAATTGCCGCACCATCGGCACCATAGCTGTGGGTTAGAGAGAGAATTCGCATTGACTTACTAAGTTATCCCGATATCGGCTGGGCTTAAATTAGCCCTTGCTTGCTCGATCATTTTAGAAAAGACATCTTCTAATTGTGTTGCAAATAATTGGGTGTTAAATAACGGCAGATTTATTTTATTGGCTAATAATTTTTGTTTTATTTTCTGAATTTTTTCAGGACTGCTCCCATATTCAATGGCTAAAGTTTCGTACGTATTTTGATTTTCTGCAATTAACTCTGGCAAGCCAATTGCTTGCAATAGGCTGGCCGATACTCTACCGGGGAAAGTACTGCCTTGCTTTGTCAACAATGGTAAGCCAGCCCATAAAGCATCACTAGCTGTAGTGTGGGCATTGCAAGGTGAAGTATCTAAAAATAAATCAGCTTGCTGATGGCGGGCAAGATGCTCGGCAAGGGGTAAGCGATTTGCAAAAATAAGGCGTGCTGGATCGATGCCCTGCGCCTTAGCTGCATTGCATAAATTTTCTTTCGCTACTAAATTATCGGCTAGTAGCCATAGAACGCTTCCCTTTACTGCGCGCAATATATTCATCCAGGCGGTAAATATTGGTGGGGTAATTTTGTAATTATTGTTAAAACAGCAATAAACAAAGCCGGCCTCTGGCAAGCCTAATTCAGCGCGTGAAAATTTGCGGTTAGCAATTTTGCGTTTGGCGTCATTTACTTGGTATGAATTTGGCAAGTAAGCGATTTTCTCATCATAAAATTGTTTACTAGTAGGAGGTATTACAACGGGATCGGCGACGAGATAGTCTATATAGGGAGCCCCCAGCGTTCCTGGAAAACCTAAAAAATTGACTTGTATCGGACTGGGTTTATAAGCAAAAATGCCCTGTCGCCCCTTACCAAAGTAGCCATTTAAATTAACCAATATATCAATATCCATTTGCCTAATTATTAGCGCTACATCTAAGTCTGGTAAGTTGCGAATGTCAATGATTTGATCAAATGCATCTTCTATGCGCGCGCGAATTTCACTACTGTCTGCGACCCCATTATCAAAAGCGATAATTTCAAACTTTGCTCGATCATGGTTTTCATAGAGTCCTGTCATTAAAATTGAAGTGGCCTGCTCTCTAAATTCCCCACAAAGGTAGCCAATCCGAATTTTTAATTGCTGCTTTTTTTGAATTTTTTCTGCAGGCAATGTTTGTCTAGGATAAAAATCAGCAGCGAATATTTCGGCGCATAACTGCAAATCACGTTCTGATTCTGAAAAGGCCATGAGTCCAAATGGTTCAGCTACCTTATTACCCGCAAGGAGCCCCAGATGAATTTTGTTATATAGCTCGTCTAATCCTGCCCATTCGCAAATAAGCATTTTGTGGTGCAGCAGTATTCCGAGTAAGAAATTTTCTTGTGGCTTTATTTTGTATGCTTGACTATAGGCGACTAACGCGGCTTGATATTGCCCTAATTCGCTTAATGTTTTCCCCTTATTAAACCAAGGCTGAATAAAATTGGGCTCAATCTCTATTGCTTTGTCGTAGCAAGCTAAGGCATCGTTACTTTTACCTAAATGATCGAGGCATTTTCCATAATTTACCCAGGCATTCACGTTGTCAGGTGCCAATTGAGTTGCTTTAAGGTGATGCTGTACTGCTTCGCGCTCCCGCTGAGAGTCTGATAGGGCTTTGGCTAAGTTGTAATGTAGCTCACTATCGTTAGGCGCAATTTTCACTGCTTTTTTAAAATATTGAATTGCTTCAGTATGTCTTTTTGCTAAGCCACACACCACCCCCAGCAAATGAAATGCGGCACTATTTTTAGGTTGCGAGCGAATGCATTGCTGCAATAAGGATTCCGCACCAATGAGGTTGCCATTTTCCAATGCCATGATGGCTTGAAAAAATAGTGGGTGGGTTTGAGGATTCACTAATCTAGTCGCGTCGATTTTTCTGTCATTATTACAGCTGCTAGCCTTATTTGGGCTAAAGACGTTATTAAATCAAGGCTAAAGCCTCGATCTCAAGCAAAAAACCATGGTGCAACTCGGTTACGGGAACTACGGCTCGTGCCGGCAGAGCGGTGTCAGCCCATTGAGCATAAATAGTATTGAAAAGCGGCCAGTAATTAATATTAGTAATGTAAACGCGTACCTGTACTAAGTTCTCGATACTTGAATTAGCCGCCTCTAATGCAGCTTGTAAGTTAATCAATACTTGCTTCGCTTGATCTTCAAAGCTAGCGGAATTCAATTGCTGACCTGCTGCTGTAATCGGTAGTTGCCCCGAAATAAAGGCCATCCCATTGGCAACCACAACATGGCTGTAGTGCCCTCCGGGAGAGGCCATTGTCTTAGGATTGCAGTACTTCATCTTTGCCATCAGCCATTACCAGCCATAAAAACGATCCCATGCGGGGCCAATGACCTGCTGATCATTAATGGGATGGTAGCTAGGAAATTGGGCTCCGGTTGCACAAGCATGATTAGGCAAAATACGTAATTGTGTACCCACGGGAAAACGGGCAGTAATGACTTGATCGTTATCTGGCTTAACTTGACTTAAGATGCCGTGCTCCTGATTTGCGGCGATGAGTTGGTAGCCCTCAATTACGCGGCCGCTTGCATCGCAAACTTGCCCATATCCATAATCATTTGATTGTTTTTGCGTGCCGCGGTCGCGGCTCATTGCCATCCATCCTGCGTCAACAATTGCCCACCCTTTATCTACTTGGTGACCAATCACAGTAGTTAAAACGCTGAGCGCAATATCGTTTACAGAACATACTCCGACGTTTGACATTACTAAATCATAAAAAACATATACTCCCGCCCGTACTTCAGTTACGTCCTCAAGCTGCTGTGCTGATAGTGCAGTGGGGGTTGAGCCTATGCTGACATTGGGGCATGGTAAGCCAGCAGCGCGCAGTCGACTTGCTGCCAGCACACAAAGGCTGCGCTCTTGTTCAGCCAACATTTGTAGTGCAGCCGGGGTATGGAGGTCATAACTTGAGCCAGCATGGGTCATTACTCCGCCTAATGTTTTTTTATGCCGATTCAAAATGTGGCCAATAGTAATTAATTCTTCGCTCTCGGGCTTCACGCCTGAGCGATGACCATCTGTATCAATTTCAATCCAAACTTCAAAGGACAGTTTATGCGCCGCAGAATAAGCCATGATGGCAGATGCCGATTCAACACTATCGGCAATAATTTTTAAGGCACATCCCCGTTGTATTAATCCAGCTGCTTGGTTTAGTTTTGGCGCAACCATGCCTACTGCATACAAAATATCATTGATGCCAGCAGCAAAAAATTGCTCTGCTTCTTTAAGCGTGGAGACGGTAATCCCTTTGGCCCCAGCAGCAATTTGCGCCTGAGCAATAGCAATACATTTCGTTGTTTTTACATGCGGCCTAAAGGCAACGCCCAAATGATTCATGCGTTGTTGCATAGTTTGAATATTGCGCATCATGCGTGTTGTATCTACTAATGCCGCAGGCGTAGTCAACTCATGAATGTGCATTATTCAATTTTTTGCTTTAAATAATTAATGACCCAAGCTGGATCGCTATCACTTGGAAATATGGGGTAGTGCACGGCTTCAATTACGCCATTATTGGCAATAAGCGTAACTCGCTTTAATAAAGTTACCCCCGCAGCAACAAAGGTGGGCATATTTAATGCTTTTTGAAATTGATAATTCACATCGCTCACAATGGGAAAAGGGAGGTGCAAGCGCTCGGCCATTTCTTTTTGATATTCCGTCGTTTGAACGCTAAGGCCCAGCACCCCTGCCTTCAGTGCTTGAAGTTCCTGGTAATGATCTCTAAATGAACAAGTCTGGGGAGTGCAACCTCTAGCGCCTGGAATTTGATCCCAGCCATCGGGTAGAGCTACGTTGGGCTGCCCCGTCATTGGATAACAATAGATGACTAACTTACCGCCAACCTCGCTTAGCGTAATTGTCTCGCCATTGGTAGCACTTAATGAGACCGCTGGAAGCCGCATTCCTTTTAAATGATTGGTTGCACCGTCATCTTGAGGAATAGGTAAATCTGCGGGTAGTTGATTGTAGTTAGTCATATTAAATTTAAACGTAAATTACGCCTTTGGATTCATGCGATAAAAGACTAATAAGTCATTTCTTTGAATGGGCTCAGCTAGATCAGCCTGAATATCATTTAAGAAAGCAGCAAAGTCTGCAGTATCTTCTAGGGAAGCTGCGTCGGCTGCATTTTCCCAAATACCAAAGCCTTCAATATTATTTTGCGCTTGATTACCAACAATAATGACATCGTGTAGGTCGGGGTGATGTGCCATGACTTGTTCGGCAAATAGATGATAGCGATCACAGACCTTTTTGAAGGAGCCTGGCTTTGATTTTAGTGAAATATGGCCAACATGTGACATAGATGTGCTTTCTTTAAGTTAGTAATAAAAATTGCTTGATGGATCAATTTCAGGGTGATTGCCTACTTTACTATAGGAATGCTATTGTGGCTGGTACAGAGATTATTTAATTCTGGACCCATGATAAAAAGTGGCTAACTGCAAACTGACCGCAATTAAAATGAATACGTAAAGGCATCAACTTAAACCAGGTCACGATTAATCTTAAATTTTAACTAATGAATATTACTTATTCCAGTACAAGCAAAATTTCTGTTAAAGAAGCGATTGATCTTTATGTTAGATCGACACTTAGTGAAAGGCGCCCAATTCATAGTCATCGGGCATTTGAGAATATGTTTAAGCATGCCAATTTAATCGTCTCTGCATGGGATGGGGATAAGCTTGTTGGTGTTGCCCGCTCATTAACAGATTTCTCCTATGTTGCTTATTTATCTGACTTAGCGGTAGATGTTCAATACCAAAGGCTAGGTATTGGGAAAGGACTAATCGAAGATACGAAATTGAATCTAGAGCCTGGATGCATGCTAGTACTACTGGCCGCACCTAAAGCAAGCGAATACTATGGACCTCTTGGCTTCGAACAACATCCGCGTGCCTGGACACTTAAGAAGGCACTTTAAGTACCATGAAAGTCATCTAGCGTATTTAATTAATTCCGCATACTCTTCTTCAAAAACCTCACCAACTTCTTTATAAATCAGCTTATTTTTTGCGTCGAGAATCAGTAATATGGGTATTCCACGAATTTTGCCAATTGCTTGATTGAGCTCAGCCGTCATCATTGCTGCCGGAAAACTATATTGGTTTTGTCGCATATATTCTTTGGCAATGGCCGGCGTTTTATCAATGGAAATAGTCAGGATATTTATTGATCCAGGAGAGATTTGCTGCGAGAATTTTTCTAGGTAGGTATTTTGGCGCTTACAAAATGGACACCATGATGCCCATAATTGAATGAGGGTATTTTTTGTATTATTTTTAGGGATTTCAAAATAAGCCCCATCTAGGGTTTGAATCTTTTCTAAGGGCAATGTTTGACCAATCTCGATTGCCATTACTACGCTCGGAATTGCAATGGCAGAGATAAAAATAGAAACAACAATAAGGCTTTTGATTGGCTTTAGCATTTAGGGCGCTGAAATAAAGTCGATTCAATTGGCACATTAACTAGTGCTTAATTTACTCCAAAAGATACCGCTAAAAGAAAAAGTCTGCATGGGCAGCGCATTATTGGTATTGGGTGGGTCGACACAAATTCAAGCGGGCCTATGAAATCTCAAATAATTGGCGCAATTTCTGCTCCATGCGGTCTTTTGTATCGGTTATAAGACCACATATATTGATTGGGTTTAGAGATGATCATCTGCTCAAAATATTGATTCATCAGACCACAGGCTTCTTCTAGACATAAAGGGTAGCTTTCTGTCATTAGCCGAGTCTTTATGAGCCAGCCCTTACCAAGCCCAAGCCTTTCGGCGCTAACGAAAAGCGTAGCCACATTGGGTTGGCGAGCTAATTTTGCTGGAAAGGAGGTGGTGTAAGCGTATTGATTAAAAAATTTAGCCCAGACTCCATCTCCTGCGCTAGGAACTTGATCGGCAAGAATGCCAATTACCTCGCCTTTAAGTAATGCGCGTTTGATTTTGCGTGCGCCACTTAGGTTTGCCTCTACAAAGTCCATCTGGGGATGTTGCCGAGACTTGAGCATTAGTTGATTAAGCCAAAGTTTTCGGGCCGGCCGATACATTACAGTAGCTTTCATGTATTGCGCAAAAATTCTTGGCACTATTTCAAAGCCGCCTAAATGGGGGGCTAAGATAATTAGGCCTTTACCACCCTCAGACAAGGCAATAATTTGCTTAAAGTGCTCAACGCTTGTTTTCGCTACAGATGCTTTAGGGTGTCCCCAAATCCATAAAGTATCTGCAAAAATCATTCCAGATTCGATAGCTACTTTCCAGGGGCTAGATTTAAAGCCAGAGTAATGCGCAGCACTTCGGTGGTTTTTATTTAAGCGCCTGCGATAATGTGCAGAGCCAAAATAAACTAATAGCCCTATGCCGGCTCCCATGATCTGTAGAACAGCCAAAGGGAGGGCACTAAAAAGACTCAATATAAAAGATAACATTGGTCATTCTAGACCTTATAAGAAAAACTGCTTAAAGGCGGTTTTGAGCTGCGGGAGGAATCAACAGGGCTGAGGATGTTTGATCCTATTTCTTGCAGCTTTTGTTACTTAGAAAAAATTCTTAAGGGACTCACGACTAGGCGTAGGAGTCTTGCCATTGGGATTAATTGCTCTAAATTCTGGCTTATATTGATCTCCCTTGCGAGCATCAGTCGCAATAATTTCGTAAGACGTATTGGTCTCCTCTAAATACAGAGCCAGTTTGCTGGATTGGGTGGTGAGTGAAAGTATAGTTTGAGCATGATGAATCCTTATTAAATGACTTCTAAAACCATGGTTAATGAGGTACCTTCATAGTTTGGCTTCTCACCAATCTCTTCAAAAGGATGACCCAAGCGATTGACCCAAAATACATCAAAGCCGAACCACTTGGCCGCTAGAGCATCCCATGCATTACTAGATACAAACAGAATTTCTTCTTTCTTAACAGGAAATGCTTTTAACAAAAGCGCGTAGGCTTGTGGTGCTGTTTTAAATAAACGAATATCTTCAATCGTCACGACTTTATCAAGATAGGGCTTTACTCCATTGCTCTCTACTACAGTAGCTAGCATTTCTCGACTGCCATTAGACAAAATGGCCGTAGATAAACCTTTTTCTTTAATGGTTTTGAGAACACTCACGCTATCTTCAAAGCCAGTAAGCTT
>Ga0214164_1001755_pt1 | contig 11962 bp, 9 predicted proteins | sample TroBogepilimnion_13_FD_153003 | JGI IMG/M metagenome (GOLD analysis project Ga0214164, IMG submission 153003) | Freshwater microbial communities from Trout Bog Lake, WI - Practice 03JUN2009 epilimnion v4 | ecosystem: Environmental > Aquatic > Freshwater > Lake > Epilimnion/Euphotic zone ...
ATCCATCAAAAGTTCTAAAAAGAAAAGAGGATCAAGCTTCTTTTATTAGAAAAATATCAACCGATCTTTGTTATGCGCTAAAGTCTCTTCCAACAGGAGGTAGATTAGTTTTTGCTGCTGATAGTAAAAGCTGGAGAAGAGATGTTGAGATAGAAGGAGGTGGATACAAATCAGGAAGAGTCAGAGATGTTGAGTCCGATTGGACAATATTCTATGATCTAATAAAAGCATTTGGTACACAGGTTGAAAAAATGGGATTTATTTTTTCAAAGGTTGAAGGTGCAGAAGGTGATGATCTTTTACTTTTTTGGTCTGAGAAGTTCAATGAACTTGGAGAGAATTGCATAATAATAACCGGTGACAAAGATTCACACCAGCTAGCAAAATTTGTAAATGGAGCATGGACTGCTATATGGAATAATAATTCTAAGAATAGTGTACTTACAGTTCCTTCTGGTTGGTCTTCTGATTGGTTAAATGCAGAGGAAGAGGTTTCGATATTTAGCATGGGTTCTAGTTTAGATTCTGATAAAGATGTTCTAAAAACATTTCTTAAAAAAGTTTCTTGTGAGACTGTTGACAACAAATCATTTATATTTAATAAAATCCTATCTGGGGATAAAGGAGATTCTGTTCCTTCCGTCTGGAATTTGCAGAATGGTAAAGTTGCAAGATTCACTGAAAAGAAAGCAGAGCAAGTTCATGAACTTTTTGTTAATACTAATTGGTATTCACTTCCCGAGATTGCACTTTTTTCAAACGAAGAATTTTTAGATTGGACTAGTAGCATGGTTCTTAAAACAAGTAAATCCGTAGACAACCAAGCAAATAGGGAGAAAGTAAAATTTAACATCAAAAGAAATTTAGTTCTTATGTGGTTAGATAGAAGTGTCATCCCCGATTTTGTTAAAGAAGGTTGTGAGAAGGAATTAGAAAGAGGTATTGCATTAGAAAAAAGAGCAATATCTCTTGACAGAATAAAAATATTAGAAGGAACAAATTGGGTGACTCCTGGCTATGTACCACAACAATATGATCCTTTTGACCAATTAATAAAATAAGTATGGAATTATTTGATATAGGAAAACTTATATTTACAACTAAACAAAAAGAATGGGACGCTGTCAGTAAAAATGACAAGTCCCGTAACTTTTTTATGCTCAATCGTATAATGAGCATTCAGTATCCAACACAGGCAAATCAGTTTAATCATTTAAAAGTTATTCCTTCCCCAGTAATAGATTGGTGGCATGACACTCTTTCACACAGGTACAACAGGCCTCCCCAATGGCTATTCACGAAGGTTAATAAAAAAGAGTCAAAGGAGAAAACAAAAAACAAGGATTATTCCGAAGTTGAGACCATCATCAGGGATAAATACAAGGTATCGAAAAGGGATTTAGCAGATATTAAAAAATTCTATCCCAAGGAGTACGATAAATGGGTTTCTGATATTTCGGAACAAGTTGGTTTAAAGAAATAAGGATATATAAAAAATGGATAAAAAGAATTCTAAGCTAATTGATAAGGTAATGGCTGGACTTGATTGGGATTCAATCTTTGAAGTCTCTAAGTGTTTTAAACTTGGAGTTGGTGAAGGTACAAATGCAATCCCTGGAATTAAGAGAAAGATATTTAGCGAAACCTTAAGTAAAGCCGACATAAAAGCAGAGCTAAGAGCTCTTTTAAAACATGTTATTGAGAATGACGTGGCCGAAATTATCTATGGACCATGGATGGTTTTTTGGACCAATTCACAATGGATGGAAATGGATCTAAAAGATGATTTTAATGATGATGAGGAAGATGATGAAGATGTCCAAATAACACTCGAATTAGACTCAACGCTCGAAGTTATTTACTCGCCTCAAAGAATATGTGTGATCGCGAATCCGATTAAAGAACGAGCTCCTAATGACGATTCTGATATGAATAGATTGGAGGTCATGCTAAAGAAAGCACTTGATGCAGAGAAGTATGAATTGGCATCTAAAATAAGAGACATAATAATCTTACAAAAAGATAGTCAGGAATAGATAAATAGAGTAATGAAACACATCAAATCAATAAACGAATATTTCGATCCCGGTGTCTTTGGTGATACTTACGGATACGGAGGAGCCAGCGGGGTTTTAAAAATAAATTATAAACCATTTGCAGATCTCTCTGTTTCCGTTGGCCAAGATCCAGACACAGAAGACACCGTACAGGGATCCCAATATCAATTAGGAGATGTTGTTATCGCATCACCTTTAGACTCCAAAAAGAAAGTTACTGGTGTAATAGTTAGAGCATTCAGAAATCCTGACAATAAACAATATAGATTCTTTGTTCAAGTTTATAGAAAAGGAAAGGAAACAGAAAGAGTTATTGAGGTAAAATCGGATTCGATTAAATTTGCAGATGGTGGAGATCATGGAAATGTTGAACAGAAATCTAAGTTTAAATTCAATGAAATTCCGGATTCTGCTTATAACTCTAAAACTGTCTACAACTCTTCTGAGCTTGGTCTAGAAACAACAGGAGGATAAAATTTATGGAACATTTCTTTCCTTTTTGATACAATATAAAAAGGAATAATGATATTCGGACAAAATCCCCCACAAATTTCTTACCTCGGTTTACCAACTGAAATGGCTAATAAAAAAGTCCAAGTGGATTCTTGTTCAGACCTGATCTCACTAATAAGTAAAGTTGCTTCCTTTAATCTTTCCCTTGATATTAAAATAGTTTGTCTTGACATTTCTGAAATTGTCCTAAGCCAGAATTTTTTCGAATCCACTATAGATGAGGAATCTAAAGAACTGTCAGATAAAATAATACAAACAAACTCTATCCTTTCTAAAAATGGGATAAGAGTTTGTTTATTTATTGGTAAGGAATATTTTTTAGGTAGTCAATTGGAAGAAGCTAAAGTTTCCACTATTCGACTTCTTAATAGACTTTCTGAGATCCTAGAATTACTTGGAGTAAATTACCCTTCTATTTTTATAAGAATAGGTTCTGCATATGGTAATAGAAAGGGAACAATGTCTGATTTTTGTAAAAGAATTAAGTCATTACCCGAATCTGTTTTACCTAGATTATCAGTTATGAACGATGACAAGCCAAGTCTTTTCTCAATAACTGATCTTTTATCCGGTGTTTATTATAACTCTGGAATTCCAATCACATTCAGAATATTAGCTCATCAATTTAATGATGGTGGTTTAAGTATAAGGGAGGCATTATTCCTTGCATCATCAACTTGGAAAACTAAACCTATATTTTTCCATTCTGAATCTTTAGAATCAGACGAGAACGGTATACCCATATCAACTACAACTTCCGAATACCTAACAAGAAGAATACCAACATTTGGACTAGATCTTGATGTTGTTATTGATTCTCCACATAGAGAAGATTCTTGTTTAAAATACAGAATGGACTATAAATCATTACCTCCTATAATAATAAATAAACCACAATAATATGTTTAAGAAAGAACAAATTCAGAATTTTTTGTACCTTGACGTTGAAACTGTTTCTGCATATCCTTCAATAGGTGATCTTGCTAATAATGACCCAAGAGGATATAAGCTTTGGAAAAAAAGAGAATTGTATTACAAAACTGCTTACGAAGAAATGAAAGATGCTAGTGAGGATGAAATATACCTAGAAAAAGCTGGTCTAGAACCTGAGTTTTCTAGAATTGTTTGTATCTCATTTGGAACCATCTCTGATTCTGACGAAAAAAGATTCAAGTCATTTTACGGAGATGATGAGAAGGATATACTTGAAAAAACAATAAAGGTGCTTAATAATGCAAGTCTAAAAGGTTGGAAACTTTGTGGACATAATATTAAAGGGTTTGATATTCCTTGTATTGGAAAAAGACTTATCTATAATAAAATGCCACTTCCTGCTTCCCTTATTATCTGGGATAAAAAACCTTGGGAATTGCCATTTATTGACACCACGGATGTTTTTGCATTTGGTAGTTGGTCACACCAAAAATACCTAAGCCTTGATTTATTATCATCCGCATTAGGTTTACCCTCTCCTAAAATTGACATGGATGGATCAATGGTTAATCTCTACTATTGGAAAAAGAAAGATTACGAATCAATAAAAACCTATTGTGAATCCGATGTTAACACAGTTATTTCAGCAATAGAATCTGTGTGTTTTTAATAAATCACACTTAATTTAAAATACCAAAAAGCTTTTCTTGATATATAAAGAAAAGCTTTTTTTTGTGCGCAGACTTTTACCATATTCAACATATTTAAACCAAGAATTGCTAGAAAGAGAAATAAACTCTTTTTATCACAAAGACCTGTGTCCATCATTCTGGGATAAGAAAGAAAATTCGGATTCTGTTAAATGGGAATTTGACCAGAGGATAAGAAAAAAATTAGTTAGAATTGCCAAAGAATTTTTCAGTAACTTTAAAGGACCTCTCAAACAGAAAGACATTAAAGATATTCAATTAACAGGTTCACTTGCTAATTTTAATTGGACAGAACTCTCTGAATTGGACATTCATGTCATTGTTAATTTCTCTGGACTAAATGATGAAAATCCCGAAATATTAAAGGGTCAAATAAATGCTATAAAATTCAGATGGAACACAGAACATCAGATTAAAATAAGAGGCCACGAGGTTGAATTATTCATCAATGATTCAAATGAGCATCATTCAGAATCTGCTTTATTCTCCCTACTTGATAATAAATGGATAAAGAATCCAGTTTATGATCCACCTGAAATAGATGAGAAAGATATAGACAAAAAATACGATTCTCTTGTCTATGATATAGAGCAATTAGAGACCAAACTAACTGCAGCGGATCTTCCTTCTAATGCAAAAGATTTATATAAAAGATGTATCAGAACTAAAGAGAGGATTCAAAAAATTAGAAAGGAGTATCTTAGAAAGGGCGGAGATATGTCAATCGGTAATTTAGTTTTTAAAAAGCTAAAAAACAAAGGATATATAGAAAAACTAATAGATACCACATCTAAAGCATACGATAAAATTTACAACGAAAAATAAATGATACTAATATATCCAAAAGACGGAGACTATAAAATAGGTCAGAAATTTCCTTTTTTTACTATTCCCCACGATCTAAAAGGTGCTAAACCTTCTGAACTTAACGCTTTTCAGTGGTGGTCTACTACTAGTGACTTTGATAAGTGGTTATCAGAAAACCCTAGGAAATGGACTGCTGAATCGGAGGCTCCTAGAAGTATTAGTAATTCTCCTATAGATGTAAGATCTGTTATAAATGAGAATAATCAGAATAAATCTGGATTAAATAAGGTTTTAAAATTTGATAACTATTTAAACGAGATAGAGGCAACTGCGGCTAATGTTAAAATTGATGCTGGGCTACAAGGTGAAGAATTAGCAAAAGCAAATCTTAAACTTTATTATGCGTATAATTATCTTCTATCCGAGAATAAAATAGAAGAAGAATTGAAAATATCATCTTTAAAGAAAGACGATGATAAATCAATATTTATTTCGTATTTTGATTCTAAAACTCAAAAGCCATTAGATAAAAGCATATATGCACTTAGAGCAAAACCGACTTTTATTGGAGACACAGAAAAATTTGTAATAATAGAAGTTGACGAAGCACTTCCTATAGGATCTACTGTTAATGATGACTCCGAATCTTTCTTTAAAAAAGTTTCAGAAGCAACACAACAAGTTTTAAAGTATAGTGCATATGGTCTTGTTGGTTGGTTAGGTATAAAAGCAATGAACTCGGCAATAGGAGAACTTGCTATAGCAGAAGGCGGTTTTTGGCTTTTGAAGAAAGCGTGGAAATATAAATTAGGATTTGCCTCAAGAAGAGGTCTTGAAAGAGAGGTTTCTCCCGGGATAGTTAAAAGAATAGTTTCTGGAACATTTAGAGGAGTAACTGAATTAGTTGGTGCTTCTTTAGAAGGTGCAGGAACCATACTTAATGTGGTACCTAAACTTTTAGGAATTGGCGAAGCAGGAGAAGCTGCTGGATTTCTTGGTGTTGGTTTAGAGGTTGGCGAATTAAGTGCAGGAACCCTTGCAGCAGGAATTACTTTGATAGTTTATGCTGCAGGAGCAATTCAACAAGGATTTAATTATTGGGGTAAGAATCAAGCTCCTCTATACGGAGATGTTGAAAGTTTTGCACATGATTCATTTAGTTCTAAAGATATACCAATCGGGGTTCCTATAACAATATGTTGGACACAAAAATCAGGAGGAGTAATGGGATTTCTTTCTGCAATAAAACTTTTTAGTAGTGATACAAGAACAACTATGTCAATTATGAAAGTTGCATCGGTTGAAGGAAAGAGCATCTTTATAATGTTGAAGGTTAATTCAGAATCAATGGATAAAGATTTAAAATCCCATGATTTGATGCTTCTTGGATTTAATGACTCCGATAAATTTGAGCATGGATTCATATCTAATGATGATGTTAAATTCCAAATGCTTGCAATTGATGGCCTTTCTAAAATTGCATCAGTTTATGCTTTTATGGGTGTTTGTGATTGGTCTACTATTTTAGAAAGATATAACAAGTCATCCGACCAATACATAATAGCCGATAATAAAGCACCTAATGATTATAATTTTTACTTTAGCGATTCGGAGGACAATATAATTAATGTGTCTGGTCATAAGATAACATCTGAGGAATTTAGTAAATATAAGGATTCTGATTTTAAGAAAATATACGAGGTAAAGAAGGTTGAGAATAAAATAGGACCTGATGAATCAGATTTAAAAACAGAAAGTTATTCAGATAGCGATATTTTAGATTTGCCATTCATAACAGAATTTGAAAAATATCAAACAGCTTCTGTGAATCCAGATTATTTCATAAATGAGGCGGGTAATGAAGAAGATGATCAGGGTGAAGGTAAAATTGAGCTTACCCCTAAACAAAAAAGAGGACCCGCTAAACTTACTGTATATTTAGTAGACAAAAAAGAATATGCAAATCCAGAATTGCAAGGAAAATATTCTACTGGGGAATTTACTAATTTTACAATACCACCTGAATGCTATAATGCTAAACCGGACGAAAGCATAAAGGTTGATGCTAATACTAGTGAAATTCTTCATAAACCAAAAGCTGGTGTTTATATTTATAAAGAAGGAGAATCAGGAGATAAAGATAATGATAAAAAGAAGAGGAATGATAATAATAAAGGCGATGCTTCTGAACAAGACGAGGAGAATAAGAGAAAGAAGAAAGAAGGTGATGACAATGAAATGGTACCTGGTGATGATGGTAATGATATTAAAGCAGATCCTAATGACGTAAGAATAGTAAATATAAGTAATGGTCCTCATCAAGACCAAAGAACTGAAATTACCGATCATAATGTTAAAGATGGAATTAATATATTCGATAAGTTCTTAACCCAAAGAGAGAAAGAAGCACTTGGAATTGCAAACTGGAAATCTATAACTTTTGCACAGTCTCAATATGACGGAAAGGGAGATACTGTTCAAGTTAAGCTAAGAAATAAATATGCTGGATTTGGAGATAGAAAGAGAACATACGATGTTTCCGATGGCGAAGCATTCAAAATAGCAACTAAATTTATAGAAGAAGTAAAACATAGAATAAAACCTTACTAAAACTAAAAAAAATCAACTGACAAGTTGATATATAATTATTATACAAAATCGTATTAAAAAAATATGCCAACAGTAAAGAATAACTTACTTACCGAACAAATGGTTTTCATACTTGAGAAGCAAGACTTTGTCCTTGAGGCAAGGAAGAGCATTGATGGTAATGATTACATACTAGAAGGTATAGCGGCAGTATTTGGTAAAGAGAATAACAATCACAGAATCTACGAGGAGATGGAATATCTTCCTCATCTTGATTATCTACAAGAGAAAATTGCTCAAAATAGATTAGTTGGGGAATTAGATCACCCTGAGAAATTTGACGTCTCTTTAAAAAATATCTCTCACATCGTAACAGCACTTGATTATGATAAAGCATCGAGAACGCTAAAAATCAAAGTAAAGCTACTTGACACCCCATGTGGTGACATAGCAAGAAAATTAGTTGATGCTGGAGTTCCACTTTCAATTTCTTCTAGAGCAGCTGGATCAGTTGGTTCTGACAAGAAAGTACAAATCAAAAAAATCTTCACTTACGATCTAGTTGCAGATCCTGGTTTTCAGAATGCACAACTTGAAAGAGTTTACGAGAGTGCAGGTTTCACAAAGGAAGAATTTAAGAATTATAAGATAAATAGTGTTACAAACGGACTTGAATGCCTAAATGAAGATCTAGGACTAAAAAATGAATCATCAGTGATGATATATAAAGTTGAAAACAACGAAGAGTTTTATAATATCATAAATAAAAACGATAACAAAAATAAAAAATTCCTCATGGAAAATAACGAATTTGTTACTGCAGAAGAACTAAATAAATATTCAGTTTTTCTAAAGAAAGAAATGGACTCAATGAAATCTACGATTTCAGAATTAAAAGAACAAAAAGAAGCTATCTCAGAATCATTGGAAGGTGAATCTGATTTGGAAGCAAGAGTTGCTAAACTTGAAAAGTATTCAGAGTATCTTGCAGAGAACTTAGAAGGTGCTATTAAATATGGAGAATACCTTGCGGAGAACTTAGATCAAAGTATCACTTATAGCAAATATCTTGCAGAGAACTTAGATAAGAATATTTCTTATTCTAAATACCTAGCAGAGAATGTTGACAAATCAATTTCTTATTCTGAGTATGTTGCAGAGAGCGTAGACAAGAATATCGACTACACTAAATATGTTGCAGAGAAAGTTGATCAATCAATTTCTTATGCTGAGTACTTAGCAGAGAATGTTGATAAAACAGTTTCTTACACTGAATATCTTGCAGAGAACTTAGATAAGACAATTTCTTATTCTGAGTACCTTGCAGAAAACTTGGATAAAGGAATAGCTTATTCTGAATACCTTGGTGAAAAACTTAACGACGGTATAGAATACACGGAATATATTGCTGAAAACCTTAACAGAGGAATTGAGTTTTCTGACTACTTAGCAGAAAATATTAATAAAGGAATTGATTATTCCGAGTATTTAGCTGAAAAGCTTAATAAATCTATATCATACAGTGAATATATAGCAGAATCAGTATCAACTAAAATGCCATCAAAAACTGTATCATTAAAAGAAAGCGCAGAGTTTAGTGCTAAATCCAATTTAAAAGAATCTGGATTTGCAGGAAACTACGATGACATTTCTAACAAAATCGACTCACTAATAGAATCAGTTAAAACACAAAAGACTGAAGTGAAAATAAACGAGGCAGCTAGTAAATTAGCTCCAGCCGAAACACAAAAGGCAACACAAGCTCTTAACGAATCAGAGCAGACAAACAAAACAGGTCTTAAGTTCATAGACGAAATGCCTGAAGAGTATACTCAGATTTGGGAATCTCTAAATGAAGGAATTAAGCAATCAATAGTTGCTCAATCTAACTTCTATAGATTAGATACACCTTATCAGATTAAAAACTTCTGGTCAACTCGTCAACTTAACGCTAAAGTTGTTGGTCTTCAAAAATTAGAAGAGAGTGAACAAGTTCAAATCTCTGCTACCCAAAGTTATGCAAATAACTACATGGAAAATATAGCAAATGCTTTAGAACAAAGATTTCAAAAAAGATAAAAAAATAACGAAAAATCATGAAATTGATTAACGAACAAGAGATCTATAGTACATGGGCGCCTCTAATTGAGAGCAAAGCTGGTATTACAGACGAAAACAAAAAAGGTTGGTTGACTAAATATTGTCATTACCACTCTCTAAACGAATCTGCCGGTGCATATAACTCTTTAGGAGTTGTTAACGGTATGGGTGCAGTTCAAGCTCCATTATTCCCAGGCGCAAGCTACGGTATCGGTACTGCTTCAACTAGTGCAAATGGTAACTTTTATAACTCTGCTTATAACGGTTCAGGCGATAAATTCCCTTCACTTCTTCCTTTAGCTATTCAAGTAGCTGCTAAGACTGTTGGTTTTGACATCGTTCCTGTTATACCAATGTCAGGCCCTACTGGTATCCTTTCTTACCTTGACTATGTGTATGCTGGTGGTAAAGTTGGCGGTGCTACTTCTGGTGCTTCTGGTGCTGATTTAGCTGATGCTCCTACAATGATTAAATTTACTGCAGGTTTGACTGGCTCGGTTTCTACACCTGTAAATACTGGAGTAACTGGTTTCCGTTCTTCGGACGTAGGTACTACTTACTACATTGGTGCTACTGGTACAGTTTCTTCATCTAGTGGTCACATCACTGCTAAATTTGTAGGTCTTTCAAGAATTGACGGTAGTCCTATTTACAATATCACTAACGTAAGTGATGGTTGGAACGTAGCTGGTATCGTACTTGCTGGTGCTTTAGTTAGTTCTTCAACTACAGTTTCTAACGCTAACGCCGTTGCTACTATAACTGGTACTGCTGCTTTAGTTAAAGCTCTTGAAGATCACATCCAAGGTTTCTCTGGTGCTGGTTTCAACAATGACCAAGCATGGCAAGGACCTTATGTAGATGGTACTAAAACTTACAACCCTATGTTAAGAGGCGTTGGTGAGGCTACCTACTACAACTCAATGGGTCTTTCTACCTTCACTAAATTCGTTGAAGCTGAAACCTTCCAAGTTGCTGCATCTGTTACAACTGAGCAAATCCAAGATTTGAATAAACAATTCGGTATCGATGTTATTTCAATGATTGAAAACGCTCTTGTTAACGAGGTTTCTCAAGCAATCAACAAACACATTCTAGCTAGAGCATTCGCTTTAGGCTGGACTAACCACGTAACTTTCAACAACATTGAAAACCAAAACTTAAACCTTAACCTTTCAACTTCAGCTGCTTCTGCAACTGCTGCTTACATAGGTAAAGATGACGTAGGTGTTTCAATGCCAGTTAACGGTACAATCTCTACTCAAACTTTTGAGAACCAATCAACTTTACAAAGAAGATTATTCTCTAGAATCTTAGCTGCTGCTAACGTAGTTGCTAACAGAGGTAGAAGAGGACCAGCTAACTTCATCGTTACAAACGCTAACATCGCAAGTGCACTTCAAGATATTTCTCAGTTCACTTTCGCACCGTTCTCTAACACTTTAACTCAAAACAACGGTACACTTTATCCTGTAGGTTCTCTTGCTGGTATGACAGTATATGTTGACCAAAACATGAACTACAACGATACAAGAATCTGCGTTGGTAGAAAAGGTGGTGACGACGAACCTGGTCTTAAGTTCATGCCGTATATGATGGCTGAGTCTATACAGACTATATCAGAAGGTACAATGAGTCCTAAAATAGCAGTAAAATCTAGATACGCTTTAGTAGAAGCAGGTTTCTTACCAGAAACTTTATACTTTACATTCTACGTGAATGTGCCATCTGGCGGTATAGTTTAAGAACTATCTATTTTAATAATATTAAAACCTCTAAGTTTAATAAACTTAGAGGTTTTTTTTATTGAAACAATTTGAAGATTCGATATATAATTAAAGCAAATATTCGAGACATGATACGTTCAAGTGAATTCAATGAAAAAATTTTAGAAATTAGTAGATCAAGAAATGCTGGAATACCATTAACTGGATTGAAATTGACTAGAGCGATAACAGATGAATTGAAGGGGTTGACTGGATTCCTAGATTTATATTATGGAGATGTGTCAATTTCACAGAGGCTGTATCACATATTAGAAAATATAAAGGAAGTACAATTTTGTCAATATTGCGGAGAACTACCTAGAAAATTCCACCGTTTAAATACTGGATATTTCAATACTTGTGGAAATGTAGAGTGCAAAAATTCGGGTAAAGTAATTTCATTCAAGAAAACCATAAATGAAAAATATAATGGTTCTTTCTTTAAAAACGGAAGCGAGTCCAGAGAGAAGTATAAAATAACCATGCT
>Ga0214164_1001756_pt1 | contig 11961 bp, 14 predicted proteins | sample TroBogepilimnion_13_FD_153003 | JGI IMG/M metagenome (GOLD analysis project Ga0214164, IMG submission 153003) | Freshwater microbial communities from Trout Bog Lake, WI - Practice 03JUN2009 epilimnion v4 | ecosystem: Environmental > Aquatic > Freshwater > Lake > Epilimnion/Euphotic zone ...
CCCAAGTACCTAGAATCATCCAAAACCAACCCATTTTGCTGCAATGATTTACTATAGAAAAACTCTCTCAAGTAGTGGACCTAAATTGACAGCAGTTCATTACCCCGCGCCTGTAAAACTAAATCTTGCGTAAGCGTTTTGACTGTATATTTCCAGCCATCGGGTAGCTTTAGGCGGTCAGCTAATTGCGCCAAATCATTCATGGACAAGTTAGGATCGGCAATTTGGGAATACGATTGCATAATGTAAGTCTGCCCTTGAGGGGCGGTTAGTTGGTAAATTGGTGTGCCACTCTTGTAAATAAAAGCCGTATTTCGATTGACGACATTTGGCACAAAGAATTGTGTGCCTGCTAATTGCCGCTTTATACCCACATCCAAAGTTGCCCGTAAGCTCATTTCAATGCCGCCAAAATTCTCGATGACATCATTCGCTGTTTTGCCGGCCGCCTTAATCTCATCCATGGTCCAGTAACGTGGGCCATTCAGACGCACAAATGAGGCGTCATTTTTTTTCTCAATTACTTTAACGTCGAGTGCTTTCCATAATGCTTCAGGACACGCGTTAAGACCCTGAGTATTAAATACTTTGATCGTCAGGGTGCCCAAATGGCGTTTGCCATACAAAACTTCGCAATAGCGTAGGTTGCGCAAGCCTGATATCGATTTAGTGTAATGATTTTCTGAAGGAGGGGGATTTACCTCGTTCGCCTGAGTTTCTAACGCGTATGCTGCGAAGGGCGTAAATAATTGAGCGAAGAAAACAAGGCTTAAAGCGCCGATGTTAGTAATTGTCATCATTCATTAGATAAATAAAGAAGCTGGTTTACTGAAAAGAGGCCAAAATGATTAACCAGGAGTTTGATGTGCTGGCGCACGATAGGGCTTAATTTTACCTACAAGCCAAAAGGTTAGCAAACCGCACAGTACTGCGCCATAGCCGACCCTGTTGTAATGCTCAATTTGTCCGCTTGGGCTAATAGTAATAACCATTCCAGCAATTACCGAGGCAATACCTGAGCCTAGCATTTGTACTGAACCAATTAAGCTCATAAAAGTACCCCTGTTTTTGGGCTCAATGACCTGGCTTACCATGGCCATCGCTGGAATCATGCGCCCAGAAACTAAGATAAAAAATGCCGTGGAATTGATGAGTACCAGCCAAATGGGTACAGGAACTAAATTCGTGGTGACGAAGATCGGCACTAAACTCAAGATTGCCAAGGCGCGAAAAGTACGTTCTTTGCCATAGCGATCGGCTAAAGACCCAATATAACGCGAGCTTAATAGAGTGGCGATACCACCAAATAGATATACCAAGGAAATATACGCATCGGGTACGCCGACGTTCATCGTGAAATAAAGCGCGATATAAGGAATGACCGAAAATCCTGTCAACATAATTAAAGCCATAAAACCAAAGGCGATCAAGTGATCGCGCTGTACCACCAAGTGATAAATTTGTCGAAAGCGATTCCCATCCGCTTTATGGGCCAAATGACCTGCTATTGAAGGGATAAATTGATAGCCCAACCAAAAAATAGCGCTGGCTAAAAGCGCAATAAAAATAAATGGGGCTCGCCAACCTAAAAAAGTAATGTGATTCGCCAAAAATAAACTTAAGGGAACGCCAGCAACGGTCGAGACCGAGAATGCTGCCATCACAGTACCAATTGCCTTGCCCCGCCGCTCAAACGGAATCGTATCAGCCACAATGGTTTGTACTAAGGAGCCTAAGATACCGCCAAAGACTCCAGCTAAGGCCCGCGCGAAAAATAAGGTCTCATATGACGTTGCTAGGCCACATGCTAAGGTGGCTAGGGTAAAGGCAATATAGAGGGTTAATAGTAACTTACGCCGCTCGAAGCGATCTATATAGTAAGTAGCAAAAACGCCAGCGATGGCAGCCGCAAAGGTATAGGAGGAGATAAGCAAGCCAAATTGATGCGTATTAATTTGGAAGGCACTAATAAATTGAGGTCCTAAAGGCATCATGATCATAAAATCCAGAATATGGGTAAACTGAATTCCTGCTAGCGCAAAAAGAAAATAGCGCTCGCTTTTTTTGCTACCGCCTAAATATTGCAGTACTGAATTGGGGCTCAAGGGAATTTCCACGATTTAATGTCTAAAATGAAGGACTACTTAATAATACTTAGAAAGTATGTATTATTTATTTTGACTCAATTATCCTGTATCCCATGACGATCAAAAGCATTATTCAATGGATGTTACTAACTTCAGGGCTTTTTCTCACTTTCTTTGGCTTTTTAACATTCATATTTGTATTTTTAGGTCTGTATCAGTTTGACTTATTTGATTTTCGCCTATCCTCAGGCGTTCGGGTGATTAGCGAATTGTCGATTTCTGGCTGTTTACTCTTAGCTATGGGTTTTGGCATCGACGATTATTTAAATGAGTCAACTACTTAAACAATAATTAAGGAAATATATGTTTAAAAAATCAGATTTTTTTATCCTACTAGCTGTGGTTATTTCATTTATCACTTCTGCTTATTTATGGTTTGTGGTGGGCGATAAAGATCAAGCTATCTTTACCTCACTCTGGGTACCCTCCATTTTTGGCTTTGGAATTTACTTCAAGGTCTCGGCTTTATTGAGTAGAAAATCATGAGTAACACTGTCCTACTCATTGTTTCTATTTTTGTCTTTTGCCTACTAGTTATAGGCTTGTTACTGATGGTGCGAGAATTTATGGGAATGATGGAGGAAGCCTCTCCTGAAGTAAAACATTGGCTCGACACTAGCAAGGACAAAAAATAGAGGCGCTTTGACTTTTTAGTAATTTAATAAATCAGTGGCAAAAGCTTATGCACGTGTTTTTGATAATCTGCATATTCAGGAAAAGTGGTAACTAACCACTGCTCTTCTTTTCTCGATTTGATATCAAAGAATAAAAAAATTAAACCTGCATAAGCAAGCGATAGTTCACCTTGCGTAATTAAAAACCAAGCAAAAGAAAATAAAATAACTCCAAAATAAATCGGATGTCTGACAAAGCGATACAAACCCTTCCTTACAAATTTAGCTCCAGGCTTTGGCCCAGGCAGTGGGGTTAGGTTGCTGCCCAACTGAAATGCTGCTACTACAGAAAAAATACTACCTCCCAAGAATAAGATCCACCCTAGCCAAGTGAACCAGAGACTGATTGAGCCTGTCCAAATTTTTGTACCACTCAAATTACTGGGACCAAAGAAAAGTAAAGCCAATAATAAAGCTTGTATAAGGACATAGAGCCCCCCGCGCGCAAAAATGGAGGGTGGGCGTCCTGAGTTTGGTTTACCATCCATGACTAGATCCTGTTTTAAGCATCCCTCAATGGTATGCCCTTTCAGAATATAATGATTGCATTGTTCAATGCTTCTTTTTTAAAGACCTACTGCCATGAAAATGAATCTGCAAAAAACCCTATTATTTTCTTGTACTGTATTTAGTTTCTCATGCATGGTAGCGCCAACAGTGCTGGCACAATCGACAAGTCCTTCTCAACCCCCTACTGCAAAGGTAACTAAAGTGACTGAATTAAAAAAAATTGATGTTGTTGTCGGTACGGGTGCCGATGCTACCCCTGGCTCAAATGTGTCAGTACATTACACCGGCTGGCTATATGATCCCAGCGCGCCGAATAATAAGGGTAAGAAATTTGATAGTTCTTTAGACCGCGGTCAACCTTTCGGCTTTCCCCTCGGCGGTGGACGTGTCATTCGTGGTTGGGATGAGGGCGTTGCAGGAATGAAGGTGGGCGGTAAACGCACTTTAATTATTCCACCTGAAATGGGCTATGGCGCTAATGGGGCTGGCGGCGTAATTCCACCCAATGCCACCTTATTATTTGATGTTGAGTTATTGGGCGTGAAATAAGTTTCTTCTTTAAATCTAATCAAAGCGCTTAACTACTTAATAAGCGCTTTGATATAAGCTCAACGCATCTGTAAATTGCACATCACGCGGATTATTAATCAGTAAACGCTGCACATTCATCGCATCGCGAGCGAGCATTTCTAATTCGTGTTCTTTTACACCCACTTCACGCAAGCGTTGTGCGTAGGGCATCGTAATCACATGCGCAGCAATCGCTTCAATAAAATTGGATGCGGCCAATGCATCGCTGACGGAATTCAATTCCGGCAAAATCGCACGGCCCAATTCAGCATATAAAGATTCAGCTGCAGGTAAATTGAATTTCAACACTGGCAATAGCACCAAGGAATTTGTTAGACCATGGGGTAATTGATAATGACCGCCTAATGGGTAAGCAAGAGCATGTACCGCGCCCACCGGTGCATTGGCAAAAGCCATGCCCGCCAATAAGGAACCTAAAAGCATGTTTTCACGCACTTGGGCATCTTTACCATCACTCACTGACTCCGGTAAATTGGCATAAAGCAACTGTAAGGCTTTAATTGCTAAGGCATCAGATAAAGCATTCTTCTTTGAGCGCGAGGTGAAAGCTTCAATCGCATGAACCATAGCGTCAACGCCCGTCATGGCAGTAATTGCTGGCGGTAAACCTAAGGTTAGTAAGCTATCAAGGACTGCAACATCGGGATACAGTAATGGCGAAACTACCCCTTTTTTTTCATGACTTGGTGTGGTCAAAATAGCAATTGGCGTTACTTCTGAACCCGTTCCCGCCGTGGTTGGCACTTGTATGAGGGGTAACCGGGGTCCACGCGCCAAACCGATACCGTAAATAGCGGTTAATTCTTGTGATGTTTTTGCTAATAGCGCAACCAATTTAGCCGTATCGAGTGAACTACCGCCACCAAAACCAATAACACCGTCAGCATGAACTAGTGCTGCAGCTTTCACGGCTGCCTGCACACTCACCTCAGGTGGATCAGCGAGTACATCCGAAAATACTGTGACCTTCACCCCTGCTTCACTTAATGAAGTTAAAGCGCCATCAATTAAGCCGGCCTTCATCAAGCCAATATCAGTCACCAAAAATACCTGGCTCATGCCTAAGCCGCGAGCTATTTCACCAAGACGCTTTGCGGCGCCCTGTTCACAAATGATTTTTGGCGTGGTTTCAAAGGTAAATTGAGGCATATGGCCATTTTATTACACCTCCCCTCCAAGAGCCGCGTAACTGAGTCTTTTGCAGCGAAAAACGTTGCCCGCTCAGAAGCTCGTTAGAATATATAAAAGCTGTTTATACAAATAAGGTAATGAGACAACAATGCTTTCTGCTGCTGACAATGAATTATTAGTTCGTACCAATCAAAATACGCCTCTAGGAGAATATTTTCGGCGCTTCTGGCAGCCCGTTGCTTTAAGCGAAGAAATTCCTCTACCTGATTGCCCCCCAATTCGGGTTACCGTAATGGGCGAAGAGTTACTATTATTTCGCAACTCGGCTGGCAAAGTAGGTTTAATTGAGCGTTACTGTGCCCATCGCGGTGCCGATCTCTTTTTTGGACGCAATGAAGAGTGCGGTATCCGCTGTATTTATCACGGCTGGAAATACGACACCGCAGGTAAGTGCATCGAGATGCCAAATGTACCTCCAGATGCGGCCTATCATGATACGATTCAAATTAAAGCCTATCCAACCCAAGAATTTGCCGATATGGTTTGGGCCTATATGGGGCCAGCAGAATCCATGCCCGCACTTGTTCCACAATTAGAAGTTGGCTTAGTGCCGCCAGAAAATCGTTATGTAACTAAGCGCTTAATCGAGTGCAATTGGGCTCACTCGATGGAAGGTGCGCTCGATACAGCGCATTTTTCTTTCTTACATATGCCCGCCCCGTCTCAAATCAATGATGACAATCCCAATGTCGCTGCTGATGTGAAGCGCTTACGTTGGCTACGCAATGACCCGACACCGCGCTTTACTTTTGTTGACCATGAAGTTGGCTTTGTTATCGGTGGCGCCCGCCATGCCGATGAGGATGAACACTATTGGCGCTTAACACAATATTTATTGCCTAATCATTCAATCACCCCATCTTCTATGCCGAATGAAATTTATTATGGCTATAGCTGGACACCGATCACTGATGAAGCATGCTGGATGTATGTCTATGCTTGGCATCCTGACCGAGCTATAACTGCAGAGGAGCGAGCCCGTTTTGACCAAGGCGGATACGGACAATTTGCTGCCCTCGGACCCGGCTACTTACCCTTAAGAAATCGCAGTAATAATTATTTATTAAGTCGCGAAGAACAACGCACTGAATCTTTTACTGGCATACGCGGCATTGCAGAACAAGATCAAATGGCACAAGAAAGCCAGGGCTATATTCTTGACCGCACTAAAGAACATTTAACTCCAACCGACGTTGGCATTGTGCGCTTTCGTAAACTACTTTTGGGTGAAGTAAAGTCACTGAGTGCTGGCAATACCCCAAAAGCTGCACATCTAGGGCAAGCTTACCGTACTCGTGGCGGCGGCGCTTTAACTGCCGATAAATTGAAACTGGAAGAGGTCATGATAGAACGCTTTGGCACTAAAACAGGAGTAGTTAACGAATGAAGAATACAAGGAATCTATTAGCCGCGCTGTTATTAATTTTTAGCTTTCATGCTGGTGCACAAAATACGGCTAAACCAATCAATTTTATTATTCCTTTTTCAGCAGGCAGCGCTAGCGATGTAATTACGCGTATTTTGTTCGAACAAGTGACAACGAATACGGGTCAACGTTTTGTTTTTGATAATAAGCCGGCTGCTGGCGGCAATATTGGTACCGCTGCAATCGCGCGCGCAGAGCCTGATGGATTTACTATTGGCACCAGTACTTCTGGCCCCCTGGCGATCAATAAAATTCTTTATCCTGACTTAAGTTACGATCCAGAAAAAGATTTTCAACCGATTGCACTCATCGCCATCCTCCCGAATGTGGTTGTCGCCAGCTCAACACTGAATATCAATACCCTTACCGAACTGAATGACTATTTACGCAAAAATCCTGATGTCGCATATGGTTCGGTAGGTAATGGCAGCTCACAACATCTTGCAGGCGCTTACTACGAACAATTGTTAGGGGTGAAAATGACCCATATTCCTTATCGCGTTACCGCTAACCTAGTGACTGATTTAGTCGCTGGTCGAGCACCCGTCAGTTTTCAATTGCTTCCCAATGTCATTGGGCAAATTAAGGCAGGTAATGTCAAACCATTAGCAGTGGCATCTAATAAACGTTTAACAGCACTTCCTAATGTTCCTACTGCGGCTGAGGCAGGCGTTAAAGGTTATGATTCTGCCGCCTGGTTTGCCATTGTTGCCCCTAAAGGGACACCTAAAGCCGTGGTTGATCGCCTCAATAAAGATATTGTCAAAGCCAGCGTCGATCCGAGTGTACGAGCCCGCTTTACTGAACTCGGCGCTGAGCCACAAGCAAGTTCTCCGGAAGAATTACAACGCTATATAAATTCTGAAATTAAGAAATGGACTGAAATTATTAAAAAAGGGGGCATTACTTTAGAAAAAAGTTAAGGCCTAAAAATTTACCGCACACCTTCTTGATCTAAAAAGTCATTCACTAAATCAAGCCGCAGGCGCGGATTTTCTTGTAATAAGAGCTGCTGTTTTTGTAACGGTGTAAGCGGCAATAGCTCGGCCCAGCGATTTGCAACCCAGCCGCATTCATCCAAGCGAAAGGGTTGTTTAAAGGGCATTTCCTCTTGAGATACACCCTGCTCTTGCAGGGCTCGAATGACTTTTCCCAAGGTAGTTGCACTGGCAGTCAACTCCGCTGGAATTGGCATGACGGCATCATCTCCCAGCAGTTCAACAGTAGCCATCACTAAGCCATTAGACTGGACTGTGCTTTCTAAAATACGAAAACGACTTTGGCCTTCGCATTGAATGAAATAGAGTGCAGGCTGCAAAGCATCAAAATACATAATTTTTGCCAAGGTACCAATGGGCAATAATTGCACTGCTTGGTTCGGCATACGTACCTCAGAGCCTGCCGCAATAGTGGCAATGCCAAAGCAAGAGCCCTCCTTAAAGCACTTCTTCACCATATCTAAATACCGCACTTCAAAAATCTTTAAGGGCAAAACGCCTCCAGGGAACAGCGTGGTACCCAATGGAAATAAAGGAATAGTCTGAGTTAGCGTAGCTTGTGGCATAAGTGAAAGTTAATAATAAATTAGGAACTGAGTAACTATCATAGTGCTAAATAAATATATCCGTAGGTAACCCCACGTTCAAGTAGCTTCACACACAAGTCATCGACTTCAGGTATAAAGAGACGTTCCACCTTAAGCGAAATTGCTGTGCCTATCCCTTTTATTGAAACACTCTCAACCCAAACTACTACCCTTCAACAAGAAGCTGAATTAGGTATTTTAAGTACTCCCGCGCGTTTGCCGCCGAAGTTCTTTTATGACAATCTAGGTTCTCGCTTGTTTGAAGCCATTACTTATCTACCAGAATATTATTTAACAGCTACTGAAGAAATTATTTTTAACCAATTTGGTGCAGAAATTCAAGCGCAAATTGGTGCTAACCCTGTATTGGTTGATTTAGGTGCTGGTAACTGCCAAAAAGCGGTGCGTTTCTTCGATTTGCTGCAACCCAATCTCTATGTCGCAATCGATTTTTCTATTGCCTATCTTAGAACCATCTTAGCTCACTTGCAAAGCCAATATCCTGCTATTCCAATGATGGGTATAGGCATGGATTTTTCTCAGCAATTAAGCTTACCGCCAGAAGTTCCACAAACGCCTCGTACCTTCTTTTATCCTGGGTCTAGTTTAGGGAACTTTTCGCCAACTGAAGCCTTGCAACTACTTAAACAAATTCAGCGGGAATCTCTGGGTGGCGGTCTTCTGCTTGGTATCGATTTATTCAAATCAGCAAGCATCCTCGAGCCCGCTTACAACGATCCCCTACTGGTGACGGCGGCTTTCAACCTCAATATTTTGCGTAATGTGAATCAATTGCTGGGCGCCAATTTTGAGGTGGCTAAATTCAAACATCAAGTCGTCATTAATGCTGAGCTGATGCGCGTAGAACTCTATTTAGAAGCCTTAGAAGCAAATACCGTGCAATGGCAAGGTAAAGAGCGTCATTTTAAAAAGGGGGAGCAGATTCATACTGAAAACTCCCATAAATACTCCTTAAGCTCTATCCAACAGTTATTAACTGCTGCAGGATTTGATAAGATGAACGTGTGGACTGACCCGCAGCAATATTACGCCGTTATTTATGCCACCTAAACATGTCAAATAAAATACATACTGCCACCTTGAATGAACTAGTCAATTTGCAGACTGCGTTTATGCAAACGCGGCAGCAATCGCTTGATCTCATTGCCAACTTAAGTGCCGAAGATTGTCAGGCGCAATCGATGCCAGATGCTAGCCCAGCGAAATGGCATTTAGCCCACACAACTTGGTTTTTTGAAACCATGGTCTTGCAGTATTTTGAAAATGATTTCACTCCATGGCGTAAGGAATTCGCCGTCTTGTTTAATAGTTATTACAACGCCGTAGGCGATAAGCACCCGCGACCAGCTCGTGGCTTATTAACCCGTCCAACTTTAGAAGAAGTGCTTACTTGGCGCCAGCAGGTTGATGCGCGGATGCAGAAACTATTAACCGATGAGATCACAACTGAATTAGCTTGGATTACGGAGCTCGGCATTCATCATGAACAACAGCATCAAGAATTATTACTAACTGATATTCACCATTTATTTTCAAGCAATTCGTTGCTACCGAGTTACTTATCCGAGCAAGTTAGCCCTACTGAAGCTACAGGCGTCCATCATTGGATGCGCGGGCCCCAACAAGAGCACAACTTATTTAAGCTTGGGTTTAATACCGCAACCACGGGCTTTCATTTTGATAACGAAGCACCGCAGCATACTGTCTACCTTGCACCCTATTTAATTGATAGCCAACTCATTACCAATCGTCAATGGCTAGAGTTCGTCTGCGCAGGCGGTTATCAAGAACATCAATGGTGGCTAGACGCGGGCTGGGCTTGGATTAATCAAGAAAAAATTCAGGCACCAATGTATTGGAGCGCCATCAATCCTGCACAAGGTATTGCTACAGAATTTACTGAATTTACTTTGCGCGGCAATACGCCGCTTAATCTCGCAGCACCGGTTAGCCATATTAGTTACTTTGAAGCCGAGGCCTTCGCCCGCTGGTTGAGCGCAACGCATCCAGAATATCGTGGTGCACGTTTGCCGACTGAATTTGAGTGGGAAGCATTTGCGCTTCATCAAGCGGGTAATGTAATTCCTGCAAGCAGCCATTTGCTTGATAGTCAGCATCTCGTACCAATGCCTGCAGCGAGCGACACGCTTTATGGCGATGTCTGGCAATGGACCTCAAGTAATTATGGTCCTTATCCCGGATTTCAACCCTGGGATGGAATTGCCGGAGAATATAACGGTAAATTTATGGCGAACCAAATGGTGCTCAAAGGTGGGTCTTGCCTAACGCCTCGATCGCATATTCGACCCAGTTATCGTAATTTCTTCCCCGCCCATACGCGCTGGCAAATGACTGGATTGCGTTTAGCGCGTGACGCTAGTTAAGGTAGCTCAACATGTCATTTAATTTCGATGCGCCAATCCCTCGGCGCAAGACGGATTCCATTCGTTGGGATGCCAATCCCCAAGATGTTATTCCACTCTGGGTGGCGGATATGGACTTTGCTTCCCCGCATTGTGTTGTCGATGCTCTTTCAGCCCGTGTGCAACACGGTGTATTCGGCTACACGCACTCACCCACTGCTTTACCAGAAGCCATTGCTCGCCATTTACAAGCGCATTACGCCTGGGAAGTCGATCCCAGTTGGATTGTCTTTCTCCCCAATGTTGTATCAGGTCTGCATACTGCGGTAAGGCAACTAACTACAACTAATCAACATGTATTAATTCCTCGACCTGTTTATCATCACTTGCGCTTAGCCTGCACCCAAGCCCCACGCGACTTTACTGAACTCCCTTTGGTCTTAGAAGACAATCGCTGGGTTTTACCATTCGCACAGCTTGATATGTTTGCTAAACCAAACACGCGCTTACTGCTCTTATGTAATCCACAAAATCCCGGAGGCACTGTTTTTACGCGTGCCGAATTAAGTCAAGTCGCTGATTTTTGTTTAGCTAACGATATTCTCATTTGTGCTGATGAAATTCATGCAGGTTTAGTACTCGATGACCATAAGTGTCATGTTCCGCTTGCTAGTTTGAGCAAAACTATTTCAATGAATACTGTTACCTTAATGTCATTAAATAAAACCTTTAATTTCCCCGGCGCTGGTTTAGCTTGGGCAGTAGCAGAAAATCCACTCATACGCAAAGCCATGCAGACTGATCTACATAGCACGATCGCTGATCCATCCTTATTTAGTTATATTGCTACACAGACAGCGCTTAACGAGGGTGAGCCATGGAGAAAAGCACTGATTGAATATCTGCGAGAAAATCGCCATCTAGTTGAAACCCGCATCAATATGAGCAACATATTACACTTTGCTCATAGCGAAGCGAGCTATTTAGCGTGGATTGATTGCAGCAAACTCGGGTTAGCCAAGCCCCAGGATTTATTTTTACAGCACGGCGTACATCTTTCGCCCGGGTCCCAATTTAATGAGTCCAAATTTGTCCGCCTCAACTTTGGCACCCAAAGGGCATTACTAAATCAAGCGCTCGACCGCATGGAATTAGCAATCCGCAATTAAGAAGGGCTTTTCCAAGTAATCACTATTCGCTGAGGTACGTCTTTCGCAATCACCAGACTACGATTTTGAGCCACACCATTGTATGAAGCTGCAATTGAATAAGAGCCTGGTGGAAGTTTTACTAACATGAGTGGCCCATCGCAGACCGTATCGAGCAGAGGTGCATTTTTTGCATCACTAATGACAACTTTAACGCCCGAAACCCAAGCTGGTTTTGCTTGACCATCCGCTTGTGAAAACTCAAGTAATAAAGGCCATTGTTTAGCTTCAGCCTGCATCGCCTT
>Ga0214164_1001757_pt1 | contig 11958 bp, 13 predicted proteins | sample TroBogepilimnion_13_FD_153003 | JGI IMG/M metagenome (GOLD analysis project Ga0214164, IMG submission 153003) | Freshwater microbial communities from Trout Bog Lake, WI - Practice 03JUN2009 epilimnion v4 | ecosystem: Environmental > Aquatic > Freshwater > Lake > Epilimnion/Euphotic zone ...
GAGGAGGACATAGTGGTAGCAATAATCCTATGTTCGGTAAAAAACATAAGAACTCAAGTAAGAAAAAACAGGAAGTAAAAGCACAATCTCGTGATCCTAAATGCTATGAACAGGCTACTGAAACTAAAATTAAAAATGGCATTGCTGTTCCTAAACACTTAAAAACTGATTTTGAATTATACGGAGAAAAAGTTGATAACATTACTTACACAAGTTGGCGGTGGCATCAAAATAAAATCAATCCTACTAATTTACCACGCGGTACTGATTACGAGTTAGATCATAAATTTAGTAAAACCGCAGGATTTATTAATAATGTTCCTCCAGAAGTAATAGGTCATTATGCTAATCTTGAATTGATTCCTAAAAATAAAAACAGATCTAAACGGACAAAATGTTCTATTACTCTTAGCAAATTATACGAATCAATTAAATAACAATCGATTGTGCTGGGCGAGTAGTATTGTAATCAATAACACAACCGCACTCGCCATCTTCGCTAACACTAATCTTCATATTACGACCTGGGTACTTAGCCACTAACTGTACATACAAGTCATCCGCTAGCATCTCGACGCTCTTAAAATCAATATCAATAGTTTGTGTAGCAAATAATGACTCGCAATAGTTAAGTACCTGATGAAATTCCAATTCACGGTCGTTATGAAAGATTTCAATCTGTACATTAAACTTAAACAAGTGTCTATGTCTATTACCAAGATATGATACATCTGCTAATGCAGGGTCTGTTTCGGCAGCAATATATTTGTGAAAGCCGGCCTTTTGGAAGTTTACATAAATCCATCGTTGAGCCTCGCTCATGATGCGTACTGCTTGTTCTGCTAGTGCTTGTTGTCTTTGTTCTTGTATCATGTTAGGCTTTCAATAGTTCAATGGTTACGATCCGAGCGATTGCGTGTGGCATATCTGTTTCAGAGTCGGGTATAATATGTAAGTTTACATGTTCTTCATCTCGTTTGCGATCATAATGGGTAATTTCAACAATGGTTCCGCCTGTGGCCTGTTGTACCTTGAATCTCAACGGAGTTGGCATGGTAACATGAGGTGTAGCTGAACACAGTACCAGTTGTTCATGACCACTGTATCCGTCTGCCCAGTGTACAAGGCGATTTAACCAACGTCTTATCATTTTGAGTTCCTAAATTTAGTGACATCTTCTACAGCATGATGTAGTGTTGAGGCATAGTTCATGGCCTGTTGTGGATCCATACCGATGATAGTTTCGCATCGCACATGCCCCCGAGTCAACAGTTGCCAAATATGATGCCAGCGTGTCTTGCTCCAAAAATCAGTTTTGGCTGTGACATAGACCTGTACTTCTACACCGGTTTCACTGGCTTCGATCCAGACATCATGCTCGTGATCAGATTGTCCGCATTCGCACACTATTTGATAACGTACACAATCGCCCCAGACATTTTTTTTCAGTATGCCCTGGGCCGGTGTTTCGGGTTTGATATCCATGGTATTTTATTCCTTGTGATGGTTGAGTTCAACGCCGGTCAAGCCGGCCACTGTTTGGAAATGATCCCAGGCCAACTTGGCCGCTGGGTTGGTTTCTAAATCGTCGGCATGTACCACAGTTTCTAACCAGATGTAAGGCAGTCGTCGAGGATGTGCACCAAATTTTCTAGGTTGGTGTAACTTTCCAGACTCCCAAAGTTCTATGCTGACACTGCGTACACGATCCTCGTCTTGGTCCGTGTAGCCGATCCATTCGGGCACACTAAAAGGACTGCCCATGATCTGCCCACCGCCGTAACCTTGCCATAGACTTTCCCATTCTTCGTCGTTGCGTGGATCAAAGTCGGTGCGACTGATGATCACTAGCACGTCATCAATGTCGACCACACCGTCTACGATGTCTCGCACACAACGACTATAGCTCAAGCCAATTTTCATTTTACTATCTCATCTTTAGTATACTTCGACCAATCCGTAAACTTACTACGGTCTCTTAATTCATGTACGCTATGACACCAGACTCCGGGATTGGTTGCCGCAAAGTCCCGATCGTCCAGCTTGATTGTAGCATTATATCCCAGCTGTTGTATATAGGGCAATTTGACCGAAATCATAGGAATAAAATTATGATACTCGATCAGTCTGGATTCAAGCAAGCCTTCTACCTGTGACACATCCAAGTCAAGAGTGCACCAAAATCCAGCTTCTAGACAAGTCAGGATCATGTGTTCCCAAGGACTCCATCCCGGACCATCGTCAGTTTCCAAACGTGGAAAACTTTGATTGGCACCAAAATAAATGTGTTCGCACCATTTCTCTCGACACTTTTTTGATATAGTATCTGTGTCTTGCACGCCCACAACAAACAAGGTCTTCATTCCGTAAGCAGGCGAATGCTCAACTTCAGTGCCTGTAAAAAAATCTACATCATCGTGTCCTGCTCGGTTCATGCCTGTTGTTCCTGTTCCAATTGATCCAGTGCTGCTTGATCTAATTGTACGCTATCATCCGAGTCGGTGTCAACTTCGGCTTCGCCAAAATTGAACAACTGATCAAACATGGGACGACCACTCTTGGCTTTGTCGCCTTTGAAACCTCGGGTGCCAACAATGTCCATCCAGTAACGATCGTAGTGTTCGATTATGGCTTCAGATTCGGCTCGATCGGGTGTGGCAAAAATGGCATCCACAATGTCTTTGAACATGATATGATCGCCAGTACGACCTTTGGTTCCTTGATTCCACATCATGGCCGGCCACGTGCCTGAATCATAGGCACGATTGGCACGTTGTACAGCTTCGATATGTGTCCAAACATTGTGCCCCATCAGTAGTGCATAACTGAAACTGTCCCACGATGTCTTGCCTTCTTTGCCGATCTTGTTTAGGTCTCCGGGCTTGTAGTAGCAGACGTCTTTCATCAGTATGCGTTGACTGATTGGGCTTTCGTCAAAGTGGTCAATTAAGCCATCTGCAAGTACAGCCTGTCCGTATGGTCTAGTATCGTTAGCATATTTCTTGTCGTCCACGATAGGACTCATCCTGTAGCACCATTTTTCATTGTGTGGCAAGTCGATGTGATGATATACCTGTCCATTGGCCGTGGCCAAGAACGGCGAAGCACAGTCAAACGATATGGTAAAACTTGGATTCACATGTCTGCGTATGGCACGTTGTATGTCAGTTAGTAGTAAAGCCCATTCTAGCTTGCTGGTGCCCAAAAAGTGCATCCAGTCGTGTATGCCTTCTTGCAATAGATTGTCATGACGCAGGGCCACCAAGCGTTTGAGTACCAAGTGAACGTCACACATGTTTTGACCACCCATGGCCCAACCATCAAAATGTGTGTCAGGATAAACGGCAGGATCACAGTAGTGCTTCATGGTTTCGTACCAACGATCAGCGTCGGCATGATTGGCACCTTGTAGCACGTTCAAGATCCTGGTGCCACCGTTGTTTTTGCCCTTGCGATTGGCCATGAAATATTCGTTGTTGTATTTGGTAGCATCCACAGCTTCTTCCAGTGTGGTGATTTGGCAAGCATCACTGGCTTTCTTGTCGTGTATGACCCAGGTTGGAATATCTAGTGTCATGCAATAGTCGCTGATCGTGTCCAACCATTTTAAAACAGCCTCACGCTTTTTTTGTGCTTTGGCACACCCTGAGTTGGCTTTCCAGTCACCTTCCCATAGGCCTTTGGCAATTTGGAATCCGCCTGAGTCGCCTAGCAACAAGGTATTAGGATCTCGATTACGAACCATGTCTTCGGACCAGTCTTGTTTGTTGAGATCTAGATTGGCATGACCGCCTGAATACAGGCTCCACTTGTATGGAAATAGGGCCTTCTGATCATTGAGCCAGTTCATCTGTTCCATGTCCGGGATAGCCGCAGGCATCCGGGCTGGATCCACATAAGGTCCATTTACTGGGTCACGCTGTTTGCCCACGAACGTGGCATAGAATCCTGAAATGGCTGGCAAGAACACAGCATAGTCGTTTTGCTTGGCAGTTAAATTATCTTGCGGCGTCATTTGAGTCCCATCTGTTTTCGTATTTCCGTGGCCGATATGGCATGTGTGTCTTCATCAAATACTTCGTTCTCGATCTTGTAACCAACGTTGCGACCATAAGTGATGTTTGTGATATTAGGGACAAACATAACAATGTATTGCCCTTCGTATTTTTCTTTTAGGTCTGCGTGTATAAAATTCTCTACTTCTTCTCGTTTGAAAGGATTGCTGTCGTTCCAGCCCTCGCAGTCTCGAATCATGATAGCAACTTGTCCAGTCTTGACAATGGCACGTTCAAATAGGGCACGATGACCGGCATGCCAAGGTTGCCAACGACCCAGCATCTGCACAGTTGGTTTACGCCAGTCAAAGGTCATTTGGTCTGTGCTAACAAGATGTAGTTGTAAGTGGCCAAGCCTGAATCCACCGTGATCATGGCCGCACCACTGTCGCTGATACGGAATGTTTTGTCTCCGGCCAAATCTAAAATGCTGATCACAGTCTTGATTGGCCATGACCATGTGCGTTTGAGCACACCGCTAACTCCGGGTTCAAACACAAAATTACCAGCATGGGTTGAATGATCTCCAAAGTAAAACTTTAGATCTCCGCCTTCAGTTTTTACCTGGAAGTTTATTTCTTCAGCCATGGCCTGTGCCTGCATCTTGAATCGTTGTATCGCGGCCACGCTTGGAGTGAATTCGACTACCCACGGAACCCCTTTAAACTCTATCGTTTTGAGTTTGGCATTCACGTGTGCCGAAGCCATGAATCTATAACTGTTTTTAAAATCGCCTGTGGCATTTTGGAAATTGATATTTTCAGGTTCGCCTGCGGCATTCTTGCTGAGATTCAACACTGCATTTTCCTTGTACTCTTGCAGGTTCAACAATATCTTGAGCTTGCTCAAGTTGGGCATGCCAAACGTGCCTACGAATTCGGCCACTGGGTTGGAAAAAGCACCCCGCACTACCACGCTGCGATCTTCGGCCAGGGCTTCGATCTTGGTCTCAACAGCTGAGCCAGTGATCCTGACCAGGTCGATACAACCCAGGTCCAGTGTGTGTCCTACTAAGTCTAATAAATGATCTTTCATTGTCGTTCTCCTTGAAGTGTTATTGTAACATGGGTTATTTAGAATTTGCAACAGGGTTTGGCATTATTTTGGCCAAGGTTTGTCCGCCTCGCAACGAAGTCAAAGTTCCGGGTTTGCGTAGTTCTATCCAGGAACTGCCGGCATTGTTGTGCCAAAAGAAAAAGATTTCATAGCCAACATGTACGGCCAAATCTTTCAGTAATGAAGCGGTCATATAACAGGCGTAGTTTTGTTCGACCAATTTTACACCGGCCGGCCTTTCACAGTCATTGAAAGTCATTAACAAGGTGCCGCCTGGCTGAAGTTTTTGATAGATTTCGTTTAGATATTTTCGTATCATATCAACCGGTCTAAAATCAAAATAATTGTAGGCCAAGCAACATCCAAATTGTCCGTTGGGTATTTTTGCCAGGATTTCCAAGTCCCAAGATTCTTCGATCACATACGGCCGTAACCTATGTCGGTACGTTTCATTGAAACGGTTCAACACCGGCTCTAGCAAATACGGACTTTCGTCAATGATATACAACGGATCACACCCTACCATGTTATCGATAAAAGGTTCTTGCCCTGGATGTATGATCATGCCTGGGTACTGCCAGTTGTTGTATAGATTTATACGGCTTATGTAAAATTCTTCAGTTTCCAGTCTGACAGGCACACGCCGGCTGCGATGTTGATTGACAAAATCGGGTCTTTGAGAATTACAAACTTGGAGAGTTTCATCATACCACTTGTAGCTACGTTGGAACCAGACCGGTTCTTGTTGCTCGATTTGTGTTTTTGCCAAGGTCTTTAATTCAGCGATCGCCTGTTCAAAGTGGTTAACTGCTGCGATTATAGCCTGACGTTTTGTTTTTAAATCATCAAGATCAAATTGATTCAACGGATCATCAACTCCGATCATGATTTTGTCCAATTCTTGATCCAGTACACGTTGTGCATCAGCAGAAGAGATTTCTCGTATTCTGCTCCAATAGCCGACCAGTTCTTGAAATGTCATGTCCATGAAAATAAGGTCTGGAATGTGTTTTCGGTGTTGGTAGCCGATGCCAGGTCCCATTCAAGCACACTCAATAGATTGTCAATCTTTTGATCGACCACGGTGGCTTCCATTTCCGAGTCATCAAACGGCAAGTCTCGGAACCACTGTGGCAAGTGCAATTCGTCTGTGGGATAACCGATCGACGTCCATCCCAAGGGATTGTTTTTGAGTTTGCACACGATGGTTTTCATGCCGTCCACGATCTGTAGACTGTACTTGTCACCGTTCATGGCTCGTAGACTGTTCCAGTTCAAGGCCGCACGCACATGACCCGGCATGTTGGCTTTGCCCAGTCGTTCTTCTTCCTTGCCGTACTTGGTCAAGTTGTTGACACGCTTGGGGCTTCCTTTTTCCCATCCGGGTCGATCTTTGAACACATACTTGAATTCACGGATCTTTTCTACAATTTCATCACGTGTGGCACCGATCAAGACATCATTTAATATTTCGCTCAAGAATTCTTGGATAACTTTGGGAGTGTCAGATCGTTTGAGATCCAGACCCATGGCCTTGACCTTGCCCGGCCGGCCATTGACATCTTGACGCTTGCCTTCTTTGTCTATGATCATGACAGCATAGCGTTTTTTGGTAATGAACAGGCCTTTGCTGGCTACCACTTCTCGACCACCACGGATCACAGAACCCATTTCTCTGGGCACATGGAATGCCTGCTCCATGAATCCAGGAAAGCTGGCATTGACCTGATCGGCAATCGAGTCATATAACTGTATGGCTATTTCGTTTGACCATGACATGGTACCGGATTCTATTTCACTTTTGAGCACCGGATAGGCTGTAAAGTAGCACGAGTCTGTGTCACCATAGATGATTGCGTCACCAGTATGATCATATTCACCAGTGATACACTCGTTCACATAGGCGTCCATATGACGTGCAATAGCCCGACCTGTAAGAGTTGTGGATTGTCCAATACGCTTATCAAAGAACCTACAACCAGGATTAAGAATAGCACCATATAGGCTATTGAGATTAATCTTTTTGACCAGCTGTCGTTTGTCCCAGTATTCTTCGTCATCTTGGTTGTCGCATTCCTTTAGTTTTTTCTGCATGTCTTTGCGTTCGGCATACCAGCGTTTTAGCAGTCCTGGAATCACGGCCTCACGTTCGTAAGTGAATATGGTACCATTGGCTGTGATCATCCAGGGCTGATTGCTATCAAAGATCATTTTCCATACTTCGGCGGCACTGTGTACAGTTTCTTCGCCATCGGACCAGTCTATGGTGATTTCAGTACCACGTTGTTGTTCCATGACCGCGGTATATTCTAATGACCCAAACAGTCCTTCCCAGGCAGCCGCAAAGCTGGCTCCACCACGCATCCGGTCCGCGATATAGCGTTCGGTCATGACCGGCCGTAATTGACCCACGATAGTCTCGGGTCCCATGTTGAGAGCTCGAATGGCACTGGGATACAAACTGTTGATGTCTATGCTTCCGATATATTCGTGTATGCCTTTTTTGGGGTAAGCCACATAGGCACCTGCGGCCTGAGTGTCTTCGTCGGACAGGCGTTCTCGGCGGTTGGGCACCACCATGCCACGTTCGTGTGCTTCGTTGATGATGGCCTGTTCGGTCAAGGCCACAGCACCCATGGTGGTCTGTAGCAAAACAGTATTTTCATGTGCAAGAATATTGGCCAGATCCAGAAATTTCAGTTTCTTGTCCATCTGTGCCAGACCATTCACGTCCTGTCGGTTGTATTCGATAAATGTTTTGAAATTTTGGTTGTACAGCTGATCCAGGGTTCCTTCAAACTTGGTCTTGCCTTCTAGGCCTTCGTATTCAAGGATAGCATCCAGGCTGTAACTGTGTCGTTCTTCATAGGTGTATTTGCGATACAGTTGCATATAGTCCATATGCACACGGCCAATCAGGTCATAGGTCTCTTGTTCATTGCCAAAGCGTTCAAACATACGCTTCTTGGGATACTGATCCCACAGGCAGAATCTTCTGGTATCGTCGCGGCTGAGCACACGGGTCACCCGATTGATCGTGTACGGAATATCAAAACCTTCGCTGTTCCAACCACTCAATGCATCAGCATCTTCGATCAAGTCCAGGAAAGTTTTTAGTAGATCTTCCTCACGTTCAAAAACTATGGTATTCTCAAACTCACCGGCGATCTCCTGTGCAGTCTCTGGGCTCATGTGCCTAGGCGGAACAACCAAGGTCACCATCTGTTCCAACCAACCCAGATACACACTGATGGCCGTGATGGCATTGAACGGATCTGACGGAGGACTGAATCCACGATCAGGATCAAAGTCCACCTCAATGTCGAAGAATGCCACGTTTAATCGAGGAGCGTCTTGACCTTTATAGTTTTCTTCCAGGCAACGGAATATGGGATTGATGTCGCTTTCATACAGGCGTTTGCCACTTTGTATACGCATTTCCTTGCGGAACTCTTTGTTGTTACGGGTGCTGAATCTCGACACCGGTGTGCCAAATATGCTTTGGAATTTGCCACGTACATCATCGTAATAAAAGATATAGTTGGCCGGATACTCGCGATACTGTCTTGCCCCGTCCCTGCGTTCGACTATGTGTATGCGATCGTGTTCACGATCAAATAGTGCGTCAATATAACTCAAAAATTTCTCCGTTTATGGCCGGTTGACCATGATTCATGCTCGTGTGTGAGCGACTCATACTTGTACTTATAATGTTTTGCCAACTGTGGTCAAGATCTGTTCCAAGATTTCGTGATCCTGTTGGGCACGTCCAAATTCAGCTTTGTGTGCCAGTTTGATAGCACGTTTGAGAATAGCTGGTTTGATTTCTAATTCTTCAGCGATGGCCTTGACTGTGTCATTCAGGCCTTCGGTTAGCGTTTCGATTTCGTGCGTGACCTGCATGCCTTCGTTGATAATTTGATTGAGCTTGGCAGTTTGTTCTGTGGTAAAGACGCGATTTGTCATTGATTTCTCCTAGTGAATGTACAATTATACATGATGTAAATCGCAGAGTCAATGATATTGCTCACTTTTGGTTAAACGGTAGCGAATCGTGTCACCAGGCCAGCAGCCGGCCATTCGGTCCTAAGGCCAAATTCTATCGTATACCGATTGTCATGTAGCGTCGATATTCAGTTTCGGGGTCTTGCAACAGCAGGCTTCCTTGATACAAGGTTTTGGTCAACGGATAGCGTTGTTGTATTTGTTGGACACTGTGATACTCTAATCCGGGATCGTGATCGCGTGCCTGCATGGCGACCAGGGTTCCAGCTGGTATGTGTTCGAACCATTCGGTTTCGGGCATTTCGGTCAGGCTGGTATTGACTACCACTCCGGACTGGCCCAGTTGTCTGTAATCCAATTGGTTGGCATCTGCCAGCATGTATTTGACATTGTCAACTCCGGCAAAATCCAAAATGCTTTGGCTGGTATCTAGCATTTCGTCATTGATTTCCACATTGATGACAAGATCCACTTGTATGACGGGTTGCAGTTTCAAGTACAAAGCAAGATTGCCATACCAGGAACCCAACACATACATGGTAGAGTAATGTGTGCGTATTTTTTCTAGTTCTTGCAACAGCCAGACCTTGCTGGCCACAAGATCTCGTGTGAAGCTACCGGCCAAGCTGTAACCGCTGGACTCGTCCAGTTCAGACCGGTGCGTAAGGAAGTCTTGGACGATCATGTTCGGGGTACTCGGGTTCAGGATAAACCGGATATGGATATTGTATCATTTGCCATCCACATGCAATTGACTGCCTTTGTTGAAGCTGGAACTGAACGGACTCTGTGCCACACGTCCACCCTTGCTTTGGCTCCAACGATAACCGGCTCTGTGACCTGAACAGTCCTTGGTACAAGGGCTTCCTAAAAAACTCAATTCATTCAGTTCATCTCGTAACCAAGTATCAGCAAAGGCCTGGCATAGCTCCTGTATTTTTTTGTTGCGTGTGATTTCCAAGTGGTAAGTTTTGTCGCCGCTTTGGGTTTGTTGACTGGGATCTCTATAACCGGCATAGACCTTGTGCACCGGAGTTGAACTGATTAGGTCTTGGCAACTGTCGCCCACTCGATCGGGCATGGGCTCAGTACACGGACTACAGGTAGTCAAAATGATACTGCCTTCGGGTATCTCGCCAAAACGTTTGTGATAAGCATCTATAGCGGCACGTTCACCATGCACATCACCATCAGCTGTTTGATAATTCAAAGCGGCCACGCAGTTGTTGTCAGGGTCTAGCACTGCGGCTGCTACCATGCCGTAACGATCAGGATTTTTTTTCTGACCATCTATAACCAGCTCGCAGAGACGAGTTAAGATAGCATCTAACTTGTTATGGTTGCGTACTTCAAAATCACTTAGTTTCATTTTGGTACACAGTTATTGACTCTAACACCATTCTTGACTTTGGTCTTAGGGTTGCCAATTTTTTTACCAGGCCAACATTTAGGATCAAGACGTGTTTTAACGGCTTTGGCTTCTGATACAGCACCTAATATTTGCTCAACTTGGTGTACCCAAGCACTGACATCACTGTTGCCCACTTCACTTATATCGCCGGTGTTGTAGGCCACTTCTTCGGCGGCCTGCATGACCTTTTGTGGACCATACTTTAATAATAAATCTTTGCGACTGACCAGTATGCGTCGTACGATAGCACGTTCCACACCTTCGACATCTTTGTCTTCGGCCAGTTCACGACTTCGGGCCACCTTGCGATCATAAGCGGCCTGCAACTGTCGATGCAGTTCAGGACTGCCATTCAGCACGCTGTTCAATAAATCTCTTGTTTCTGGTGTAGTACCATAACCCATTTTCTTTAGTTCGGCCACGGCTACATTCAGCAGGTCTTGACCGCCTATGGTGGGTGCAGTTGATATGCCACGGACCACGTCGTTCCAGTTCACATAACCGGCTCCTTTGACCGGTTCAGGTCTGAGTTTTCCAGTACGTATGTAGTCAAACGCTATCTGTTCATCACTGTCAGCACCCTTTTCTCGTGCCAAGGTGCCCAGCATGGCCGGTTTGGTTTGATATTGAGCTACCAGTCTTTTTATTCTTTGAGCGTAGGTCAAGGGTGCTGGTTCTCGAGCAAGATAACTGCTGACTTCGTCCACCTTTTTAGGCTCAGCTCGATCACCGATGCCTTTCAACTGACTCTTTACATCACTGTAGTCGAGTCCGGACAAGCCGGTGCGTTGTTCACGTTCTTGTTTTTTGATACGATCCACTTCACGTTGCAAACGCTCGCGAGCAGACAGTTTTTTGGTTTCCAGCACACCTAGATCTAATCCAGGGCGAATCTTTTTTTCTCTATTGAACTTAACACCAAGAACACGGTCAATGCGATTAGTGCTGTGTTTGTCTAACGTGCGTAAATGATCAGTGTCTTTTTCTGTACCACCGTAGGCAGCAGTGCTACGATGTTTAGTACCTGCGGCAGTTTTAGTGATTTCGCCTTCCGCCACACCGAGTTTAGCTTTTAACGCGGCCTTGAGTTTGACCTGTCGTTTCCACTGTTCTTCAGGAGCCACTGGTTGTTGTGGAGCTGTCATAAAATTACTTACTGGTGCTTCATCCATTGGTTTTTTATCTTTATAAACCCGGAAACTGTCTCGAGGATTCTGCTTCTGATGATAGTCAGCATCTTTACGAACAACATCATCAGTATATTCACTGCCGTGATGATAGATTGCCTTGCGACGTCCTTCTGGATCTAAGTGATGTATTTCGTAGTTGGCTTCCGCCACACCTTGTTGTTCAAGTTGAGGTTTTTCGCTGTAGCCATTGTTGAAATCTTGATCTTTGACTGCTCGTTTATACCATTCCTTAAAGTCTCGT
>Ga0214164_1001758_pt1 | contig 11957 bp, 13 predicted proteins | sample TroBogepilimnion_13_FD_153003 | JGI IMG/M metagenome (GOLD analysis project Ga0214164, IMG submission 153003) | Freshwater microbial communities from Trout Bog Lake, WI - Practice 03JUN2009 epilimnion v4 | ecosystem: Environmental > Aquatic > Freshwater > Lake > Epilimnion/Euphotic zone ...
GCAACATGCAGTGAAGAATCAATCAGCCCTTTATTGGTTAAAGCATACGACTGATAATACAAGGTTTTAATCTTACTCCGGTTGTCAGTGTCAGCCGCAGCAAGTGTTTCAGCGGTTTTGGCATAAGCCATTAATGTATCGGGGTGTAGCGTGTATCCCAGTTCACATAAAGAAAAAAGAGCTGCCTTTTTTTCGGCTGATGAACGGGACTGCCGGATATTTTCTTTAAGTAGTGTTATGGTTTTGGTTTGCCCATGTACATCAGCGACTATGAATAGCAATGCCGTTAACAGTAGGAAAATGGCAGGATACTTTTTCATGCAAATAATTAAACAAAAAAATTACTGCATTTATATGGCACAGAAAAATGTTTTTCCCCGTAAACTGGTCCCGAATTTTTTATCCAAATGGAGTATTGTCAGGTATAAAAGGTTACCAGAATTTTACCGGCAATTAGTTTCTCAAGTGCAGCTATACAATATTTCTATTCATTAACCGGGGGGTATGATAGAAAAAAAGAAAGGCCGGTTTTACCGGCCTTCTTGTTAGGTATGAATGATGTAGTGTGGGCTTATCCCAATGCCACTCTTTTGAATTCTGTAACAACCAGTGTTGGATCCACTGTTTTCAGGAATTCCGCTACTGTTTTGCTGTTGTCTTTTACAAAAGGCTGTGCAAGCAAGGTTTGTTCTTTAAAAAATGCATTCAGTTTACCTTCTGCAATTTTACCAATCATTTCGTCGGGTTTACCGGCCATCTTAGGATCTGCTTTCATGGTTTCCACAACAATGGCTCTTTCCCTTTCAATGGTTTCGGCAGGAATGCTTGCGGCATCTATTGCAATCGGATTTAATGCGGCAATTTGCATAGCCACATCTTTACCTGCTTCTGCAGACTCTTTATTAAGGCCTACCAATACACCCAGGCGATTGGCGCCGTGAATATAAGAAGCTACAAAAGGTGCTTCTATTCTTTCAAACCGGCTGATGCCTATTTTTTCGCCAATAGACGCAAGTTTATCATTAATAAGGTCAGCAATTTTAGCGCCGTCGATACTTACTTCGTTCAGCTCTTCTACAGTTTTTACATTATGGCTGATGGCTGCATCGGCAATACTTTGGGCGAATAAAACAAAGTCGGTATTCTTGGCAACAAAATCTGTTTCACTGCTGATGGTGATGATATAACCAGTTTTATTATCGGCTGTTGTTTTGGCAATAACCACCCCTTCTTTTGCTTCGCGGTCGCTGCGTTTCGCGGCCACTTTCTGCCCTTGTTTGCGCAACCAGTCGATGGCTGCTTCAAAATCGCCATTGGCTTCTGTTAAAGCTTTACGGCAATCCAGTATACCGGCACCTGTAGCCTGGCGTAATTTATTAATATCTGCTGCTGTTATAGCTACTGTTGATGACATGATTCTGATAATTAAAAATGAAAAATATGTATGGATGAATTGCGGTGTTCAAATGTATTCCGGATAAGGCAACATCCAGTATTACTAAAAGATGATGCGCATATGGCTGTACAAGTGTGCGACGCAAGTAAAGGTGATGGCTGTTATAAAAGTTGGGTCAATAATCAATCAGTTCACTGAATGACTAATGACCCAATGACTTTCTTTTTTAATTATCTTCCACCACCGCCACCACCTGCTGGTCTGCGGTTATTTGGAACACGACGCTTTGGTTGTCCGCCGGGACCGCCAGCAGCAGGAGCATCATTGCTTCCGCGACCTCTGCGACCACGACCACCTTCAGCTTGTGCTTCGGCTTCGAGACGACGTGCTTTTGCTTCTAATTCGTTTGCATCTTCATGTGATTCTTCTTCTTCCTTGTTTGCCTGACGTTCAACTAATCCTTCGGCAATTGCAGCAACAATAAAGTTGGTGATGATCGCGATAGATTTTGTTGCATCGTCATTTGCAGGAATAGCAAAATCAACTTTGTTAGGATCGCAATTGGTGTCAACCATACCAAAAGTGGTGATGCCTAAACGTTTTGCTTCTGCCAATGCAATATGTTCCACTCCGATATCAACTAAGAATAAAGCGGTTGGGAGACGGCCCATCTGGGAAATACCGCCCAATACTTTTTCCATTTTGTCTTTATCGCGGCTTAATGTCAAACGTTCTTTTTTGGTAAGGCTTTCAGCACTACCGTCGTTCAGCATTTTTTCAATGCTCTGCATTTTCTTAACGCTCTTACGAACGGTGTTGAAATTGGTCAACATACCACCCAACCAACGTTCAGTTGCATAAGGCATGTTTACACGTTTAGCACATTCGCTAACGATCTCTTTTGCTTGTTTTTTTGTAGCCACAAACATGATCTTCTTGCCGCTCTTTGCAATTTGCTTCATGGCAGCAGAAGCTTCCTGTAAATGATCAACGGTCTTATTCAGATCGATGATATGAATACCTTTCTTTTCAGCAAAGATGTAAGGCAACATCTTTGGATTCCACTTCTTTTTCAGATGGCCAAAGTGAACACCGGCTTCTAAAAGTTGCTGTTGTAATGAAGTGTTATTTTCCATTGTATTTATTTGATATTATTTCTTAAAAAATTGTTCATTGATCATGGTTCATGTAGAAAATGGTTAGAAACCATGATCCGTGAACCAACATATTAACGTTTGCTGAACTGGAAGCTTCTTCTTGCTTTCTTATGACCGAATTTCTTACGTTCAACACCACGTGGATCACGTTTTAACTGACCGGCTGCTTTTAATGCAGGACGGAATTCAGGATTCACTTCGAGCAATGCACGGGCAATACCCAGTTTGGCTGCTTCGGCCTGACCTTTTAATCCGCCACCTTGCGCATTGATAACGATATCGAATTTACCAATCACATCAGCAGATTTTAAAGGAGCTTCTACCTGATTTTGTAAATACACTAATGGGAAATAAGCTTTGTAATCTTTGTCGTTCACGGTAATCTTTCCTTCACCCTTGCTTAAGAACACACGGGTTACGGCTTCTTTACGGCGACCAACTGCATTTTTTTGTTTTTCCATTTTTTTATGCTTGATGCTTTAGTATTAAACTAAAGCAATGGTTTAAAATTTGAATTCTTTTGGCTGTTGTGCACCATGCGGATGTTCAGCACCTGCATACACAAATAATTTCTTGACCATTTTACGGCCCAAACGATTTTTAGGAAGCATGCCTTTTACAGCTCTTTCCATAATTACTTCTGGGCGTCTTTTCAACAAATCCTGTGCAGCTTCTTCTTTTTTTCCACCCGGATAACCCGAATAGTTAATGTATTGTTTTTGCTCGCCTTTATTGCCTGTAAAAACAACTTTGTCTGCATTAATTACAATTACAAAATCACCGCAGTCTACGTGTGGTGTGTAATAAGCTTTGTTCTTACCGCGAAGAACAGAAGCGATCCTTGAAGCTATGCGTCCCACGGTTTGATTAGTACCGTCTACAACATACCAGTTGTGCTTAACGGTAGCCGCATTTGCATGCTTGGTTGTGAAATGAAGTTTACTCATGATAATTTTGTTTAAATGATGCTGAGGCTATCCCCTCAACTTAAAATATCCCGATTTTTTCGGGACGGCAAAGGTGCTGCTGTGCAACTTATTTTCCAAGGAATTGAGTAAGTATTTTTCATCGTACCTTTGTAATCGATTGATTTTCAATAAAAAATTTGTTTGTTTGTTTTTTTGTTTGATGAAACAAGCGATTTTGCTGCTATTTGGCTTTGGTTGCGCCTGCCTGCCGGCAAAAGCAGGTTGCACACTTCAGCTATTTCAATAGTTCTGGGCAATCATAAAAACACAGAACTTCGTCCACTTAAATAAAAAAATTGCCCTACCGAAAATTCAAAGCAGACCAGCTTTTCACCGGAATAGAAATCCTTGACGGTAATCATGTATTAATTACAGATGAAAAAGGGATTGTTCAGGAAATCATTGATGCAAAAGATGCCGGAGATCACATACAAACTTTCGAAGGCTTATTAAGCCCCGGTTTTATTAATTGTCATTGCCATTTGGAGTTAAGTCATATGAAGGGATTAATTCCTGAGAGGACCGGGCTGGTGGATTTTGTTTTTAATATCGTTACTCAGCGTCATTTCCCTGAAGAAGAAATATTTGAGGCCATTGCAAGGGCTGAAGATGAAATGATAAATAATGGCATTGTTGCTGTTGGAGATATTTGCAATAACACACTTACTATCCCGCAAAAATCAAAACAAAGATTAGCGTATTATAATTTTATTGAAGTAAGCGGATGGTTACCGCAAATAGCAGCATTACGTTTTAATAAAAGCAAAGAATATTATGATGCTTTCTCGCAGCTCAGGACTCCCGACTCAAAACTATCCCTCGCTCCGCATGCACCTTATTCCGTTTCCAACGAATTATGGGAATTGATAGCGCCTTATTTTCAAAATAAGACAACCACCATTCATAATCAGGAAACAGATTTTGAAGATTCATTATTCACCAATGGCAGCGGGGATTTCACAAGAATGTACGAAATGATGAAGATCGATAACAGTTTTTTTAAACCTACGGGCAAAAGCAGTTTGCAATCTTATCTTCTAAAATTTAATGGTGCTGCAAATGTTTTATTGGTTCATAATACATTCATAAAAGAAGATGACCTGCAATTCATAAAATTTTTATCAAAACAAAATCAACAACAATTTTTTTGCTGTTTGTGCGTTAATGCTAATACCTACATCGAGAATGCTTTGCCCCCTGTAGATCTGTTACGAAATCAACAAATCAATATCACTATCGGAACAGACAGTTTAGCAAGTAATTGGGGACTCAGTATTTTAGATGAGTTAAAAAAAATAAGGCATCATTTTTCATCCGTACCGATTTCAGAACTGCTTCAATGGGCAACCATCAACGGAGCAAAGGCCTTACAAATGGAAAACATGTTGGGTAGTTTTGAAAAAGGGAAAAAACCGGGTGTGGTTTTAATAGAAGGATTGAAAGATGGAAACATTGCCGAAGGATCAACAGCAAAACCCGTTTTATGATTAAGAATGTTTCCAGATCATCATTTGTTTCAGTAATTCTCTTTACTGCTTATACTTTTACAGTTTCTAAATTCCAACCATCGTATTTGGTAGGAGCAAAATTTGGCTGGCCGTTCGTGTTCTTTACAACAGAACCTGATAAACAAATAATGGCAGGCAGGTATTTTTCATTTTTGAATCTCTCTATTGACTTTGCTATTTGTTTCATCTTCAGTTTTTTACTGGTGCAACTCTTATCATTCGGCAAACGAGATAAACGTCGTTTAGCTTAACACTTCCTGCAATACGGCAAGACTTCGCATTTCACCAAAATCAGCAATATGTAATGTGATGTATTGTTGATAAGCCATTAACAATTGGCGGCGTGTATTTCTGTTGAGCAGAATAGTATCCAGTTCATTATATTTTTTAATATTCAGTATCAGTGAAGTGATCCTAGCATCATCATTCATCAAATAATGAGGGTGTAATGGAATTGAATCAATAAAGAATCCTTGTTGCAAGTCCAATACTGGCGTATGTTTCGAATAAATTCCTTGTATCTGAAAACCCAATTCACTTCCTAAATGCAATGTGAAATACAAAGGAAGATTGGCAACAAATGTTTCACTGCCCTTATCGATCTCTTTTAATGTGCCTTCGATCAAATAAAATAAATCAGGATTAGCTTCGGGTTGTTTCAAGCTATGCTGCAGCATTTCTATCACATACATGGCAACTGCATTTCTAACAACATCAAATAGAATTTTTTCGTACAAATAACTGCATTGATATTCTTTGATGAATTGCAATTGTTTTTGTTCGTTATGATATACTTCCATTTCCAACATCATGGCAGGTTGAAAAAAATTGGCTTTGCCCTGTGATATTTTGGATGATTGACGAACGCCTTTCACAATATAACGCTGCACACCAAACAACTCTGTGTAAACGGTTGTGATGATGCTGGTCTCACCGTATTTAACAGTGCGGAGAATGATGCCTTTTGTTTTGTGTAGCATTCAAATAGTAAAATGAACAATACAAATGTAGAAGATGCTATGGTATTGTTGATGGAATCGTGATGATCAATGGTTTTAATTGTATGATGCCGATAAAATGCAATCCCTTCATGACCTGATAGGTCATATCGAACTCATACCATTTCTTCGCAAAGTTGGCATCATCTTTTGCAAAATGATGATTGTTTTGAAATAATTCGCCCATCAGTATCACTCCGAATGGTGTTGTGTTTTTTGAATGATCGCCGTTATTATAATTGCTGTAGCCGTATTTATGTCCGCACCAATTCACAACAGCACCCTGGATCGGTCCCATTAAAAAATGTATCGGCAATAACAGGAACCACCAGTAATTCGGTGCAAAGTAAAAATAGAATGCAGTGTATAATGCGCCGAAGAATATTCTTGTTGCAATATGATGCCCCAACTTATCTAATGTATCCCAAACCGGTAAATACTCTTTTGTGAATTGTGCATCGGGTAAATCTTTGCCCGTTAAAAATCCTCGGAAAATAACAATGGTATGATGCATCATCTGATACACATCTTTAAAGAAATGTGGTGAGTGTGGATCTTTTTCTGTATCGCTGTACACATGATGCATGCGATGCATCACGCCATACGCTCTGGGCACCAAATAAGAAGATCCTTGTACCAGCCAGGTTGTGAAATAAAAAGTACGTTCCCAATTTTTGCTCGTTGTGTACATCTGATGAGAAGCAAAGCGATGCAGAAAGAATGAATGGAAGAACAATGAAAGAAACCAATGGCACAAAAAAAATGTGATGATGACAAGCATGCTGAATGTGTTAATAGTTTTATGAAGCCTTGTAAGGTAGGCCAATAAGCACAGAAACAACAATTCGTGTTGAACGATTCATTCAACAGGAATGATGATATAAAATGAAGATTACAATGCTCCTGTAAATTGTTTGAGAAAGCGCACATCGTTTTGTGAATACAAACGCAGATCGTTCACACGATATTTCAATTGACAAATTCTTTCAACACCCATACCAAATGCAAAGCCTGTATATTTATTTGAATCGATTCCAAAATTCTCCAACACTTTCGGATGCACCATTCCGCTTCCCAATATTTCTACCCAGCCCGTATGTTTACAAACATTGCAACCATCACCGCCGCAGATCAAACAACTGATATCCATTTCCGCACTGGGTTCTGTGAACGGAAAGTATGAAGGACGAAAACGAACTTTTGTATCCTTGCCAAACATTTCCTGCACAAAGAAATAAAGCGTTTGTTTCAGATCGGCGAAGCTTACATTTTCATCAATGTATAATCCTTCTACCTGATGAAAAAAACAATGTGCTCTTGCGCTGATCGTTTCATTACGATACACTCTGCCCGGACAAATCACACGAATTGGTGGTTTTTGTGTTTCCATCACACGTGCCTGCACACTACTGGTGTGTGTACGTAACAACCATGCAGGATCTTGATTGATGTAAAAAGTATCTTGCATATCACGAGCCGGATGATCTTCAGGTAAATTCATGGCGCCGAAATTGTGCCAGTCATCTTCAATCTCCGGACCTTCTGCAACAGCAAACCCTAATCTTTTAAATATGGAAACAATTTGATTGCGTACAATACTTAATGGATGACGTGTTCCCAATGCAACAGGATCGCCGGGTAAACTCCAGTCAATTGTTGAATTACTTTCTGCATTTTGCGTTTCGCCTTCAGCTTTGAGCGTTTCAAATTTTGTTTCAACAAATAATTTGAATTCATTTAAGATCTGTCCGAATTCTTTTTTGCATTCGTTGGGAACATTTTTCATTTCACCCATGATGGCTTTTACCAAACCCTTTGTGCCCAACCATTTGATGCGGAAATTTTCTACAGCATCGGCTGTTGATGCTTCAAATGCATTGATCTCTGTTTTATAAGATTCTATCTGTTGTAACAATTCTTCCATGCAGCGAAGATAAAGAATGATGAGTAAACGCCTGAACGCACAAGTGTGCGACGCAACCAAAGATGCCACCTGAACTGTTGCCGGTTTCACAAAAATTACCCCAAACACAAGCTATTGCTTACATTTGCCACAGATGAAGTACGAAAACATGGAATACAATACAGCCAGAAATTATTTGAGTATGCGGGAATATGGCCGCCACATTCAGAAAATGGTGGAGTATGTGATGACAATTGAAGACCGCGACAAACGCAATCTGCAGGCAAAATCCATTATTGAATTAATGGGATTCTTAAATCCGCATTTGCGTAATGTGGAAGATTTCAGGCACATGCTTTGGGATCACTTATTTTTTATCAGCGATTTTAAATTAGATATCGATAGTCCGTACCCTATTCCTCAAAAAGAAACATACAAAGGCAAACCCGATCCATTGCCTTATCCAAGACGTTATCCAAAATATTCTCATTTAGGTAAGAACTTAGAAGTAGTGATCGAGAAAGCATTGAAAGAAGAAGATCCTGAAAAGAAAGCTGGCTTTGCTCATTCCATCGCTTATTACATGAAATTGGCTTACAGCAACTGGCATAAAGAATTAGTGCACGATGATACGATCAGAACGGAATTGAACAGCATTACAGGCGGACAATTGGAATTCAGTAACACACCATACATCAAACATCGGAATCAGAATTTTGAAAGAGATGATTACGGCAGAGGTAATACAGGCCGCAGACAAAATTTTGGCGGAAGAGATAACAGAACAGGTGGAAGCAGAGACAATAGAAATGCAGGCCAAAGAGACAACAGAACAGGTGGTGGTCGCGATAACAGGACGGGTGGCAGCAGAGATAATAGAAGCGGCGGTGGTTTTGACAATCGCAGCAGTAATAACAATCGCAGCGGTGGCGGATTTAAAAAGCGTTATTAATCTTAAAATAAAATATTTAAAAGCATCGAAACATTTCGATGCTTTTTTTATTGCAACACTTCAACATTCAAATATTATTTTTACAAAAGAGGATTTGAATTTTTATTCATCAATCAATAAACATGAGTTCATTCGAAGTAAGAGGTGGTAATAAATTAATAGGAGAGATCACTCCTCAAGGTGCAAAAAACGAAGCATTGCAAATTTTATCTGCGGTATTATTAACTGCGGATAAAATCACTGTCCATAATATTCCTGATATTCTAGATGTGAATTTATTGATCGAACTATTACGGGAAATGAATGTGAAGGTTGAAAGAATTGATCGTCACACCTGCATCTTTCAGGCAGATGATGTGAACATCAATTATCTGGCATCAGATTCATTCCGCAAAAAAAGTGGAAAGCTGCGTGGCGCTGTAATGCTTGCCGGTCCTATGTTAGCTCGTTTTAAAAAAGCATATATCCCAAAACCCGGTGGCGACAAGATCGGCAGAAGAAGATTGGACACACATATAATCGGCTTTGAAAAATTGGGTGCAAAATTCGAATACGATGAAGCGCATGGATATTTTCAATTGTCCTCTCCTCAATTAAAAGGAACGTATATGTTACTCGATGAACCATCGGTAACAGGCACGGCAAACATAACCATGGCTGCTGTTTTAGCAGCAGGAACAACAACAATATACAATGCTGCATGCGAACCTTATGTTCAACAATTATGTAAAATGCTGAACAGCATGGGTGCAAAAATTTCAGGCGTAGGAAGTAATTTATTGGTGATCGAAGGTGTAGAAAAATTGCATGGTACCTCGCATACAATGTTACCCGACATGATCGAAGTAGGCAGTTTTATCGGGCTTGCGGCGATGACACAAAGTGAGATCACAATCAAGAATGCAGGTGTACAACATTTAGGATTGATACCCGAAAAATTTCAACAACTCGGCATTGATTTTACAATTAATTGTGATGATATTTTTATTCCATCACAAGAATATTATGAAGTACAGAATTATTTAGATGGCGGCATTCTTACTATTTACGATCATCCATGGCCCGGATTCACACCTGATCTATTAAGTATCATTTTAGTGATCGCAACACAAGCAAAAGGAAGTGTGTTAATTCATCAAAAAATGTTTGAGAGCAGATTGTTCTTCGTTGATAAATTAATTGATATGGGCGCACAGATCATTTTATGCGATCCGCATCGTGCAACGGTTATTGGTTTGGGAAGAAAAAATAACTTACGCGGCATTACGATGAGCAGTCCTGATATCCGGGCCGGGCAAGCTTTATTGATCGCTGCATTAAGTGCAGATGGAAAAAGTATCATTCAAAATATTGAACAGATCGACAGAGGTTATCAATACATTGATGAACGTTTAAGAAAATTGGGAGCAGATATTAAGAGAGTGTAGATCGATTTACAATAAAAGAATACTTCAAATTTAAAATTAACAATTGTCGCTCTGAGGCCCTCGAAGAGTGATATAAATATCATGGTTCGGTGCTTCACCGTGACATCAAAACTCTTAGATCAATCAGCAATAAAAGAAAATTTTGCATTTAGATAGGGAGGGCGTTGAATTTGTTCCTTTAATTTCAAGAATGTATCGTAAGGGCCATTGGCAATAAACAGGTTCAAGATCCAGGCAGGTACACCGTCTCCGGGATCGATCTGTACCCTGTATTCGATCTTTAATTTTTTATTGTTCAATGGAGTGATGATCCAGTTGGCTCTGGAATATCTAACACGTACAATATGTTTTTTATCGGGCATAAAATCATTTACGTTATTGGCTTCTATCGTTATTATTTTATTGCTGTTTTGCAGCATCTTCATGTGTACGATCAGGTCGCGATTCTCAAATGGCCAAGGCGCCTGAATTTCAGTGTAGAAAAAAATATCCGTATCGGTGATCTTTTTTAAAAATTGTGATTTGGTTGTTTTATAAACCCATTCATAGTGCTTGTTAACGTCTAATAAGACCGCAACAAGTTGAGATACTCTGCCTTCAAATTCACATTCCACTTTTATTTCATCAACTTTAAAATTTTTTGTTTTTCTTGTGAATACTTTAATACTGTTCTTATCTTTTTTCAAGGACCAATCTTCCTGACTTTTTGCAGAAAATTGAAGAAACAGACAAACCGAAACTAATATTAAGGAACAACATTTCACTTTTGATTGTTTACGGGTTTATTAAATATACATTGTTTTGAAGAATGCGGTTGTATGCTTGATGAACTATTCACATAACATTATCAGACTAATTCTGAAATAGAAAGATTAAAACACCCTTTCAGTTGAAGGCGGTTTCTGAAACAACAAAACCCTTATGATATAAGGGTTTGATGGTTTTGTGTGACCCCTCAGGGTGGTTTGAAACTTACATTAACTAACCCTATTATATCTAAAACAGAGTAGATAAATCTGTTTGAACTTTTCCGATTGTCCTATTAGTTGCAAGAGCCGGTATAATTGACCACCCCTGGGATAAGTCAGGGCTCGAGCAAAGGATGATTGAAGTTGACCACCCTACGCCGGAGTAAATTGACCACCTAAGAAGAAATAAAGTTCATGTTGTTAGGAGCCGTTAAGTTGAGATTTAAAACTCAGCAATAATGGCCAACAATCCGATCAACATGATTAAAATAAGACAGATTTTACGTTTGCACTGCCAAGGATATAGTAAGTTAGCAATAGCTGCTCAATCAGGAGTATCCCGCAATACACTAAAGAAATACATCAAAGAATTTACTGCTTCTAATTTAACCTTTGAAGAGATCAGTGAACTAAGCGATAAAGATTTAGAGGACTTGTTTATAAAACCAGCAGAAACCCCTTTAAATGAGCGCTTACAAATGCTGTTCAATCTTTTTCCTTCCATTGATAAAGCATTAAAGAAAAAAGGCGTTACCCGGTATATTTTATGGGAAGAATATAAACGTACCCACCCTGATGGCTTAGGCAGAAGCCAGTTCAACCATTACTTTACTCAGTGGAAGGCACAGGTAAACCCTACGATGCATATGGAGCATAAAGCAGGTGACAAGCTCTATGTT
>Ga0214164_1001764_pt1 | contig 11938 bp, 14 predicted proteins | sample TroBogepilimnion_13_FD_153003 | JGI IMG/M metagenome (GOLD analysis project Ga0214164, IMG submission 153003) | Freshwater microbial communities from Trout Bog Lake, WI - Practice 03JUN2009 epilimnion v4 | ecosystem: Environmental > Aquatic > Freshwater > Lake > Epilimnion/Euphotic zone ...
TAATCTCAGTGGGTATCCCAAGCTGTCTCTGAGTCGTCTCACCGGGAAGTTCGGTGGTCAGAATGGGATGATTCTTCCTATACCTACTAATGCAAAAAACAGACTAATTCCGCCCTAAACAGGGTATTTGTTTGATTTTTTGACGTTGTCTGAGCCGGGAATGACTCTGAGGTTGGAAAAGACATGCAGTCCTGAAACTTTTTTGCCCTGAAGTGGAATAATGTGGTCTACGTGGTGTGGGGTACCAGATGCTTGAGATAGCATGGCGGCTAGTTGGTATTTGGCTATGATGAGGTGTGCGTCTGGGCCCCAAACTGGTGTGCGTTGTAGTTGCATGGCCCTACGCTTGCCTTCATAGGCAGCTCGCTTGTCTTTGTTTTCTGTAAACCAATCGCGGTTATACGCTAAATGGTGTTATCGATTTTCATTTCGCCATTTTGCACGAATTTTGCGTTTCCGTTCAATATTATCTTTTTGCCATTTTGAGGCGCGTTCTTTCGCGAGCTCCTTATTTTGCTCATACCATTCTTTAGCTAGACGTTTTTGATTTTCTTTATCTCTTGCCATATCGGTATTATACATAAAAAAGGCCCACTATACAAGCGGGCCTTTTTGTTTTTACTTCAGAGTACTAATTATAAACCAGCGGTACCGAAGATGTTACGGGCATCGTGCCATCCAGTCGCGTAACGCTCAGTGGCTTTATAACGCATGCTATCTGTTTCGAAATCACCCTCCATAGATTTCTCCATGTTACGGCGGTTAACGAGCATTAGACCATTTTCAGCATCAGTCTGAACCCACCAGGCTTTGCTAGAGGACAAACGTGTAACCACGTGTGTGCCTTTAGGTAACATGCCTGTTGATTTGATTGGGTTCAAATCGTTGTCAGCAGTGCCTGAACGGAGAACAGACTTCAGAATTACTTCTGATTGGAACTCAAGTGCAGGTGGAACTACTAACTGTTCAGCTTTCAGACGAATACGCTTACCGTTGTTGTCAACAGCAGAGCGAATTTGAATCAACATCTGTTCAACAGAAGTTTGGCTCAAAGAAGCAGCTGTAGATAACTGGTTAGAGTAAGAACCGCCGTTAGCGATTGGGTGAGCAGCGTTGATCAAAGTTACGCCATCGCCACCGATGTAGCCAGGAGTGAAAGCAAAGTTCAAAATGTTTGCACATAATGTTTCTTTAGTTTCAATCATTGACTGCGCCAAGTGTTTAGCGAAAGTTGAGCCGATACGGATGTGATCGCCGTCTTCCATCAAAACTTTGGTCAAGGCGTATGCCAAGCCATAGATTTGGTAGATGAAACGGGTGATGTACAAAGTACCACCTTGATCGTAGCTAACTGGAGTGCCGTCAGGCATTGCAGGAGCTGCGTTCATACCATAAAGCATTACTTCTTCGTGGTAGTTACGTGGAATACCTTGGATCTCTTCTACAAATCCCTTCCACTCGTCGGCGCGTTGTTCATAAACGCCATCAAAGACTTCGTTGATAATCGGTTCGACTACCGCACGAAAGTCGGTACTACGCATTGGGGTTGCCATTGCTTATCCTTTCGTATTAATTAAACGGACGTCGACGGAGCGGCGAACTGGTTGTTGCAGATCTGAACCTGAACGATTGTGTAGGCATCGCCCCAAGCATTGGTATTACCAGCTGGGTATGCTACTTCACGTCCCAATCCAACTACGCGAACTTGACCTTGGTTTGTACTACCAACAGCAGTTGCAAGCAATGCAGTAGTAGAGAAACCAGCACCACCGTTACCGATAGCATAGCCATCAGCAGTAGTATAGTTAGTTGTTGTGTCGAAATTGTATTCAGTACCGATGGCAGAAGCTGTTGCTGAGCCGTTGATTTGAGCTTCGTATACGATTGCTGGGTCAGCGAAGATCCAGAAAACGATATTTGTAGAAGCATCAAGTGTCAATTTAGAAGCATATTTAGCTACTGAACGACGACCGTCAGAGTTGGTGTACTCTACGCCGTCAAATACGCCATAAACTTTACCGCTTGATGCGGTTTGGTTGGCGATAGTCAATTGGCCAGAAGAAGTAATCGCTAAAGGTTGATACTGCCAGAAAGACTGGCCAGAACTCAAACTGTAAGGAGCACTGTAACCTGAAACACCAGTGACATAGCTGTTAGTACCGGCGAACGGTACTGCACGATCTAAACCACTTGGGTGATACGCAGGCTTCAGACCAAAGGGTTGAAATGTTGAAGACATTTATTTTCCTTTGTTATTTTTGAAGATTGATATTAAAAGCGAACATTAGCGTTTGCTTTTGCGGCTTCCTTTTCCATTTCCAAAATACCACCTTCAAGAATTGATCTACCACCTTTACCTTCTTGAGCAGAGCTCCGAACGTTTGCGGTAATATTACGTTGATGCTCGAGGGGATCCTCAAGATGCAACATTTTCATCACTTCTTGATAGATTTCTTCTGGTAACTTGAAGAGAACCATTTCATTACAACTAATACAGCCTTCAAACTTGCCCGAGCTCATTTTACCTAGTCCTTCAAAGCCTTTACCTAAATCCGAGGCTTTAACTGGTTCATAACCCAACGCTATGCGTTTGTCGATACTGTCATACGTGTTGGTTGTTGATAACCAGCACAAGTGGAATCCGGGAAGGACTCCGTTTGGCAAATCCGGCAAAGCCGAGTTTTGCCACTTATCACGAAACGCAGCTACACGCTCCTTCTTGGATAATGTTTCTGGATCGTCATTAGCGATCCGTTCTTTCGTTTCTTCGACTCGGTCTAAAAGACGGTCTTCTAAGTCACGTTTAATTCTTGGGTTCGTTGCCATTTTAATTAACCTTTATTTTGACGATCATACGAAGCATAAGCTCGGATCATTTTGTTTCGTTTTTCTGTATTATCCCATGCGCCTGCGTCTTTAATTGCTTGTACACGTTCACGGCTTAATGTGATTGTGCCAGGCTTTTGCGCTGTTGCATTAGATGCTCTGCTTGAGGCTGTTGGGCCTGAAGAGCGCCTACCTTCTTTACTACCTTTACTGGTGTAGCGGTGTGGTAAACGGGACTGCAAACGATTATCTAGCTCTTCCCAATATTCAGGATCACTTGGATCCCAACCATCGGTTACGAGCTCTTGGTCAACTACTTTGGCAATTCTACTATCTGTATCTCTAGCTTGTGGATCATACCAAGAGTTCTTTTTAAGCCATTTTGTGGCATTTTGTTGAACTTCTGTTGCGATTGGGTTTGGCACATTCTGTTTTGGTGACTGTGCTTGGTCCACTTGCTGTTTTTTGTAATGCTGAGCTTGGTTAAGACGTTGTTTAGCGTCTGTTAACTGTTCTAAGTATTCCATTTGACTTACTGCATCATTAGCTTGAGCTGCTTGAAGCATTTTCATCTTAGCGTACTCAACACGAGTGGCTTCGTCTTCGATAGCCTTGTCTAGTTGTGCAAACTCGTAAGATGATGCTGTGTTTTCAACCTTAGCTAAGCGTTCTGCAAGTTCTGCATTCCGACGCTCAAGTGCATTAATCTTATTCTTTGAAGAAAGATCGCGCTGTTTCTTTAATTCTTTTTTGAGTCTGCGCTCTTCACGACGAGCTTCACGAATTGACTCGCGTTCTTCGTCAGTCTCTGCCGCGTCCATTTCGTCGTCGCCGCCATCTTCTTCATGGTCGCCGTTTTCGTTATCTTCGTGCTCTTCTTTTTTGTGTCTAGGCTCTTCTTGGTCTTCTACTTCATCTGGGATTTCCAATTTGGCGAGCACTGTGCCATCTTCCCGTTCCTTAATAGGAACATCTTTATCATTATCTGCCATACATACTTTCTACAAAGTTATTAATCAACAAACGCTTTCATTTTTTGTGCTGCTTCAAATGATTTGATCTTGGAGATCACTTCACGCGCTTGCAGTGTAATAAACACCACAGCCGCGCCATCATCTTCAGGTTGCACTACGAATCGGTCGCCGCCGTACTTAATGGTGCGAACTAAATCGCCAACATTACACCAATTGCCTTCCGGCCAAGGTGCTAAATCGTCTGGACTCTTATATGCTAAGGGGCCAATTCCACGTACTTTAGCTACTGTCTCGTTATAACGAAGAGTTTGCTTGGTTTCATCCACAAGAATGATACCGCCTTTACTTGTTGTCTTTTCCCTGCGCAATTGCACCAGTACTCGGTCACCAAGAATCTCTACACCGGGGTCTACTTCAGGAAAACACTCTAATTCTGAGCGTAAATCTGGTTCTTCCCTACTATTAAAATCAATCGCCATTCGGCAATCCCTTTCTGAATCTTACGATTCGTCGTCTTCCGTCAAAAGTTCGTCAATAATGTCCAAAACTGCTTGAAACCCCTCGGCACGGCCAACTAAGCGTTGGTAGTCCTCAAAATTGTTTACATTATGACCCGCAGTGACAGCTTCTGCGATTTTTTGCTTTTCATTTCTCATGCGAGAAATAATTTCACTGATAAAGTCTTTCATACTCTTACTAATGCAATAAAGGCGAAAAATCCGCCCTTAAATCAATAAAAGTTTCCGCCTTTGATATCTTTAAGGTTCTTACTTTGACCAACTTTGCTGTCTTTGGCCATTTTGTTGCCATTAAGAACGGCATTATTAGCGCGTTTGGAGCCTGAATTACCTTTGTCGATGGTTGTTTCACCAGGACCGCCAGCATAGCCAGGGGTACCAGTCATTTTGTATGATTTGCGAAAGCCTAATTCGCCGCCGTCTTGTTTTTTAGTTGCCATTATTGTCCTTGTGGGGGTTGTGGGGCTGCTGCTTGTTGTTCTTGTTGCTGTTGTAATTGCTGCTCATGCTGCTGTTGAGCCTGTTGTAGTGCTTGTTGATGCTGTTGGTCAGCTTGTTGCAAGCCTTGTTGGTGCTGTTGGTCTTGCTGAGCTACTTGTTGCTGGTGAGCTTGGGCTTGTTGCAGTTGATCTTGCTGTGCTTTTTGAGCTTCAATCTGGTTTTGAACTTGTTGAGACTGTTGTTCAAACTGTTGTTGCTGTACAGCTAAACCGTGCTGACGTATATCTGCCTCTGAAGTTTGAATGGCTTCTTGCGCAGACTGATTTTGTGCCGCATCAAGAGCAATTTGCTGTTGGCTCATTTGCGATTTTGCGTTAATCAAGGCAATACGCTCTTTAGCAGAGTTATTGATGTTAGCCATAGCAATGTCTGTAGCATTACGTTGGTTATCAATGCTGGTTTGAGTACCGTACTTAGCTTGAAGTTCTTGAACTTTTTGCTGAAGTTGAGCGATTTCCAGTTGATAGTTTTGTTGCTGTTTCTGTGTTTCAAATTGTTGCTGAGTCTGAGCTTCTGCAGCTTTACGTTTTGTTTCTGCCATCTGTGTTTGCATAATAACCGCAGCAGTTGGGTCAGACATCATTGCAGATTGCTGTTGAGCCTGTTGAGCTTGAGCAACTTTCTGAGCCAGAGCTTGAATTTGCTGGATATACGGAGCTAAATTGGTTTTGGCGTCGTTATCTACCATACGTGACGCCAATGCAATTGCTTTTTGTGCATCGCCGTCAAGTGGTCTTTCTTTATGCAACTCAAATTTGTCTTTGCCGTTGCTAGCTTTTGCTACATAGCCACGCATTTCTTGCAAATAGTGCAATGTTAAATGCTGCTTAATATGTTCTAAAGCGTGTGGGGAGAACATAGGCCCAATAACTGGGTTACCACCGTAGGCAGGATTATTTGCGTATTCTAAGTGAACTTGAATGTGGGAAATATGATCTTGGTCTGGGAACGCAGCAGCTGCTTGCCCCATTGTCATTGATACGTTTTCCAATGCTGGATTAGATTCAACTACACCTTGTGGGTTTGGTAATACTTCTCCAACCGCTGGAATTTTAAGCTGTCCTAAAATTCGTGAGTAAACCGCACGAAGGTTAAACATTCCTGGGGGCGCAGTAGACGCCATTTGTAAGAGTGCTTGGTTCTGAGCAAGACGTTGGGTCTCAGAGAAAATGTTAGGATCTGATACTGGGCGTACATCTGAGTTGTAAGCAAAGTCCCGAACTTCAATCTCTTCGCCGGACTGATTGTCCATTTCATCCAAGTACCAATGATTGATACGTGAAACGATTTTAAGAGATTTAGCTTGTGAACGGTGTAAACGGCCATGGATGCTAGAGAATACTTTAGCACCTTGCTCAATAAGAGCTTGGGTTGTGCCCACAGGCATTTGGTTGTTAGCTTCACCAATCTTTTCTTCTGCTGTTGTTACTACACCTTTAGCTGCAGCAGTTAACCAACCAAGCAAATCATAAAGAACGCTTGATGGTGGATTGAATGGCATTGGCATTGCAATCTTACGTACATCATCAACACCAGGTGCGCCTTCAATTTCTACAACTTGGGTTGGTTCGATTCGGTCTGACTGCCCACCAATTCGTCCACCTTTAAGTTTAAGCATTGTCTGGCTGTTGTTGATATGAGCAGCATCAAGCAGAGCGCGCAAAGAGCCAGTAAGAGCAGCGGAGAGACCGCCAATAAGATGAGGCAGTCCGATAGCGTAAGCTCCACGCCATGGGATAAATTTGAACTCCACGAACCAATCCAGCTTCTCAAGTTTTTCATCGCCGGCTTCCCAGTTACGGTAGAGTGACAGAACCTTAGAAGTGGTTTCGTCAATTGTTAAAATGTATGGGGCGCGTTTGCCTTCTGTTTTTGGATCTTCTTCCATGCGCATGAAACATGTGATTTCATAGATTCGGCGCAGGCCATCAATGTTCTTGGACGGTAGATCTTTACCTTCGATTTTGTCGTTGGCTTTTTGTGATCTGGTTTGGTCATTAAGTGGGGCATCTGAAGAGTAATCAGAATCAATATCACGGTAAATACCGGACTCAACTCGCTGTAGGAAAGTATCTTCAGTAATGTCTTGTACTTCAGTTACACGTTGAGCTGTGTAGAAGTTTGTTGATGACCAAGGTAATAGAATGTTATCAATCGGCACCCATTCGCATGTTGGACGACGTTGTTCATCGTCATAGCGCCATTTAAGGAATTGGGAACCGCCGAGTGGGAGCTGGGTCAGCAGCTGCTCCATCTCGTCACGGTATTCTGGAATTTGCTCAGTGAGCTGCCAGTTCATAAAGGTTACTTTACGATCGGCTGTATCTTCTTTTCGTTTGTCGGCATCGCCTTTGATGTTCGATTTGACAAGTCCGTCGGGTGGTAATAGCTCTTTTGACGAGGAAGCTGCGAAGTCAACGCAAGCCTCGGCCATGACGGGATGCACAACTTTAGAAGCACCGTCGAAAGTAGCACCGCCAGGGGCGTCCTTACCAAGGCCGGTCCTACGAAGTCCTTCTTCGTACTGTTTATCCCTTTGGGACCGCGATTCTGTGTCGACATCAATCAAGTCCAAATATTCGTTGGCAAGGGAATTTAAAGTTTGCTCATCAAATTCTTCTGCCAAGTTTGTATAGAACTCAGGATTCTTTTGTGGGCCTTGTGTTTCTTTAAAGTTAACTACTACGGAACCGTCATCAAGTTCAATAACTTCTTGCTCAACTTCGTCGTCGTCCAAATCAAATTGTTCGGCGTACGCATCCATCTCGTCGTCTTGACCTTCTTTTTCGTGAAGGTTATCTTCGGCGTCTAAATTTAGCAAGTTACTGCCTTGTTGAATCGGTAATTGTGGTTGTGCCATAATTTCTATTAATTTGGTGGATATATGTTCCTATTCATACTAATGCAAAAAATAGGGGGAATCCGCCCCTTATTGGGCGTATGGATTTGCAGTTCTTTTACGTGGGTCCTCGTCAGCATAGTCATAATCGCGGGCTGGGAGTGGATCTAACCTAATCCATCCAGAATCACGCAGGACTCGCAGGGCTTGGGATAGTGAGTCAACATAGTCATCATGGCCGCCCATTTCTGGGAATGAACAGACTTGGCGCAAGAAACGTTTGGCCCAATCTGCAAACTCGCCTTTGATTTTGGCGTCTTCTGGAATATAGATTTTACCTTTTGATACCAAGGGGGCTACGATATTAAGACGCTGTACTTTATCAGCCCTGCCAGGATTGTAGGCTCTTACAGGCACCCCAGAGCCCTGTAGCTCTTGGATAAGGGAGATACCTGCTGACTTATCTTCCATGAGGATAAGGTCTGCTTTACGGCCTTTACCGAATGTATTGTCTGCCCCGTATACAACTTCTTTAAAATCTTCAATTACTTTGCGGCGAAGTTCTGGGTAGGATAAATGCTGGTCCCAAGCATCCAATAGAATGGCACAAGTTCCCACGTCGGTGTTTTCAAAGATACCCCACACTGTGCAAGCTGTTGGGTCGTTGTGTGTTTTTTCTGAGGTAGCAGGGTCATAGGAAGCAATAACGTATTCTAGGTTTGGTGTTGGCTTGGAAGCCGGCCATTGCTTAAACATCTTGCGTTTGATAATACCCGCTTGCTCCGGATCAAGAATCTCACCGTAAATCTCTTGCCGACCAATGTCGGTTCCGTCGTAGGTTTCTAGCTGTTTGAAAAATGTCTCGGAGAGGTTCGCCCGATTGTCATACGAGGATGCGTTTGCAACGTAGACGTCACCACCGACTTTACCTTCGTTGAGGTCAACAATGAGCTCTTTTGGCTTGGGGGTGGTGGTAATGATTTGCTGGACTCTGGGAAGTCTTGGATCTCTAAGACGCAATGTGAACTGTACTCCGTCGTATGCTGCGTCAATATAATCGAAGGCACACAACTCGTCAAACCAAGCTCCATGGTATTGTTTACCACGATACCGTTCTGGTTCTGAAGCTGGGATTCCTTGAATGAGGCTTCCGTTGATAAGGGTAATTTCAAAGAGGGACTTGTTGTAATCTCGTATAAGTGACGCGGGTATGATATTGAGAAGACCGGAGTCTCCTTCAAAGCAAGTTGCACGGATATCATTAGAGGTTGGGGCGGTGACAAGCCATCGAGTGTTGTCGAAGATCCAAGCGCGAATACCAATCCAATGAGACGCAGTGTGCGTCTTGCCAGACCCCCGGCCCGCAAGCATAAGAAATGTGTCATACTCTCCATCCTCAGGTTCCTTTTGGTGTGGCAGTGCCTGTAGCTTCCATTTAATCTGCCAAACGGCGGCGTCAAGCTGTGCTTTAGGCCAGTGTTGCCTTTCAGTAATAAATTTGGTAAGGGTCTTTTCTTGTTGCGGGGTTAACATACAGCTATGAATCCTTCTCCGACCAGGTAACTATTATCAGCTCCTTCGGTTTCAATGTGAACGCACAATTGCGGCGGCAACTTGGAAATTGCTTTGATGTACCTACGTCCTTGGTGTACTAAAGGCTTTGGGTGTGGTATTTGGTTATTTACTAATTGTAACTTAGATCTGAAAATAAGTATATAGCTTTTACGCTGTTCATTTATTTCCAAGGTTGTTTTATGTCCTAATGATTCCACTAGCGCTTGTATCTGTTGGACAATTGGTAGATGCCCGTTAGTAAATCGGAATAGACCGGTTTTCTTGGAGTAGGATTTGGGTTTGGCGCACAAGATACCTTTGAGCAGTTCCAATCGTTGCTCTGCAGAAGCTAAGAGATAATTGTTTGGAATTCGGTACGGAAGGTCAAAGTTAAGGTGTGACTCAATGGTTGGGTGTACAGAAAAGTACTTTTCTCCATTTGAGTGTTTGCCCCGCTCTATTATGGAATACCCAGCGTCTTTAAAGGTTTCGGTAAGGAAGTCGTGGTTGCCCTTAGAGAAGTGCATCCTTCTATTGCGGGTTTCATGGGTAAAGAACCAAAAGCCGAAGATAAAGGGTGGGACTGGTAGGGTTTGGTGGGGAAACTGTAGGGGCTTGGTAGTGGGTATAGAAAACGCATGGCTCCCATTGTTTTGCATTAGGTTGTCTGCTGGTAAGTCCGAAACCTTTTTAAACTTTAACGGGCGCTTGAATTTAAACTTGCCTTTGTATTGGAGTAGGCGGTCTCTGTAAACTTTGTCCTCGATTTGAAATCCAAGGTGCTGGTCGCCCTCCACTGTTAGGTGGTCATTGAATGTGACACGGTAGCAGCTGTCTGACCGGTATTCTTGGACCAGGGTTACTTTTTGGGGTTTGCCCTCTTTATCAAACACATAGTCCCCAACCCTAAGGTTATGGGCTAGTTTCCAGTAATCAAGTGTTAATATTTTTTGGTTTGCAAGGATTGCCAAAGTTTTTCATTATCCAATAATCTAGCCAATGCCCTAACGGCATCCTAATACTGCTCTCCACGGATGGGGGTAGTTTTCGTATATCAAACCGTTCTGTGACTCTTAGCCTAAACTGAATGTAAGCTGAGGTTTCTTTTGGAAACACTTCGGCAGGTACATCGGCAAGATCCATAAAGTCCTTGTTGGCTACCAACACTCGAAAGCCACAAAACTTTCTTTCTGCATTTTCCAATGCACCTTGTATTTGGTATACATACTTAGTCATACATCAACTAATGCAAAATTGCTTTTGTTTTCGCCCTAATCCAGGAAATAAACATCTCCGGGACAGGGAAGACATAGAAGACAGGGTATATTTATCTATTTTATTAAAAAAAAAAAAAAAAAAAAAAATCTAAGAAAGAGTGAACATACCCTGTCTTCTGTGTCCTCCCTGTCCCGGGATGCTGTAAGTCATTGATTTATATAGAGCGTCCAGTTTTTGGCAAAAAATATAAAAACTCACGGTCTGTGGGGCCCCCGGACCGAGGCCATGGGGGTCTAAAATTTTGGGGTGTCGTGTTTAAACAACACCCCCTTACCGCTAAAAAGGAGGGGTATTCCACATTATGAGATAGCATTTCACAATGTGGAACGCACCGACTCTGTCCCTATTGTTTATGTTGCACCGCACCAATGCACCAATGTGGTGCAGGTATCTGTCCCCATTATGATGCACCAATGTGGTGCATGATGTTGCGGTGCAACATGGCAGATTGGTGGCGTGGTGTTTAAACTATGCGGGCGCGAGTGGCTAGGTGGCAATGTGGTATGAATACCACAGTAATCCAAGGAAACATACTACTAACATGACAATTCAATCCAAAGCGTTTTAAGCCCCTTTTTAGCCGACCTGACACCCGATGAGAGGATAGTATTCCCACCCCCTTCAGCGCAATTTTGCACTATTTTGGTGCAGTTATATAGAATCCAATTATCATAACTAAATATTATTAAGGCAAACAGGCACAAGCCCAAAATGTATGCGAGTATTAGTCATGGTAAGCAATCAAGCAAGCCATAAACACTAACCCAACAAGAGGAATAGCCACCATGCAAGCACTAAACAGAGAAGCATATTTAAACTACATCACAGATACCTATGCCCGACCCCATTTCAAGGCTAAGGGCTACACAATCCCTGATAGGGTGCGTATGTCATGTGGGCAAACAAGCACCAAAAAAGCCATTGGCGAGTGCTGGTCAAGCGAAGCAAGCGAAGATAAACATTGTGAGATTTTTATTGCACCCCGCTTGTCAAAATCATTTGATGTTATTGATACCCTCATACATGAGCTATGCCATGCCACAGTAGGCAACAAAGCGGGGCATGGTGCAATTTTCAAGAAGTGCGCCAATGCCGTAGGATTAGAGGGCAAAATGACAAGTGCGGGGGCTGGTGCAGAATTGAAAGCCATTATCCAAAACTGGATTGCCGAAGCTGGCGAATACCCGCATGCAACCCTCTTATCATCTAACCGCAAAAAACAAGGCACACGCATGCTTAAATGTGTATGCTCACATTGTGGCTATCAAGTATATACAAGTAAGAAGTGGATTGAGTTAGCCAAACCAACTTGCCCCGATGCTGATTGTGAAGCATTTGGGTGGGATATGTCAGTAAACCTAACCGATGACTAAAACCAAAGCGGGGGACAATCCCCCGCATTGTTTAAACACTACCAATAGGAAACCAACACCATGATAAATTATCAA
>Ga0214164_1001765_pt1 | contig 11937 bp, 5 predicted proteins | sample TroBogepilimnion_13_FD_153003 | JGI IMG/M metagenome (GOLD analysis project Ga0214164, IMG submission 153003) | Freshwater microbial communities from Trout Bog Lake, WI - Practice 03JUN2009 epilimnion v4 | ecosystem: Environmental > Aquatic > Freshwater > Lake > Epilimnion/Euphotic zone ...
TATCCGGTTGAGCTGGTCATAAATATACTGTTTGTTCAGTCGTTGAAATGTATCAATTGCTACTGTCTGCCGGGCTATGTTGCCATTAAAAAGGCTCAATGATGCAGGCGAAATATGCTGTACGGCATTTGAGGCTATAGGTTTATAATCGTTGGAGAAATAATCAATGGTATATGCAACAGCATCTTTTGCCACTACACTGCCATTAACTGCATCCTGGCCCATGTCAAGCAACCCACTCAGCGTATCGCTGTTAACCGCTTTCAACCAGCCCTGTATTGTATAGGCATAATCAATTCCCTGCACATTAAGACTACCTAGCTGCACCCTTGCCAGCGGGCCATGATCATAATAACTGTATAGTGCATCACGTTTCCATATATAGCCATCATTGCTGGTATGTACTTCCGTGATACGGTTGTCGGCATCATATTCATATTTCTGGTAAAACTGGTCGGGCCAACCTCTATTATAGCTCAGCATATTCACCTTGCTGCTTATCAGGTCATAATCGTAATCTATGCGTTTAAATTGCTGGCTATATTGTCTGAGTTCGGGGAAATCCTGGGTAATCGTTTGCACATTGCCTTCTATGTCATAGCTGTAATGGGTAGCATAAGTGTAATCATTATCTGTAACTGACAAAATGGTATCAAAATACATTACACAGGCCACCCTTTTACGCAGGTTCTGCTGGCTGTCAAGCCCGGTAATTCCCGAAAGGTTCATATAGGCAGTGTCATAAATGGTCCTAACCACATCATCGCGCTGGTAGCCATATACATAAATTGGAATGCTATCGGCAGGCACCCTGTCCACATTCAAAACAAAAGCCGGGCTACCCATCTGGGCTTCACCTGTTTCAATTATCCTGTTCTGCTGGTCATAAATATTGTAGGTATAGAACCCATATAATGCCTGGTTGCCATTTTGGGAGAATATTAGCCTGCCAGCCGCATCATAATAGAAATTGGTCTGGCCACCATCAATGGTTATCTGCTGTACGACCTGGTTCAAGGTGTTATACAGGTAATGGTTAATCTTCGGGTAGTTAACAAACGGACATAAAGATTCAGTGTTGCTGGTACGGACATGATCTACAGAATCAAGTAGCGAAGCAACCAAGGGGTTGGAGCCTGCAGGTGGCACTGTAAACCATAAATTCCCTGCCCTGTCGTAGTTATAAAGTGTATAATTAAATTCCTGGTTCAGATAAGCCAGTTGCAACTGCTCACTGACAGCACTTGTCAGATATGACTTAAAAGCACCGCTAATGCTGTCTTTTATATGAGTTATGTAATTGTTATAATTTACAACACCTTCACTGACTGCGGAGTAAAGCGCCTGGCGCTCGCAATTATCAAAAGTATCGGCCCCGGCTATGTTTACCCCTGCCTGGGTTTGCCCCATCAGCACATTATCCAGTTCTATACTGTTGCTGATCACAAAGTCTGTGCGGCCGGTTACCTGCAAAGTATCGGCATAGCCGGGCCGAACCACATTAAGTGTAAAACACCGGTTCAGGCTGTCGCCAGGTGTCGGGATAGCTGATCCTACAACCTGATAAGAAGAACGAACTGACGGAGGAATATATCCAGGGAATGAAATATAAACATTGAACAGTGTATCCTTTTTTGTAAAATACCTGTACCAGTAGGTACCGTCACCACATAAGTAGATAATCAATTCCGGATATCCTGTAGTAACAGTGTCTGCCGTTGTGGATGGAAATATATTCCCTCCCCCGCTTGGATCTGCTTGTGAGATTATAGTTTGTAAAGTATCAAATAAGCGACCATATACTCCTGTTTTTCCCAGGTACAGGTTAGTAAATAATCCGGGATTGGAAGCCTGTGAATAACCTGGAATATAGCCTATATAAGATGGTATGCGTGGTGGGGTTAAATATTGTGTTTGCAGGGAATCCTCAACCTGGTATGATGGCAGGCTTTGGTTCCCGTATGCATAATGCAGATAAGCCTGCTTCTGTGGTTTGAAATAATCACTGTTGATAGTACTCTGGTACAAAGGAACAAATACCGTACCTGGTACGCTTTTATTGTACAGATAAGCGTTAATATCATAAACAGCCTGCGAAATAGTATAAGCTGAAGTACCTGGAATTGCTACTACATCGTAATAATTCTGAGTTACAAAATTTCCCGCCAGCCATATTTTTCTATTAAAAGGTCCTATGAACCTGATTAATGATGTATCAATTATAGGAGGGTTTTTAGGATTGAAAACCGGAGAAACACCTGGTGTGGTATACATAAATCCGATTTCTCCGGCAGGCTTGATTACCAGTTCAGACGAATCAACGATTTTTCTCACACAAAATGAGGATGGATAACCCAGCAACTTGTTTTTGTATTTCCACAGTTCATATTCAGGTATATGATTCAGGTCAATAGTAACTGTGATGGTACCGCTATCGGTCAGGCTGTCCCGATACACATTATTAAAAGTAAAAAGCGGGTCAATACTGTTCAGGGTATCAATAAAGCCATTCATTTGCGCTGCATTACTGAATCTGAAAGTGGCGTAGCCTCCATAAAGTGGCATTGTAGCGCTGTCGGCTAGCGCACAGCTTTGAATGAAAGTTTCATAGTCTTCTCCTGTATAGGTCTGCTGCAACCGCACGTTCATAAAGTTGGCCAGCATTATATCGTAATAAGGGTGATCAACACCCGCCATTCCATATACCTGCATCGTATCAACAAACTGGTTGTAGAGGCTCCGCATTTGGGTACATGGTATACACTGGGAAATGGAATTATTCATGTAAGACATGGTAGGTATACTGTCTATCCATCCAGTCATTGTGCATGTAGAGCCGCCTATACTGACTGTAGCGATAAAGCTATATTCATTGATAAATCCAACAGATGAAATCAGCGATGGTGATGAGTTGATACAGGCTGCACTGATTGAGAATCCGGCAGTCAGGGCCCCGCAGGTAAGCGAATGCAGAAAAATACTAACTGTGTCTCCGCTTCCCGAAGCTGTTGTGATTATTAATTGGTAAAGCCTCTGGGTTGTGCTGTAAATAGCCAGGATGCTATCTTCGTTATTATTTCCCAAACTACGGGCGACTGATCTCTCAAAGGAGTTCCCGAACGTATCGAGTGTATTTGCAAAATTTTTCCCAGGATGCAGGATTGCACTATCTACAGCTATTACATTTAGAAATGACCCCAGATCGGAATAGTAACTGCCGGACATACAATCATTTACAGGAGCCGGAGGTGGAGCACCAAACTGTGTACAGTCCAGAATATAGGGATTGCATAAGTCATTCATACTTACGCCGCAGCCAGTTAAAGCGTTGCTTATCTGCTGAAAAGTAAAGTTTCCTTCCGGAGCAGAACCTGAGTTATACAGGCTAATTAATGCCGATCTGATCGCAGCAGCAGTTGTCGGGTTACCGGCTATACAGTTGGAGAGATGGGCCATAATAGTATCAATCTCACCATAAGCCAGCGCTGAATCTTCTGAATGGAACAGCAATATTGTGCTGTCATGAAGCGCCACTGTATCGCTGTAGCTGCCCATTTGCGATAACCAATGTGAACTACCCGGGGTAATTACAGAGTCATTAGTATTCACTGTATCTGTAAAGGCAACAGGCGCCGGTGGGATCGTGGCGGCAGGGTCGGGGTTCATGCGTGCAAGTGCGCAATGGGAACAGGACATGCCGCTTCTTGTCATCAGATTATCTAAAATTCTTTGCCTGTTGGAGAAGTAAAGGCTATAAATGTTTTTAAAATAATAATCCTTGACTGCATCATTTATCAGCAACCTGTGTTGAATTTCATTAGAGAACATCGTTGAATAGCACTGTGCAAACATGGAAGAATCGGTACAGCCGCAATAGGCATTCATGAACAGAAAAGTATCCAGTGTAATCATGCCTCCTTCAAATGTTCTCAGTGTATCTGTTGGACTTGAACCTGGCCAGGCCATGCTGATAGAGTCTTTAATCGGATCGCTGGCTATTAGGTCATCCAGATTAAATAATCCCAAACTTTGTGCCACCTTTCTGTTGGGTATGGCTAAAACTTCGGTTTTAAACGAATCATTATAGCAATGCTGCAGTTCACAATATTGAGGATGAAGGGGTAGTAGTGCCTGTGCAATAGAATAATTACCCTCTGCAATTGCCTCATTATAAATCATTATGAATGAATCGGCGGACATTGAATCTAGGCAATGATATAAAACACCTCCAACCGTAATTGTATCTGGTATTGCTACATTACAGGAGTCTTGGTAACGGTAATGAAGTGTTGGTGAGTAGCCGCATGTACCGGCTGAATAACCCGACACAATAGAGTCAACGTAAAATGAATCTGTGAAGAAATAATATGAATCAACAGTAGACAAAGACAAACTGAACGCAATATCAATAGTATGTCCACTTGGCAATGTTCCTGAGAAAGATGAACTAATTGAGCTTCCCAAAACAGTCACTGGTATTTCCAAATAACTATGACGATTGGTAACATAAACATAAGGAGTGGAGTCTGATATAATTGAACCTGGGGGGCCAATTGAAGTTATAGTTCCATTTTCCGATCCGAGTACATCTGCATTTGTTTTAAGGAGGAAAATACCGGACATGGTGCCAAAATTACAATGACCAATAATCGTATCAGTTGGGTAATCAGTGTAGGAGTAAATTGACAATGTTGCTGTTGTAGTAAAGCTGAAAACTGCACCAGATACACATGTGTCAGACAATGTTATCTCCGGATATCCGAAAACAAAAGGATCAGAATAAATGCCTACAAAATAAATTGTTCCAGAAAAGTCGGTGAGGAATCCAAATGTAGTATCGGCATTATAACCAATAGAACTATAGCAACGTGAAATTAGTACCGAATCTCTGAAATACCTCTTAACATGAAATGTATCAGGCGGACAATTTAAAGAAAATATAGAATTTCCTGTACCTACTACATGTCCAGTAGTATCTGAGTACTGCCCATAAATAGCTCCAGGAAACAATTGCTTCATCATTTCCATTTTCAACTTTGAGCATGGGGTGCTATCGGCATAGTCAACGCCGATGCAAGGGAAAATTGTACTATCAACACTTTGCCTGATAAACCAATTTTTAGTCAGCAAACAACTATCTACGCCTAAAAAGCTATCTACCGCCGCTTCTACATCGGAAGGATAAAAGGACAATGTCTTATGCACGTGATAGGGCTCCTGATAAGCGTAAAAAAAGGTATCCGGACCGGTATAGCTTACTGCTGCGGGTGAATTTACCACCCCATTGGTACCCAATACGCCGCTTTGGTTTATTTGTTGATTACCGCATTGATCAGTAATATAATAACTATAATGGCCTTTTACAGACAAATATTGCCCTGAGCATGCCTGTAAAGGAATAAAGCTATAGATATACTGCAACGAATCATTTCCGGCAGCTTCATTAAAATAATCTTTGTCGGCGGTTATTGTTCCGGCTATTGTATCTGCAACCTGGCTTGGTGAAGATGGTAAAAGTAAATCCTGCTTATACGAAACAGAATCGGGTACGTTAATAGAAGTAAGTGCATGCCCTATAGTATTGCCTCGCCCGATCATTGCCGAAGCCATCTGCTTGCCATGATAATCTTTTACAGACATAGAAAGCTGCTGGTTGGGGTCCTGGCATACAGTCATTGTGTAAAAACTGCTCCAGCCGATATTTGCTCCGAATAATGCATTAAGAGGTTTTTGCATCGGGCTTACATACGAATTCTTTATGGTATTAGAAGTTCCAATCTGTAATTGCGGTCCTGCACCTCCCTGCTCCGAAACCCGATCTGTAAATCCTGGCTCAAATACGGTCTGCACCATCGGATATCCCTGCGCATCCGGTATAAAGTGATTATACAACGGTGAAGACAGAGACGCTTCAGGATTGTTATGAGAATAATATAAACTGGCCAGTGAACTAGAAGAATCAAGTGCAGGAATGATATTGGCAGTTGGACAGATGGCTAAGCCAGTATCAAAATCCATTGCCTGGTAAGGGTGGTGCGTAACAGCGTTGATATCCAAATTGTGCAGGTAAGAAAAGAAAGGTGCATTTGCTGGTGCAGGAAGAGTTTTAATACATAACCTGCCTTCATAATCATATACATTGTCAGTAGCTATGAGTTGGGCAGGATTCGTGTTAAACCGGGTTATACTCTGCCTGTTTTTCAGCAAGCCATCAAAAAAACTGGCAACATGTTTGAACTTGCCACCTTCTGCAAAGCTTATAGTGTATTGCCAGTTAAGACTGTCACCAGTAAAGGGACCGACATAAAAGTAATTTGCAGGGGTACCAGACAGACTACCGATAGTACCGCTGTCATACACTGACCACTGACTGTAAACTGGATACTTAAACAATGTAGAATCTGGTCTTACTGCCCTTACTCTATAGACAATATACCCTCGGGGATAAGCAATCGGTATTTTGTACTGACTGGAATCGAGCCATACCCTGGTACTGTTATTTCTGAAATCAAATTTCACTAATGAAGGGGAAATAGGAGTTTCTGCACCGGTCACTAGATTAACGCTGTAATCATCCGCATAAGTCCATTCCAGTTCATAATTAACCGGGTTTTTTGTGGCTGCGGAACCATAGGACCAGTTAACATTAAGATAATTATTTGCAAATGTGGGTGTAGCTGTATTAAATGGGTTAGAGCTGCTGATTCCATAAGGCGACAGGTCATAACGTTGGGTTAAAATAGAGGCCTCAACTCTGAAATTCTGTAAAACCGGATCAGTCAATGAAGCCATTGCTATTGCCCCCCCATCATCAGTACATAAAGCGCTTAATGCCACAATAATTTTATAATAACTATTGTATTTTTTTAAATTTAAATTTTGGTAAGGTGTGTTGTCAGAAAAATTATTAAAACTTACTGTAAGTGTGTCATAAAAAGTATCGTATTTTAAATGTGCTAAAATTGTATCGGGGCTGTAAAAACCTATGAAAGTATACGCCAGCCTGAAAGTATAGCTTACCGGAGTATGATAGTGGGCAAGCAGGTACTGATCATCAACTGAAAATTTAACGAAAGCATTCTGGCTTTTAAATTTAAAAGAATCTCTCCAGTTAGACCAATTGGATAGGATTGTCCCCCATTCATTACACCATATTGTCATGGTATCAGGTGTAGTCGGAAATCCAAGGCTGGATAAAGTATCTCCTCTCAGGCATACAGATCCTTCAGAAGTAGTAAATTTAAAAGTTTGTGCATAATTATTATGGCAGCAAACAAACAAAAATAAAAAAAACCAAAAGAAGACGCCTCTAATTGAAGGCATAAATTCGGGCAAATTCATAATCAACTATTTTATGTTTTACATGATAGTTTGTAGTTTTTGTATTTTTTTACTTCCAGTTTTTTATCATCATAACTGAAATAATTGCTTTCTTCATATTTATTCTTTTCTGGCTTATTTTTGAAATCCGTACACTTTATACTGGTTTCAATAACCTCCAATCCTTTTTGGGTTTTAGGCAATGGATATATAACGCTCATGGAATAGCTGACCAGCATACTATCCTTTTTATCAAAAATTATGTCCATTTTCTGAACGGCTTCAGTTTTTGGAAATCCCAGAATGATATGGAGTAATCCGTTTTCCAGATTGATGTATTTGGTTTTTGCTTTCTTCATTACAACCGAGTCAAGGAATTTAGATACAGCGCTATTTCGGAAAAGGCCATTTTCTGTTGCTATAAGTTGTTTTTTGTTTTTAACCTTATCCAGTTTTATGAGAGTGAGTAATTTTTTACGATGGTCTGCCTTATAGTACCAATTAGCGGAATACAGCATTAAAAATGCATCGCAATTGTTATAATAAAGCTTGTTTTGAGTATCTATGTATATATTACCTTTAATGTGGTCCTTTTCACCACCAGGGAAAGTTCCATCCATTATATAATCATAGCTTATATTGTCAAAGCCTTTAAAAATGCTTACGAGATTTTTCAACTCTGATGAAGTATCAATATCCCTTGCTCCTGTTGCCAAAGGAATCAAAAGAAAAGTAAAGCAGTATAAAATAAGGCAACGACTTACGAAATGGAACACTAATTTTTAAAAAAATAATATTATAAATATTATTTAGTTTTAAATTTATCGGGCATCTTTTTTATATTTTCCGTCTTAGGGTTGTGCGACAGCCCCGCCAGTAACAATTCATCCATAGAGGCATCTACAGAAAGGGTAAAATCGTACTTGCTTTCTTTTTTAGGCTTAGTCTTTGTGCGTTTCTTTCCGGCAGGCATAGAGCAAATTTAATAAAAATAAAGACCGCAATCAGTTATCAGTGCCTTAATATTTCTGACCGGATTTTAGTCACAGGCACATTGAAGAAATTGAAGTGGTCGCGAATGCGTCCAGCTTTTTCAATGATATCAATGTGAGTAGTGCCATATGGCAACGCCGGAAAGAACAATGTGAAGCGCAACGTGTCGTTACCGTTTATGAAATAATGCTTTACTGGTGCAATTGGTATATTAAAAGCAAATACCAGCCCCAAACGTTCACTGGTTCCGCAGGGACGAATAAATATATCTGGCATTAGCTGAACCCACCAACCGCTCTCGTACCTTCTGCTTGGGGTAGCGATTATGTTGATGACCGTTAATTCACCTTCTTCGGTAAGCGTTTCAAATTCTTCTGTGATAAGTGTTTGGATATGTACCATGCTGATTGATTTGAACTCAATCAATCGCAATTTCTGTGCCAGATATTATACAACAACAAGCATATAATATGCAGGAGAATCTACTCAATCCCATTCGGGTCATTTGGAAATACTGCGCCCGCTGTCGGTTTTTGATTTAGCGTAGATTGAATCGGCTTTGTATTAGGGTTTACAATCGTATTTGTATTAGGGTTTACAATCGTATTTAATTTGCCATTTCGATAAATCGAAAATAATGCTACCCCCACTACCGATAGTATTAAAGCACCAATAAGCACCCTTGAAGTATCCATAAACGTTGTTTTTAAGTAAAAGATAGTACCTTTGTCTTGTTCGGAGTGGGGACTTTGAACAAGACAAACCTATTTATGTAAATAATATCAAGACATCCAATCAGACAATTGAATGTCTTGATATTAAACAAATGTACGAGTATTTATCTAATTACCGATAGTTTTTCCCTCTTAATTAATTCCCCGTCTGACAATATCTCGATTATGTAATTCCCGCTACTCAGGTCGTGCGTACTCAGGCTAATTTTATGTTCCCCGTCAGGTATTTTATCATTGTATAGTTGGTGAGAATATTTTCCATCCGCACCGATTAGTTGGATAGAACAAAATCCCTCTTTCTCTGTCTTAAATTCGAGACTAAAATTGCTTGATGTAGGATTAGGGTATAACTTCATGCCAGATTGAAGCCCAATGCTTGCGGTATTTAAAGAAAACAGGTTGCCTTGGGCTATTTCTCCTATCCAAGTACCGCCAGTATTGTCACTTTTACCATAACAACCAGATGACCATACAATAGGTGAAGGTTCATTTTGTTTTCTGGATAAGTGAGTATAATCACCCCACCTATGCTTAGTGCCGCTATACTCATTTAAATAACTATCTCCTGCTTTTATTGTTAATGCACCCGAAAAGTTATTTGAGACATCCGAGGAGTAAACAACATAATATGGATTAGTTGTCGAAAAGCTCACATTTGATGACATGAGTACATTCTCATCACTTGCGGTTGTGCCATAGGAAGCGATGCTTGGATAGCAGAAATCCCCAGCCGTATTTCCGTACAATGTCCAACTGCTTGGCGGTATAGTGACACCTGTGTTGTTCCATACAAGTTTAGCTTTAACCGCATAATTGGCTATCGCAGATAATGAACTGATTGACGTAAACGTGAAATAAATATTCCAGTTAGTTGTCGATGGGTTATATAACAAAAATCCATCCTTAACCCTGCAATTTCCAACATCTAATAAATTCGAACTGCCAGATTGAAGTGCATCTGAACCAATTTGATAAGTAAATGAATTTATCTTTGTCCCGGCAACGGTTCCGGCAGGAATATTCCAAGTCCAGAACTGTACATAATTTGCTCCGCCCCCAACAGTGCTTACAAAGCCCATCGTATGCCCGTATAACCCAGCCTGTCCATAACTCAATGGACAAATAGTAAATCCACCATTGCCATAGTCATCAAGTGGATTATAATAATATTGCCACGTCCATCCAGATACACCACTTAACATTCCTGTTTTTGGTAACCTAAAAATGATTGGGTACTGAAAAGAATTACTTGAATTATATGCATTGACGGTAGCATATAGCGAACTATCATTAATTCCAATTGATGGGTAGTCCATCCAATTTCCGGCACACAAGGTGGGAACTACAAAATACCAAGAACTCCAGCTACCAAGTGGGTTTGTTGTAGTTGGATAACCAACGATTAATTTAGAAGTTGAAGGGGTTGTCCCTGATAAAACAACTACAAAAAACCTATCCAAAACATCGTCGTAAATAACTTTAGCATCATATAATATATCGGTAGTCGGATACCCAAAAAATGCATTTAGGGAATTTGATACCAGTATGGTTCCGGCTGTATCCTGTATTGTAATATTTGAATTAGTAGTGCTAACAATTATACCCGAATTGGAGATGGCAACACTATTATCATTGGGCACCCATCCGGGGTCGTCGGTAGTTGAGAAATTGTGGTTCAAATAAATTGCGGGAGCGGCTGTGGTTTTTTCTTTAACGTTTTTATCCTGAATTTGCGGATGTATTGGTATCGGGTTATCGAGGTTTAAAACGCTATCCCTCCCTTCTATTCTCAGCTTGTTTTTCCACTTTTTAATTTCCTCCACTTTGGGGTCTGATACCTCATTAAGCTCATTTTTGTGTTGAATTTTAAAACGCAAATCCTTAACCGTATCGCTACGCACTTCTTTCCCTTTTGTTGGCGCTGGCATACCGTGTGCCTTAGTGCCATTGTTGCTGTTCTGGGAACTCGGAGTTTGAAAACTATTCAGCGTATTTTGTTGCCCAGATGAAATAAGCGACTGGAGCAGCCACACGGCCATTAACACTAACTTTTTGTTTTTCATCGTTTGGTTATTTATGTGTGAGTAAAAAAAAGACGTAACTGAAATTCCTTTGCTGCTCAAGGCTTGCGACAGCCTGCTAAACACAAAAGACACAGTTACGCCATACGGCGTACTACGTCCATGTAATGTGTTTAGCTGGCTTCTTGTCGCAATTTTGAGCAGCCTCATCATGTATATAATACGAGTGTTATTATGCCTTAATCCATTTTTATGTCAATTTAGTTGAGCGGTATATTGTTATTTTATAACTATGCGCAACAAATGTAGTTATTTTTATTAAACAGTATGCGATTGAATTGGAAACATTAAAAAAGTAACATCCGGTTTGATAGCGTTACTTTTTACAATAAACATTCTGTGTTTAGCATTTCTTTAGCAATTATTGCTCGTGTAAAAATGGATTTGGCACGTAATTTGGACTACATAATATATCAGAGGACGGAAAGGATAAAGGACGATAGACAGGGATAAAGGGTAACGGAAAGGCATAAGAAACAATAGAATGTTACAGGAATTCAGTAACTTATTACAGTTACAAAAGCATTTCACAAACGAATTGGTTTGTATTCAGTATCTCGAAGATTTAAAATGGGGCGGCAAGCCCAAATGTCCAAAATGCGGTTGCGAAAAATTATACCGTTTCCCGACACGGTTAAAGCACCCTGACTTAATAGGTAACTACAAAGATTTCAAATGCTCCAATAAAGAGTGCAATAAGAAATTCAGCACCCTGACAGACAGCATTTACGAGTGTTCTAAAATCACATTGCAGGTATGGTTCTCCGCCATGTACTTGATTAGCGCACATAAGAAAGGTATCAGCAGCC
>Ga0214164_1001768_pt1 | contig 11920 bp, 12 predicted proteins | sample TroBogepilimnion_13_FD_153003 | JGI IMG/M metagenome (GOLD analysis project Ga0214164, IMG submission 153003) | Freshwater microbial communities from Trout Bog Lake, WI - Practice 03JUN2009 epilimnion v4 | ecosystem: Environmental > Aquatic > Freshwater > Lake > Epilimnion/Euphotic zone ...
CATTGTATTATGCGGGATAGCGTTTTATGTTGCCATGCCGAAAATTAAACAATCAGGATATGACAGCGGCGTAGAGGCCGGAACCGCCCAGGGTGTTATTACCGGTAAGGCAGCAGGCATGACAGAGTGTATGGAAACTATAGCGGCCAAACAAAAGCACGAGCGCGACAGCGTATCTGTAATTGAGAGGAAGCAGGAGGCGCAGAATAAGGCAGCAATGAAACCTAAAAAGAAGCCGGAGGTAGTGCAGAACTGGCATGTTATTGACGGTCAGCTGTCAGAGCCTGTTGTGGATACTTCAACGCACAATGATGAAAAGGCACCAAGGGAAAAGAAACACAAGAAATAGGTGTTTACTGTTTTCTGTGCCATTCCGGAATTTCTTTGCTTTAGATTGTGCATAAAGAAAAATTCATCATATCCATTCCCCAGCCCTGCCACGAGAACTGGGAGGAGTTGACACTTGTGGAGCAGGGGCGGTTTTGTGCGCAACGCCAGAAGAATGCTATAGATATTACCTGTTTGAATGATGAGCAGTAAGTGCAGGTGTTAAGAAGTAAAACAGATCAACCGATTTGCGGCAGGTATCTTCGATGGCAGCTGAAAAGGGTAATTGTTGGGTTAACAGTTAGGATGAACCAATTCTCGGAAAATGGTTAAAACGAAAAAAGAAAACGGAAAAGGCGAATAAAAATTCCGAGTAAAATCTACTCAGGCAACTGCCAGTGGTTATTCAGCTTCAGTACTTTTTCCACCACATCTCTTACGCAGCCTTTACCACCATCTTTTGGTGAAATGTATTTGGAGATTTCCTTAATCTCACTAACTGCATCGGCAGGACAGCAGGGTAGTCCGCACCATTTCATGGCAGCATAGTCGGGTATATCGTCGCCCATGTAGAGAATGCTGTTCAGGTCTGTTTTGGTGGCAGCGGCTATTTCGAGAAGGAATTCTTTCTTGTTTTCTATTCCCAGGTGTATTTCCTGAATGCCCAGCTTTTTAAGCCTCATACGCACTGTTTCGCATTTGCCGGATGATATGACCCAGATGGTATAATTTTTCTTAACAGCCAGCTGTAACGCGTATCCATCCTTGATATCCATGATACGTAGCATCAGGCCTTCGTCAGTGAGCAAAAGACCGCCATCGGTGAGTACACCATCCACATCGAAAACAAAAGTGGTAACAGGTGCAAATAATTCAAGTAAGTTCATCTTGTAAAATTTACCCCCACCCCTAAAGGGGAGCAGTGTTTAAAATGTATTTATAAAAATATCTATTAAAATGAAAGATTCAGATTAAATGAAGCTTCATGAAATTCAAAATTACTGGTTATCTCGCCATTCATACACCCAGCCCGATTGAATCATTTCAAGATGGCCTTCATTGCAATCTTCGCGCTTACCAATGAAGCCGGGAATTTCCAGCACCCATTCTATGAGCTCGGTAAAGCGTATCCTGTATATCTTGCTTTCACCAAATTCATTGCCAAAGCGCTCATACAGCTTCATGGCTATGTCTTCGTGGTCATTCCAGTTTATTGGTGGTTCGTAATGTGTGGCCATTTTTGTTTTTTAACTGATATTTTCCAATCTTTATTTCAGATGTAGTTCTGGTTTCTTAGTATTCGAAACAGGTTTTATTCTCCCAAAAACTGTGTCTGGTCGGGCAAGGTCACCTCAATGATGCCACTTCCGGTTTCTAAAATGCACTGGCAGCCTAATCTGGAGTTGATTCTTGGGCTTACAGCGCGGTCAATGAAGTCTTCTTCTCTGTCGGTAAGTTCAGGAAGGTATTCATCACCGCTTTCCACATAGAGGTGGCAGGTACTGCATGCGCACACCATGCCGCAATTATGATGCAGGTCTATATTGTTTTCCAGGGCTACCTCAAGTATGCTCTGTCCGGGTTCCACATTTTCCAGCGTAACCGGAGATAACCCCTTCTGTTCAAAATTGAATTTAATAGTATACATGAATAATAAAAAGCAGAATTTGCGGCAAAGGTAAGGTATCAGATCAGAAGAATGAATAAGGATAGGTTATGTGGGTATATTTTTAGGAAAAAAATTTAATTAATTCTTTTGGCCTGTATTGATTTGGTAATATCTTCATATATTTTCTGCCATTCTGGATGCTCTGACAGCAAGTTTATCTGGGATTGTATTGTTGGAGTATCCTTTCTTATTGCAGGCCCGGTTTGAAGTGCACCGGGTGAGGCAGTTTTAATCCGATCAAAAGTCTGTTCAATAATTGGCATCAGCAGGTTGAAGGGTAATTCATTTTCCTTGCAAATCTGTTCGCATACAGCCAGCAAATGATTGGTGAAGTTATTGCTGATTACAGCGGAAAGGTGCAGCCATTTGCGTTGATCGTATCTGGCTTCGAACAGAATATCGGTAATGGCATGAGCCATCTCCAATCCAAATCTTTTTGCCCTCTCTGTTGAAAATTCCCAGCCGCAGGGAATATTTCTGTGTGCGGGTGGATTATTTTTTACAATAGAATATACGGGCCATAATACGCCATAATCGGTGGCTGCAGGTTTAAGCAGATCAATGGATGCTGCACCCGCGCTTTGAATTAAAATAGTTTGAGTGAGTGATAGTCTGGTAGCTATTTCGCCTATTGCAGTATCAGATACCAACAGTAAACAAACATCCGATTCCCCGTCGGCCAGGTCTTCAATATTTCCGGATTTGTCGGCCATTAATGCTTCCTTAAGCGTCATTGCAGCTTGCAGATTGCGCCCATAAACACCAGTGCAATGGTGCCTGCCGGTTACCAGCCTGCTACCGAAGAACCAGGCTATATTGCCGGTGCCTATGATGCTGAAAGTCATAATTTGCTGCTTTTGTAGCCTGCTGCATAGTGCTGCTCCATTATGCCGTATACTCTGTTTTTCAACTCAGTTACATTTTCTAAAGTTAGGCCTTTTACGGAAATTGGTTTCAGAAAATGAATTAGTATGGGCATAGGCCGTGTATTTAAAAGGCCGGAATGAGGTAAAATTATGCCTGTGTTGAAAATAATCCCGGGTATGATGTCTTTCTGAGATTTAATAGCAGTGATAAAGGCTCCATCATAGAAAGGCTGTAAAGGTTTATCAGTTTTGTTCCTTGTGCCTTCGGGGTAGAGACAAAGATGTATACCCATGTCCAGGGTCTCCTGCATACGGGCAAAGCTTTCCCGGCGGCTGCTTTCTTTCTTGCGGTCCACCAGTATAGAGCCGGTTGTATAAATAAGCCCGAATAAGGGGATTTTAGCCATCTCAATTTTAGCCAGGGTCTTATTGGGCCCGGGTATCCATGGAGTGGCCACAGGTATATCCATCATTGCATTATGATTAATCACTACCACATATTGTTCTCCTTTTTTAAAGTTCTTTTTACCTTTCCGGGTTACCGGGCAGAATATAAGTGGCAGATAAACGCCCATCCATAACCGGAAAACTTTGTGCAATGCTTTTGCCCTTTTGGGTTCTGGCAATTTAGAGATGACCCATATAGGGATTAACACCAATAACATCGTCAGGATAAATAACAGGAGCGCCCAGATTATAAAAATTCCGCTCAGTATTTTTTGAATAAACTTCATTAAATGTGCCTGATAATTTTTGAGTAATTTTTAAAAAAGAATAAACAATTTAAAACAAAGAAAGCTTTTTAAGCTTTTACATCCATATAATTGGGCATGTATATTCTGAAGACCTTAATGAAGCGCAATGCTGTTTAATATAAGACTTCTGGATGTACGAATAATAATAATGCGGAAATGAATGATTTGGGATAAAAAATTATAAAGTCTTAATCAACTTTTTAAATAAATCAGCCTGCTCCTTTGTTTTCATATTTTCAGATAATGAATTATAGGAATGTAAGTCGCCTTTTTTGGGTTCGTTTATAACTTTAGATTTTTTTGCTTTTTCAATAAAATCCTTTAGCTTTTTTTGAAGTTTATCATCCATAAAAACCAATTTTGTATATCAAAGTTAGGGAAAATTATTTCAGATAAAAAGTGAAATAGTTAAAGAGTGATTTGTGATTAGTTAGCGGATGATTTTCTATAAGATAGGGAATAAAAGTAAGCTCTGATTCATCAACAGTCATAGTCAATTTTATCTTTTCCCCGGATCACCCTGGCATAATATTTTATTCCCACCAACTTAAAGATGTTGCTTAAATAATCGAAATTCCTTTGTATTGTTCTGTAGTACAAATAGGCGCGTCTGAAATCAGACCCATCGAAGCCTAGATAATTTCCCTTATTAGATTTAAGATATAAAAGCCCGCAGAATAATATAGTGGAAAAGGTTTTGGAAGGATTGACATGTGACACTTTTGCAAAATCATCAAGCCTGTTATGTTCCCTTTCTTTTGCCGGTCCGAAACTCATATTGAAAAACTCAAGCAAAAAGGGATTAAATGCAGGTTCAATTTTAACAATGATCTCAATACTCTTAATGTCTGACACCGGACTTTTGAACACAAATCTGGATAGATCAGGTTCAAGGCTTTCTATATTATAAATGTCATCGAAGTTGATATTGATATTCACCAGTTTTTTTTCCTGTAAATGTAGAAAAGTCAAATCCAAATTATGTTAAATAATTTAAAAATTCGTTCAGGCATTTAAAGCTTGAAGAAACTAAGGTTCCAATCAATACCGTCAACTCTGTGTTCCCTGAACCATTCATTTGTTTTACTGAAATGTTTGCAACCAAAGAAGCCATTATAAGCCGAGAAAGGGGAGGGGTGCGCCGCTTTGAGTACTTTATGTTTTGATTGGTCAATCAGCGCTTCTTTATTCTGTGCAAATTTTCCCCAGAGCATAAACACTACGTGTTCTTTATCTTTCGAAATATGCCGGATCACTTCATCGGTGAACAGGTGCCAGCCCACCTGGCTGTGACTATTAGGGGTGTTGGCTTCTACAGTAAGTGAGGCATTAAGCAAAAGAACGCCTTGCTTTGCCCATGGTTCAAGGTTTCCGGTATTCGGTATTGCTATACCAAGGTCAGAATGCAGTTCTTTGAAAATATTCACAAGTGATGGAGGGGGAGGTATGCCATCGGGTACAGAGAAAGAAAGCCCATGCGCCTGCCCCGGATTATGGTATGGGTCCTGACCAATGATTACCACTTTTACATTACTGAAAGGTGTGCATTCAAAGGCATTGAAAATAAGCTTGCCGGGAGGGTAAATGATTTTACCTGCTTTCTTTTCCTCCTTCAGAAAATGAACAATATGCTCAAAATAAGGTTTGCCGAATTCTTCTATTAATTCCTTTTTCCAGCTTTGTTCTATACTTACTTCCATTGGTTGGATTTTGGAATCATAATGATGTATTTTTTATTAGTCAATAGTTGTATCAATTTTTTTTTTGGTATTTTAATCTATCGCTGATTTTTATTCTTTGTGACTCTAAATAGTTTATTAATCAGGTATTAAATTAAGTAGTTCAAAAATTTCAGAATCAGTAATATTCTCTTTTTCTGTTTTATCATAGATGGTCAATAAGTAGACCATTTAATTAATTATATGAACATTTACAATCACTCTACCACCGCCTGATTTTCCTTTATTTTTTGATACAATGCGAATTCTGATTTTATAACAATTGTTACCCAAAGATACTCCCTGGATTGGTGTTGATTCAAGACTTTCAACTCAATTGTTTAGTTCACTTTTTAGGGACGGGTATTTTTTAAAGCAAATGCCTGGATTGCTTTTTTTTTAGGAAGTTATTTCTACATTAAAGTTCATTTAAAAAATCTCTGGCTGATTGAAATTTAATTTTTCCTTGTTTAGCCAGAGTAACTTCTTCTACTCATCTTTTGAGGTCTCTTAGAAATTCAGCCTTTTATGGTGTAAGTGATTCGGTTCTGATAAATGAAAAATTCTTAAGCAGTTAAATAACAAAATCTGCCTTATTGTCTTTAATATCCCGTAATATTTTCATAATTTTTATTGCTATAAGCCATTTAATTAAATGCATCCTGTTGATCTATACTTACCTTATTTCCACCTCAAGTACTTTATTCCCTTGTAGTATACCCTCCAGCATATCTCCAGGGTTTGCCTGGCCCACACCAGCAGGCGTACCTGTAAATATAAGGTCACCAATGTTGATGGTAAAGAATTTGGACACATAAGCAATAATCTGGTTAATGGTAAACAGCATATTGCGGGTATGGCCATCCTGAACAGTTTCCCCGTTTTTTATAAGCTGGAAGGCAAGATTACTGACAATGGTTTCGGGAGTAATGGGTACAAACTCACCTACAGCAGCCGAGCCATCAAAGGCTTTTGCAATTTCCCATGGCAGTCCCTTAGCCTGTTGGGCACGTTGCAGGTCGCGGGCAGTAAAATCAATACCCAAGGTTACCTGGTCGTAATATTTGTCTGCAAATTTTTCCTGGATGTATTTTCCGTTTTTACAGATTTTAACCACCACCTCGCATTCGTATTGCAGGTCATCTGTAAATTCGGGGTAATACAATGGCTTCCATGGCAGCAGCACTGCACCTTTAGGCTTCATGAAAATCACTGGTTCAGCCGGAACCTCATTATTTAATTCCCTGGCATGATCGGCATAATTTCGCCCTACACAAATTATCTTCATAAAAAACTTTTACTTTGCTGATTAAATATTCTCTAAAACAGGTTTCCTGGTTTTTATTAGCTCCAAATTTATAAAATGGCTCGTGTAAAGTTAAAATTTCCTGACGAAAAACCGTTGTTTTCTACGTTAATTCCTGTCAGGGTGGGTGATTTGAATTATGGAAATCATGTAGGGAATGACGCTGTTTTATCGCTGATTCATGAGGCCAGGATGCAATTTATGCACAGCCATGGCTATACTGAATTGAATATTGAAGGGCTGGGCTTAATTATGGCCGATGTAATGATTGCTTACAAAGGAGAATCTTTTTATGGCGATAAATTGGAAATAGCATTATTTGCTGAAGAAATCACCCAATGTTCTTTCGATCTTTTATACAGTATTACTACTAACCGGAACGGGAAAAACCTGGATATTGCACAGGCTAAAACGGGTATGGTTTGTTTTGACTATGTTAACAGGAAAATAGCCGATATACCTGAGGTTTTAAGGGCGATTTTAAAATAGATATGTTTAAGTTTTTTTCGATGTTCTTTTAAAAAAACAGCATTTACATTGAATCAAAAGGTATTGCGGCGGGTGGATAATTTACAATTATATTAGCCCGAAAATCACGAAATTTGTACCCATGCAGTTCCAGATACATAGTCCGTATGAGCCCGCCGGCGATCAGCCGGAAGCGATTGCGCAATTGGTTAAAGGCATAAATGAGGGCGAAAAATTTCAGGTACTGCTGGGGGTAACCGGTTCAGGTAAGACATTTACAGTGGCCAATGTGATCAAGGAAATTAAAAAGCCTACCCTGGTGCTCACGCATAACAAGACACTGGTGGCCCAGCTCTATGGCGAGTTCAGACAGTTCTTCCCTGACAATGCAGTGGAGTATTTTGTAAGCTATTACGATTATTACCAGCCCGAAGCATATATGCCGGTGTCCAATACTTACATAGAGAAGGACCTGAGCATAAATGAAGAGTTGGAGAAGCTGCGGCTAAGGGCTACAAGCAGCCTGCTGAGCGGGCGGAGCGATATATTGGTTGTGGCATCGGTATCGTGCATATATGGTATTGGTAACCCCACTGAGTATGCCAACAGTATTATCCGGTTTAAGAAAGGTGATAATATAGGCCGCAACCACTTTCTGCATTTGCTGGTCAACTCGCTCTATAACCGCAGCCAGGGCGACTTTACACGGGGCACATTCCGGGTAAACGGCGATACTGTGGATGTGAACCTGCCCTATGTAGATTATGGCTACCGCATAACTTTCTTCGGAGATGAAATAGAAGAGATTGAGACTTTTGAACCCGAAACAGGTAAGCGCATCATAGCCGTAGATGAGGCTGCCATCTTCCCTGCCAACCTCTATATAGCCCCCAAGGAGCAGATGCAGCAGATCATGTATGAAATACAGGACGAGATGAATGCCCAGGTGGAGTACTTTAAAAGAATAGGTAAGCATATAGAAGCACAACGCATTAAAGAAAGGGTGAGTTACGACCTCGAGATGATTCAGGAGCTGGGATACTGCAGCGGTATTGAGAACTATTCCCGCTTTCTGGACAGGAGGAAACCCGGCGCCCGGCCCTTCTGTCTCCTCGATTATTTCCCCGATGACTTCCTGCTGGTGATAGATGAAAGCCACGTAACTATTCCCCAGATCAGCGGCATGTATGGCGGCGACCGCAGCCGCAAGATGACCCTTGTGGATTATGGTTTCAGGCTGCCATCGGCATTGGACAACCGCCCTCTTAACTTTTATGAGTTTGAGACCAAGCTGCACCAGGCGTTGTTCATCAGCGCCACACCCGGCAAGTATGAAATGGAGCAAACGGGTGGGGTAGTTGTAGAGCAGATTGTTAGGCCTACAGGACTGCTGGAGCCTCCGATTGAGATAAGGCCAAGTATAAACCAGATTGATGACCTGCTGGATGAAATAGACAAACGGGTGAAAAAGGGAGACCGAGTGTTGGTAACTACCCTCACCAAGCGTATGGCCGAGGAACTGGATAAATACCTGAAGCGCATAAACATCAACTCAAAGTATATTCACAGCGAAGTAGATACACTGGAGCGGGTAGAGATACTCCGCGACCTGAGGCTGGGCAATATCAATGTGCTGGTGGGCGTGAACCTGCTGCGCGAAGGGCTGGACCTGCCCGAGGTGAGCCTCATGGCTATATTGGATGCCGATAAGGAGGGCTTTCTGAGAGATGAACGTTCGCTGACTCAGATGGCAGGCCGTGCGGCAAGGAATGTGGATGGGCTGGTGATATTTTATGCCGATAAAATTACCGACAGCATGCGGCGGACCATTGATGAAACTGACCGCCGGCGGGAGAAACAGATAAGATATAACCTGGACCATGGCATAACCCCAATGACCATAAAGAAGAGCATACAGGAGATTATGCAGCAGGGTAGTGTACTTGACATAAAGGGCTATGATGAGAAGAATGAATATGCCATAAGTGATGGCCTGTTGCCTATAGCTGCTGAGCCGGAAAGTGAATACGGCATGAGCGCAACCCAGCGCGATAAAAAGATAGCCCAGACCAAAAAGGCTATGGAGAAGGCGGCCAAAGAGCTGGATTTTATGGAGGCGGCACGGCTACGTGATGATCTGTTCCGGTTACAGAAAAATCAGTAAAAGATTAAAAGAAGAAGTTCTCTCGTTTGTGGGGCAAATTTGCAGGGTAAGGTTTTTAGTGGCAGTAAATTTTGATCATTTCATCTGCTTCTTTATCACCCAGAGATTTGGCCTTTTTAAAGTCTTCACAACCTTTATCCTTTTGTTTCAAGGTAATTTCGGCAAGCCCTCTGTTAAAATAAGCGTCCATAAAATCTGGCTGCATACTTATTACTTTGTTAAAGTCTTCAATGGCGCTTTTATAATCTCTAAGTTTACATTTTGAATTGCCCCTGTTTAAGTAAGACCCCAAGTCTTTTGGGTTTAATTTTATAGCTAAATTAAAGTCTGTTATTGCTCCTATATAATCCATTATGTTTGCTTTTGCCAGCCCGCGTCTATTGAAAAAAAATGCATCATTACTATCCAATATTATCGCTTTATCATAATCACTTATTGCTTCGGAATAGTTTTTTAAATCATCTTTTACATGGCCTCTGTTGTAATAGGCTAAGGCTTCTTTTGGATTTATTTCTATTGCTTTTGTCAGGTCTTCCAATGCGCCCTTATTGTCGTTAAGATTCGATTTGCAATTGCCTCTGTAAATGAGTGCATTAACATTCTTAGGATCAAACTCAATCACTTTACTGAAATCAGATGCAGCATTCTTAAAGTCATGCAGGGTATATTTTGTAACTCCTTTTTTGTAGTATTCTTCAGCCGTTTGGGAAAATGATATTTTGGGGATTAGGAAAAGGACAAAAAGGAAAATGTAAAAAATAGATTGTTTATTTTTTACCAGCCAAGGGTATTTGAGTTTATATTTTTGTGTTTTACTCATCATTTTAATATTGCCAATAAGGTCGTTGAGAAAGATTGGGAATCATAAGATTACGGTATTGACTTTAATTCACTGATGAAGGCCAGCTCTCAGGAGTATTGCCCCAGTGTTTATTGGGTTTATCACCCATTACAAATTCCAATGTGCCGCCCTGCATCAGCACGGCATGGTCAATGTAAGATTTATTGTAGGGTTTGCCGTTCAGCGTTACGCTTTGTATATAAGGCCGGTCTTTGCGGTTGTTTTTAGCTTTTATCACCATCTGCTTCATTGCAGGCAGTTTGATGCTTACCTCATCAAACATCGGGCTGCCGAATACATACTGCCCGGTGGCCGGATTTGCAGGATACATGCCCATCATGCTCCATACCGCCCAGGCGCTCATCTGCCCGCAGTCTTCATTACCGGCATAGCCGTCGGGGTGGTCGTGATACATTGAGTCTACAATATACCTGATGCGTTCCTGAGTTTTCCAGGGCTGGCCTACAAAGCTGTACATATATGCTATATGGTGGCTGGGCTCATTGCCATGTGCATACTGGCCTATCAGCCCGCTCACATCGGGTGGGGCGCTTTCGCCTTTTACTGCCGATGAAACTGAAAAGAGAGAATCCAGTTTTTCCACAAATTTATCATAGCTGCCATACTCCTTTGCCAGGCCCCTCACATCATGAGGCACAAAGAAAGTGTATTGCCATGCATTCCCTTCCTCATACATTGATTTGCCTTCGGTTGAGGTAGCATAAGGGTCGAACGGCATTACCCACTTGCCATCTGAATTGCGTCCCCTGATAAAGCCGGATTGTTTATCAAACAGTTGTTTATAAGCCATTCCCCTGTCCATGAATATTTTGTAATCTTCCATTTTGCCCAGCTTTTTGGCCACCTGTGCTATGCACCAATCGTCGAAAGCATATTCAAGGCTTATCGTTACACTGTAGCTGCCTTTATCCTGTGGCAGGTAGCCATATTTTATATAGTCGGGAGTGCCCCTTACAGTTTGGAAAGCGGTTTTACGCATAGCAGCATATGCCCGTTGCGGGTCAAGCCCTGGGGTGTTTTTCAGCACCGCATCAGCCAGCACAGGCACTGCATGATATCCACTCATACAGCCTGTTTCAAATGTACTCAAGTCCCATACAGGAAGCAGTCCGTTTTCATCACTGAATTCAAGCATACTATTCAGGATATCCACATTGCGTTCTGGCTGTGTGAGTGTAAAAAGCGGGTTAAGCCCCCTGAATGTGTCCCACAATGAAAATACGGTATAGCGCTGGCCTTTTTTCTTCCTGATGATTTTATCGTTGGCATTTTTGTACTCACCATCTTTATCGCTGTATAAAACCGGCGCCATGCATGTATGGTACAAACCGCTATAGAATATACGTTTCAGGTGGTCATCACTTGTCTTTACCACTATCTTGTCCATTTCAGCTTCCCATTTCCGGGCCGCACTGCTGACCACCGCATCAAAATTCCAGTCTCTGATTTCTTTTAGGGCTATGAGCGCTTTATCGGTACTCACCGATGATAGGGCAACTTTCATCAAGATTGTTTTGCCATGACTGTTTTCGAAAATCAGCTCACCATTCTGCACATTCAGGTTGCCGGTTACAGGGTCTTTGAACCGTTTGGGTTTATAAGTATATAATTGGCTGAATGGCACTGAGGTGCGGGCAGCAAAATAGACCCGCTGTGTGTGCGCCCAACCCTGCGAATACCGGTATCCTACAACCGTTGAATCATTCACTTTAGTAATTTCTGCTGCCGTTGTGCTGTCCCAGTTGATACCGAAAGCGAGGTTAAAAGAGATAACAGGTTTGCTGC
>Ga0214164_1001772_pt1 | contig 11907 bp, 17 predicted proteins | sample TroBogepilimnion_13_FD_153003 | JGI IMG/M metagenome (GOLD analysis project Ga0214164, IMG submission 153003) | Freshwater microbial communities from Trout Bog Lake, WI - Practice 03JUN2009 epilimnion v4 | ecosystem: Environmental > Aquatic > Freshwater > Lake > Epilimnion/Euphotic zone ...
ATAACCTACCTTTAATGATAAAGTTAGCTAATACTAATCTATTTTAAAGGTAAATCAATGACATACGCACGAATTGATACAAATCATAAAGAAATAGTGACGGCATTAAGACAGGCTGGTGCTTCAGTCGTATCTTTAGCGGCAATGAAGCATGGGTGTCCTGACATTTTAGTGGGATTCGGTAACGAAACCATGCTTATGGAAATCAAGCGCGATGCTAAAGCTAAATTCACACCTGACCAACTAGATTTTATGAGTAAATGGAAAGGTGGCCCTATCAGTCGGGTAGATAGCGTAGATGCTGCCATTCGCGCACTGGGAGTAATCCAGCGTGTTAAATAAATACTTTCACAAGTTTGAAAAAGCATTATCCAAAGAATTTTGCGAATATGTAATTAATTCAATTACTTGGAACAAAACCGAAGCTGCCAAAGTAAATCGCATAAATCAAGGCGAAATAGACCCAAAAGCTAGGATTACTGATATTTACTGGGAAGAACTTTTATCTCCTATAGGATGTGTAGTCCAATCTTATATTATTGAAGCTAATAAAAACTGGGGATATGACATCCAGCGATTAGAAAAAGTACAAATGTCCCAGTATCAGCAAGGCGGTCATTATGGTTGGCACATGGATTCCAAAGTCCCTGTAAACAATGAGCAACGAAAACTGTCAATTAGCATATTGCTTAATGATAATTTTGAGGGCGGTGGATTAGAAATAGAATCAAATAAAGACGAAAATGTATTAAAATATCAAGGAGATATAGTGGTATTCCCGTCTTTTTTACAGCATAGAGTGTTATCTGTAACGGCTGGAACTCGATATACGGCAGTTTCTTGGGCTTATGGCCCTACATTTAGGTGAGATTATGGAAAAATCGATGGCGTTGTTTTTAGCAACCTTGCTTCATTCGGGTACAAATACCCATTTTTTCCATTGGGCTACCAAATCCTATGCAAAACACAAGACTTTAGGCAAGTTCTACGAAAACATCATTGAATTGACTGACCAGCTTGCCGAAACCTATTTTGGTGTTTATGGTCAGATTACTGAATTCCCAAGCACATACCATATGCCTAAAGAACCATTGGCATACTTACAGTCATTACAAGCGTTCGTAAAAGAAGCCCGCGCTAATTTACCTCAAGATTCAGAGATCGTTCAACTTATCGATAATATCGCCCAAGAGATCGATACCACCATCTACTTACTCAAATTCAAAGGATAAATCATGCCATTAGATCGTTCAGGTTCAAAGGCCGCCGTAGGTAATAACATAAAAGCAGAAGAAGCTGCTGGTAAACCACCAAAACAAGCACTTGCAATCGCTTTAAATGTTCAGCGTGACAATGCTAAAGGTAGCCGCAAAGCCCTTTTGGAAGCCGCTTATAAGAAACATATGAAGTCAAAAGAAGAAGAAGGCGAATCTAAAGCTGAAACCAAAAAAGCTGAAATGAAGGAGATGGCATGAGCAACTGGATAGCTGGCGCAATTAAGCACAAGGGCGCGTTAAAGAAAGAACTTGGCGTACCTGAAGATAAAACCATTCCTAAAGGCAAGCTTGAAAAAGCCGCTGAAGCTAAAGGTAAAGAAGGCCGCCGCGCTAGATTGGCTTTGGAATTAGAGAAGTTTGCTAAAAAATGAAAAACGGTCTTTACGCTAATATCCACGCCAAACAAGAGCGTATTAAACATAATTCAGGCGAGCATATGCGTAAAGCTGGTTCAAAGGGCGCGCCAACAGCTAAAGACTTTAAAGAATCAGCTAAAACCCGTAAAGAAGTCATTACTGACAAAATGAAGGATATGTAATGGAACATATGAACCGCAAATACAAAAAAGAAAACGCGTTATTGCGTGAGCATAAAGAATCTAGCTATGAGAAGAACCTAAGACTTCGTTTAGAGCGTAGAGCCGTTATCGCTAACAAATTGAAAGATTTGGATAAAGAAGTCAAATAATGGCTGATTACGCTACAGACTTATTATCCCAAGCTACAGAAGTTTATCCTTTTGTTGCAAGGCACAATCCTATGGTAGTGGTAAATCCTGCCGAAAATAGAGGATTTGCTGAAACTTACCCAGTAGGCGAAACTGGCGCACCATTACCTGAAGGTGGCTTTAACAAGCATCAATCATTACCAATTGATAGGGTAGGCGTAGAGGTATTTAAACCTAATCAGTTTACACACCATGATTTAGCCGCAGAAATGCTACATATTGATCCTATGGCCAATCAAACTAGAGAAGCATTAGTAAAGTCTTGGACACCTAATCAGCTTAAAACTCTTAAAGAACACGCATTAGACTATCAAGCCACATTAGATGAAGGCAGACCTGAAGCAGATGCTATTAAAAATGCTACTGATTCTGCATTGCGTGGATATACAGTAGGTCAATGGCCTGAAGAAATAAACAAAGCATTGGCATATAGTCCTGACCAGCTAAAAACTCTTGATTCATTAAAATCATATATGGCTACTCCATTAAGCCGTAAAGAGTTAATACAACAACAAATTGACAAAATAGAGTAGAATTAACCTATCTTAATCAACCACTTGGGTAAGGTATGAGTAATAAACTGTCGAAATCTGTAGAAGGCAATCTAAATAGAGCAGGTAGACCTAAAGGCGTAGGCAACAAGTCCACAGGAATGGCTCGTGAGGCGATTGCTAAGTTCGTTGATGGTAATGCACCTGCAATGCAAGGATGGCTTGAGAGCGTCGCTTATGGCATCCAAGCACAAGATAAAGAAGGTAACCCTAAATTCAGTACAGAGGGTAATCCTGTATTTATAGTGCCACCTAATCCTGAAAAAGCTTTTGGTATGTTGCAAAGCGTCATGGAATACCATCTCCCTAAATTAGCCCGTAGTGAACACATTGGTGACGAAACTAAACCTATAACCCACATTTACAAGTGGCAAGATGAGTGATGTAGTAGTTCACGAATTCGAATACAAAGCACGGGAAGCATTTAAAGCCTTTCACAACCGTAAAGAGCGTTGGGCGGTACTTGTATGCCATCGCCGTGCTGGTAAAACAGTAGCATCGATTAATGACCTGATTAGACGGGCTATTAAAGAAGGCAAGCCTGATGGACGCTATTTTTATCTTTGTCCGCTATACAGTCAGGCTAAATCCGTAGCTTGGGACTACTTATTACGCTTTGCTGCACCTGCGTTAGATAAAGCCAATCAATCAGAATTATGGGTGCAACTGCACAATGGAGCTAAGATTCGGCTATTTGGTGCTGATTCTCCTGATTCTTTGCGCGGAAACTACTGTGACGGGATCGTACTTGACGAATTTGCTGATATGAAGCCTAGAGTATGGGGCGAGATTATCCGTCCTGCATTAGCTGATAGAAGTGGATGGGCTACATTTATTGGTACACCAAAGGGTCATAACGGCTTTTATGAGATATTTAAGAACGCTGAGAATAACCCTGACTGGTATTCCAAGACGCTAAGAGCAGACCAATCAGGACTATTGCCACAGGCTGAATTAGAAGATGCCCAGCGCATGATGTCAGACAATCAATACGAGGCTGAGTTCTTATGCTCATTTGAAGCAGCCATATTAGGGGCATATTATGGACAAGAGATGCGTAGGATTACGGATTTGGATAGGATTACTACTGTCGATTACGACCCTATGTTTCCTTGCCACACTGCTTGGGATTTGGGTTTCAATGATTCAACCTCAATATGGTGGTTTCAGGTGGTCTATGGGGAGATACGGGTACTCGACCATCATTCATCAAATGGACAAGCCGTGCCATTCTATACAGGATTGCTGGCTCAAAAAGAAGATGAATTCGGGTATAAATATGGATACCATTATCTGCCCCATGACGCTCGCGCAAAAACAATGGCTTCAGGTGGTAAGAGCATAATCGAACAATTTGCGACAAAAATCGACATAAAACATCTAAAAATTGTCCCAAACCTATCACTTCAGGACGGAATTCAAGCAACAAGGCTTGCATTAACTCGCTGTTGGTTCGATAATAGATGCGAAGAAGGTATCGAATGTTTGCGTCAATATCAAAGGGAATGGGATGATGATAAAAAAGTATTTCGGGATCGCCCAAAACATGATTGGACAAGTCACTCTGCCGATGCTTTCCGTTATCTTTCAATCGTATGGAAAGATGAAGAAACTCCTATCCTCAATGACACAAGAGTTACAGGACTTCATGTCGGCCAAACGGATGTCAGCCTAAACGAATTATGGAAACAAACCCCCAAATCAACTTTTAAAAGGATTTAATCATGTCAGGCGTTAATCAACCATTTGGTACATTTTACGAAACTGTAGCTGCTTCACAAACTGCACAAGTATTAGGCGTTACTGGCGGTGCTGGTGATACTTTAATGCGTTTAGTAGTTACTGTAGGTGTTTCGCTTACAGGAACAGTAGCATTATTAGACGGTGCAACTTCCTATCCATTACTTCCAGCAAGTCTACCTGTAGGCGTTTATTCTATTGAAATCAACGCTGTATCTGTCAATGGCCCATGGAAAATTACTACTGGTGCTGGCGCAACTGTAATGGCAGTAGGCAACTTTTCATAAGGATTTATATGGATCATACATACCAAGATTGGTATACCACTATTGCTGGCTATGAGCGTAGCTTTAAAGAGTGGGAAGGCCGCACAGATAGAATCATCAAACGATATAGAGATGACAGCCGCACTAGGAATAACCCTAATGCCAAGTTCAACATCCTATGGAGCAATGTACAAACCATTACCCCAGCTATCTTTGCAAGACTTCCGCGCCCTGATGTCAGCCGTAGATTTAGGGACAATGATCCAATAGGTCGTGTAGCTTCAATGATGCTTGAAAGAGCATTGGAGTATGAGATTGAGCATTATGGTGACTACAAATCAGCAATGAACGCTTCTGTCCAAGACCGTCTATTAGGTGGTCGCGGTACAAGCTGGGTTCGTTACGAGCCACATATTGTTGGTAAAGCTAAAGAAGATGAGATGGAAGGTGCTGATGTACCTGAAGATGGTTTTGAAATCACTAGCAATACAGATGAAGCAGAAACCGAAGGCGGTATATACCAAGAGAACGAAGAACGCATTGAGTACGAGTGCGCTCCAGTAGATTATGTCTATTGGCGTGACTTTGGACACACAATTGCCCGTACATGGGAAGAAGTAACCGCAGTATGGCGTAAAGTCTATATGGGTAGACCAGCCCTTGTTGAACGCTTTGGCGAAGAACTTGGCGGTCAGATTCCATTAGATACAAAGCCTGATAATACAAAGACTTACAACGAAAAGATGGGCGAAGGCGCGTCCGAAGCTTGTATATACGAAATATGGGATAAGACTACAGGTGATGTCATTTGGCTATCCAAGTCAATGAGCAAAATCCTTGATACAAGACCTGACCCACTGGAATTAGAGAACTTTTGGCCTTGTCCTAAACCTTTATATGCAACATTGACCAGCGATAAGCTTGAACCTATCCCTGATTTTGTTCTATATCAAGACCAAGCTAGACAGTTAGACACATTGGCTGACCGTATCGATGGCTTCATTCAAGCTTTGAAAGTACGGGGAGTTTATGACGCTTCCGAACCAAGTCTTGCCCGTTTATTCTCCGAAGGCGAAAACAATACATTGATCCCAGTCAAGAACTGGAACGCTTTTGCTGAAAAACAAGGCATGGCTGGAGCTATTAACCTTGTAGACATCGCGCCAATCGCTCAAGCTTTAACTATGTCTTATCAGGCTATGGAGCAAGTTAAGGGTCAAATCTACGAGATTATGGGTATTGCCGATATTCAGCGTGGACAGACTGATCCTAACGAAACCCTTGGCGCACAAATTATCAAGTCAAATAATGCTGCTGGTCGTTTAAAGACTATGCAACACGCAGTCGTAGACTTTGCTACAAGCTTGTTATCTATCAAAGCTCAAATCATTTGCAATCACTTCACTGATGACACAATTATCAAGATTTCGGGCGCGATGCAGTTAAGCGATACAGATAAACAGTACATTCAACCTGCTTTAGCCTTATTGCGTGACGAATGTGCCAAGAACTTCCGTATCGAAGTAACCAGCGATTCCATGATTTTCCAAGATGAGCAAGCTGAAAAGCAAAATCGTATGGAATTCTTACAGTCAATTGGTAGCTTTATGCAACAAGTAGTCCCAGCTGCTCAAGCCGTACCTGAAATGACCCCGATGCTCATGGAGATGGTTAAGTTTGCCGTTACAGCCTTTAAAGCTGGCAAAGGACTTGAGGGAATCATTGACGAAACGGCTGATAAATTCCGAGAACAAGCTAAACAAGCTGAAGGACAGCCTAAGAAGCCTACTCCTGAAGAACAAAAATTGCAGATGACTATGCAGATTGAACAAGCCAAGATGCAAGCGGCTCAACAAGAAGCACAACAAACTGCCCAGCTTGAACAACAGAAAATGCAAATGCAGATGGAACTTGAGAAGGCCAAGCAAGAATATCAAGCCCAAGAGAACCAGCTTAAATTCCAATTGGAAGATCAGCGCAACCGCGCTCAAGCCGAAATGGATTTAAAAGTGGCTCAAATGAAGATGATGACCGAACGCAATACTCAGGTCTTATTGGCTCATATTAATAATGGCGCAAAGATTGAAGTAGCTAGAATTGGTGCTTCCGAAGATACAGGTGAGCAAGCCTATATGTCAGAAGAAGAAGCCGCAAGTGCTATGGAACATCCTTTAGCTCCTATTGCTAATGCTATTGGTCAAAGCAATGCTCAAATGACGCAAGCCATTACATCGTTAGTTGATACAATCAATCAGCAAAATAATCGCCCTAAAACTGTAGTACGAGGTGCAGACGGTAAAATCATCGGAGTTCAATAAATATGGCTATTACAGTCAAGCATAAGTTTGTAAGTGCCATTCCTGATGCTGGTGATCCCACGATTGTCCAGCCATCAAACTGGAACGATGACCACCAGCTAACAGGAACTATTCCTATTGCAAACGGTGGTACTAATGCGACTACAGCGGCAGATGCCTTAACTAATCTTGGGGCTTATCCAGCTTCTAATCCTTCGGGATATGGCACGGGTTCGGTAACTAGCGTTGCGGCTACAGCGGGTACAGGAATTGCCGTTACTGGTAGCCCTATTACCACTAGCGGTACGCTAAATATTACAAATACCGCTCCTGACCAAACCGTTGTTTTAAATGCGGGTACAGGTATATCGACTACTGGTACTTACCCTAACTTTACGATTACCAATACCAGCCCATCAAGCGGTGGTACGGTTACTTCTGTAGCTACTGGAACAGGCTTAACTGGTGGCCCAATAACTACTATCGGCACAATCGCAATTGCTAATACTGGCGTAACTGCTGGAACTTACGGTTCAGCCGCAGTCATTCCTGTTATTCAGGTTAATAGTCAGGGTCAGATCACATCGATTAGCACCCAGCCAACTAACGCGCCCGCATATCAAGGCACATGGAACGCTAATACCAATAGCCCAATCCTAGTATCTAGCGTAGGCACTAATGGTTATTACTATGTTGTTTCTGTAGCTGGCAATACGACTTTAAATGGCGTATCAGGATGGAACGTAGGCGATTGGGCAATATTTGAGAATGGCGTATGGCAAAAGATTGCAGGCTCATCTAGCGAATCGTTTACTAACCTAACAACCACTAACCTAGCTGTAACTGGTTTAACTGGCTATATGTACGCCAATAACACCAGCGGCAACGTAACGGCATCAACGACTATCCCAAATACTGCAATCAGCGGTCTTGGCACAATGTCAACGCAAAATGCCAATGCCGTAGCTATTACAGGCGGCACTATAAATGGCACAAGCATTGGTGCAACCACAGCATCATCAGGAGCATTTACTTATTTATCTACAAGCGGATCTACAAGTACAACTCCTAGTTTAAGTTTTAATGCTTCAAATAGCCCTATTGCTTCAGGCGCATCGATTTCAGGTAGCTATCTACAGTTTATATTGCAGAACAAGTCGGGAACGGCAAGCGCATCTACAAACTATGTTCTTTCTAACGATTTAGGTACGGATAGCACTTATTACGGTGAGTTTGGTATGAACTCATCCGTATATTCCAGCGGTACACCTGCCGATTTCTTTAGCTTGAACAATGGCATTTACTTTTCAGGACACGATGGCGATTTAACCTTCGGTTCAGGTAATGGCTATAAGACCTATTTCGCATGGGGAACTAGCGGTCAATCTGCCCACGTTATCAATGCGTCAGGTGCTATTGGCTTGAATACAAGTATTACAGGCTCTACAAACTTTGGTACGGCAGGTCAGGTTTTAACTTCAGGCGGTAGCGGTGCAACTCCTACATGGACAACCCCTACAACTGGAACTGTCACAAGCGTTACGGGTACAAGCCCTATCGTTTCTAGCGGTGGTAATACCCCTGCTATATCTATTCCAGCCGCTACAACTAGCATCAATGGCTATCTTACAAGCACCGATTGGACTACATTTAATGGTAAGCAAGCCGCATTAGTCAGCGGTACAAACATTAAAACAGTCAACGGAACAACCCTATTAGGTTCAGGCGATTTAGGAACAATTACTTATGCCTATGGCGGTACAGGACAAACTACAGTAACTACTGGCGATTTGCTTTATGGATCGGCCACTAATGTTTGGTCTAAATTGGGCATTGGAAGTACTGGTCAAATTTTACGAGTAGTTTCAGGCGCACCAGCATGGGGTACAGACTACACAGGAACGGTCACATCTGTAAGTGGAACTGGAACTGTCAGCGGAATATCTTTAAGCGGAACAGTTACTTCTAGCGGTAGCTTAACGCTTGGCGGTACATTAGACCTATCTAGCCCACCTGCTATTGGCGGCACAACCCCAGCAGCTATTACTGGAACTACCATTACAGCTACTAAGTTTGTAGGGGTATCAGGCGGCACATTCTAATGTTTGCAACAGCTTTTCAAGTTAATGCGTTTCAAAACAATGCCTTTCAGGTATATGTTGCTCCGACCCCAACTGGTCAAACTGGTGGGGATGGATGGACAAAAGAAGAATGGTTACGGGCGCAAAGACTTACCAAGAAAATTGAGGCTCGCCAACGCCAATTAGAGAAGGCAACTAAAGACGCGAACGCTTCTCGTAAGCAAGCTATTCGCGATTTAGTATCGCCTGTTGCAAAAGTTAAGAGAACTAAAGTACAATCAAAACAAGAGGTTAAAGCTGATATACCGTTAGCTGAAACAGAAGAATTACAACGGTCTATAAGCTACCTTGAAAGACAAAAGGAAAACATCCTTGCGGCAGTAGCTTACAGAAAACAGCAAACTCTTATACAAGAGCATTTGCGAGTATTGGAAGCCAAACGCCTAGAGGAACTAGACGATGAGGAATCCATATTAATACTTCTACATTAAGTGCAGACGCACAATATAGATTAGGTTACGACCACTTACACGCTGGCAGATACGACCAAGGATTTCGATTATTCGAATACCGCTGGCATCCTGACATTATTGGTCAGCAGACAAATGGATATGGCCCTGCGTTAAAAATGCCTGTATGGAGGGGTGAATCCTTATTAGGGAAAACCATTACAGTACAAATGGAGCAAGGTTTCGGTGACATTATTATGTTTGCCCGTTTTTTACCTGCATTAAAAGCTTTGGGCGCAAAACAAGTAACAGTATTACAGGAAAGCACACTTCATCATCTATTAGGTCAGCTAGATTGCGTAGATGTATTCACTAATGACCTAGAAAAAGGCGCAGCAACCGAATCTGACTACTGGATTGGGTCAATGTCACTGCCTTATTACATTAGTTTGTCGCATCCAATGGTTAAGTCCATGTTTCCATTGAATAAAAAGAAGATTATTGGTTCAGAAGGCTATTTTCACGCTCAACCAAGCAATATTCCAACCAAAGTAGGCGTTAATTGGGAAGCATCCAAGCAAATTATGTATTACTTAAAGTCAATTGATGTCCGTGAGATGGAAAAATACACGGGATCAGACTGTTATAGCTTAAATCCTAAGTCAGATGGAATGTTTAACCCATTACCTGACGATGGATGGAAAACAAACTGGGTTAAAACTGCTTCCCACATGAAGGCTTGCAAAGGAATCGTTACTGTAGACACAGGTACGGCTCATCTTGCAGGTGCTTTGGGCGTTAAAACCATTGTTTTGCTACCTAAAGAAGAATTTGTATGCTGGCGGTGGAAGAATGGCCGTTGGTATGACAGTGTAGTTTGTTTAAGACCTAGTGAATATGACCAAATCCCTGACCTAATAAGGAGAATGTAATGGCTTTAGTAAAAGTCAAAGTAACTTGCCACCACTGCAAAGTAGAACACGAAGAATATGATGCAACGCAATACGATGACCGCGAGAAGTATCTAGCTTATTGGAATCTGCCATTTGAAGGCGAAGAAGCTGATAAAGCATGGCAACAAAAGCAAGAAATGACCCGCAGGGAAGCTCCAATGGTGATGTCAGACATTGAAGGTCATATATCTATGGCTGATGGTACTTGGGTATCTAGCCGTTCTAAGCATCGTGAGAACCTAAAACGCAACAATTGTATCGAATTAGGCAACGATGTCCCTATCCAACAGAAAAAGCATGAATTAAGCACTAAAGAAAAAGAACATCTTAAACGCACTATTGCCGAAGTAACCCACGCCAAATTACGATAAGGAGCATTAAATGAGTGAAGAATTAGACCGCAGAGAGATGTTAGAAGCAGCCCTTGAACAAGCCGAAGATGGCACTTTAGAAGCTCCTATCGAAAAGGAAATTGAAGTCAATGACGATCCAATCCAAGCCGAAAACGCAAGAGAAGAAGAATCCGAAGAAAACCGTGACGAAAAAGGTCGTTTCAAATCTAAAACCGAAGAAACCGATAGCCAAGACGATACCGCTGAAGAACCTGAATTGGTGGCAGAAGCTACTGATGAAGCTACAGAAGAAGTAAAGGTTCAACGCCCAACTACATGGAAAAAGGAATATGTAGAAATTTGGGACAAAATGGAAAAAGGCGAACCCCTTAAAAAGGAAGATTTTACCAAGTTTGCTGAATATGCCAACCAACGCGAAGCTGAATATAAGCGTGGTGTATCTGCCTACAAAGCTGAAGCTGACAATGCAAGACAATTAACCCAAGCCATTGGCCCATTTATTCCTGAACTTCAGGCTCAGAATATTCACCCAGTAGCTTGGATTAATAATCTTGGTCGCGCCCATATGATTCTGTCAAAAGCACCGTATCAGGAAAAAGTGCAGATGTTTCATAGACTTGCACAAGATTATGGAATACAATTGAACCAAGATAGTTTACAAATGCCTGAACAGGCGTATGTAGACCCGTATCAACAACAATTAATGCAACAACTTCAAGCTACCCAGCAACAAGTTCAGCAATTGTCAGCGATACGAGATCAAGAAGAAAATGCACGATTGACCTCAGAAATCAGTCGAGTAAGTAGTGACAAGGCGCGGTTTCCGCACTTTGAGATGGTAAGGGAAGATATGGCTCAATTACTTGAGCGAGGTTTAGCCCAAGACCTAGAATCGGCTTATGCAAAAGCTGTGCGTATGAACGATGAAGCTTACAAGCTAGAACAGGACAAACTCCTGAAATCGGCTGGTAATCAAGCATCTAAAGCACAACAAGTAGCAAAAGCTAAAGCAACTGCTGTTAGTCCAAGATCAGCTACTCCTAGCGGTCAGGTGTCTAAGACAGATGCAAAGGATAGACGCTCATTGTTATTGGCTTCTTTAGCTGATGCAGAGAGTGGTCGGGTTTAACTTAATTTAATAAAGGAAATATCATGGCATTTGCTAACTCAGCAATCACCGATATTATCGCTACCACCATTCAAAGTCGTAGCGG
>Ga0214164_1001778_pt1 | contig 11891 bp, 16 predicted proteins | sample TroBogepilimnion_13_FD_153003 | JGI IMG/M metagenome (GOLD analysis project Ga0214164, IMG submission 153003) | Freshwater microbial communities from Trout Bog Lake, WI - Practice 03JUN2009 epilimnion v4 | ecosystem: Environmental > Aquatic > Freshwater > Lake > Epilimnion/Euphotic zone ...
TTCCTATAATAGAAACGGAACAAAACGTGAAAACGTCATAGGCGGCAGAAAGCAAGCTTGACCATAGCAACATACCGGAAAGCATGCCTTTGCCTTCTATGGCCTTCTAATGCGCTTTAAAGATCATCGTCGATTGTGCTAGGCGGAGCGATAGCTTTCAACATTCCGGCCAATGCTTCACGGTCGTCAAAGTCAAGCTTGCCGATATTAATCGTCTGCATGGTTATGCTTTGATCGCCATTTTGCGCCTCAAGCTTATTCGCTTCACCATATTTTTTAGGCCGAAGCTTTCCGGCAAGCCATTTGCGCGTGTCTATCTGCAATTGTGCTTTGCGTATCATCTCGTTCGTGGCATCAACGGGCAAATTATCAGCAATTGCAAGGGTTTCGTCGAATAATGTATCGGCTTGTTCGTCGCGCGCGTAAGCGTATTGTCGAGCAAAATCGGGGTTGCGCGCCAACCACTTTCTCACAATGAAACCGTCCGGCATGTCATCTTCTAAACAAATCGAACGCAAGCTTTTGCCATCAGCTAACCTATTTAGTATTTCGTCGGCTATTGCTTCGTCGAACGGTATTTCGGGTCTTCCTAGCTTTAGCTTATCTTCCGGTGCCTTTTTCTTCGTCATATCCTTGCCTTTGCCTAGCTTGCCTTGCGCTTAACCATATCGCTTATCTGATATGCTTTCCTTCTATGTATAGCTTCCTTGCTTAGTGGATAAGCTTAGGTGTTTAGCTTTGGTTAAGCATAATCCAGCCATCGCTTGACTATATCGGCAAATCAGCACAAAAATCAGTCTGGACATTCTGTGTCCAAATAGCGAAAACAAAGGAAAACCTAACATGTTCAACATTTTATGCCTCGAAACGAATGAATTGGTTAAGCATGATTTATGCCTTTTATCTTATGATGACGGCAATAAAGCGCATCAAATGGCTTTGTATTTAACGGAACATACGGGCAAAAAACACCAAGTCAGACGCGCGGCTAGTGACGGAAACTGGAAAAAGCGCGAACAAGAACGGCTATCGACTAAATTTTATGAGCGTCCGGCTTGGATATATAATTATGCCGCGCGCATGATAGACGCCGGATATTTAGATCGGGCAAGTGACCATTATTTGCACGTTTCCAAACGTGATCCGGCCAAGATTGCTTTCACGGCAGACGAAAGCAAAGGCAATGCCGACATTCAAACGCCCATGCGTGTCGGTGCGTATTTAACCGAATATTGCCCTAGAATGTCGCCGGAATTGATACGCGAAATCGCCTTGGAACATGCGAATATATATGTTCCGCGCGCCTTAAAGATTGTTAAAACACCGGACGAAATCGAGCGAGTATATAAAAATGGCCCCAATTCATGCATGTCTAAAGCTGATCATTGCTTCCAGAGTAGCGTTCATCCTACGCGCGTTTATGGCAATAGCGATTTAGCTTTAGCATATGTCGAGGACAACGAAGGCAATATTACCGCGCGCGCCTTGATATGGCCGGAAAAAATGGTTCATGGCCGGATTTATGGCGACTATGAACGAATGAAACATGCATTAACGCGCGATGGATATACTGATGACGATTTCCAAGGCGCAAAGCTTCGCGCTATTTATTGCACCGACAAAAATGTTTTAGTCATGCCATATCTTGATGGTGTGCAACGCGCCTCGCTTATGACCATTGAAGGCACGCAATGGGTGCTAATCGACGAAGATGGCGATATCGATGCGACTAGCACAAATGGATTAATTCTCCGCGAAAATTGCGAGCGTTGCGGAGATGGCTGCACCGAAACTTATACCGTGGCAACGTCACGCCGAAATAACGAAACGTGGTGCGAGCATTGCCAAGGAAATCACTCTTTTTATTGTGAAGGCGTCGAAGAAACGGTTTCCGACGATTGTGCCGTGACAATCGATGGCGAAACCTATGCATCATGGTATCGCGAGGATGATCGCAATTTTTGCGAATATTCGAACGAATATACATTCAACGCAACGCTAGACGTTTATACGATCACGAATACTATGTATCGCGCTTATCCATCCGGCGCGTTAATTCAGCGAAATGATACGATAATAGAGCAATGGAAAGCTTCTATCGTTTTGAATGATGGCGAAGCTTTTAAATGCCGTATCGATGGCGAATATTGGAAGCTTAAGCATATGGTAACAGACGTCTGGACAGATGAGCCGCGATCAATTGCCAATTACCCTACAGATAAACCAGACTGGCATGTCGGCACAATTGCGCATAATGACACGAGGCAAATGATGTTAGGGCTAACAGGTTAAGCTTAACAATAGCTAGGACGTATCTTCGCAAGAAGGTGCGTTCCGGCGATTGTTATAGTGACAATCGACAACAAAGGAAAAAATCATGTCTAGAGCGTTATCAAAGCGAGAACGAAAGATTGTGCGAGACAATCCAGTCAACACCTTGGCGCAAATGCTTCAAACGATGCGTCCGGCCAATAGTCATTCCGTCAATAGCTTCGTCGATAATTGGATTATGCCTCTTGGCGCAAAGCTAGACTATGCCGGAAATGCAATCTTGCGTATCGGCGATAATAGCCGCGTTTTATGGTCAAGCCACACTGATACAGTCCATCGCAACGAAGGCATGCAACGTATTAGCGTCAATGGCGACATGTTCAAGGTCGCGCATGGTCAAGCTTCCTCTTGCTTAGGTGCCGATTGCACGACTGGAGTATGGCTTATGCGCGAAATGATTTTATCAGGCGTCAATGGCCTATACGTTTTTCACGCAAGCGAGGAAGTTGGCGGCATTGGATCGGCATGGCTTGCTAAGAATAACGCCGGACTATTCGACGGCATCGACTACGCAATAGCGTTTGATCGCAAAGGCTATGATAGCGTTATAACGCACCAATGGGGCGGACGTTGCGCAAGCGATGCCTTTGCCCGTTCTATTGCCTTGCAATTGCCGAATGACTATCGCACCGACGACACTGGCACCTTTACCGATACGGCCAACTATACTGATCTAGTCGGCGAATGTACCAATCTAAGCGTAGGCTATTTTGCACAACATACGTCAAGCGAAACGCAATCCATAAGCCACGCCTTAGCCTTGCGCGATGCCATGCTATCTTTTGATGAAACAAAGCTAGTCAAGGCGCGCGTGGCGGGTGAATTAGACGCCGATACATGGGCATGGGGCAGCTATCAAGGCAAAGGCAACAAAGCCATGCGTAAAGCCTCGCTATACGACTATTACGACGATTACGAGGATCGCGGACGCTATAGCGCTTCTTATTGCGATGATTATTTTGCATTGGCCGATTATGTCCAAGCCAATCCGGATGGCGTTGCCGATTTCCTTGAAACCTACGGCATATCGTTAAAGGATTTGCGCGATCACATCGACGGCAAAGGCTGGAAAGGCTAAGAATGACCATATCCGATACAATCGACGCGCTTTATCAAGGGGGGCTTTGCCTTGCCTTGATCGCGCTTATTTGGAAGGCGGCAGACGCATGCTTTAGCGCGCGCTAGATCATCTCGAACGATAACAAGAGGCTATTGCGGCATTGACGTGCCGCGTTAGCCTTTTTTGTTGCCTGTCATCCGGCAAGGCGATGCCAAGCGAAACGGCTAAGACGCCGGACGGCTAGGCGCGTCACCTTGTCGCATAGGAATATTTACCCATGCAACGGAATAATTTCCTAAAGAACAAAAAGAGAACATTTTCGCCATCAAAAACCAGTAAAAGTTATAACGAGCAAATTTGGAAAAAGTGATTTTTTTGCCAGCAAAATTTGTAAAACCATTTTGGTCAATTTTTTTTGACCCTTTTTTCTCAAGGAAGATTTTTAAAAAAATCATACTTTTTCCCGCGCATGGTTCTTGACTATAAAATTTAGTCATGCTTATTAGGCATCTCCAAACACTGGAAAACGAAAAGAAAGGTTACGAACATGACATACATTCCTGCAATGGACTTAGTTGGTTTAACAGATACAGCTTTGGTTGATGAAGCTGCAAAAATTGACATGACTATTAAGGCACTCTCCAAGAAGCTTGACGAAGCCAAGGCTATCATCCGCTCCCGTGGCGTCAGCGAACTAATGGGTACGAACTTTAAGGCTACTGTATCATCGCCCGGCCTACGTTGGTCATTGGATACCGACCGCGTTAAGCTTGAGATGGGTGAGGATTGGTATGTTGCTCACTGCAAGGTCAGCCAGCCAGCGCCTTCCGTCAGCTTCAAGCCATACTTGTCACTTGGCGAAATCCAAGTCGCATGATCTTACCGTGGATCATCAAAAAGAAAACGCGCGACCTGACTGGGCCGCGCGTTAGAACTTGGCTGATTGCCAAATACAAAATAGTTCAATCAACCCCCGACGCGTTAACATGCGTTAACATCACCGAAGAAAGGCAGAAAAATGGACGACGCAAATGAAAAGATGGTTACTGTAACCCTTAAAATCCCTGAGCGGGTCGGCAAAGTGCTTTGGGTTTTAGGTGAAGAAAGCTTTGCCGCCATTAATGGGTTTGAGGATATGCAACCGATCAGGCAATTTGCTTACATCGCGGACGTGGCCGGGTTTATTAATAAACTCAAAGACGGCCTAATGGTTGGCACAATCGCGGCATTGTTGGAAACAGTTTCCGACATTGCTGACGATATGTACGAAGATGATGAAGATGAAGGAGCATTGCACTGATGGCTATTCGTATTGCAACGGTTGAACCAAAACCCGCAAAGACAGTTGTTAAAAAGGTAACAAAACAGCGCGTAAAAAAGGCTGGGACAGAGAACGATGGCCGCAAGCGTTCTGGCTTCGCATCTATGTCACCCGAACGCCGTAAGGAAGTCGCGGCTAAGGGAGGCAAGGGAAGTACAGCAGATAAACGGTATTTCTCCATTAACAAAGACAAGGCTCGCGAAGCTGGGAAACTTGGCGGTATAGCCAAAAAAGAAAAGGTGAAACCATGACTGGATGGCAAAGCAAAAAAGAAAGCGGAAAGGTGCGTTGGCTTGGTCCATACGCACCGACCGACCGTCATGCTGATGACGTAACATTAGCAGAACTTGTGCGGCTTAGGGTTGAAAATCAAAAGTTAGACGAGGATTTGAATTTTTTTGCGATGCAAATTACAATTTTGCACGATACAATCGCTGATTTAAAAAATAGATTGGACGATAAATACGAATGTCCATGTAAAAAGCGTGATGCAGAACTTGATCAAATGTTCGCCTATTTTGACGACATGTTAGGTCAAAACAAATTTAACGGGGGAGACTAATGATAGTAACACCTTGGACGCCCCAAGACCGTGCGTTGTTAATCAAGATGTGGCAGGAAGGTATAAGCGCCCATATCATTGCCGCAACGCTTGGTAATGGCCGTACACGCAATGCCGTGTTGGGTTATCTATTTAGATTGAGAAGAAGCCATCCAGAATTGGGTCTACGAGTCGAGAACCCCAAGCCAAGAGAACGGGTTGGCTTGTCCCCTAAACCAAGAATACCTACCCCACCTAAACCAAAACGCGAACCAGCCGTTCAATTAAACCTGTTCACGCCCATCGAAGAAGTCCCTGCACCGGATGGTGGCGTTCCATACTTTGAAACGCGGCTATTCCAATGCAAATATATCCTCAACACCAGCAAAGACCCACACAACGTCAAGTGCTGTGGGGGTACGATATATCGCGGTACATCATGGTGCCGGACGCATTACCACGAGGTATTTACAGTACGTACTTACCCCGGAACACAGGTCGGCCATTTATCATCTGGCAAAACTCAGGCGGCATCAAAATTCCAGTTTCGTCGAATGTAAGCACCGCGAAACCTTGATGCGCACGGTTTGGCGCACCCTCTCCATATTGGAAGGCTTTATGGTTAGGGTCGCCAAGCATGCCTGTTTCCACACCCCAATGCGTACCGCGACGATTACGAACAGCGGTCAGTTGCTGAGCATGAGTATGATTAGTAACTGTCGTCCATCCCGATACTTGCGCATTGTTGTAAGCCGCGTGAATACCTGCGCGGAAACGATGCCGGAATTCCACATCATCATTTAAATGGAATGCATAACAAAATTCCCACATTGGGAAACGGTCGGCTAATCGACCTGCGTAATCTTCTAACTCACTGGCTTGGTTGGCTAAATAATTGTCTACCCGCATATCATGGTTGCCAATGGTAAAAATACGGCGGCGGCACTTTGGAAGCTTATCCATCCATGCTTTAGCGGCGTCAATTTCAGCCGATACTTTTGGTGCTGCTGATCCTAGCGTTGATCCGTGACGCGAAACCCTTGCACCGTCTATGATGTCGCCATTTAAAATAATAACTTGGGGTTTTATTTGTTTCGCAATTTTAATAAATGCTTTCATCATGATCGTATCAACGCCCGGCCAAATATGGGCATCGCCACCTACTATAACGCAACCATTTACAATTTCGTCTGTTAAAACTTGGGCATATAACCATTGCGCCCCAACACCTTCATTTCCACTTTCGTATTGTTTCCACATTTCAGGATGTCGTCTTTGGATCATATCCAATCGGGCAGTGATTGTTGAGGCGGGCATACCCATTACCCTCGCCGTAGCCCTAACAATTCTATTCTGGCGATAATATTCTTTCAGTGTCTCTTCTAGCACTTCTTTTGATAGCGGAGGCATGCCCATTTTTAAACATCCTTAATTGACGTTGGGTGCAAAATACACGAAAACGCATAAATTACAACCGCATAGTCAATCAAGGTTAACACGATGACCGCAGATGAGTTTACCGCTTTCGTTCGATACGTTCGTGAAGAGTTTGGCGTGTTTGAAAATTCCCTCGCAAAGTCGATGGGATTTAGCAGACAGGTTCTATCAAAATGGCGTAAGCATGGCTCTCCCGCTTACGCCGATCTTGTTGCTGCCGCTGTTATCGCTGGCCTTGATCCTTGGCGACCTGAGCCAGAACATCTGCCCAATCCTGCCCTACGACAGGCGGCACAAGAACCTGAACATTCATCCCATACTGAAGCGTAAGACGTTTAGCTAAAGTATAAGATGCCGCATGCCCTGTGAAGCTTTCGTCGTTGTCGGCAAAAACTGTAACACTGCGTGTTATAGCTGGTGGCTTCCACTTGGCTAAGTTCTGCGCGTTGACTGCTGCCCATACAGGTATTTTAAACATAACAGATGCAGCTATGGCTGTCTCAATGCCTTCAGCTATACCCATGTGTTCATCAGCAGGTGCAAGGCGAATCGCTGATCCGTCCGGCAATGGGCCAGACATAATCCTACGGCTAGGCAGTACATCTGCTTTATGCCCATCGTCGGTTAAATAGGTCAGGTGAACATTCTGAGCAGTATCATCCGACCCACAGATTTTGCTTACCATAGCCCAATGGTGCTTTCCCTGTACTTCACGGATTGCATTAGAGGACCATACAAGGCCGAGACGGTTTTTTAGGTAACGATGCACCACCCCGCCAACCTTCGGCTTCTCAGCGGCTTCCCAAATGTTTTTAATCGCGGCCCTTTGGCGATTTTCTTCCGTATAATCTTTCTGAACCAGAACAGGTTTTTCGCCCAAAAGATCAGAAATAGCTTTGGCAATTTGCGTGAACGATTTGCCTGTCACACCCTGCACAAGTTGAAAGCCGTCTCCGGCCCCGCAGGAGTTGCAAATGTATCGGCCTCTGCCATCCTTATCATCAAATCGGAATCGATCCTTGCCGCCGCATATTGGGCAAGGACCATGCTTGTTTACGAGATACTTGGCATCTACGCCAAGCTGTGGGAGCAGATTACGCCACTTGCCCTGTGCTATATCTGCTGTATGGCGTTCTTGGTTGTTTGTCACGTTGTTTTGCCTTAACTATGTTTCTATGTTTGATCCAGCTTAGCGTAGCCGCCGATGGGGAGAGGGCGATGCCTTTGAACGAATTGGCCGGGCCAACCCCAAATTTATCCTTGTATGCCCAATATGCCCACCCGTCTTTATATCCGTGAGTAATCGCGTAGCCACGCAATTCTGAATAGAATGTTTCTTTTTCCTTCGTGGTGTAAGCGCTGATTTGCTTTTTTCCATCGCGAGAAAGTTCGTTGAGTGTTCCTGTAGTATGTTCAACCTTATCAACAGCCTCAGCCTTGAAACCACATGCAGGGCATTGAGGCGTGCGAGGCGGCTTAAGGAAGGTGCATTTAACGCATGCTTTGGGGAGTGGAATCTTCTTCTCACGTTCTGCTGTTCCTCTGCCTTGTCCATCATCCAACTTATCGTAGATAATATCTGTTACAAATCCCAAGCGAAGAGTCGTGTCGCTATGGTCAAGTATCAAACAATGATCTTTGCCTTCAGCCGTTCTTAGCCCCCGGCCAATCATTTGCGTGTACAGAATTTCAGATTTAGTGGGCCGAGCCAAAATGATGCAGTGAACATTCCAATCCACGCCCGTAGTTAAAACGCCAACATTGCAAACAACTTTTAAATCGCCGTCCGCGAATTGTTTGGCGATTTCTGCACGTTCTTCCATGCTGGTGTAAGCATCCATGTAACCCGTTGGGATACCCGCATCCAAAAATAACTTTTGAATGTGCTTGGCATGCGTACGATTAACCGCAAAGCAGATCGTCGGGCGGTATTGGCCCTTCTCCATCCACGTTGAAACAATATCGGCAACCAATGGTTTCTTGTCCATTGCAGTGCCAAGTTGTTTCTTGTTGTAATCACCTGCGACAGTAGCCACGCCAGTAAGATCGGGATGGCTTGGTGCAAAGACTTTGAAGTCAGACAAATGCTTAAGGTCGATCAATTCCTGAGTCGTGGTGCCGATGATCAAGTCATCGTAAATGCGACCCATGCCCTTTGCCCAAGGCGTAGCAGTTAAGCCAACAACGGGGATATCTTTCCATTGTGGGCTATCAAACCACGTTTCGTAAAACTTGAACATAACATGGCACTCGTCCACGATGACCAAATCAGCTTCAGGCAAAGACTTGCGCCTTGCCAAAGTTTGGACGGAACAGACCTGAACTGGTTGCGTCGGGTCGGTGCGTTCATGCAGCGCTTGAATGACGCCAATTTCCCAAATGTCGTGCTTCTCAAACTTCTCAACGGTCTGGTCAATCAGGCTAAGCGCGGGTACGCAAAACAAAACCCGCTTGCCCTTTTCCCTCGCCATGCGGACAATTTCTGCCGCCGCGATTGTCTTGCCAGCACCCGTTGGCATCTGCACGACTGGACGTTTACTGCCGCTGCTAAGCGACTTGCGTAGCTTAACAATAGCGTCAGTTTGGTAGTCACGTAGTATAGCTTTAGACATGTTATTACCTGTTAGTTATATTATTATATATATTATATATCTTAGCTTAGCTTTAAAGCTAATACAATCCTTGGCTGGTATGTATAGCTATACAGCTTACGTTAGCTTGTAGGTCGCGCGGCTAGTAAAGAACCCGCCTCCAAGCAGGAGGCCAGAGGCGGGTCAAGTCACCGTTATCAGTGACGGCCAAAAGGGAGGAGTGCCGTCACGGGGACAAAGCTAACAAAGATTTGCACCAGAGGCAATATCGTCTTCGTATTTTTTTATTCCGTAAATTACGGTCGAGTGCCGGACATCCATGAGTCGGCCAATTTCAGCATAAGGCAAGTTAAGTTCGTTCTTGGCTCGGTAAAATACTTCACGTCGAACCTTAACCACATCTGACTTAATAGCTGGGCTTCTTACGATATTTGGATCGATGCCATGTATGGCGGCAACTTCCCGAAGCATAGCAGCAAACTTACGGTTATGCAGTCTGACTTGGAGAACGGGCTGATCAGCTAATATCTTAGGTTCCTGCGGCAAAGTGACGCGTTCGATCGGAACGATACCAGTGGGACCACTGACACCGCCTAACCGTTTCTTGACGGCCAAATATTTAGCCCTCAATTCATCATAAGTCTGCGGTTCTCTGTCCATGTATCTTCCTCAATTCCGTAAATGGTTACCACCATTGGCACGCCATGTTCGCCCCATTCAGCGGCAATTGCTTTACATTCCGAATCGTCCTCTACAACTTTAGTCTTAACTAGTAAGTCGCTAGTAGATTTCAATAAATTATCCAAATCGCGACGCCTTTTGTCTGGTTTAGTCGCGGTGATGTGTACGATATACTGCCCAAGTATTTGATCCTTGGTCTGCGACTTGACCATCCAAGAAGCTTCTTCAAGCCAAGCCACGTATTCAGGGGAACGATACATGCGGCCACCTTTACCGACCTTCCATAAACGATTTGTACTGGGGGCCAATGGCAACTCAAGCCTGATCATGTTGCTTCCAATCAAGGAAAAAATGATGAAGAGTAATTTCCTTGTTTGTCGCTTTCACAATACGAACCATCAAATTTAATGATGGGTCTTGAACGCCACGCTCAACGCGGGAAATAGATGACGCAGTTGTTCCAGCCAACTTAGCAAAGTCGGTTAGAATTACGTTATTTTTCTTACGCCATAGGCGCAATGGATGCTCACTCATTCGGTACTACTCTTGGCCTTTCACGGGCAACGGGCAATGGAATTGCAACATTGGGGCGGCCCATAGTTACATTGGCCTGTCCACGTATTTCTTTGTTGCTCCAAGTCCAACATTCGCCAGTTTCATCTTGAAATACCACCCAAAGCAAGTCATGTTCAGCGCCGTAATCGATCAAAGCATGCGCCAAGCCCTTGCCTTTGGGAGACATGACAGGAACTGGCGGGTTAAGTTGTAAAAGCATATTGCCCTCTTGACTTTGTTTACACCATACGTAAATGATTGGCCTGTAGACAGCAATAACGGACTGAAATCCTAAACAGGGATTTTGCGGGAAAGGATAACAATGGCTAATAAATACGATGTAGATATGCTCAAGCGTACGATTGAATTGCTTCTTGAGCGGTACCCAGAACTTAAAGAAGATGAAGAACTTAAGGCAGATATGCTTGAGGGTTCTACAGATTTTCGTGAAACTATGGAAAAGTTGCTGCGCCGCACACAGGATAACATTTACCTGTCTAAGGCATGCCAAGAAGCCGAACGCGATATCAATGACCGTCGCAAGCGGTTTGATAAGCGCGTGGAGTTTGGCCGCGAATTGATGAAGCGGCTATTGGAAGCGGCTAATGTGCGGAAAATGGAATTTCCTACGGCTACAATTTCTTTGATGAATACCGCGCCACAAGTCGTAATTTTGAATGAATACGAAATTCCAGACGATTTTATGCGAATCAAAAAAGAACCAAACAAGGTGTTACTGAAAGAAATGTTGGAGAAAATGGATGTGCCGGGTGTCACGCTCTCAAACGGGGGAACCAGCCTCGTCATCAGGGGAGCATAAACCAATGAGTGCAAAGATTGCATTGGCGCTTCACAACGTGATGACCAAAGTTACGTATGTGCAGAAAGGCAGTGAAAATAAGTTTCACGGATACAAGTATGTTTCTGAGGCTGATTTGCTTGAGAAGCTACGGCCAGCTTTGATTGAGGAGGGTCTTATCCTCATCCCATCGATTGAAATGGTTCGCCCTATGGACGAGCATGGCAATACGGTTGTGGATATGCGGTATGAAATTGTCCACAAAGATGGCGATATTTGGCCTCACCTGATTCGTGTGGCTGGATGTGGTAATGATCGTGCCAAAAATGGCACGGTGGGTGACAAGGGGCTTTATAAGGCCATCACTGGCGCAAATAAGTACTTCTTGTTCAAGCTGTTCCAAATCGAGACGGGCGATGATCCTGAACGGGATACTACGCCAGTGGCACATGAGTCAGTGACGCATAGCGCTACGCCAAGCCATTGGCCGGATTATACTAAAGACTTATATAGCTATATGAAGGTGTTTCAAACAGCTATTGAGTTATGCCGGACGGTTAAAGAAGTTCAAGATT
>Ga0214164_1001780_pt1 | contig 11869 bp, 7 predicted proteins | sample TroBogepilimnion_13_FD_153003 | JGI IMG/M metagenome (GOLD analysis project Ga0214164, IMG submission 153003) | Freshwater microbial communities from Trout Bog Lake, WI - Practice 03JUN2009 epilimnion v4 | ecosystem: Environmental > Aquatic > Freshwater > Lake > Epilimnion/Euphotic zone ...
GCGATTCTTCCGTTCGCCGACGACAAAAGAAGAAGAAGAAGAAGACGAAGTTGTCGCTCCGCAAACAGGTGAAGCGGGTTCCGCCGCCGCCGCCGCCGCCGTCCAAGTCTCGACGTTTGTCGCCGTCCGTCAAGAGGAAGAAATCTGCCGCGTCGCCTCCCCCGGTCGAGGATGCCGGAGCCGTTCGTCGTCTTGTTGAAGATGCCAATTTTCAAAATATGTTGTATTGATGATATTATGCTGAAAAAAAAATAATAACGAAACATGTTGCACACCATCTGGTTGTTTTTTATTTTCGGGTGGGCGGGTTGCGCGCAAGCGCACGGCGGGGAACGGGGAACGTTTCGGCCGTCGCGGTCGTCAGTTGTTGGACCATGTCGCTCCGAGTCGGAACGTTGGTTGCAGCTGGCGGCCGCGGCGGCCGAAAGTCAAAGAAAAAGAAAGCACGTGATGGGGAGGGGAGGGGGAAAGAGGAGGCGGAAAAGCAATTGGTTGAGCTCATGAGTTGGGTCACTGATCGAATTGATCAGGCGGGTCGCGTCCCTCGTTTGAGCGATGTCGTGGAGCAGGCGGGAAAGGGATTTGGATTTCGCGGGTTGAGTCGTCGCGCCATTTCGGCGGCTCTCAGGCGACACCCCTATTATCACTTGAGTTCTCACCAGGTGAAGGGTCCTCGTCGTCTCGGTCGTCACCGACCCATCGTTTGCAATCAGTTGGGGGTTTTGCACGCAGACATTGCGTTCTATTCTAAGCGAAGAGAGTTTGAGACGCCCAAGACTTTTCAGTCTGGTTTTCTGATTGCCAAAGATGTGTTGTCCCGTTTCGTTTACTTTGTCATCTTGAGGGGAAATCGAACGGCTAAGGAAATGGAGCGGGCCTTTCGTGTTTTGCTGCAGCAACACGAGGAAGCGTTTGGTTCCGACGGTCACAAGATTGTCAGCATTTCCTTTGACAAAGAGCCCAGCGTCATGTCGCATCGAGTGCAGTCGTTTTTTCGCGACCACTTCATTTCCTTTCACGGTTTTGAAATGAGCGACAGCAAATCTAAAATGGCCGAAAACGTGATTCGGCTTTTGAGAACTACTCTGGCTCGATTGATGGCTGCCAAGCCGCCTTCCGAAAGAAAGTGGTGGCATCACATTGGCGAGGGGATCGCCTCTCTGAATTCTCTTCCGATCGAGATTGACGGACAGCGCTTTCACCGATGGACTCCGGCTGACGTCAACAAGCGCACCCTCTCGTCCTTTCTCCGGGTCCTTCACCGAAAGGTCCCGGTCTTTTATTTCGCTCAGTTTGAAATTGCACCTCAACTGGTCAAGTTCAAATATTCCGTGGGCAGCGTGGTCAGACCGAAGCTGTTGGCGACCTCGTCGGCTCTCATCGGCACCAAGAGATCTGAGGAAAACTTGAAGAAAGATCGGTTTCGAATTGAAGAACTCGTTCCGTACGTGGCTCGAAATTATTCTGTCGGTCGGGCTTATCGCTGCGTCAATTTGCGTACTCGCCAATCGGAAGTGTTTGACGAGTGGGATTTGGCTGTCAGCAATTGAACATGTCGTCGTCGTCGTCGTTGTCGCCAAATTTCGCCATCCCCTTCCGAACTTTTCTTCCCGCCGAATCGTCCACTTTTGAGGTGCCCGTTCCTCTGCGATATTTGGACGGCCGGAAATTTCATTTCGAACATTTGTCGCTCAATCCCCAGCTTTTGAATAGGGCAGCGGCCGGCTACGGGGTGGAAGCCGAAGAAGAAGGACTGGTGTTTTACAGGTCCGACGTCCGATTGGTTTGCGATTACGTCGGCGATAAGAAAAACTTTTTCCCCTCGAGTTTCAAGCCGTCCTCGACCGCCACGACGGCCCGCAATTTCGTGCAGGAATTCAACGCCTTCTTTGAAAGCGAAAAACCCGATTTCATGAAAAGGTGTCCTCTCTTTTTCGACTGGACCGACTTGCGCATCGACGATTCCTCGACCGACTACGCCGTGGCAGCGGCCAAAGGTTACGACGCCGTTTGGTTCAACGAGACCTTTTCGTTGGAAGAGCACGGGAACGGTCTGCCCGATTCTCTCGAGACCATGCGCGGCATCAATCATCTCCAATACCCCGAAAACGGGGCGTTCAGCGTGGCCCAAATGAACGAAGAAAAATTTAGGGTTCGCTTGTTTGTGGCTCCTTTTGTCAAGGTGACCTTTTCCGTGCTCGGTCCTTTGCAAGACTTGGGTTTCACGGCCTCCCAATTTGGAGAGCAGAGCGCTAAACGCCAAATTACCATCGTCAACTCTGAAGCGTTTTACACCGAATTCACGGCTCTCGCGGCTCCCAAAGTTGAGCTGACTTCTGCCGTCTGCACGGTCAACCTCTATCCCGCCGAGACGTCGGCCAATTCCTTTTCTCGGACCTTGGAAATTTCGGCTAAAGATTTCAAAAACAACGCAACGCTCGCTACTCTGCTCAACGCGAAAATTCAAGAGTGCGCCGAGGAGCTCAACGTCAACTTTTCGCTGAAATACGACGAAGGGGAAAAGAAGTTTCTCTTTTCCTTTCCTTCCAGCACAGATCACATCGTTTTGTCGTTGTTTTTGCAAAAGCCCGAATTGCCTTTGCGAATGGGTTACTTTCACACTAACCTCATTCAAAAAGAGTCCGAGGCTCGGGAAATGAAGGACGGCGGCGGCGGCGTCGCCAGCGAAACCGAAGCCTTCAACAAATGCAAGGCGTTGGTTTACGACACCGGCATGGTTCTGTGCACTTTGGATCAGATGAGTTCCAACACGACCTGCGGAGTCCTGGACGTTTGTCTGGCTTCGCTGTTTCCTCGCAAGAGCGGCGTCATGAAGATGGCCAAGTACTTCTCGTGTCCGCCTCCCGGGGTTGTCTTGACGTCGTTCTCGGGATCGTCGGCCATGGTGCCTTTCACATTTCGACTCTTGCGAATTTACGACAATCAAGAAATTGGCAAATTTGCCTGGAAGGAGGGGGCGTTTGTCGACGGCGTGTTGATGGGAATTCGGGACCCATCGTTTTGTTAATTTTCATTTTCGTCCAACAGAGGGCAGCTCTCGCAGGGTCCTTTTTGATTTCCGTTCCCTTTCGTTTTTGAGTCAGTATGTCGTTGACCTCGGTCGAGGACGGTGGGGAATGAATTATTCCTCTCAGCAGCGCAAACCTCCGCTAGTTCGATATTCCGCCCAGAATCGGGCCGTTCTGTTGTCTTCTTCCATGCCTCGAGCCAGAAGGGCGAGAGCGACGTCGAGACCTGGGCGAAGAAGATCTGTCGCGACTGCCAGGAAGGTGAGAATTGTCAAGGGTCGCGTGGTGCTCAATAAGGTCAGCGGACATCCGGGAACTCATCGTTTCGGTGCCGGCCAGCTGATTCGTTTCGTGCCTCTCAACAAGGTCAAGCTCGCGGCCAAGCGAATTTTGGGGTCGTCGTCGGGTCGTCGCCTTCGAGGAGTGAGTCGTCGTCGTCGCGGTCGTCGCGGTGGGCGTCGTCGTCGGCGAAAGACCAAGAAGCGGTCGAAAAGGAAGAAGGTAGCCGGCGGCAGTCGTCGTCGTCGTCGTCGTCGAGTTCGAAAGGCGTAGAGAGGAGACGATGGCACCTCCCAGTCGAAAAAGGGCCAGGGGGAACGGCAGCGGCGGTGGCGGCGGGGGAGCGTCGGACAGGCATTTGCCTTGGCTCAACGTTCGCAACCAAGATGTCTTGAGCACCGATTACGTTGAAATCGATCCCATCAACAAGGCCGATTTGGACGGAGAGAAGGCTCCTTCTCAGGTCGACTTTGAGTATTCAGCCACCAAGCCGGTTCTGTTTGGTCCCATGACTAAATTTGCCGTCAAGGGTTGTTTCTACGTCAAGAAAGATGCCGCGAGCGATTGGAAGGAGGCCGAGGCTGCGGACATTGCCGACGTTGTGCTGCAATACAATTGGTTCGAAATGCTCATCAAATCGGTGGACGTGTTTCACAACAACCAGCGCATCACCAGCTCCAACGAGCAGAGATTCATCTCGGCCTATCTGAACACGATGCTCTACGCGTACATGGATCCGGACACCAAAAAATTTCTTTGCCCGCAAGCGGCTCATCCGGCCAATTGCCTTCCGAAGGAGAAAAATAAGTGGAGCACGGCCTCCCAATCTTGGAAAGACTACGCCGCTCACGTTTTCAAGGGAGCCTCCTTCTACTTTGATTTTTTCCCCATGTTTCAATTTCCCTTCTATCTCGGCAGCAACTTTGTGAACGATCCCAACGTTCCCAGGCTCCTCCCGCTGGATCGTCTGGGCAAAATGCACGTTCGTTTCACCTTTTTCGACAAGCAAGATCACATTTTTCGAAAACCCGGCGCGGGAGTCGCCGCCGCCAACAAGATGTACCGGTTCGCCTTTGAGGAATTCAAAATGTGTCTGGAGGAAGTTCGGCTTTCTCCCGCGTTGGAGAGACAGCTGGCGACCAAATCCAGGATGGAATTTCCCGGGGTCACTCGCCTGCAACTGGTCGACACCGTGCCCGACGCGTCGCCCACTCACAAGATTGTGTTTCAAGACATTTATCTTCCCGAGGCCATTTTGATCTTTTGCCTCGACAAACAAGTGTCCTCGGGCACTTTTAATTTTGGCACCGCCACCGATCAAAACGTTTTCAAGGATCATCGCATTCGCTATCTGGACTTTAGCTTTGACAACAAAAAATTTTGTCTCAAGGAGCCCAATTTTGGAAAATTTCGAGAAGATCGTTTGGTTCTCAAGCAGCTAGCCGATTATCTCATGTTTCCCATGTTTGGAATCTATCCCGATCCGGCAAAGCTCAATCTAAGCGCCATTCAAGATGGCGGAGCCCAGTCGCCCTTCCCGCACGTTTACGTTCCTCTGTGCGGCAATTTTGCCAAAAAGGAACGTCTCGTGCCCGCCACCGACGACGGTTCGTGCATTTCCCGCAAGAGCGATTTGGAAATTGCCATTCAATTTGAATTGGCCAATTCTCAACCCAGCGCCGTTTACGTCTGCTACGCCATCTACACCGACGTGGGCAACATTTTGGATGTCAAAAGTCAATATTTTTCGTCTCCCTATCTGAGATACATGTAGGGCGTGCGCTCAATAAAATGTGCATCTGTTTCTCTCTTTTAGTCTAGTTTCAACATGTGTCTGGTAAAGACTGCTATTTGTTTCAAATGCAATAACGCTTTTCTCGTGCCGGAAAGAAAAACTTGGAAATTGAGAAGCTGTCAAAATCCATCTTGTCTGAGACGGACTCGGTCAGGAGCTGCAGCCCATTCTCTACTCTCTAGCCCGTGCAGCTCTCTCTGCGATTCTGAACCCTGCGGAAATGTTCTCTTTTATACTCATATCCCTTGTAATGCATGTTGTTTAATTAATACACAGGAATGAATGCTGAATCATTTATTGTAAAAAAGAAATGAAAAAAAAATAAAACAAAGGTTTCTCCACCAAAAAAAAATGTGTTTTTTTATTTTTAAACTTAATACTAAAGATAGGTTTGGCTTAAATCTAAAACAAGACGTAGAAAAAAAGTAAGAGAAAGGAAAAAAAGGGGGGTGCTTGCGCGCGCGCTACTAATAAGCTAAGTAAAAAAAGGGTGTTGAAAGAGGTGAAAAAAAATCATGATAAATGAAAAAAATGGGGAAAAAAAAACATTTTTCGCTCGCTCTCTCTCTCTCTCGTCATTTCCTTTTCCGGGTCGGGTCGGGGGGGTCAGGCAGATTGCGCGTGGCGACTCAGCGAGGGATGGCGATGCATTCGCGAGCCCACGTCATGATGGTCTTTGGGTTGTCCACGTCTCGGTCCAGCTGAACGCAGCACCCCTTCGAGGGGACGAAGCCTTCGGCGTCGGGCGTGATGGTCGGACCAGTGTAGGGCGGTCTTTTGGTCGCTTGAAATTGGGGCAATTTCCTGATGGCTTCCGGCTTGCTCATCCTTTTGAAAAAGATGTACAGGCTATTTTGGAAGTAGGAAATTTCCACCACAATCTTGAAGCAATCATTTTTGCTCACCGTCTTGCAAAACAGGGTGCCTTCGTCGTATTCTTCCGCGTCTCTGAGCATGGCGTCGTACGCCTCGTAAGCTTCGGGCAAGACCTTGTTGAGCAGATTCGCCATGGCCTGGCGAAAAAGCAGAATGGGTTTTCCCAAGCTGTCGTTGAGAAATTCAAAGACGTGATCTCGAGTTTCTTCGTGGAGGCGGACTTTGATGTCTCCGTGTCGGAGGAGGAATTTCATCTGGGACAGATCCCTCGGAAATTCCGTCTGGGCGGGAGCGACGGGGCCTGGGTCTTGGCTGAGAATTCCGACTTGGACCGCTTTCGTTTCCCATTCTTCGTCTTCGGGGAACAGGGCTTGGGAGGCTTGTTGGCTGTCGCCATTCCGTTCATGGCGTTTGGGGGCGTTTTTTCTGGGCTTTTTGACGGGAGTAGCGGGGACGAGAGGGACTTTTTTTCGTTTGACGGCGGCGGCTTCGGCGGCTTCCTGGGAAGCCAAAAAGTCTTCGGCTTGTTGTTGTTGGATGGCCTCGTTGCGAGCGTCCTCGTCGTCGTCGGCGTCACTGATGTTTGGCGGAGTCAGGGGAGCCGCAAATTGTGTCTGTTGAGACATGACACTCTCGGTCGTGGAGCAGAAGAGCAGAGGTGAGATGTTGAAATCTCAATGATTTGTCTGGATTCTTGGACTGCTTCTTTTATAGTCATTTCAGTTGCGCTCGAGGCTGGCTTTTTTCAAAGACAAGCGCAGGGCAGGCTGGATGGCTGGTGGGCTAGGAGGCAGGCTTGCTTCAAGGTGATTGGTGGATCTGGCTTCTTTCTTGTTGTTGATTGGGCTGGCTCTGGCGCGCGCGGCAGTGAGGAAAAGGGTGACTGGGGAGGGGGGGAGTCAGTCTTGAGAGTCTGTTTGAATTGAATGGAAGTCTGATGATGAGAGGAGATGTTGATGGAAGACGAGGAGGATGATGACAGCAGCAGCAGCAGCAGCAATCACGAGGACAGACTTGAGCCGAGTCCGGATGTTTTAGATCAATTCAAAGTAGACATTCTTTCTCTCGAGGACGGACCCGCCGCTAGAATTGTTTTGTACAACGTCAATCTTCCTCGTCGACTCTGGCAAGACGAGTCTTCCTTGATTCGGATCCGCGATCTAGTGACGCGAGATTTTCACAATGTTTCTGGCATTTATTTTCAAATGTCGGCAACGTACACTTTGGTAAATCGCGAGAACGGCGAAATTCGTACCTGGTCGGGCAGCTTCAATCCTCGAAATCGGGTCATTAGCGAATTGACGTCTCACTCGTCTTTTCAGTCCGATTCTTTTGTTCCTTTTGTGTTGGCTCATTCTTCGCCGGATTGGGTTTTCGACAAGTTGACGACCGGAGGAGGACAGCTGACGGCCGGAAAAACGTCGGTGTGGGTTTTGGACGAGGTGAAAAGCATTGTCATTTCTTTTCAGGCTCGAGTAGGGGTTTCTCATTCTTTTTTCAGTCGTTATCCTTCCCTGAATTGGCGGACGAGACGGTCCAGTCGGAGGAGACATGGCGGCGCCGCAGCGCCCGGCGGCGGCGGAAACAAAAGAGGTTTCGGGTTTCAGCTTGACTGAGGCCCACGCTCTCGCTTTTCGAGCAGCCCGTGTTCCTCGCCGTTGGCGTCCCGAAGCAAAGTGGCCTTGGTGGAAACGTCTCGAAGGTCTTTCTTTGGTTCGATTCGTCTTGCATCATTTGGATCTCGCGCTTCAATGGCAAGCCAGCCTTCCCGTTGCTCTCCTCGTTTTGATGGATCGACAGAAAGGAAAAAAAGTTCTCTTGTTTGACGGTCGACTTTGGGCCAAAGCTGCCGGCGAAAGACCCGAACCCATCGGTTGGCTGATTTCTCGACGCAGCGAAAGATTGGTGTGCCAATACGACGACGCCTCTCAATTTCCCAGGATCACTTTGCCGTCGTCGTCGTCGTCGTTGCCCCCTCCCACGGAGCGACCTAGTTTGCGCCGATTGCTCGGATTCGACGACGACGTTTCTTTTTCGGATCCTCAAAATCTGTCGGATTTGCAGCAATGTTTGAAAGCCCATCGCAGCGGCGGCGGCGGTTGGGACGCCCGGGACGGAGGAGTGACGGTCGTGCAAGGAGAAGACGGAGACGTTTGTTTTTCCAACGGGCGTCAATTTGTCGTGGAGGCCAAGACGGACGAAAGCTGTCGAATTTTTTATCAAGACCTCGTGAGTCGACCTGTGAAACCCCTGCGGTCGCCCGCGACGTCGAGCGAGGAGGAGGAGGAGGAGGACGACGACGAGAACGGCAGTGACTGTTTGAACGACCTCGAGGACGGAAGAAGGATGGCGGAAATTTTGCGAGCCAATCGATCGGCCGCCACCTCCGTTTGTCATTCGGGTCTCAATCTGGCCTTTCGTTTGGGAGTCATTTCTCTCCAAGAGTTTCATTTTCTGTCTCTGGAATTGGGAAAAACCGCCGCCAGCTTGGCCCTGCACCTGGACGAACGAGGTCATTTGAGGCACATCTTTTACAGAGACGCAGAAAGTTCGTTCGGTCAGGAAGTGACGTGTTTCGAAGAGAAATCCGAGGACAAAAAAGAAGACGAGTGTCGAGAAAAGGCTGTTTTGAACATGAACGCCTTTTGGAACGACGTTTGGAATCGTCGCCGAATCTGGGGGGTGCCAGCTCGCGCGCAAATATTGCGAGACGTGCTGGCCCGACTGGAGCGTTTGACCGTGTCCTCTCACTCTTCTCCTTTCGACAAATGTTTGCGAGACCTCAAGAGGTGCGTCAATCTCCAATGCCTCGTTTTTTTTTCTTCGCAGGAAGATCAGATTCACAGCATCAAATTCTATTTGGCTCATTACGCGTGCAAAGTGATTGGAAATCAGAGAGGTTTGCAGTTGAAGACGAGCAGCGACAACAACATTTACGCTCTCGTGGTGGCCGGTCAGGTGTCCGTCTTCAATGTGCAAGCTTACGTCAACGCCAAAGAGGACGCTGAATTTTTCGACCGAAATTCCTGGATTCCTCCCCCCGCCATTTCGCACTCTGCGCGCAATTTGCAACATCAGTCCGCGCCCCACCAAACGAGGAGATCGATGGTTTCTGCAGTCGTGTCGCGGGCTCGCGCGGTGGCGTTTGCTCACTTGGAATTTTGGACTCGTTTTGGCCGAGACTCTGTTTCTTTTTTCGGCGTCGATTTGCACGGAAACGGACAGGCTTTTCGATCCGCTTCTCTTTTGGCATTTGAAAGTGTTTGGACGCGTTTCATTCATTTGGGAGGTCCCCTCGTTCAGGGCCCGGAAAAGATGAAACCTCATTACGCCAAGATGTTGCGTTCGGCATCTCGAGGAGGATTCGCTTTCAGCGCCCGGAAATTTCTCGACGCGGGATCGCGAGGCAGTCGTCGCAGCATCATGGAATTTGATCTTTCGTCGGCCTACGGTTATTCCGCTTCGAACGCCCTGATGCCTTCGGGGTTTTGCACGGGCTTTTTTCGAAAGACGGAAGAAGAAGAAGAAGAAGAAGAAGAAGAAGAGGTCGTCGCGGCTGGTCCGTTGATCAAGACAGACGTGGTGCGACGGCATCAAACGTTTGAATTCAAGGCCGTCTATTTCACGTTGCGAAAGCTGATGTCTCAAACCGACGACGGGATTCGCACCGTTTACAGCAATTTTTCTCCGTCTGGTTTGTTTCACCTCGACCAATATCCGGCGGATTTGGTAGTCATTTTTGACAAAGGTCCGATGAAGGTGTATCAATTTGACGGTCATTTCGTTCACGGCTGCGACGTTTGCGCCTCGTCGACGACGAGGTGGAGAAAATTTTTTGCCCACGGTCAGACGCACGAGGAGGTCCGAGCCAAAACGATCCGACGAGATGGAATCTTTCGAGAGTGGGCGTCGTCATTGAATTCGTCGTCGTCGTCCGTGGTGGAATACGCGGTCATTTCAGATTGTCACTCTCCGGGCTATTCGCCTTGGAGTTTGGACAAGGCCTTTCAAACGGATCCCGTTTTAGCTCAATTGGTGACTTCTTACCAAACGGTCGGCAGATTGGAGAGGAGAAAACAGGGAGGGCGAAAGCGAAAGAGAGAAGAAGAAGAAGAAGAGAGCCGAGGTCGGCGGCGGCGGATCCTCTCTTTGTCCGAGGTGACGCTGGAATCGTGGTTGAATTTCATGAAGAAAGAAGAAGAAAACAATTCTTTCACGTGCATCGCTTGGGTCAAGGGATTTTGCCCGTCGTCGTCGTCGTCGTCGTCGCCCAATCCAGCCGCCGACGGTTGTCTCATTTCTCATTCGTCGTCGCCTTCCGGCAGCGGCGGTTGCCGCCTGTCGACCAGCGCACTGGCCGAACCCGTCGTGTTGATTCGAGATTATTTCAGATATCTAGTGTCTCATCGCGGCTTTGTCGTCACGGACCTGGAAGCTGTGTTGTTTTTCAAAACAGAACCCATCTTCAATCAAATTTTTCGAGAATTGATTGAAAGACGTCGTTCCAGTCAAGACTTCAAAGAAAAGAATTGGATCAAACGTCTAGTCAATTTGTCTTGCGGATTTTTCGGCTTTCAGGTGAACGGCCGCAGCGGTTTTCGTCATTTTTCCATTCGTTCCCGCATCCCCCGGACGTTCAACGTTTCCCGTCACCAAATCGACTTTCGCCAAGGCGCCGTTTGTTTGGACAGCACTCAATACTACGTCGTGTCCCTGGGTCGCCGTCCTCGTCGTCGTCGTCGTCGCTGCGGGCCTTCCAACAACGCTCTGGCTCTTTTCTTCACGGTGGTCGAAATGGGCAAGCTCCGTTTGGTGCAGGCTCTGCAGTTTTTTTCCAGACATCTTCCTCCCGCCAGTTGGTCTTTGCTCTATTCCAACGTCGACAACCTCATCATCGCCTTGGAAGGAGCCGGCAATCTCGAGGAAGCCGTTTTTTTGGCTGCCGGCAGCGACGGTTTGGCCCGATATCTCGCAGAAAAACCTCTCTACTTGGCTGCTTCCAGCCAGGAGGCTGAACCGGGACAACTCAAATTGGAATGGTTGTGCAATTCGCCCTCTTGGAGGTTCATTACTCTGGGGATCATGCACTACGTTTTGAGAGACAACGGCAATCACGACGACGACGACGACGGCGACCGCAGACTGCAGCGACAAAAAACGGCGGGTTTGTCCCGTCTTTCGAACCGACGGGCATTTCGTTACGCTCTCAGTCTCATGTTTGGCAAAGAGTCGTCGGTCGTCATTCCCCAAGATCGCCGCATCAGCAAGTTGCACTCGACAGCAACCGTGCGTCAAAACATGGTGTGTCGCCGTCGCGGAAGTTCTCCTCCCCCCTCCTGATTATTTTCATTTTATTGTTGTTGGTCGCGAATAAATTATTTTTTGACATTCACGTGTAATTATTTTCATTCTCTCTCTCTCTCTCAGCAGAGCGTGGAAAAAAATGACCCTGGCCGAGATTCGAACCTCCGCTCGCCCCGTTTCCAGCCCGTGGACGCGCGTTAGACCGCTCGGCTACAGGGTCATTCGCTCAAAATGAACTCTCTTTCCCACCTTTATATTACTAGTCGCCATTCTCATCTCTCTCTCTCTCTCTCTCTCTCTTTCTCCCATTCTCCCATTCTCCCCCCCCCTCCGAAAAAAAAGAGAAAACCGGTTTTCAAAAGTTGGTACAGTGTTATTAGCAAAACAAACAAATCAATGACAATAACAATAATAGCAAAACAAACAAATCAATGACAATAATAATAATAGCAAAACAACAAATCAATGACAATAATAATGCATGTATTTTCACAATCCGTGTACCCCGTATTTTTTTGCTAGTTCAAAAATTCTGACATAATGCATTTGGAATCGATCTTCTTCTTCCTCAGAGCGGCGGCTGTCG
>Ga0214164_1001781_pt1 | contig 11861 bp, 23 predicted proteins | sample TroBogepilimnion_13_FD_153003 | JGI IMG/M metagenome (GOLD analysis project Ga0214164, IMG submission 153003) | Freshwater microbial communities from Trout Bog Lake, WI - Practice 03JUN2009 epilimnion v4 | ecosystem: Environmental > Aquatic > Freshwater > Lake > Epilimnion/Euphotic zone ...
TGTAGCCCCATCTTGAACACGTATGGTTTGTTGCCCGGTATCGATCAACAACTCTCCTATAGGGCCAACATAATTTGACGCAGCGGCGGTATTACCGCGTTTTAATAATATTGTTGATATATTGATATTGGTCATTAAATCGCCCCACCATCCAACGAGTAAGTGGTACCGCCACTGGGCGGAGTATAACTGGTACCGTAATAGGCCGGTAGCACTTCTAGGTCTAGGGGTACACCATAGTTGTCATCAATATACACCGGGCTGGTTGCGCTGGTACTGGTCACAGTGGTACTAAAGGCCAATTTATAAAAGCGATTTTCTAAACTGTTTATGGTGTTGGCATCCAAGGTGAAATTGCCTTGGCCCAATTGAATATTGGCCCAAGTTACAACATAACTTTTGATTGTGACTTGATTTGTGGGGTCTTGTATACTTGCAGTCACGCTACTGCCAGTGAGATTGACGGCTTTTTGATCCTGATTCTTCACAATCACCTGCACGGGGTTGTCTATTCCTTGGTAAACTTTAATGGGACGTGAGTACACTTGACGATTCCTTGTAGTAAATATTGCTGGGTCAAAAACTTGGACCTCGGCTGTATTTGGGTATAAATATGCTTTGACAGTGATCATTTCGTTGTCTTTAACATATTTAGCGAGAATCGTGGAAGAACTTAAACGCCTACTGGATCAATATCCTTATCTAACATTGCTCACTTACGGTGGCAATGAATACGTTGGAATCATACAAAATGCAGATGAACAGATAACCACTATCTATGATTATGCTGGACTAAAAACTGACGAACAGAAAACTCTATTCTTGGAATTGGGCGATACGTGGTGGTGGGAGAGCAATCGAATTATTCCCATCAATGTGTTTCTAAAAGCCGAGTGGAGCGGATTCAAGTTTTGTGTAAAAACCATGAACTCCAAAGATGTCGAGATCAAGGTAGGCCCGCAGGTGAGCCTGAAAGAGATGGCTATGAAGCGTTCAAAGCGTCGGTCAATAACTCTTGTTCGCAAAGTAAATTGATGTGCACCGACACCAGATGTGCGTAAGCCACAGCGTGACTTTTCTTAAAAGTATATTCTTCACTGGCATCCCAAATAGTTTTAGCAACTTCTTGCCAAGTCTGTCCCACCAAATGTCGTTTGCCCGGGCGTATCAAGGCCAAAAGCATGGCCATTCTGGGTATGCTGTTGACTGCTTCGGGGCATCGAATCAAGAGGTCGTAGTGTGCACCAATGTGTATAAGTCGTGCACAAAAATCAGGGTCGTACAGGCGATCCCAAGCCGGTTCCTGTGACATCAGTTTGGCCAAATGTTGCTCGCTTGTTATCTGTGTATATAACGACACATTCAAAAAGTCCAGTTTATTGTATCCAAACTCTTCGGCTGCTTTGTAATCCACTGTGGCTGTTCCTGTGAAAGGATCTGTGGGAATATCTGTGACGTATACACCGGTGTTGTGCCGGGCCAGTTTACCGTCTCGAACAATACCAGCAGGTGTATGTTTTAGCAATCTCAATGCCTTGTCCCTATCGGGGAAGTCAATATCAATATCACTCTTAAACTTCATTTAAATATTCCAGTATCTCTTGTGTATTGGTAAAATACTCTATTTTATTTGAGGGCATTTCTTTATTATAAAATAATTCTAATTGTGCGTTGATATAGCTTTCTTGGAACAAAGACAATTGTGGAATAGGTGTAGATATTTTATTGTTAACTGCCATAATTATATCATCACATTGCAATTTATAATTACGTTGCGGTTGTCTTTTTAAAAATTGTTTATGCAATGTCTCGATATCAAAATCAGTATAAGTCAAATCAAAAAAATCTTTAATTCGATCTAGTTCTATTTTAAATAAATCAAAATCATAGAAGGAGTTATAAGAAAAATTAAATACATTTTGATTGGGAATATACTTCATTCTAATTTGCTTTTGCATAAATCCATTAGTCGAAGGATCTTTGAATCCAAATTTAAAAAATTCTCTTAAAATATCTCTTCCGCAGTCGGGATAATTATGAGTAAGCGGGTATACCCTAAAACCAAAATCTTTTTGACATTCAAGTTGAATATGGTTAGGAAGTGAGTAAAATTCTTCTGGATTAGATATATTAGGCCAGTCGCTGGCCTTGACATTTGAATATGAGTTAACAATTACATTGCAGAAGGAATTTTTTAAATTATTTAATGTACTTAGATAAGATACATTGTTTAATTTATTAAAAGTGTCAATGTGAAGATTTTTATCATCAATATCCATATCTCCTGCACGAAGCAGACTCAATGTCATTAATGGCAATAAATCATCACCAGTAAATCTAATAGAAATTATATCATTGCTATAATATATACCATACTCAAAGTAATGACCGCATCTAAATAATTGATCATCTATTCTGACTTTATTATGGCTCGCTCCCAGTTGATTAAAAGGAGTTTCGCCGGGAAGTGTGTCACCCATAACAAGTTTGTTCAGTACAAATTCAAGATAGTTCCCATGAGCTCCTGCAATAAAATCAATTGTAATCATAGTCCCGCTTTCTGTAGGATATCTTTGACCCATTCGGTGTCGGCCATGTGGTCCTTGAATCGTTGTTGCCAGTAATCGGGATCGATCCAGGGCATTATGATGGCTGCTTGATCTTCACGTAGTGCTTCCAAGAACTCGATGCCACTGGCACAGTTGTACACTATCCAAGGACTTATACGGCCAGTGGTGATATGATAACACACACGGTTAGCATTACCATATCTAAAGTAATCAACGAACCCGTTCTTGAGTTCGGGATGTATTTCAGCGTATTGGGTCATTTCAGTCAGTGCACGTTCCAGGGCGTCCTGTGTAGCTTCTCGTTTTACATACTCCAACAACCATTCAGAATACAATGTGTCTTTACACCAGTAGTCCAGTTTCTTGTTGTTCTTTAAAAGCCAATCCGTAAAAGAAATAAAATTAATGCAACGGATGCTGACACAATACCTACCAAATTTAATAAAGGCATTATAATAAGGACTCTTAGCAAAATCATCGTAAGACTTGAGTCGTGCACTGCCCTGTGTGTATTCATAAAATCTAAGATACGCCTTAAGGCCCCATTGTACACCTGTTTCATCGCGTTGAGTATGGCGACGCTTGGCTTCACAGAGGTGCGCCAGTAAGGTTGTTTCTTTTCTAAAAGGCTTTGCACAATATCTGCAATTATACGAGGTTGTGGTCAATGCAGTAGTCATAAAGATATTTTTCTAAATGATGATAATCACTATGTTTGTAATGTCGTATGTCCGGAGACAAATTTTTATCAGAATCAAACGAATTGGCCCCCTGCTGATGGAGATATAAATTGGCAACAAATTTATCTAGTGGTACAATATTTGCAATTTTATTCAAGCTGTTCTTGGATAGTGCAGAAATATAATCGTAGCCGATTTGACAGGAATTGTATATGCAAAAAGCAATGGACTTATTTTTTAAATATCCGCACAACATCAATACGTCCAATATGGTTTGTTCGGCATACATATAATCTTGATAATCATGTATAAATTTGTTCTGTATGTATTTGTTTATAATCTTTAACTTGGCAATATTATATCCAATGTTGTTATGTATTACCCCGCTGGCACTGTAGTTTACCCATTGTTGTTTTTCAGAAGCCAATTCAAATCTGCTCCAAAATGTCAGTCCTATCAGTACAAAATTTGCCGGATGCGATTCTAAATATTCCACTGTGGTTCGAATAATGGCACGATTGCAATTTCCGCCCTGTGCCAAATTGGTAACAGACGAGCAGTTGACTTGTGCGGCAAATTTATCAGACATGCCATGCAGTAGATAACTGTCGCCGTTAATCAGCAGTGTGCTCACAGATACTCCTTGATTCGCCTGTCATCCCACCCGTGTGCTCGTGCCAATTCTTTAATATCGTTCTTGTCGTTTATTTTTGCCAGCATCTTGATCTCGTCGCTTTTTGCATGGGGATATATTTCGGCAAAAAACTTTTCAGCTCGGTTGTTACCAACTCCACGTTTGGGTGCTGCTATCCAGTTGTGTCTAAACTTTCCCATGTGTGGGCTCACTGTAGTGGCCAACAACCACTGCAATTTTTTATGTTGTGTGGCACTGACATCAAAGAAATGCTTGTTCAGGCGCTCGTTCACGCTCAACAGGTAATAGACCTGCACATCATAGTCTGCAGACACCACACTGCCCCAACGTATCATTAAAAATGGGCTAAACTTTTTGCGTTCCTCATCACTCAAGTCATCAAAGAACTCTCGATTCTTTGTGTCAAACTGTTGCATTTCGTATCCGATGTTTAGTTTATCTGTCATGATCTTTTTTTAAATTATAGTATACTATAACACGTTCCAGTAGTTCTCGCAAGCCTTCGTCTCGCCGAGCCATTCTGCGTATTTCGCCCCACATTTGATCTTCCTGTAATTGTTCATGCAGTGTTTTGCCATCCGAGATTATATCACTCCAGTTACTGCTTTGTTGATAAAGTTCTCGATGCGGTCCTGCACCAGTTCTGCGATACACAGTTTTACCCTTGTCTGGGCTTTCAAATATCGTGCTCATGTTACCAAATCTTGTTGTAATCAACAACTTCGCTCTGTCGACTAATGTCTTTGACAAAGTACACACACATGGGTCCGTCTACACCTTCCTCCAATGGCACTGCCAACATTTGCCCAGGTTTGAGTTTGGGGAAATACCATTTGATGTCTTGATAAATGTCCACAATTTCCACTGGGTAAAAATCGGGCCTAAAGCTGGTTCTAGGATTGAATGCAAACGCACTAAATCCACGATCGTTTATGCTGGTCAAAGGTACCACTTCTAAATCACCTTGTTCTTTTTCTCCAATCAACAACTGCCAATCCACCGGCATCTTGACAATGTGTTTGCCAATACGCAACACCAAGGCTGGAGCGTTAAAACTTTCCATAAAAATCAACGGGATAAAAAAGTAGTCGGGCTCGCGCGGATTACTGTTGTCCAACACACAAAAATTGAGTTCTTCAATTTCATTTGGTATCTCGTTCATCTCATAACTGCGATTCTCAAGCGTTAGTATTCTCATTTATTATTTCTTTTGCCTCAGGCGTTATTATATACCGTCCGATATCTCTTTCCAGAAATCCCGATATAACTGTTTGGTGCAACGGAAACTCGTCCAAATTGACTGGTTCCGTTGCAGTATATGTTGCATTATAACTGTTTTTGTTGCCAAAGTAAACCTTTGGCACATCATTTTGTTGGACTGCTTGATTTACAAACATGTGATGCAGGTGACCGTAGTCACCGTCTTCGTTGTGGGTCAAAATTAAATCATACGCCTTAGAGATATTGCCGATCTCTTGCAGTGCTTGTTCTTTATCAAATCCCAAATTGCCACGTTTGACATATTCGTAGTCGTCATTAAATCCCAGGAACAGTGTAGACACGTTTTTCTTGGCCCAATATTCTGTAACTTCTTTAGCTCTTGCATGCCAGGAACAATAAGTCAAATACAGTATCGTCCATTCAAATCCCGAATACATTTCAATAAAGGGCTTGGCAAATATAACACAATCATCGGGATGTGCCACCACTGCCAGTGCTTTCATAAATCCCAATGTTGTTTGATTATGTTGTAGTACATATCTGCAATATGCCGTTGTCCCTCTACAGTGGTGTGATATCCAGGGTCGCTCTCGACGCTGGGCAACCGCCACTTGTTGTTGTTGCCAACAACTGCCGGTAGCAAACTGTCATCCAAGGCCAAGCAGTGATCGGGAATTACTTTGGGGAATTGACTTCGTATATTACGTGCATTCCAAATACTATCCGAAGCCAACAAAAAAGGTATCTCGGCATAGTGCAATTGCATTATGCCATCTCGTATGATCCATTGATCTTGTTGCAGTTTCCATTGACTGTCGTATAAAAAATTTATGTATTGTTTGATCGCAGATTGTGTAGCTTTATCTATTAGTCCACTGCGATATTGATGAGGTAAATTTTCAGCTAGACTGAAAATGGTCTCACAGATCATTCTATAGGGGTTGTTACCGTAGTTGATGTTGTCAATGCCGGCAGCAAAATCATATCCATTGGCATGATTGTGTTGCAAATGTTTTTGCAGATGATTGTCTTTCCAGTCCACCGCTCCGTTTAATTTTGGTGCATACGGAGCAGCACTTGCAGGAATCTCCATGCGGTCATGGTATGTGGGAACAACAATAGCAAATGCGGGACGTTGGCGCAACACTTCGTCGATTTGTATACGTATTCCGCCGTTGGAGCATCCTTGTCGGGCCAGTATTTGCACCTCCCACCCCAATCTTTGGGCCAATACTTCGCCCCAAGCAGTGCCCGGTAACTCTTGTGCGGGTGCACTAAAACTGTCTCCACATACAATTAATTTTTTCATTGCCATTCCACTTTTTCTATCGAGAACGGATAATTAGCTTCAGTATAGAACTTTTTTCTAGCCGTAAGGTGTCGTTTGGCAAACTTACATGTTGATGTAATGTCCCAAATCTCCACGTGGTCCTTGTCTACAGCTTTTCGTATACCTCGTCCAATGCTTTGTATAACCCTAACAAAGCTCTTTCCGGGTTCCACCAGAACCAGATTAAAAATACGAGGGATATTAATACCCACTGCGGCCACACCGTAAGTCGCCACAATAATCTTGCCAGTACTAGTCGCCACAGCGTCATATTCTTCTTGCCGTTTTGTTCCTTTAGTTGCTCCACTTACAAATACCGCCTTATCACCTAAATATTCTACTAATAATTTACCTGTTGCTACTCGATCCACCAGCACCAGGGTATTGCCTGTGTCGTTGACCTTAAGAATCAAATTTCTCATATAAGTCAAACGCCCTGTAGTCTCTAACAAGTATTTTAGCTCTTGTTGGTATTCTCGATATTCTACATGATCAATCAACTGCACAATGTTCACATGACAGTTGGCAAGATGCCCGGCTTCTTGAAGATCACTAGCACTCAATCGCCCAACTACTGGTCCTAGACTACAAAGTATACTTATCCTCGCATGGTCCTCCTTGGGAATTGTTCCAGTCAAGCCCCAGCGAATTGGCACATGTGCAAATACACTGGTAAGCAAAGTTTTTAATGCATCGGCTTTGGCCATGTGTACTTCATCCACCATGACACATACCACTCCCGCAATAAAGTCGCTAATTTCAACTTCAGCTTCACCTGACCGAGTGGTTTTCATCATGTTGTTGAGGCTCTGCCAAGTGCATATGGTATGTGTTCGGTTGTACTCTTTTCTATCGCCAAAGTACACACCCACATCTAGCCCGAGATTGATATAGTCTGCTTCAGTTTGTGTTACCAAGCTCTTGTTGGGCACAATAATTACACTACGCCCGTACCGTTCTACTGCTTGACTCAAAGCCGCAGTCATGATTGTTTTACCCGCGCCTGTGGCCACTTCTTGCACACTCTGTCGATTTTTTAAGAAGTTGTTCAATATCTCGGGCTGATAGTCGCGTAAAACAATAGGCTCTCCCTCTCGAGGGTGTCCTTTGGGCCACATCTTATGGCTAAAAGTTGTTTCAGTGATTTCATCAAATTCAAACTGTGTGCTATAGTCTCTTGAATCCTCTAGCTCGACATCGTAATTTAAATTTTCAAGTATAGGCAATATCTCGGGCAAGAGATTGATGTAGGTGGTTCCGCCCAAGTTAAAGAATGGAACTTTGCCGTCCCACCGCCCCAGACGTACACTGGGCTGATATCTTGCTCCGGGAATTTCGTACTTGAACTTGTCTACAAGTCTTTTACGTATACCAACATCAAGTCCTTCTAGTTTGACATTGACCTCGTCTCGTATAATTAGTTTAACTTGCAATTGTTGGTACCTTGGTTTGTCCTGTTTTATTATACACTTCGGCACTACAATACACAATCTTTTCTGCATTCTGTACCATTAGATTCTTGTCACCGCCGTATATCATGCCAGCACTACTTATAAGTAACGGAATAGGTTGATTAATTACTGGTGCCGCCACATGTACGTATTTAAACCCGTTATCCCAATAGCGTTCATTTAATTTCACAGTCCTAGCAACTTCAACCACACCTTCCCTTAGTTGTTTCAGTTGTGCCAACAGTTTTCCGCTCATGTCAGGTTCGTATACCACAACCGGCCACCGTTGCATGGCGTCTGCGTAATCTAGCACACTTGCTAAATTTTCATCGACAGTACCGGGATCTAGTTTGACTTCTCGGTTGACTGTTAAATTATAAAAACGAGGATTTGTTGCTTTGACAATATCATCTGCAATTTGTTTGCTGACTGTGTATCCCAATACCGAACTCATATCTATCAGTCTTGATAAATTATCAGAATAGAAGCCTCCTAGATTATTCACAACATGGTTGTATAAACTCTCGGGACAATTACTGATTGACAACTCATTGTTGTTGTACTGCAATTCAATCGCATACGGCGTTTGTTCAACTTTGGTTATAAGAGCAGTTAATCGCGCAACTTCACTATCATATTCAAATTGCTTTTGTTCGGCCCAGGCAGTTAGCCAAACTAGATTGTATTCAGTCAGTGCGAATCTCCAGACCTTGACTTCTTTGTCCCATTCACTTGCGCCTTGACTTTCTTTTTTAAAATCGCGCATGCCCTCAATCAGTTCGTTGTTGAACGGAAACTGCACAACAATTTGATCATCTTGTATTCGAATACTGCGAGTATAGTCCAATTTACGCAACGGCATGCGCCACACAGGCTTTTCCATGGGACTGACATCTATGCTTTTTGCCGCCAACTGTCGTTGATATTTCAACACAATTTTAACTGCCAGTTCACCTTGCTTTTCGGTCAGTGCACGACCTTCGTTGGCGGTTGTGCTCATACTGTTTAGCACATCGGTATCGTAGCGTGCCAGACTAACAATTGGTTCAAAATCATTAAACCAGGTGTTGGATTTTGTTTTTAAAGTCACAGGGTCTCTAATTCCGGCAATGACTTCTAAATAATCTTCAACGGTGGCGTATGTTTTCATAGCGTATTGTAACAGTATTTAATCAAGTTGTCAAAAGAAAAAAGCCCCGAATGTCGCCATTCGAGGCAAACGCTACAAGTTGATCTTATAGCGGACCCAGTGTGGTGTTTAACCACTCTTGGCATTCGTGCCAGTTACGATATATGTGTGCCCGCCCACCAGCAGTTGTCCATTCGTGACAGTTACTGTGTCTATCATCAATCAAGACATCGTTGGGTTGGCAATGTCGGTATTTGTCAAAACTGAATGGTCCAAAGAATACAGGTATACCGGGGAAATGTCTATCGGCCCAAAACACTTTGTCACTTGCGGCCCAGGGCACACTGTAGTCATGTGGCAGTGCGGTCAAGAAGGCCAATTTAACTTCAGGATGTTTGTTAGCATAAGCTCTACACCATTGCACCAATTCTTCTGCACCTTCTTTCAGGGGCAAGTCTCTATAGAAACGTTCCTTGGCTTTAACCTTGTCCCAATCTGCGTCTGGAATACGTTCGCCATAGTTCCAATTGCGTTTGACCAAACGACGTGCTTCGCCCATCCAGTCGGCACACACATCGTCGAGATCGAGGTATATATTCATTTTATTTCCTTTTTAATGTTCTCCACGCCAATCCGCACCAAGGTTCAAACTCTATTTTCTCATACTGGTTATATGGCCCTGATAGTAACAATCGCATCTCCCACCACTCATTATTAGTATCTCGATACACCACAAGCACCCGTGATCCAAATTTCTGAAACATCTTCATCATGACTGTTTCGGCATCGTTGGTTATGGTACGTTCATTGGGACCGCTGGTATCCTCTAGATACACGATGTTGTTTTCGGCGTCATATTCCGTAACACAAAAACTCAAGATTCAACTCCAAAATGTTGTTTGATTGTTTTGGCAATCCAGTTTCCATCAACTTGGTATTCTCCGGTGCCTTCCCGACCGAAAATATCAGCACATTCCTTGACAATCAACTCGGCAAAATCTTCCAGCGTAAATTCATCAACTTCATCCTCTAGTACACCTGAAAATTGAGCAGGTGTTAGATTTATTCCAGCCTTTTTAGCAAGTTCCCAAATTCGTTCGTTCATTTTTTCTTACCAACTGCTATTATAAAATACTTTCAGTCCCACAAACAATTCGGCACGTGCGTTCTTGACAAACTCCAAGTCCTGTTGCCGATAGTAGTTGTCCGCGGGATTGCCAAAGAAGAATCCTGTTGTACCGGGCAATTGATTGTTTACGATGTCTTGTTCTAACAAGTCAATATCCTGCCAAGTCAATTCTAGCTCAACACCGTTAAAGGTCTCTGCATCTCCGCCCTTGGCATAATACAACTGTTCCATCCAACCATGTAAGTTGGGATGTTTACGCCAATAGGCTATTTCACGAAGATTTTCCCACTCTTCTTCAACCTTTGCGGCTGTATATGCATACATATCTAATCCCATGTTGTTCTCCTATAACTTTGTAAAACGTCTATCTTGAAACGGATCCGTTTCTTGTTCTGGTACCGACTCGGCCAATTTCATATTTCCTAGTTTGGCATCTATTTGTTCAATATCATACTTCATCAATATCAAATCGGTCTTGATACCGGCTATGTCGCGTTTTAAATCAGCAAACAGAGCTTTCAAGTCTTCACCTATCATTGCATCTCCACTAGTTTAATAATATCAGATCGTTTGACCGACACAATGTTGCACACTTCGCCTTCAAACATCACAGGCAAGTCGGTTAGAATCATAACCATAGATCCAACTTCGCGTTGTACTGTGCCCACAAACGGTACCTGTTCTCGACGACCAAACACTCGATCTCCGTACTGGAATCGGGCACGAGGTTGTTCTTTGCGGTTAAAATAATCAGTCAGGTTCGCCATTAAAATACTCCTCGGCTAGTTGTCGAGCTTCTTGTATAGTTTTTGCTGGTACTGTTACAAATGCTTGGTCCCGCAATACGTGCATGTCATAGGGTACATATCCCGGCCAGGAAAAGTCCTCGGGTATAGTCACCTGTACTTCAAATTCTTTGACGCCTTTTAGGCCAATTTGTATGTCGTTTAAAAATTCATCTGAGTCCATTATTCTTCTGCCTGCGGAAGTGTGGCTTCCAATAATACAATCAATGCACGAACTGTGTCCCGGGTCATTGTCAGTGTCATTGCCGTTTCACGACCAACTCGTAATTGTGTTCTACCATCGGTAGTGATGCCCACCATGAAGCCAGCATCAGTAATTTCGTTTTCCATATGTGGCGCCTTTAACGGCTCAATTTCGGGTATTGGAGGTAGTTCTATTTTGCGTCTAAACATTATCCGTGTCTCCATTCGGTCCAGTATTCAAATAATACAATTGCCACTACTGCCATTACTCGCCTCCGTTGACTGTTTCTGGTTCAAGCCGTTTCAAATAATGCAACTTGAGTTCGGCTCGAGTGTATGCTTCGGGTGCACTAGTAACATCTAGCGAATACCGTACACCGTTGTAGTATAACACATAACACCACAATTCTACATCCCATTCAATACTTTTTTCTCCCACTTTCATATCACACCGGCTAACCAATAGCCAAAATAAACTAAAAAGATTCCGGCAATGCAAACCATTATTCCTGCCATTAGTAATAAAAAAGGTATCAAGGTATCTTGTTTCATTCTAGTACTCCTATATCTAAATCTTGACTCACCATATCTACCATGCTGCTATAGCAAGTGGGGCAAAACGCCACGGGCAGTATACCAAAGTAGCCCAATACACCGCCCTCGTCTTCGGTAAATTCACAACTGCACACCGAACACAGGTGTGTGTC
>Ga0214164_1001783_pt1 | contig 11855 bp, 8 predicted proteins | sample TroBogepilimnion_13_FD_153003 | JGI IMG/M metagenome (GOLD analysis project Ga0214164, IMG submission 153003) | Freshwater microbial communities from Trout Bog Lake, WI - Practice 03JUN2009 epilimnion v4 | ecosystem: Environmental > Aquatic > Freshwater > Lake > Epilimnion/Euphotic zone ...
TCGGCAAGGGTATGTTGGGCTTGGTTGTCGGGATCGCGGGAGCTTCTTCCGGCTTCCCTTCGGCCTTGTTGGCGCCGCCGACACCGCTCTGGAGCGCGTCGCCGACCTTTTCCAACGTAGACTTTTCTGGCTCCGGCGCGGGTTGTTCGGCGGCGGGTTGTTGCGGCGCGAGCTGACTGGCGCCGCCGGGCGCAAGTTTCTGTGCGTCGCCATAGCGGATCGACCGTCCCGGCGCAGCGGAATCGGGTTCGTAACCGGGAGGGGTATAGACCCCATTTGCGGCCAGCTTGTCGAGCGGGGGCATGTTAGGCGCACCGGGAATGAGCCCCAGCGTCTTGCCCAGATTGTCATTGTTGCGGCGCCATGAAGCCGCGACCGGCCCGTACTTGGCCGGGTCTTTGGCGACAAGGCTTTCCATGTAGTTGACGCGCGCTTGATACATCTTGGCAGCGTCACCTCCGTGATTTTGTATCATTCGAAAGGCTGTGCCGGGACCGGATGCAATCGCCGTGTCGTAAGCGATCATAGCCGCGCGCGGGTCGTGCTCCGCCAGCCGGTCGCCGTTGATGGCCTGCCAGTATTTGTAACGGATCGCCTGCGCTTGGCGCGGCGTCAGCGACAGCACGTCGATGTCGGGGTGCGCGTTCTGGTCAATGCCGAACGCCGCCTTGTGCCCAATACCGTCGTTCCGAGTCTTTCCGCCTTCGTGGTAAGCCACGAAAGCGTCGGAGTTCAGAAACGCTTTTGAGTATTGCGGTTGCCCGGCGGGCGGAGCAAGTGCGTCGGAAGTGACGAGCGGTGAATCTACCATCAGTGTTCTCCGGTTCCACGAAGGGCACGCCACACACCGTAACTGGGAACGGCGACGCCGGAAGCTCCCGCGCCCGCAAGAGCACCTCTCAACAACCCAGTCTTTATGGTCGTGCGAAGGTCGTTGGTGGCCTTCAACGCATCACCGCTGCGCGTGTATTCCGCATCAATTTTGTCGAGCGTCTTAACCAACGAGTCGTAGGTGTTCGGGGTCATCGTTTTAGGATCTAGAACACCCTCGTGAGAAAGTTTTTTGAGTTCGGCGGCAAGCACCCTCGTTTTTCGCAACATGTCTTTAGGTTTTTTTGCCGCATCAAGATCGCCGCGCAACTTACGAATTGAGCTGACAGCATCTGAAGCGTCCTTGATCTTTTTTGCACCTTCAGAAATCATTTCTTCGTGCGGCTTGGCCGCTTTCTTCAGTTCGTCTGTTTCGAACTTTCGCCGACCTTCTTCCGCAGAAAGACGTTCCGTCGTTTCTGTTTTCAGTGTTTCGGCTTCCGCGAGACGCTTTTCGGCCTTCTTGATTGTTTGCTCGTTCGCGCGTCTCGCGGCGGACAAGTCGGCAAACTCGTCTGTAAGACCGGTGCTTTTCAACACTTCGGCGTTCTCCTTTCTGAACTCATCGAGCGCCTTGGCGGTGACGTCGCTCGCGGACTCTTCACTGGCGCCGAACAGCTCGCCATGCAGGTATTCGCGGAAAGTGTCCTTCAACTGCGGATTTTCTTTGATCAGCGTTTCCAAACCTTCACCGCCACCTCTGGTTCGGTCAAGAATTTGAATCGCGATGTCGCGAGGCAACATTTCATTCGGCCCGCCATAGAATTTTTCTGTGGTGCCCGTAAACACGCCTTTTTCTTGTTCGAAAGGAGCCAAGGCTTCGCTGAGAACGCCATATTTTTTCAGCGCCGCCCCGTACCTTTCGTCAACAGCCGAAAAAGCGGAATCTATGCCTTCAGACACAGGTCTCAATTTTTCTACGTCCGCGCCCGCTGTGCGAACACCGCCTGAGATGCCTATGATGCCGTTATTCACAGCGTCCTTGATTTCAAGCCGCGCGTCATCAAGCTGTTTGAGCGTGATCTTGTTATCGTCCCCAAGTTTTTTTGCCGTGTCTTCCAATCGCGTTTTCAAACGCTCCAAGAAATTAACGGTCTCGCCTTTTTGCAAGCCGCTCTTAACACCTTTTATTTGCTCGTTGATTTTTTCTATGACCGGCTTGATCGGGAATACCGGACCCTTGTCCGCATATTCAGCGTCAATCTTAGCAAGCCCTGATTCTTTTTTGCGGTGCGCCTCAAGGTCGGTCTTCAGCTTTTCAACAGGCGTCGCAACCTCCTTACCAAGCGCCACATCCGACTTGGGTGCAGTTCCGGCAAACTGTTTCGCCGATTGTTTTTCGGTTTCTTCCTTGATCGCATCAAGCAAGCGCTGTTGTTCTTTGACAAAAGCCTTGGCCTGCGGTTCGGTCAAGTTTGTCTGTCCCGCGATGTTGCGGGCTTGTTCATCCGTCGGTTCGTAATATTTGCGCCGTTCAGCTTCTGCGCTTTCTTTTGCCAGCTCTTCTATCTTCTGTTGAGTGGGGCTCAATGCGGTTTCCGCCGCCGCCACATCTCTGCGCGTATCCCAACGGTCAGATTTTGCAGATTTCACCGCTTTCGTCGCGGTGTCTACTGCACCCTGCTTGACGTCTTCAATGGCCTTTTCGGCAGCCTCAACTGCCAATCGTTTTTGTTCCGGGTTAAGATATTCCCAACCCATACCCATTATTTCTGCAAGAGGTCCGGTCACGCCAGCGGCAAGTCCAAGCGCGCCACCCACCGCGCTGTTAAAACGAATGTCGTCCCACATTTTTTTGTTGCGCTCTTCTTGAGTCTTTTCCGCGCGCGGCGCAATAACGCCAAGACCTGCACCACCTGCAACGCCTGTTGCAGTGCCTTTAAGCCCTTCTTTCAGGGTTTTAAGAGACGCCTCCGCCAAGGTCAGGTCTTTGGCCTGCGCTGCCGTTGTGGCGGCTTCAGCTTCGGGAGCCGCCCCGGTCAGCAAGCCGTAGCCCTTTTTCAGCGTTTCTGGGATCACTTTTCCTGCGTAATCCTTGACGGCTCCTCCAGCGGCTTTTGCGCCCGATGCGATAGCCTCGCCGGTGGGTGCGAGGTATTCGCCCAGTTTTGCCACGCCGGGGATGTATTCTCCCGCGAGCCCGGCAGCGCCACTAGCCAGTCGCGACGCGCCTGCCGCGCCAGCGCGCAGGCCACCAAGAATCTCGCCTCCAAGGGCGTAAGGCAACATACCGCCTATGGTTTGCCCCTCTGGCGAACCGAACTCTTTCAGCGTTTGTTGAGTCTCAGCAAAATAATCGTCAAGCCACTTGTGCCCGGGAGTCCAGCTTGACACAGCCTGCGGAACACCGACGAGAGTTTGCGCCGCTCCAGAAGCTACACCCTTGTACTGTTCCAGCACTTGTTGACGAAGCAGTTTGTCGTCTTCGGGATCTGTAGACCCCATAGCGCCCGTCATAGGATCAAACACAAATTTCGATGTGTCTAAATCACGTTTGGGTTTTTTTCTGGTGATCGTGAGCGGGCGAATGTTTTCAACTGGCGCGCTGGGATCAAACGCGGGGACAGCCTCAATCGGCGCGCTAGGATCAAAAGCCGGAGCGGATTCAATCGGTGCGCTAGGATCGAACGCAGGAGGGGTCTTCGGATCTTCAGCCACGTCAACCACTCCTACTATTTTGATATAACGGGGTCGGCATCCAACACGGTGCCGTCGGGGCGAAGTTTGGTTACCTTGTAACGGTGACCTTTTGACATGATCTCATCGCCCACTTTGTAAACTGGGGGCTCCGTCGCACCACCCGCAGCACTAGGTGCAGGAGTCTCGTTCGGCGCGGCTTCCGCTGACTTGCGCGGGGCCTCCGAAACACCCAAGTCTTTGCGAAACAGTTCTCGTGTTTCGGGCTGGAGCAGTTTTTGAAATTCTTCTTTTCCCAACTGCGTGCCAGTGATGAAAGACTGTTGTGCTGCCGAAAGACGCCCGCCCGTCATGTTCTTCAACACATCGATGTTGCTTTTCAGAACCGAAAGCGGTTGCGTAGGGTCGAACAACTTAGCCATGGTTTCGCGGTCGGTCAAAGCACCTGAACTGCCGAGAATACCTTTGGTTATTTCGTCCGCCAAAGCGTGCTGTGCCGCCCTGATGTTTGTGACGTCCAGATCTGGCATTGCAAACGCGCTGCCCAATGAAGTAGCGGCGCGGTTCCATGCGCCTTGATCTTGGGTTTTCAACGCATTCGCCATCTCGTCGAGATATTTCAAATGGTGCGAGATGGTGTTGTAAGTCTGGATCTGGCCTCCAGACTTGTTGGCCGAATCCATCCAATGCTGCCGGATGTTGACGGCGCTGCGGTAATTTCCGGGGTCGTAGGAATTGTTGATCGCGCGCACGCGAGCCATCGTCGCGTTGTAATAGTCGCGACCTTCCTTGCTCTTTGACGTGGGTGGCGGAGGCGAAGAATAGTTTGCGATGGCTTCGTCATTAATGCGCTGTTCTTCAGCGCTCACCGAACCGTCTAACTTCTGAACCGCTTGCTTTGCCGTAACCCTGTCAAGTTCCACCGCCGCGCGCGCATCCCCCGCGTCCGCCAATATCGCAAGCTTGCCCGCCGGATCGGCTTTCTTGTAATCGTCGCTGTTGCGCGCGGCTTTGATCGCAGCTGCTTTTTGTTGATCAAGCAGAAGTTTGCTGGTGGCTAATTTTTCATACGACTTTATCGCTTCAGGGTCTTTAGTTTTTTCCGCCAAAAGTTTAGCCGCGCCCAGCTCGTCACCGGATTTTATCATTTCCGAATATTCGGGGGTCATCAGGGTTTGTATAACAAGGCCTTGCTTTGCCGCACCCTCAGCCTGTTTTTGTTCGAGGTCAAGAAGTCTCAGCGTGGCGGGCAAGCCGTTTTCGCTGCGTATTTTTTCAGCATTGGTGTGTTGAAGGGCAAGATTGGCGGCTTTCACGCTGGCCTCAATCTCTTTTTCTTTTTGCGTGCCCTTCAGTTCCAAGAGCTTTTCTTCTGTGTCATAGCCTTTGAACGCTTGGTCGTAGACCTTGCGTTGAAATTCGGCGGTCTTCAACATGTTATCATTGGCTACACGCCATTCGTCGAAGCCTTGCTTTGCCGCCGCCTCGTCACCCTGTTTGAAACCATTCATGGCCGCTGCCGCCGAGTTCAAAGCGGTCACGGCGTGGTTGCGAGTAAACAAAGAACCCAACATGGCGAACGCCATTGCAAACGACCCCCATTGATCGACAGGGCTCGTCGGCTTGGTGGGCTTGTAAGGAATTTGCTGCGTTTCTGGAGCTTTCAACAATCCTTTTTTAAGCTCGATCTTTCCTATGTCTTTGGCAGTTTCTGCCGCAACTTTGGCTTTGTCTTCATCGCCCTTGATGATGTTTTCTTGCTGTTTGGCGGCATTTTCCGTGATTTCTTGTTCCGTAATTGCCTGTTTCTTGAACAGGTCTATCGCCGTCATCGGCTGCTCTTTTGTGGCTGTGGGCGCGGGCGCGGGCGCGGATGCGGGAGCGGGCACGGGCGCGGGAGCGGGCGTGAGTGCGGATTTTTGCGCCGACGGCGCGCCTCCGGCGAGATTGAGAGACGGCGCAGTGTTGCCGTTGACGAGCGGCGACTTTTCTTCGGTGTCGTCATCAAGCAGAGGGTTTTTAAGCATGGTGCGTTACCTTATACCGGCGTTTGCGTAGCCGCTGTTCTGGCGGCGCTGTTCGCCATCGCATTGGTGAAGCCCGCAATCGCGTTGCTCATGTTCGTGTCTTGCTGCATCGAAGTCGCCATCAAGTTCTGATACAACCCAGACGCAAATTGTTGCTCGCTGACACCTGTCGCCAACAAGTTCGAGGCGATTTGCGCGCCCTGCGTGACGGTGGTCTGCGCCAGATTGTTGAGGTCTTGCATTTCGGCAGACGACCCCGACATGCCGCGCGCAGCATACTGCGACCGGATCGTGGCCGCCACTGAATCGTGCGCCGCCGACAGGCTGGCGCCGACGCCGGGCGGCAAGGTGCCTGACGTGAGATAGCCTTGCAGCTGAGCGCCTTGCGCTTGCAGTTGCGCCGCCTCCGCCGACAACTGGCCGGAGTATTTGGGCATCTGGTTGCCCTTCAGCATGTTGGCCGCAAGCCCCAACGCCGACAGCACGGAGGTCGGGTTTTTGGCGAGGTAGCTTCCCGCCTGACCAAGAAGCCCCTCGCCGCCCGCCGTTCCAGATGCCTCGATTCCTGCGTTCACACCACTCGTCACGCTTGCGGGCAACTCAAAATTTGCACCAGCGATGCTGGGAGCCACGGTTCCGGCAGTTTCTGTAGCGGGCGCAAGCGCCGACGTTGCCGGAACGTTTCCAGCCAAACTCAACGAAGGCGCATTTCCTGAAAGGAAATCCGTGCCTGTTCCGATAGTTCCTACGCCTGCGCCTGCGCCCGCGCTGGCTGGTGCTTGCGCAACCGCAGGGGCGGACAAAGATGTTTGCGCCACTTGCGTCCCTGTTGCTTGCGCAACCTCAGGGGCGGACAAAGTTGTTTGCGCCACTTGCGTCCCTGTTGCTTGCGGAAGAGCGCCTCCTTCAGCAGACGCATTGAACTCAGCTGTCGTGCCGCCGGTAGATGCAAGCGGCCCCTGCGCCAAACCTGACGGGCCTACAGTGGAATCCAATGATGCCACTTGCCCGGTCGCCGCGCTTGGTGCGGTTGTCGCCGTCGAAACCGGTGCGGAAGCGTCGAGCGGTGCGGTCGCGCCCGTCGAAGCCGCCACGTCCGGCGCCTGCGTCAGCGGAAGGTCGGTTTCAGCCGCAAGACCGGGGGCGACATCCGTCGATGCAGCGCCCAGACCGCTCACTGCCGGGCTTGCGGACGGCGCGAGCGCGCCTCCTGTCGCAGGCGCCAGCGTTCCGCCTCCAGAAGTCGCGGCGGCAGCGTCCGTCAATCCAGCATCCACCGGGGCGTACAAGCCGGGGGTTGCTGCGGAGATGCCCGCATCAATACCCTCCGCCGTCGCGCTAGGCAAAGCAAAATCAGATGCGGCGCCTGCAAGGGCTTCCCCGCCCGCCGCAGCTCCGGCAGCACCTGCAAGCGACGCATCCGCTATGCCGCCTTCAATGCCCGCCGCTGTTGCTTCAGGCAGCGAAAACGCCGCCGCATCAGCGAGCCCGGTGCCGATGCCGGTTGCAGCTGCATCCACAGCAGCTCCTGCACCTACGTCGGCAAGGCCTCCAAATATCGCTCCAGTTGCAACGCCCATCAGTTCAACCTCTTCTCAAGCCCGTGCTCGACAGTCTTGTACTTCTCGAACCGGAGCACAAGATCCAGAGCCGGGTGGCCTACTTTAACATTAACATGGACCACATTGATACCGCGAGCCTTCAGATCCTGCTCCCAGAACTTGACCAGATTTCGGCCAACGCGACCGTCTCGATAGTCAGGATCGACGAACACGATGTCGTTGGCGGCCCAGCTGTGGCCCTTGTAGTGGATGTGCTTGCGCATGATGAAAACCGCGTAGCCGACCAGTTTGTTGTTTTCGGTGCGCACGGTGTAAATCGACAGCATCCCGATCCGCTCAAGGTTCTCATAAGCGACCCAATCTGGATCGAGCGGTATGTCCTGCCACACGGCAATTTCGCGCCAGTGTGCGGCAATCAGGTCGCCGCACTCTTCCCTCACATCAGCTAAGGTTTCCACGGCGAATTTGAGCATCTATATCCCCAAAAGTTGCTCTGCGTTTTGATGTTCTTGGTAGTTCAGGTTGATCCACGAATCGAGCTGCTTTGGATCGTTGATGTCCACATCCAACAGATCGGACGACTGCGATTTCAAAATCCCGTTCATGTCGGTGTGCAACGACGCATTGTCCTGCAAGAACTGTTGCAGGCTGTCCGGGTTGATCGGGTCGATCACGTAATCGGTCAGATCGACGCCGTATTTCTTCTTGATCGCCGCGCGGATCCTGTCGTGGCTGTCGCGATGATCGTAGGAAAACTGACGCCATTCGGCGTCAGTCTTTGGCACGTTCAGCAGAGCCGCAAGCATCACTCACCGGTGCGGTTTGAACGTCCGGCGGGGCGCGTGGCGTCAGGTGCGACCTGCGGCATGTCGTAGTCGCTGAAATAATTCTTGTTCCAGCCGGTGCCTTCCCAATGCGCGGTGCCGTTGGGGGTTTGGGCGGTGAAGCCCTTGGGGTTTTCACCCTTCTGGATCAGCTTTTCGAAGTTCAGCTTGCGTAGGGGTTGGTTCTTCATGTCGTGCTCCTATCAGTACGAGGCCACCACGTCGGAGTAGCCCATGAGTATGTGTCCCAACGTGAAGTCCGGGCTCGCGGTTAAGAACCGCAACCCCGCCATCACGAAACCCACGCCTTCGAGCGAAGAGCCCCAGAAACCATAATACGGATACGGCGACTGGAAGTCCGGTTGAACAAGCGACACGTTATATGTACCACTTTGAAGGCTGGGCTGGAAGGCGTTTTGTAAGGCGATGCCCGACACCGACAACAAGAGCTGGCCGGAGATGCCTGCGAGCGTCGAGCTGTTGTCCGTCGCTTGCAGATAAACGGCGAGCGCCTGCTTCTGCACGAACATCTTGTCGGCGCCGTAGATCTTCGTGTCGAGGCGCTTCACCAAGTTGGTGGAGGGCGTGAAGAACAGCGGATACAAGCCCGTGCCGTCCGTGCCCCAGCCGTTGTAGACGCTGCCGACCTTTTGGGTGCCGATAAAGGTCAGGTTTCCGGTCTGGCTGGCGATGGTCCACTCTTTTTCGTTGTACAAGAGCATGACATTGCGCGGCGTGCCCAGATCAGGGTCGATAACTGTCAAATAGTTGACGTAGTATTTGATGTTGTAGATCGTGACCGTCGCCGACGAGGGGGTGACGCCGCCGGTGCCCGGATACAGGGCGTTCGTGAACAGCTGCGTCAGTTTGGTCGAAATGTTAGCCATCGAGCCGCCGAACACCGCGTAAACACCCATCTCGTTCGACACGACAAGCGATTTGCCGAACTCCTGCACGGAGTCGCGGAAACTGGCGCCTGACTGCGGATCGACGTTCTGATAATTGTACGACGTGACAAGCGGTGTGCCCGCCGTGCTGACGTTTGACACCACGGAGACCGAGCCGTTGCCGAAGAAATACAGATAGCCCGACGACTGGCGCACGTTGACGTAGTTCGTTTGCAGAAAGGCGTCGGTGTTGACGGAAGACCCGCCGCCGTCAGACGGCGCGAAATCGGAGATCGAACCCGGCGCGCTGAACGACCACAAGTTGCCGGGCGGCGTCGTGGAATAGGGTTGGGTTGCCGGATTGACGATCCAGACGCGCGACAGGTAGGTCTCCATCGCCGATCCAGAGATGCCGTAGGGCATGAGGGTCACGGTCGCGTAGGCAGCGCTGTTCGCCCCTGCGGAAATCTCCACTTCGGGAGCCGTGGTGTAATACTGGCCGCTCGACGACACGATAACGGATTGGATCGACGTGGCGTTGAGCAAAACCGTGCCGCCAGCGCCTGCGCCACCGCCGCCGGACAAGAGAACCTGCACCGAAGTGGTGATGCCGCTGCCTGCATCGGTGATGGTGATCGAGCTGACCATATCGCCGTTCAGATTGGCGGTCGCCGTCGGCAAGGTCGCCCCGCTGCCGCCGCCGGTGAAGCTGACGGTCGGCGCGGACGTGTAACCCGACCCGCCTGCGGTGACATTGATCGCAGCTATGGACGTGGGGCTTAGAACGACGGTGGCCGTTGCGCCAGAGCCGCCACCGCCAACGATTGTAAGGAGCGGGGCGGACGTGAAACCGCTGCCCCCGTTGATCACGTTGATGGCGGCCACGCCGACAGGGGCCAGCACGGCTTGCGCCAAGGCGCCAGAGCCGGTTCCGCTGATCGTTGCGATAGGCGCCGTCGTGTAGCCAGTGCCGCCGTTGGTGATCACCACGCCGGCGATCTTGCCTTGTCCGGTGATGACCGCTGTGGCGGACGCGCCGGTGCCGGGACCGGAGAAAGCAATCGTGGGGGCGCTCGTGTAGCCCGTGCCGCCGTCGGTGATGACGAGCGACGTGACTGCGCCGCCCGAAACGGTGGCCGTGGCCGCTGCACCGGTTCCGCCACCGCCAGAGAACGACACCGTAGGCGCGGTGGTATAGCCGCTGCCGCCGATGAGACTGGTCGTGCCCGTGACTTCGCCGGTGCTGATAATCACGGTGCCTGTTGCGCCAGAACCGCCACCGCCGCCAGAAAAAGCGATGGTTGCCGACGTGTAGCCGGAACCCGCCGCCGTGATCGACACGCCGCCAACCGATCCGCTGGACAATTCCGCTTGCAGAATTGCAGAGGTGTCCGAACCGCCGCCAGAGAACGCCAACTGCACGATGTCGCCGGGCAGATAGCCCGATCCGGGATTGGTGATGTTGACTTCAGCGATGCCGCCATTGTTCACGACGGAGCTGAAAGTCATTCCGCTGCCGTTGCCGCCAAAAGCGGTGATCGTGGGACTGCTGGAGTAGGAGAAGCCGATTGAGGTCAGCGTGACGCCTTGCGGCGCCGCCGTGCCTGCGCCGTACAGCAAGGTGCCGTCCCACGCCCAATAGTCGTTGGTCGTGTTGCGGTTGCAGATCAGCAGATAGGTCGAGCCCCACTGCCGCGCATAGGGCAGATCGCCCGTGCCGGAATCATAGAACGTTCCGGCGGGACCGATTGTCGTGAGCGCCGCTGTCGCCAGATCGAGCTGGACCGCCGAGCCGTCAGACAGAAAAATGGCGCAATACTGCGTCACCGCCAGCGTGTAGAATTTGAAATAGACGATGGTCAAGCCGCTGGGCGCGTTGTAGCTTGACGGCCCTTTGTCCCACAACGTGCGAAGCTGGCCGTTGCCAAGACGGACGAAGTTCTCGACCCACGTAAATTCCTGATCTTCAATCGCGTGCGGCGCATCCTGCACGTTCATGCCCTTGAACGGGAACGGCGTGTGGATCTTGAAGCCGGGCGGGAGACCGAGCGCCTGCCCTGCCTTGGCGGAGATGTCAGGATTGCTTGCCATGTTGTCCCTTCACGGCGGTGAACGCCGCCATCAAGGCGCCGACCTCGTTACCGGTCGATTCCATGACGCGCAGGTTTTGGTTCGTCGATCCGTTCTCGATGAACGTGTCGAGGATCAGCTTGAGTGTGGCGGTCCTGACCGGCGTCATTTCCTGCCGCAGGTCAAGCGCGCCCAACAAGACGCGCGCAAGCGAGATTGTGGACGCAACTTGATCGTGAACGCCAGCCATCGGATCGCCCTTTTATATGCTGGACCGATAATACGAGGGTGTCTTGCCCCGATCAACCGCCACGCGCGCGATGCCGAGGTTTTCCGCAAAGCGGTCTTCCATGACCTGTGCTTGCGCGAAACGCCCCGACGATTCGAAAGCAATGGCTGCGGCGCCGTATTTTAGAGCTTCCTGAAAACCTTGCGGAATGGCGTCGTAATCGGCGTCGGTCACGAGGTCGATGGGCGCCGCCGACACGTCAAGGTCGATTTCGCAATACTGCGAGGGCACCGGAAACATCCAGATTTCGGCGGTGGGTCCGTCGTTATAAACGGACCAGACGGCGGGGTAGGACATGTTCAGGACGGCGTAGGACCGGCAGTAGGCCTGAAACTCATCCCATGGGAGCCAGTCCAAAGTCGGCTTGGTGGTGCCGCCCCAGTTCACGGCGCAGGAGATGGCGTCGTAGATATACGCCGTGCCCGCATACTGCGCCTTGAGGAAGTTGTTGAAGAACCCGACGAAAGGATAACGCTCGACGCCGGGGATCGTCATGCACGCATTGGTCACGGCGCCGTAGGCCGTGGGCAGCGGGCCGTTCGGCGAATAGTTGATCGGGTAATTGTTGTTGTATTGCAGGGTGTTGAAGTCGTTGTTGTAGTCGGTGTTGAAGTCACCATTGTTGCCGGGGAACGGCACCTGCGTGTTCGAGTTGGTGAACGCCCACGGCAGCGCGCCCGGCTGCATAC
>Ga0214164_1001784_pt1 | contig 11854 bp, 4 predicted proteins | sample TroBogepilimnion_13_FD_153003 | JGI IMG/M metagenome (GOLD analysis project Ga0214164, IMG submission 153003) | Freshwater microbial communities from Trout Bog Lake, WI - Practice 03JUN2009 epilimnion v4 | ecosystem: Environmental > Aquatic > Freshwater > Lake > Epilimnion/Euphotic zone ...
CTGCAATTTCTTTTATACCTAAGCCATTCCTTATGTCTTTGATTGTACTAGTTTCGCTTTCTGTCAGTTTATATTTGTTCTTTAGTGGGTTATATAAACGGTTATAGATTTCTTCATCAGTAGGAAATATCTTCTCACCTTTCATCACTTTATCCAAAGCCGACAACAATAAGTCTCTATCTGCGGTTTTACAAATAACCCCCGTAGCACCGAGGTTCTTCGCTTTGGCAACCAACCATTCATCGGTGTAAGAAGTTATAAAAACGAGTTTTGCTTTACATTTCTTCTGTAGTACCAGCAAGGCGTCAATACCATTCAGCAAGGGCATCCTATAATCAATCAATATCAAATCTGCCTCCAAGGTATTGGACAAATCAATTAGCTCTTGTCCATCAGATGCAGTAGCCACTACCTCATACTTACCAGAAGCAGTAAGCATCATACTTAATCCTGTCAAGACTACGGAATGATCATCGGCAATTATTGTTCGAGTCATATTCATTTATTTTTATGATATTCTGTCGGTATTGTAATAGTCAGTGTACATCCTTTTCCAATTGCTGTATTTATTTCCAACTTCCCTTTCATCCCCTCAGCACGAGCTTGTATTGTAAAAAGCCCAAGCCCATTTTTAACGGTTTCCCTATCAAACCCTTTCCCATTGTCCTTTGCAATAATACTTATTGTATGGTCATCCACCAACAATTGTATTGTTGCTTCAGATGCATCCGAATGCTTGATGATGTTGTTGATTGATTCAAGTATGATTCTAAAAAAGGTAATGTTAGACATAGTAGACAATAACTCAGGATTTCCTCTATGTTCAAATAAAAACTTTATCGCACCCCCACTATTCAGCAATGCTATCCGCTGTTCAACCAAAACAATCAAGCCTTCTTCGACAATATATTTTTGCGAAAGTGCATGGGTTATATAGCGCATATCGGCAGCCATGCTGTTTATTTCTCCTTTTATTTGAGAAAGCAATTCTGTATTTATTGGATACCCTCTGTCTCGATTAATCTGCACTAGTCTTTCTGTGAGCATTTGCAATCCCAGAAAATCATTTCCTAAATGATCGTGCAAGTCTTCAGATATTTTCACCCTTTCCATTTCCTGTGCCTGCATCACTTCATGGGTTACATTCTTTTCTACTTCCAGCTTTTCTTCTGCCAGTGTTACTACCTTTTCATTTAAAAACTTATACCTGTTGGAAAATATGATTGTTTGCAGTAGTAGTTCTATTGCCAACCCCACTACAATATTGCTAGGCTCAACTCCAAACAAATCAATGCCAAATAAACCATTTGCAATAAAATTCAGGAAACCGAGTAGTATTGGCGAGGCTGACAGCAGATAAATCAAATGAAGCCTGTCTTTTTTTATGCTACCATAAACAATAAATAATATGAATACCAAATAGTTGATCAAAGCCAGCAATGTTCCTTTATCCCTGAGTATTAACAACCATGTAACTGGATATTTATTGTAAAAGAGAGTAGCGAATAACAGAACATAATTAAATAGTATTAAAATCCTAAAGATGTTTAGCCACTTATTTGCTTTGGGAAAGTATCTTTTATGTTCTGTAAACGCTTCAAAAACATAGGTAGCAAAAAACAATGAAAGCACATAAAACGAAATTTTAGGCATTACCATTACCACCTGATGCAGCCATGCTGGCAACAACATGCCATCAAACATCTGTTCAATCACATTAAAAATTATTAAACTAAAGATGTAAAGGAATTGAAAACAGTATAACTTGTTTCTTGAAAAAATCCAAAGCAGTAGATTGAGCAAAAGTGCAAAAAGAAAAAATCCGAAGTAACGCCCTAAGAGAAAAGAGTAATTTGTTTCATACATGAATAGATCGTTCAGGGTAAAAACAGAGGTGGGTACAAACATTTGGTTGGCAGTAGTAATGTTGCACTTTACCATCAGTTTTTTGAATTGTCCGGCAGGTAGAAATACATTAAAGCTCACACGTCTACAGTTAAAGCTCCTATTACCCATTTCGAGCGCGGTACTGTTGCTGTCTATCAAAACAGGGCGTGCTGTATCGGTAATATCAAAAAGTGTAAACTGGATACCGTCTTCATTAAAGTTCCAGATAATAGGAAAATCCACAGTCGTATCATTCTTCACGTACAACACGATCCAATAAGGTGCCGACGAAATGGGTTCATTTAGAACGCCATTGGTGTTGTTTTGCTTAAATAAATTTTTACTCAGTGCAGACAGCGCCTCCTTTATACCTCCATTTTGATTGTCTTTATAATACCTGTAATATTTATTGATTCCATGACTGTGAAGGCTAGGCTTTATAAATAAGGTATCAGGCGCTGTGGCACTACCTTTCAGCACAGAAAATGCAAGCAGGACAGAAAAAACAAATGCCCACTTTAGTTTTGTTTTAAGCATAGTTTAGGGTTAACAACTTCAGAATTTCATAAATAAACTTACAACACACACCAGATATTGTTCACAAAAGATTTAAAGTGCTAAACTATGGAAAATCAGTGGAATAAAAATCCCCCTTTTGGGTGATATTTTGAATTGTTTTATTTTAGAAATTTGCAATGACAACAATCAGTACAATGCTTGCCCAAAAATACTACTTGGGACAGCCTTAAAAGATGCGTCCTAATGAAAATGATTCTATAACCAAAATCAGCTACTAATTAGTGCAGTTTCAGGGGTGGGACTGCACTTTTTGTTTATAAAACAGGCATTGAGTATAATAAATACCCCTTTTGGGGGATATTTTGAAAGGTTTTTTTCTTAAATTTTGTGCGGTTAGATAATGAAAGGGTTTCCGTCAAAAACTTCAAGGTCAATACTAGTAATTTATCAGTTAGAAAAGAAGCTTTTTTCAAAACTTGTTTAGATATCCATGGACTATCTTTATTAATAAAATTTGACAGAACTAAGTTTGGGAAAAGAATACAACAAATTATTTAGAACTTTTAACTCATTTAAATAAACAAAATGAAAAAAATGTTACACAGTTACTCGAAAGCAACTTTCCTTACATTTTCTCTAGTAGCACTTTTTTATGCTTCCAATGCCCAACAAGCCCCGACAATTAACTGGAGCAAGGCGCTAAGCACAAATTCAAAAGACACTATTTGGTGTGTAAAGCAAACAAAAGATTCTGGATATATCCTCTGCGGAAGCACTCAATCTGTGAGTGGCAATCATGGGGGCAATGATTTCTGGATAGTTAAGGTCACAAAAAATGGTGTCAAATCTTGGCAAAAAACCTACGGAGGAAGTGGTGACGATGTTGCCAAATCAGTCTGTCAAACTTACAACGGTAGCTTTATTGTAGCAGGTTATTCCAACTCAATTGATGGTGATGTTGGAATAAATAACGGAGGATATGATACTTGGATTTTATTTCTTGACTCTCTGGGAAATCATAAAGCAGATCAAATATACGGTGGGTCATCCGATGACAAACCCAATTCTATTATTCAACTAAATACTGGAAATTATGTCATTTCCGGATCTTCCAATTCAACTGACCAGTTTAGCCCAGGATTGAAGAACAATAATATAGGTGGGTCTGATGTATGGCTATTTGAAATAAACAATTCCACTTCAATTGTTTGGAGTAAAAATATAGGAGGAACAAGCAATGATTACGCAAATTCGCTCATCCAAACCAAAGATGGTGGTTTTTTGATTGCTGGCACTACAAACTCTAACGACAATGGAATTACCAACAGCAAGGGTACAACAATTTACTCCTCTACTGGAGCTGATTCTTCAATTCAGAGTTATAATTTTTGGGTTGTCAAAACAGACAATGTTGGAACCATCCAATGGCAAAAAAGCATTGGAAATACACCAACAAACAATTATGACTATGACGTGGCTTATTCTGCCAACCAAACTTTTGACGGTGGTTATATTGTAGCAGGAAATACAGGTATTGTTAAATTAGACAAAAGCGGAAATCAGGTTTGGAAAAATACTAACTACACTTCGCCTAACATAAATGAGGGGCAGCTGGCAGCTGAAGCAACTGACAGTAGTAGTTATACAATAGCATCCAATGGAGGTTTGTATAGTTTGGATACTTTGAATAAGACCAGTAAAACAATAGAAGTGTCTTCAAATACCACTCTAAATTATATTAACTCTTTTATACAAACAAAGGATAGTGGGTATGTTGTAGTGGGCAATACAACAACTAACGGCTTTCCTTCCCTCATTAAGATAAGTTCAGGCAAACCCACTGGTACATATACACCTGCCCCAACTAAAACAATAGGTTTACCTACAATAAAAGACTTTACCGGAACTGCTTATTCTTATGGAATCAGTCTATTCACTGGGGACGTAACTACAATAGAAGGGAAATATTTGTCTGATGTAACATCAGTAAGTTTTGGCTCAAATGCTGCAGCATCATTTACTGTTATTAATGACTCTACCATTACTGCTACCGTAGGTTCCATTAGCTATCCAGGTTATGTAACAGTAACTACCGGTACTGGTTTAAAAGCAAGCTCTATAAACAAATACTATCAGGGAGGAGTACCTGTTATTACTAATTTTACTGGAACACAGGGCAGCTATGGCACTTACTTATCTACAGGAGACGTAACCACAATAAAAGGGAAATATTTCTTGCATGTAAATTCTGTGAAATTTGGAGGTTCTGCGGCTATATCTTATAGTGTAGACAACGATAGCACTATTACAGCTTCAGTAGGAGCAATAAATAAAGATTCTGGCTACATTGAGTTGTATACCAATGATGGCACATCAGACTCTTCTGCAAATAAATTTTATCATGGAATTATTATAAATAACATCTCAGGTGTTGGTACGTATCATTACCCAGGTGAGGTTATTACAATAAAAGGGAAATATTTTACCGGAGCCAATGTAGTTATTAATTATCCATACAGTACTACCTCTCCGCAATTTTCAAATCTTGTAATTTCTGATGATAATACAATTTTAGCTACGGTGGGAAGTGGTGGCAGCTCAGCGACTGGGTATATAAAAATATCCAACTCGGCAAATCATTTCCTTCCAGATAGCAGTAATGCATCAACTTTCTCATATTGTCCAGGGGTTCCCAAAATCAAATCGACACCAAGTATCATTGCTACACCTTCAAGCAATATTACCGCAGGAACAGATGTAACTTTTTTTGACAGTGTTAATAATCAAGATAGTTCCGGCAGTAGCTATTCTTACCAATGGTATCTTAACAACAGTTTATCCATTTATCGTGGTTATTATTACAATAGCGTGTTGGAGACAGGGGATCAAATCTTCGCGGTGCTTACAGCCACAAATTGTGGAATTTCGACGTCTGCTACGAGTAATATAGTTACGATGACGGTTTCTGGGAGCTTACCAAACTACACATGGACAGGCAGGAATGGTACAGACTGGTCTGATGGAAACAATTGGAGTAATGCTACTGTACCAAATAATACTAACGACGTAATAATACCAAAATATCCAATACAATCACCAACAATATCTAGTCCGGCGGTGGTTAACAACCTTGCCATGAATAGTAATATCAATATTTCCTCAGATAATACACCAAGCCTAACTATTGATGGAACTGTTAATGGCTCGGGCTATGTAGGGGTTTCTGACTATGCTCCTAATTTTGGTGATATTATAATAAACGGCAGCAACTCTTCCAATTGGGCTGGTGTTTACAGAATCAAAAACTTAACAATTAATGGCAACAATAATAATTTTACTGCTATTACTACCAATCTAGTAAATATTGGCACAAACAATAAACTTAGCAGTGGATACTTAGGCTATGAACTTGGCAGTAGTATAAGTGGAACTTTATATCAAAATGCAGGATCATTAATTTTAAACAACCTACAACTTCCTTCTGGAAGCGTAGTTGCACCAGTTACTGGAAGTATTACTGGTACAGCTACAGTATGGAGAACTGTTTATTTAGGGAATAGAGAATTTAGGGACTTAGGTGCAGGAGTTGCAAATGCAGGTAATATTTTTAAAAATTGGCAAAATAATGGCGCAACAGGCACCACCGGAATTTTCATTACAGGTTCTCAAAATGCCACCCCCAATTTAAATAATAACATTGACACAACAAATGGCTTGGATGTCACATTAACTGGAAATCCTTCCATGTACCATTACAATAACAACTCCAATGTCTGGAATCCAATAACAAATACTAAGACTACACTTTTAGATCCTTACACAGGCTATAGAGTATTGGTAAGAGGTGACAGAAGCAATAGTAACTTATTATATTCACAAAGCAACAACCTCATGTGGAGTAACAGTTACATACCCACAACTGGCAATTTGATTACTGGTGATGTAACTTTTGGAACAAGTGGGGTGACTGGGCAGTATGCATCTTCCTATTTAAAGCTATCAGGTACAAATAGTTTTAGTTTTATTGCCAATCCATATCACAGCCCCGTGAGTTGGAGTGCAATACTAGCAGATAGTAAAAATATTTCAGCTAGTTATTGGTATCAGGATCCTACTATTTACTCTCTTCCTGGCGATAGTTCCTATACACAGGCAGGTACTGTTTATGTTACTTACAATTCTATAGCTGGTACTTCAAGCAATCCTAGTTCTAGTATAGGTGAGTATCTACAGCCAGGTCAGGCCTTCTTTGTACAGAGTACTAGTGCTACACCATCAGTCGTATTTAAAGAAACATCCAAAGGCAATATCGGTGATTTTAAAAATAACATTTTTGGAACATCATCAATAGATAAAATATTTATAGGATTATCCAAAGCCAATCACAATATAGATGGTTCAGTATGTGTATTCAAAAGTGGATTCGACAAAGCAATCGGCATTGAAGATTCATGGAAAATACCTAATAGCGGAGAGAATATATCTATCAAAGCCATTGGGAAAGATTTATCTATTGATGGATTACCATTACCTGTAAATGGTGATTCCTTGATGTTGCACCTGTACAATTTACAGCCTAATACTGCTTATACAATTAAACTCGACGCATCGCATTTTAGCAGCAATGGAATTACTGCTTTGGTGAAGGATAAGGTATTAAACAATTACACAAAATTGTCTAATGATACTACTTTACTTTCCTTCATTACAACAAATGATACTTCGGCCTTCTCAGACAGGTATAGTATCGTATTTACTAACAATACACTCCCAGTCAGTAGCATAAATGCTGATGCGTTAACAGATGGGCATGAAACAATCATAAAGTGGATAACTATTGGTAATAGCAATGCTTTAAGCTACACAATTCAGCACTCTATGAACAATAGAGATTTTACTGATATATTTTCTGAAAAAGCTCAAAGTCCTTCCTTCAATTACTCATTTACTGATAAGAATACTGTAGATGGTAATAACTACTATCGGATAAAGGAAACTACAAGGGATGGAAGCATAAGTTTCAGCAACGTTGTTTGGGCAATTATTAACAACTCTAAGAGAATAAGTATCTATCCAAACCCACTTTCTGGAAATAGTTTTGGTATTAATTTGGGCAGCTTTCCTACCGGGAATTACGAAGTAAAAATCATAAATATATTGGGCGAAAAAATTTCAACTAAAGCTATTAAGCACAGCTTGGGGATAATTGACCATATTACCTTAGACAATAAGTTGATACCAGGCAGCTACACAATAGAAGTTACTGACGATAAAAACCAAATGAATAGTTGTAGAATTATAATAAAATAGACGTACAGAAAACGGTTGTTGGCAATGATTTATCTAAATAAAAGAATTCTCAACCTCAAACAGAATTATAAAAAATAATAAAATGACAAAAAAAATAACATCCAAGTTGCTCAAATATTTTCTAGCTATGATGCTGTTGTCTTTACAATTTTCCAAAATCTATTCTCAGGGTAACCCAGCAGGATTAAATGGAACTACAAATGATGGTTCTAGCAATAGCAACGGTAATAGCGGTAGTAGCGGCAATGGCTCTGGAAGCAATAACACAGGCAATTCCAACAACTCTAGTAATAGCCAGTCCAACGGAAAAAACAAGGGATTACAAAATTTTAATGGTGGCAGCGGCGCACCTATAGACGGTGGTGCTTCTATCCTGATTTTGGCAACTGCTGCCTACACAGGAAGGAAGCTGGCAAAAATTAAACAGAAGAAAGAGGAAAAACCTAAAATAGTTTAATCACTATCTAATTTAATGTTGAGATCAGATAAGTAACATACTCCTAGCTAACCAAAGCCAAGTACACAAGTACAGTGCAGTTCTACGTGGGGTGGGGCTGCACTTTCTTTATTATGTCACAATATTAAATCTGACTTTTAATTCTTGCTTCTAATTTTAAAATCTGAAACTCAAATTTAAAATTCAATCCCTTCCCCTCCCCCTCTTTAATCAAAACTCTGATTGGCACTCGCAGCTAATTTCTGCAAACGCTCAAATTGTGCTGGGTCTACATCATTATAAAAGTAATAAACAGGATCTACAGGTTGTCCGTTGCGGTGTACTTCGTAGTGACAGTGAGGCCCCGTACTTTTTCCTGTACTACCCACATATCCAATTACATCACCTCGTTTTACGTGCTGCCCACCCTTTGCTTTCACTCGAACCATGTGTCCATACAGTGTTTCGTACCCATACCCATGATTGATGATTACGTGGTTTCCAAACCCACTATTGTCAAAACCAGCCATCTTCACCGTGCCATCTGCCGTTGCATAGATAGGCGTCCCTTGTGGAGAGGTAAAATCCAATCCAGCATGAAACTTTCTTACTTTATAAACTGGATCAATCCGATAACCAAATCCACTTCCAATCCGGCTCAAATCCTTATTACTCACAGGTTGTATGGCAGGGATTGCCAGCAAAAGCTTCTCCTTATTTTTCACCATACCGGTAATTTCATTATAACTCTTATCCATAAAGGCTGTCCGGAGGGATAGGTTGTTCAGTTGGTCTTTCAGTCCTGCAATCAATTGGGTTTCACTCAATCCCTGTACCAGTTGCACTTCTTTACTCTTTTCCATCGTCTTCACGCGTACACTATCGGGTATCGGAGTCGACTCAAAAATGGCTCTGTACACCGTATTATCCCTGTTTTCCAGCTCATCCATTTGTTGTTTCAGTTGCGTCGCCCTATCCTGCAACACCACATAATCGTCTTTTAGCGCTTTGTTTTGTTCCTGCAATATCCTTTCATTTGCAGAAGGAAAATAACGGTAAATGATATTCACACAGATAAAAGCCGTCACCAATGCTGCCGCCACAAACCCAAATATCTGGAGCATCCGCACCCTAAAAGGCGTCTCTATCTTCTCGAAACGAAGGGTGTTTGTGTTGTAGAAATATTTTATTTTTTTCATTTTATTTGTTTCATCTATTTCATCCAATTTTAATTAGTGGATGATAATCTTCTCTTTTAGCTATAAAAAAAGTACTGTAAAAAGTTTAAAATGGTTGGTAGGATTTGATTTTCTACGAGTAGCAAACAGTTTTCTATTCGTGGAAAATGATTTTCTATCAGTAGCAAACAGTTTTCTATTCGTGGAAAACGATTTTCTATCAGTAGAAAACAGTTTTCTATTCTCAGAAAACGACTGCTACGATTGTATGCGATATTAAAAGAGCTGTTTTTTTATTAAATCAAACCCAAATTACACCTTAAAATCCATAACTAACCACTAATCGCTAACCACTAATCGCTATTTTTCGCCTCATCCAATTAACTTCGCCGCGTTCAAAGATAATTTTTTAAGGTATTACTCATAATTTTTAATAAACAGGTGGCAATAATGACAAGCGCAGAAATACGTCAACAGTACTTAGACTTCTTTAAAAGCAAGCAACACCAGATAGTTCCGTCGGCTCCGATAGTGATAAAAAATGACCCTACATTATTGTTTACCAATGCGGGGATGAACCAGTTTAAGGATTTGTTTTTGGGTAATGGAAAGCCCGTACACAATCGTATTGCCGATACACAAAAGTGTTTGCGTGTGAGTGGAAAGCACAATGATTTGGAAGAAGTGGGCGTAGATACTTACCATCATACCATGTTTGAAATGCTGGGCAATTGGAGCTTTGGCGATTATTTTAAAGTGGAAGCCATTGCGTGGAGTTGGGAATTATTGACTGAAGTTTATAAGCTGGATAAAGACCGTTTGTATGTAACTATTTTTCAGGGAGATGAAAAAGAAGGCTTGCCCAAAGACCAAGAGGCGTATGATGAATGGAAGAAAGTGATTAGTGAAGACAGGATTTTGTTGGGAAATAAGAAAGATAATTTTTGGGAGATGGGCGACACGGGTCCTTGTGGGCCATGCACCGAAATACACGTGGATTGCCGCCCCGATGAAGAAAGAAAACTAGTGGATGGTGCTACTTTGGTGAATAATGACCACCCACAGGTGATAGAGATTTGGAACAATGTGTTTATGCAGTTTAACCGTTTGAAAGATGGTTCGTTGCAACCATTGCCTGCCCAACACGTAGATACCGGGATGGGCTTTGAACGTTTGGTGCGTGTAATACAACGCAAGACTTCCAACTACGATACCGATGTATTTACAGGAACGATTGCTGTAATAGAACAAATTACCGGGAAACAATACGACTTTGGCGACACCAAACAAGCCATTGCTTTCAGAGTACTAGCAGATCATATCCGTGCAATTGCCTTTACTATTGCCGATGGACAATTACCTAGTAACAATGGGGCGGGTTATGTTATCCGTCGTATTCTTCGTCGTGCTGTACGATATTACTATTCTTATTTGGATTATAAACAACCCTTATTGTTTCAATTGATGCCCACCTTGGCAAAGCAATTTGAAACGGTATTCCCTGAATTAACAAGCCAATTAGACTTTGTTAGTAAGGTGGTTAAGGAAGAGGAGGAAGGGTTCTTGAGGACTTTGGAAAAAGGTATTCACTACTTTAATAACATGGTTTATCAGGATTTAGCAAACTCTGACGGGACAAAAACAAAACACAAGCTAGAGAGAATCCCAGGTGGTGGAGCATTTATACTATATGACACTTATGGCTTTCCTTATGATTTGACCAAACTTATGGCAAGTGAAATAGATGTTGAGATTGATGATGCTGGATTTGAAGCTGAAATGCTAGCACAAAAGACTCGTTCTCGTGCTGCTGCTGTTGTTGATACCGAAGACTGGGTTAACCTTCAAGAAAATGCAACTTCTAAGTTTGTTGGATATACTAATTTAGATGCCGTAACAAGCGTTATCAAGTATCGGAAAGTAAAGGCAAAGGGTAAGGAAGGCTATCAGATTGTATTGGCAGAAACGCCTTTCTATGCAGAAAGTGGCGGACAGGTGGGTGATAAGGGCACGCTGAACTTTGATGGTGAACACATTGTTGTGAATGATACCAAGAAGGAAAATAACTTGACTATACATTTTACAGAAGTATTGCCAGAGCAAATTGATTCACCCGTTGTGGCAAAGGTTTATACGCATCTACGAGCAGCTACTTCTATTCATCATAGTGCCACACACTTATTGCACGCAGCACTCAGACAAGTTTTGGGTACGCACGTGGCGCAAAAAGGAAGTTTGGTAAATGAGGAACAACTTCGTTTCGACTTCTCTCATTTTGCCAAGGTAACCGATGAAGAGATTGCAGAAATAGAAGCCATCGTAAACGAAAAGATTCGGGAGAATGTACCTGTCGTGATTAAAGAAATGAACAAGGATGAAGCCGTTAAACTAGGTGCAATGGCTTTGTTTGGAGAAAAATATGGTAATGTAGTTAGGGTTGTTATTATGGATCCAAGCTATTCAATTGAGCTTTGCGGTGGTACACATGTAGGTTTTACTGGTCAGCTTGGTTTCTTTAAGATAA
>Ga0214164_1001792_pt1 | contig 11835 bp, 11 predicted proteins | sample TroBogepilimnion_13_FD_153003 | JGI IMG/M metagenome (GOLD analysis project Ga0214164, IMG submission 153003) | Freshwater microbial communities from Trout Bog Lake, WI - Practice 03JUN2009 epilimnion v4 | ecosystem: Environmental > Aquatic > Freshwater > Lake > Epilimnion/Euphotic zone ...
ACCACCGCTACCTGTTTTACCTGCATAACCACCCGTACTGGTTTTGCCAGCATAGCCACCACCGCCACCAGAGCGTCCACCTCCAGCACCAGTGCGACCACCAGGTCTGCCACCGCCACCGGAGCGACCACGACCACCACCAGGCCGGCCAGAGCCAGCATTGGGGTTAGCAGTGGGCTCGAGGCCTGCAATGACCGATGAGGGAATATCTTGTTGGGTAAAGCGCTCGATTGCCCTGATCTTGACGCGATCACGATGCTCAACTAAGGTAATAGCAGTGCCATTACGACCAGCGCGACCCGTTCTACCAATTCGATGGGTATAGTCTTCGGGTTTCATTGGTAAGCCAAAATTAATCACGTGACTAATGCGGGGTACATCAATTCCGCGAGCAGCAACATCGGTAGCCACCAAAATTTTAGTATGGCCTTTACGCAATGAATCTAAGCGCCGCATACGCACTGCTTGGGGCATTGCGCCGTGTAAAGCGCTGGCTTCATAACCATTTGCGCGCAAGGTATCCGCAATTTTTTCGCTTTCAACTTGGGTGCTAGCAAAGACTACGGCTTGATCTAATTCAGGATCCGAAAGCAAGTGGGCGAGCAAGCGATGCTTATGCGCCATGTTATCGGCCCAATGTAATTTTTGCGCAATATTGGCATGGACATCACCAGCATGGGCTAATTCAATACGACCAGCTTGTTTGGTTAAGCGGGTTGCTAATGACATTACTTTAGGATCAAAGGTTGCTGAAAACATTAAGGTTTGCTTGCGACCACGGCATAGCTGGTCAATGGCTTCGAGATCATCAGCAAAGCCCATATCGAGCATGCGATCGGCTTCATCAATCACTAATTGTTGAACATCGTCTAAACGCAGTGCGCGCGTTTTATTCAAATCAAGTAAGCGACCTGGAGTAGCCACAACTAAAAGGGCGCCTTTAAGCGCTTGGATTTGTTTGCCATAGGGCATGCCACCCATGACGATTGCAATGCGGATGCCCTTAATACCGCGCGATAAATTAATCGCATCGGCAGCAACTTGTTGCGCTAATTCACGGGTTGGGCAAAGCACTAACACTTTCGGTTGTGCGCGACCAGGTACAGGTGAACCATGGGGGTTGCTTGCTACTAATTGATGTAAGAGGGGTAATAAAAAGGCAGCAGTTTTTCCACTACCAGTTTGGCTGCTTACTAACCAGTCGCCACCGCTCATTGCAGCAGGAATAACCTGTGCTTGGACTGGAGTCGCAGCAGTAAAGCCTAAGCTAGTAACATTATTAAGCAGGGGCTCTGCTAAACCAAAAGAGGCAAACAAAGTTGGCTCTAAAGGATTTTTGCCTTTGCTAGGCGTGTGTGTTGTTTCATTTGCGTAAGTCATGTCTTCACATCCCGTTGGGGATGTCTCCGGTTGTGCGCTTCGGTTGTTCTCTGGATGAGACACGCAAGCGCGATGGTCTATATAAGGCATCGACCATCAGACAAGCGGCAGCGGGGCTATAAACACAATTTTTAAGCAACTCTGAACTACAGTAGTGCTGAATATGTGAAGCAAAATCGCTGAAATGTGTAAATTGCTGGGGGCGATGTTTCAAAAAGCCTCTTATTATGGCAGATTTGATCAATTAAAGCAAGGGTTTATCACTAGAGATGAATTGGACTGAGCTCGGTTTAAGCGTCGGTATTGTCAATTTCCCTACCTATCTTTTGGGTACGATCATCATCGTACTTTTGCCCGGACCAAACTCACTCTATGTTTTAACGATTTCTGCGCAGCGGGGATGGCGAGCTGGAGCATGGGGTGCTTGCGGGATATTTTTTGGTGACTCTATCTTGATGTTGGCGATTGCGCTTGGCGTTACTGGTTTGTTAAGCGCCTCACCAATGACGTTTGCAGTAGTACGTTATCTCGGCGCAGCTTATTTAGCTTGGTTAGGTTGGGGGCTGATTCGGGGCGGGATCAGGCGCTGGCCAAGGGCGCAAGCGCTTTCACCCAAGGATACCTTTGCCGCTATTCGTTTGGCGCAACTTCATCCTTTATGGGCTGCATTAACTTTATCGCTGACAAATCCAAAAGCCATTTTTTTCTTTGTTTCTTTTTTTGCGCAATTTGTTGACCCTACTTTTGCATATCCAAGCTTGAGTTTTTTCTATTTAGCTATCGTTACTCAAATCTTCAGTATGTCGTATTTAGCTATGCTGATTGGCGCAGGACAATTTTTCTTACATGTATTGCAAACTCATCTACGTTGGTCAGCTATTTTATGGATGATGGTCGGCGTTCTCTTTATTGTGTTTGGGATTCATTTGCTGATTACTTAAAGCTCGGCTAAGATCAGTTAATACCAATAAGTAAATACCAAGCTAAGATTAATTAATCCCAATCGCGAAGGACAAGTTATGAATGGAGTGCAGTTAGAAACAGCCACCTTAGGTGGCGGATGCTTTTGGTGTCTTGAGGCTGTTTACCAGCAGGTGCGTGGAGTAACTGCTGTCGTTTCGGGTTATGCGGGAGGCGCTGGCGCCAACCCGACCTACGAGGCAGTTTGCGCTGGCGTTACAGGGCATGCAGAGGTAGTCGCGGTTGAATTTGATCCACAGCAAGTCAGCTATCGCGATTTATTAGAAATCTTTTTTGTGATTCATGATCCGACAACCTTAAACCGACAGGGCAATGATATTGGCTCCCAGTATCGCTCGGTAATTTATACCAATAGTGCGGAGCAAGAGAAAACAGCGCACGAAGTTGTTACTGAATTAACGCGTGAAAATGCGTATGGCGCGCCGATTGTCACGGAAATTCAAGCTAGCCCGATTTTTTATGCTGCTGAGGCTTATCACCAAAATTATTTTCGCAATCATCCGGCTCAAGGCTATTGCGCTGCGATCATTGCGCCCAAGCTGAGTAAATTTAGGGCTAAATTTAAATCACTCCTAAATCCTGCTGCTTAAGCTACATTTTTTTGATCGTTTAGGGTGCTAAACGTGAAATACGCCAAGCCTTGTGCAGATCTTGGACGGGGGTAGACAGGCGCTGATAGCGAATGCGATCATGCAAGCGTGATGGCCGCCCTTGCCAAAACTCAATCTCTTCTGGCTCTAAACAATAGCCACCCCAGTGTTCTGGGCGGGGTGGTGTTGCGCCCAATTGCTTTGCAAAGCGCTGCTCGGCCGTCTCTAGATATTCGCGGTTGGGGATTTCAGTGCTCTGGGGTGAGGCCCAAGCGCCAATACGCGAAGCTAGTGGACGCGAATTAAAGTATGCATCGCTTTCAGCCGCTGTTATGCGGCTGACTAATCCTGAAATACGTACTTGGCGCTCGAGCTCATGCCAGTAAAATAACAATGCAGCTTGGGGCCGCTCGGCCAGCTCTTGACCCTTTTGGCTTTGGTAGTTGGTGAAAAAGGTAAAGCCTGCAGCATCGGCACCCTTAAGAAGTACTGTGCGCAAGGATGGTTTGCCTGAAGCATCAGCAGTGCCTAAGGTCATGGCGTTGGGTTCTGGGCATTGGGCGCTTTGGGCTTGCTCAAACCAAGTATGAAATAAAGTGAGTGGATCGGCAGGCACATCGTTTTCAGATAGCTGTCCCCGAACATAGTTTTTACGAAGATCTGCAATGGTGTTCATGAATTCAGTATAAAGAGAGCTTATGAGTAATGGAACTAGGGCAAATTTTGTTGCCATCGAAGGGGTAAGTGAGGTGGTTACCGCAAGCGTTGGTGCCGCGGTAGATCGCCGCTTTATTGGGGTGGCTAAATTGTATGGCGATGCTGCATACCTACAATTTCAGCAAGCTACAGTCGTGGTTGCGGGCCTCGGGGGTGTCGGTTCTTGGGCAGCAGAGGCCTTAGCCCGCTCGGCAATTGGCCATTTAGTGTTGATTGATTTTGATCACGTCAGCGAAGGCAATACCAATCGACAACTTCCCGCTTTAGAGGGTGAGTTTGGGCGCGAAAAGGTCGTGGTCATGGCAGAGCGACTCACGCGCATCAACCCAGGGTTGCGATTAACTTGTCACGATGCTTTTTTAGAGCCTAGTAACCTAGATTTGCTCATCCCGCCTAATGCTATCGTATTAGATGCAACCGATGCCCTGGAAACGAAAATTGCCTTAGCGGTATGGAGCGTAGCAAGGCAACAGGATTTAGTCATGTGCGGTGGGGTGGGGGGCAAAACAGACCCTAGTTGTTTGCGGGCTGACGACTTAGGACAGGCTATTCAAGACCCTTTGCTGGCCAAAATTCGGGCAGATTTGCGTAAAAACCACGGTTTTTCAAGTAACTTAAAGAAAAAGATGGAAATTCGCGCCATCTACTCAAAAGAGCCTCGAATAGGCAAAGCCATTGGGGGTTTAGCCTGTGCTGGGTATGGTTCGGCAGTAACAGTGACCGCAGGATGCGGTTTTTTAGCTGCGGCCGAGGTTTTGGCCTTAATTAGCCATAGAAAAGTCGCATAAATTTGCTAAACTCCTGACTTACTTAGTATTCTAAGTAGCAAAACTATCAACAATTCATTTCATGAGGTGTTGAATGGCTAGCTTCAAATAAAGGCCACTTTGTACGGCCGTTGTTTTTGAATCGAGTGGTTTTTGTTTGAACCTGCAGGAAACTGCTTTTTATTACCTATATAGGAGTTTTACATGAGCAAATTGATCATTGCTTTGGTGTCTGGTTTATTCGCTGTTAGCGTTTATGCCCAAGCCCAAACACCAGTTAAGCAAGCCCCAGCTGGTGACGCTGTACAGCCTAAAATTGAAAAAAAGGAGCGCAAAACTGAAACTGGCAAAGGCTTACCTGCTGCCAAAGATACTACGAAGTTGAAGCAAGCTCCTGAAGGCGATGCTGTGCAGCCTAAAGTTGAAAATAAACAACGTAAAGATGAAATGAAGCCAATGCCTGCTCCTAAGTAATTTTTAGCCGTATGACATATAAAACCTCGGTTCGCCGGGGTTTTTTTTCGCCCTTTACCCCCTTAATTGGGAGATAAATTGGCTAGAATGTCGGTTTATTTGGATTTCTAAGTAACAAAACTGTCAACGCTTTGCCCTTTTAGGCGTTGATTATTGAGCTTCAAATGAAAACTGCTTACCTAAAGTACATCACTTTGGTGGTAATTTTTAGTGGAGTGGTTTTTATTTGAACCTGCAGGCAACTGCAAATTTCTTACCTATATAGGAGTTTTACATGAGCAAAATTATCGCCGCTTTGGTTTCTGGTTTATTCGCTGTTACCGTATTTGCTGCTGAGCCAGCTAAAGATGCTGCTGCACCTGCTGCTAAAGACGCTGCTAAGCCAGCTGCTAAAGCTGATGCTAAGCCAGCTGCTAAAGATGCTGCTAAGCCAGCTGCTGCACCTGCTGCTGCTGCAAAACCAGCTGCTGATGCAAAGAAGTAATTTTTACTGTTTTATAAAAACCTCGGTTCGCCGGGGTTTTTTTTCGCCCGCGTTTTCTTTTGTAGCCAAAATTGAGTTTTATAAGCACTACTAGCTTGGCTAAAGGTCAATATTGCTGCATTGTTATCAGGGAATTCCCTGTCAGAAATTTCGTATTTTTTTGTAGGAAGCCAAGGCAGGAATTCAAATTTAGCTACTAGCAAGCAAGATTAGCCAATAAAGGTCTGGCAGTTTTCTCAGCTATAGAACTTTTGGTAGTTTTAGGCTCTAGTGCTTTTCCCCTTCACTCCCTAGACTCTGCTTCGTTGCTTGTTTGGCAACGTCAGATCGAAAGGAGATCTCTTGCAAACAGAATCACATGGATTAAAGCGCCATCTCAAGGCGCGACATATTCGCCTTATGGCTTTGGGGTCGACAATTGGAGTAGGGCTCTTTTTGGGTTCAAGTACAGCAATCAAAATTGCTGGCCCCTCCATTTTGTTGAGTTATTTCATCGCTGGCATTGTGGCCTTCATTGTCTTGCGCGCCTTAGGTGAAATGGCTGTGCATGAGCCAGTAGCCGGCTCATTTGCCGCTTACGCGAGCAGTTATGTCAGCCCATTAGCGGGTTATATGGTCGGTTGGGGATATTGGACCTATTGGATTTTGGTCGGCATCGCTGAAGTCACCGCAGTGGGAATTTATATGGGTATCTGGTTTCCCGATATTCCGCAATGGACTTGGGCGCTAGCATCGATTGTGTCGATGGGTTTGATTAATTTAATTGCCGTCAAAGTATTTGGTGAGTTTGAGTTTTGGTTTGCCTTAATTAAAGTCGTTGCAATCATTGTCATGATTGCCGTTGGCGCAGCGGTTATTTTTCTGGGCTACACCAATGATTGGCAGCCACTTGGTTTAGCAAACTTATGGCAGCATGGCGGTTTTTTCCCCAATGGAATTGAAGGGGTATTACTTTCTCTCGAGATGGTTTTATTTGCCTATGTTGGTATCGAGATGATTGGCTTGTCGGCAGGCGAGGCAGAAAATCCCCGCAAAACAATCCCGATGGCGATTAATTCATTGGCTTGGCGCATTTTAATTTTTTACATTGGTGCGTTGTTGGTGATCTTAGCTATTTTTCCTTGGAATGAAGTCGGCCAGCAAGGTAGCCCCTTTGTAGTGATGTTTGAACGCATTGGTTTACGTGAAGCGGCTGGCGTAATTAATTTTGTGGTCATTACTGCTGCCTTATCGTCATGCAATGCAGGCATTTTTAGCGGCGGTCGTTTGCTGTATGCCTTATCCGTGAATGGCTATGCCCCAGAAAAATTGACGGCGTTATCGGTTGGTGGTGTTCCCCATAAGGCTGTCATTCTGACAGTGTTGGTGGCGATGGCGGGAGTGGCATTAAATTACTTTGCGCCATCTGCAGCCTTTCATTACGCCATGGCTGGAGTGACATTTATTGGCTTAATGGTGTGGGTCGCAATTTTATATACCCAGCTGCAATTTCGTCGCTCCTTATCGTCAGCACAACGTGCTGCATTGGAATTTAAAACACCCTGGTGGCCCTACTCATCTTGGCTTGCTTTGGCATTCATCGGTTTAGTTATCGCCATGATGGCAATGAGTGACTATGCCCGGGCTGCATTAATTGTCGGACCTTGTTTATTGGGACTTTATTTTGTCTTGTTTTTCGTATTGGGTTTACATCGCAAAAATCAACTGATTAAGGAGAAAATATGATTATTGGTTTACCGCAAGAAGTGAAAAATAATGAATTTCGGGTTGGTCTTACGCCCAGTAATGTTCGGTCGTTAATCTTGCAAGGGCATTCTGTTTTGGTGCAGCGAGATGCGGGTAAGCGCATTGGTTTCACTGATGAAATGTATCGTATTGCTGGCGCGAAGCTGACTGAGGCCGCCGCAGAAATTTTTGCTAGCGCAGAGATGATTGTGAAAGTGAAAGAGCCGCAAGCAGAAGAGTGTGCGCTGTTAAGAGAGGATCAAATTTTATTTACTTATTTGCACTTAGCCCCAGACCCACTGCAAACTAAAGCCTTATTAGCATCAGGCGCTATTTGTATTGCTTATGAAACCGTGACTGCAGGTAATGGCACTTTACCTTTGCTTGCGCCAATGAGTGAGGTTGCGGGCCGCATGTCAATTCAAGCTGCTGCACATCATTTAGAAAAAACCTATGGTGGACCAGGTATTTTAATGGCCGGCGTACCGGGTGTGGCGCCAGCAAAGGTGGTGATTTTGGGGGCAGGCGTAGTGGGCCGTAATGCTTTGCAAATGGCAGTAGGCATGGGTGCTGATGTGACTATTTTTGATTGTGATATCGATCGCCTGCGGGCAATTGATGTCACTTATGGCAACCGGGTGAAATCACTGTACTCTGATCCCAGCGCCTTAGAGGATGCCGTCTATCAAGCGGATGCTGTAATTGGCGGAGTACTTTTACCTGGTGGTGCAGCGCCTAAATTAGTCACACGAAAAATGGTCAGCAAAATGAAGTCGGGTGCGGTGGTGGTCGATGTAGCAATTGATCAGGGTGGATGTTTTGAAACCTCAGCGCCTACTACGCATGCCAATCCTACTTTTGAAGTGGATGGCGTAATTCATTACTGTGTTGCTAATATGCCGGGCGCTGTGGCTAGAACCTCAACTCTGGCCTTAACCAACGCGACTTATCCATTTATTGATGCCTTGGCAAATCGCGGTTTAGTCGCTGCTCTAGAGTTCGATCGGCACTTACGCAATGGCTTAAGTATTCATCGCGGCAGGTTAACCTCTGCGCCAGTGGCGCAGGCACAAAGTTTGCACTATATCTCAGCTGAGGAGCTGCTTGAGGCTAACTAAGTCAGCTAACTAAGTCAGCTAACTAAGTCAGTTAACTAAGTTCGCTAACTAAGATCACTAACCAAGGAGGCTAAGGTTTCGTGAGCGAGGGTTTCAATGTGGATGGGGTAACCCTTGTGGTCACAGCCAACCATCATTTGCGCCCCTGCTTTCAAAACCTTTTTCATATCCTCTGTAAGCTCAAAGCGCATAAAGTGCACCGCGGAGGTTTTTTCTTCAGAGCTGCGCTCTAAATCTTCATCGGCAATTGCATAAACTCGGGGTTGACCTTCAATTTCAATGAAGACATGATTTTCAACGCCAACCAATTTACTTAAGGCAATTTTGCGATCGGCTTCATTGGGATACTCCAGCATCATCGTCGCCTTGAAATTGGAGCCATCTGGCACTAATGGGTTGTAAGCGTCGAGCTCATCTTGAATGCCCGCGTCGTCGAAGGTTTTTTCAACGCGAAGCATTTCTTGAATTTGATAGCGCATCAGAAATTCATTTTCGAAAATCATCGTCAAGTGATCACCTAAATGGATAGTGCGGATGCGTCGCTCTTCAATGGCCTTATGGCGCATTTCAGGGCGTTCCTTGTGATAAGCTTCGAGGCTTAAAAGGCTACTACGAGTAATCATTCCCATCTTGGTTTTGTCCTATCTTTCTTCTAGTTTACAGGCCATAACCCTTGGCCATGAGTGTCAATGGATGCGCCATAGGAATATGGGGCAAGCCTAACTCAGCCATTCCCTGCTCAATATGGTGCCCGGCTAGCTGGCAATCCGAGCTAATAAAGTTGGGTTCTTCTTCCGCCATCCGCTTAAAAACCGGTTTGCCGATTTTTTTCGCCATTGCATGAAATTCTTTTTTAACTCCCCAAGTGCCAGAGTGACCTGAGCAACGCTCCACCACATTCACTTCGGTGCCCGGAATTAAACGTAAAGCTTCAGCAGTTTTTTGACCAATATTTTGTACTCGCGAATGACAGGCTAGGTGATAGCTGACGTGACCTAGTTCAGTAGTGAAGTTTGTCTTCAGTAAACCATCTTTGTGACGTGCTACGAGATATTCAAATGGATCCCACATCGCTTCTTTCACGACTTGCACCGCAGTGTCACCTGGGAACATCAGCGGTAGCTCTTGTTTAAACATGAGGGTGCAAGAGGGAATAGGGGTGAGGATGGCATAACCAGCACGAGCAAGTTCTGCCAGCTTCGGCATATTCTTTTCTTTATTTGCTGCTACCGACTCTAAATCGCCGAGCTCAAGTTTAGGCATGCCACAGCACGCTTCCTTCTCGACCAGTTCATACGGTATTTCATTATGTTGCAAAATTTTGATGAGGTCTTGACCGATGCCGGGCTCGTTGTAATTGATATAGCAGGTCGCAAAGATCGCCACCTTACCTGGTGTTTTTTTGCCGTCGATAACTGGAAAGGCAGTTGATTTTTCGGCTAGCTGGGGAAATGTTTTCTTCGCGTAATCTGGAATCCAAGCATCCTTATGAACTCCCATTGCGCCTTCTAACATCAAGCGTGTCAGCCCCGTTTTATTAACTGCATTGACTGCCTGGGTGACGATGGGTATGCCTGCAAAAAATCCCATTTTATCGGTGGCTGAAAGTACTTTGTCGCGCATCGTCGCTTTACCATCTTGAAAGTTTTTCGCTTTTTGGCGCAACATTAAATGTGGAAAATCAATATTCCATGGATGTGGCGGTACGTAAGGGCATTTGGTCATATAGCACACGTCACAGAGATAGCACTGATCAACCACCGTTTGATAATCAGCTTGATTGACTTGTTCGAGTTCACCGTCGGGGGTGCCATCGATGAGATCAAATAAGGTCGGAAATGAACCGCACAGATTAACGCAGCGTCGACAGCCATGGCATACATCAAAGACGCGTTCTAATTCAGCATCAATTTTGGTCTGGTCATAAAACTCAGGATTTTGCCAATCCAGGGGGTGGCGGGTTGGCGCTTCTAAATTACCTTCGGTCATTGCCATTACTATCCTTCAATATGCTTTTGATTGTTACCAAGTGTATGATTCTTCGGCTTAATAGCCAAATTGTATTAATTAAAGATCTCAATAGTAATTAACTAAACACTTGCATATGCTCGATTTTTCCGCCTTCGTCATCTCAAGCTCAGTCGTTGCTTTGGCTGAAATGGGCGATAAAACACAACTCCTCTCATTGATGCTGGCGGCGCGCTATCCCATGCAAGCGGGGCCCATTCTTGGTGGAATTTTGCTGGCCACCCTGCTTAATCACGCTGGTGCTGCGTTGGTGGGCCATTGGCTGGCAAATTTATTGAGCCCGAATGTCCTGCACTGGATTTTAGGCGTGGGCTTTTTATTGATTGGTTTATGGTTACTGATTCCAGATCGCCTCGATGACAGCAAAGAGCAGAAGGTTGCTAATCGAGGGTGGCAAGTTTTTGTGTTTACCGCCACCATTTTCTTTTTGGCGGAAATGGGGGACAAAACCCAAATTGCCACCATCGCGTTAGGCGCTCGTTACGACAGTGTGACTTCAGTTACCTTAGGTACTACGCTGGGGATGATGCTGGCTAATATTCCCGCGGTTTGGTTGGGGCGCAAGTTTACCGAGCGTTTGCCAATTAAGGTGGTACATGCCATAGCGGCAGTAGTGTTTATTGGCTTAGGGGTCGTGACCTTAATCTTTGCCTAAGCCTACAATACTCGGATGAAGACCGATTTACCATTAAGCTTTCGCAGGCTTGAATACACCCCTCCAGCCTTTACTTTTACCCAAGTTGATCTAGACTTTGCGCTCAATCCCGAGCGCACCATCGTGAAGAGTCGCATTTCTGTTGAGCCCACATCAGGCGATCATCCTTCCTTGGTGCTACAGGGGCAAGACATCGAATTTATTAGTTTGCGAATTAATGGCCAAGCCCATCGCCATCTGGAAATTACGCCTGAGTTGTTAACAATTCATTCCTTGCCCAATGATGGTAAGGACGCGTTTATTTTAGAAATTATCACGGCTTGTGTGCCAGTAAAAAATACTTCGTTGATGGGCTTGTATGTTTCGAATGGCAACTTTTTTACCCAGTGCGAAGCTGAAGGCTTTCGAAAGATTACTTACTTTTTAGATCGGCCCGATGTGATGGCGCGCTATCGAGTTACTTTGCGCGCAATTGAAGCTGACTTTCCTGTACTGCTCTCCAACGGCAATTTAATTAGTACCGAGCGCTTAGAAAATGGTTGGCATAGCGCAGTGTGGGAAGACCCATTTCCGAAGCCTTGCTATTTGTTTGCTTTAGTCGCCGGCAAGTTAGCCTGCGTAGAAAAAAAATTGATTTCGGCTAGTGGAACTAGCAAGTTGTTGCAGGTCTGGGTAGAGCCCAACGATTTAGAGAAAACGCAACATGCTCTCGATTCATTGGTCCATGCCATTCAATGGGATGAAAAACGTTTTGGTCTTGAGCTTGACTTAGAGCGCTTCATGATTGTCGCGGTAAGCGATTTCAATATGGGAGCCATGGAAAATAAAGGCTTAAATATTTTCAATACCAAATACGTACTAGCTCAGCCCGAGACGGCAACCGATGCTGACTTTGCCGGAATTGAAAGTGTGGTTG
>Ga0214164_1001795_pt1 | contig 11829 bp, 7 predicted proteins | sample TroBogepilimnion_13_FD_153003 | JGI IMG/M metagenome (GOLD analysis project Ga0214164, IMG submission 153003) | Freshwater microbial communities from Trout Bog Lake, WI - Practice 03JUN2009 epilimnion v4 | ecosystem: Environmental > Aquatic > Freshwater > Lake > Epilimnion/Euphotic zone ...
ACGGTAAAAGGATCTATTTTAACGTTTGATGCTACTTTAGCATTGGGGTCTATGTAAGTGTATGGATGTGTCATCCGACTATTTATGGGTTTTGTGGCCAACAATCTTTGCATATAAAGACCACATTAATAAAAAAGATGCCAAATTTTAAAAGAAAGCGGATTCAAGTAAAAATATTCTTTCCTTTTATTTTAAGCCCGCTTAACGATCTGAGCTACTAAATCTGCTTCGGTTGTAACTTTTCCGTTTACATAAACGGTTCCATGCATACTACAAATGCCCCTTCTGATAGGCTCCAATAATTCCATTTTCAAAATCATTGTATCTCCAGGAATAACTTTCTGTTTGAATTTGCAGTTATCAATTTTCAAGAAATAAGTATCAAACTGTCCTTCAGGCATCAAATTAATACAAAGGATACCTCCAGTTTGCGCTAGTGCTTCAATTTGCAAAACGCCCGGCATAACGGGGTTATTAGGAAAATGTCCTTGAAAGAACCACTCATTAAAAGTTACATTCTTGATACCGATAATGTGTTTATCAGAAAGTTCTGTTACCTTATCTACCAACAGAAAAGGAAATCTGTGTGGTAATGTTTTTTCAATTTTTTCATGATTGAAAATGGGTGGCAAAGTGGGGTCGTACACTGGAACATCCTTTACGTGCTTATTCTTCTTGATGTATTGCTTAATTTTCTTTGCAAAAGCAACATTTGTACTATGCCCAGGGCGGTTTGCAATAATCCTTCCTTTAATAGGATACCCGATCAAAGCCAAATCACCAATTACATCCAATAGTTTGTGCCTAGCAGGCTCGTTAGGAAATCGAAGCTCCAAATTATTCAGATAACCCTCTGTTTTTACTTCAATTTTTTCTCTATTGAATACTTTTGCCAGACGAGTCATTTCAGCATCAGAAATTTGTTTGTCAACAACTACGATTGCATTATTGATGTCGCCGCCTTTAATTAAATCATGTTCGAGAAGCGCTTCCAACTCATGCAAAAAACAAAAAGTTCTACAGGGAGCAACTTCTTCTTTAAAATCCGACATCCTTCTCAAACCAGCATGTTGGGTTCCTAAAACCGGGCTATTGAAATCTATTAAAGTAGTCAATTGATATTCAAGCGAGGGTAAAGCAACCATTTCAACACGCTTAGATTCATCATAAAGAAATATGTTTTCATCTATGCTATACCAAGCTTTTGCAGCTTCTTGTTCGGTTACTCCTACTTTTTCTATTAACTCTACAAATGGCTGGGAGCTTCCATCCATTATTGGTATTTCCGGGCCGTTTAATTCTATTAAAACATTATCTACACCCATTCCTACCAGAGCAGCAAGCACATGCTCCACAGTACTTATCTTAACGTCACCCAATTGCAGTGTTGTTCCACGACTAGTGTCTGTAACTAAATCACAATCTGCTTTGATAAGAGGCTTATTGGGCAAGTCAATTCGTTGAAATTGAAAGCCAAAACCAGGGTTTGCTGGCTTCAAAGTCATGTCTACCAATATCCCAGTATGCAGCCCTGTACCAGAAATATTTATCAGGTTACCAAGGGTGTGTTGCTTGTCTGGGTTGAAGTTTATATCCATTCCGTTTATTTTACAAAGCGGCAAAAATAAGTGTTGGATTAAGCTTTTGAATAAATGTTTTTGTAAAGTCCACGTTTTAGTTGAGACCTTCTTATCCATTTTAGCCTATTTCACATTAAAAATGATAGTCAAAAGATGCTTGTCCAATTAGAATTTTAAAGTTACTATTTGTGCTTAAATAGTGACATCTGACTCTATTTAATGTTTTTTTAAGCATTTTTATCAAAAAAAACAGCAATTTGTAACGCTAAGTCGTATTATTCGATACATTTGAATCCTTAAATCTGTTATTTTCTTTTACATCATCTTGAGAAAAACTTTTTTATAACCCTGTATATTTAATTTATGAGAATAAAATTTAACCTTTCTATTATAAATAGTGGGCTTTTATTGGTCTTCGTGCTACTGTCTAGTGGAAGTAATGGGCAATATTTCAAACTCACAACCTCTTTTGGGGGTAGCATTTACCAAGGAGATTTATCAAATGGGGTTGTTTCAAGTATCGGGCCTGCTGCCAGTGTGGGTCTTACTTATGACCTATACGATAATTTTCGACTTAGAACTAACCTATCCTTTTTACAAGTTAGTGCAGATGATTCCAAATCACCCAAGCTAGCAATAAAGGAAAGGAACTTAAACTTTAAGTCAGATATTATCGAACTATCCCTCATGGGTGAAGTAGATTTACTCAATAGCGAGGATTATACTTTGGTACCCTATCTTTTTGGAGGACCTTCTATTTATCATTTTAACCCCTACACGACTGTAAAGCAAAGTGATATTACAGAGGAGGTAAACTTAGGTTACACAGGTCTTTTCAAGGTAGGTCAAAAAGTTTATCTACATGATATTGGGACAGAGGGCCAAATATTAAACGATAATACACTTAAGACAGCTGGTAAAAGCTATAATTTAACACAGCTGAATATACAATTGGGGGGTGGGTTTAGATATAAAATTTCCGATGCAATTTCAATAGGATATGAATTCAGTTTCAGGAAATTATTTACGGATTATCTAGATGATGTAAGTAGTAAAAACTACATTAGTGCTGGTGAGTGGACTAAAGTAATTAACCTAGCCAAGGCATCAGGCAACACAGCAAGAGTTAAATTATTGGAAGAAGGAGAAACATTATCATGGCGGGAACTTGATTCCAAAGGAAATTCTATTCTGTTAAAACCTGGTCCACCAAGAGGAAATCCAGATGCAAATGATGCTTATTTCTCTAGTCAAGTAAGACTTAGCTTCACACTATTTTCTAAGTCTGATAATTATGCCAGAGGTAATAATAAATTGTATTCTCCCGGTAACCCAAGAGGAAAGGGTCAGCTAAATTGCCCTAAAGTATTTTACTAGAGTCGTCTATATTAACCTAAGAGAACAATAAATAATTTTTTTGTGCGTAAGAATATCATAAACACACCCAAAGCGCCAGCACCTATCGGCCCTTACAATCAGGCGGTTTTGGTTGGTGACTGGCTTTTTATAAGTGGACAGATTGCCATTGTTCCATCTACTGGCGAACTAAATCTACAAACTATTGAGGAAGAAGCTACCCAGGTGATGGAAAATCTGAAAGCAATTCTTACCGAGGCAAATACCTCTTTCTCTAATGTAGTTAAATCAACCATTTTCTTAAGCGATATGGCACTATTTGCTAAAGTGAATGAGATTTATGGCTCTTATTTTATTGGAGATTATCCCGCAAGAGAAACATTAGCAGTGAAAACACTGCCCAAAAATGTAAATGTCGAGATTAGTATGATTGCTATTATAAGTAAGGCATAAGACATTCGACTTAAACCTTGTGACTTTTAAATTACATTTCGTGTGTTCCATTAGAGGTCTCTACCAAATAAACTTCTGGCTGAATATCATAAACCCGCTGATAAGAAGAAACAATAGAACTGACTACATTATCCCTGTTATTTTTTGCAATAAGGTTAATAGTGCAGCCACCAAATCCGCCACCCATCATCCTAGATCCAATTACATCATATTGTAGTTTGGCTTCTGTTACCAGATAATCTAGTTCGCCACAACTTACCTCATACAGTTCACTCAATCCTTTGTGTGTTTGATACATTAGTTTACCAAACTCTATCAGATTATTTGATTTTAAGTATTCTGCTGCTTTTTGGGTCCTTTCAATTTCTTGGGTAATATATAAGCATCTATGATAGACCTCCGGACTTAAATTTTCCCTAAACTGATTTACAACATCTGGATTAATTGCTCTGAATGAAGTGACGTTTTTATTCAATGTCTGAAAGAAACTTAATCCTTCCATGGCTTCCTGACGCCTTTTATTGTATTGACCATCATTTAGGGAGTGGTGTACTTTAGAATTGATTAATACCAATTCATATTCAGTTTCTACAATTGGTAAATATTCATAGTGAAGACTATTGCAATCCAGCAATATACAATGTCCTTCTTTTCCATGCAGGCTAGCAAACATATCCATAATGCCGCACTTGGTTCCCGGAAAACTATGTTCAGCTTCTTGAGCAATCAATGCCATCTGCTGTGTATTCAGACCCAGATTAAATAGCTTATCCAATGCATACACCAATCCTGCTTCCAACGCTGCCGAAGAAGATAATCCTGCACCTTGGGGAACATTGCCACCAAACAAACAATTAAATCCTCCAATCACATATTTCTTTTGCTGGAGAATATGCAAGACCCCTAACACATAGTTTTTCCAGCCATCCAGTTTTTTTATAGCATCCAGTTCCACAGAAAATGATTCGTCAATATCCGCTGCCACAAAGTTTGCAGAATTTGTATGGTTGGCAGCTATGGCAAACCATATTCCTTTGTTGATGGCTGCAGGCAAAACAAATCCGCCGTTGTAGTCTACATGTTCGCCTAACAGATTTATCCTTCCTGGCGAAAAAAATATTCTTGCCCCTTCCCCAAAATGTTGTTGATATTGTTCTCTTGCTTGTTGTGGAGTATGCATTTCTATGCTAGTTTTTCTGCTGTGTAATGAGTTGCAAATGTAATAGCCACATGGGGTTCTAGCAACAACAATCCTAGTCCATTATTAAAACAATCTGGTGCGCCACTCAGGTTTTCTATCGCAATGCTTTTTCTGTGAGGAGGTGTATAAATCTGTAAGTAAGGATAAGATTTTTCAGGACTAATCGTCAGCTTTACAAGTTCATTACTTAAAATACAAGCGTTTGTTCCCTCCCCAGCCAAGTGAAAACAATTATCTAGAAATATGTCTTTTAAAGATGCCCCTGCAACAAATCGGTTATCATTAGTTGTATTACCGGTTGGCAAGAGAGTATCATCAAATTCTACTTGTGTATCTGTAGAAAACTGCAAAGAACAATCATCCACATTGGTGCCGAGCGTAAAATATGGATGCCAGCCTTGTGCATACGGAATAGCGTGTGTATTATGATGAATTATGGTTGTTGAAACAGATAGTTTATTACCCGCTTCCAACTTCCAGATATGCGAAATGGAGTAGCTGAACGGATAGCCAACATCTTCTTTATCATAGGTATAAGTAAGCTTTACCGATGCAAACGTTTCGGTTACTTCAGTGTTTTCTACTTTAAAAGGCGCATCATAAACCAACCCGTGGATAGCATGAGGTGGCATAAAGAATTTTTCTACCTGATAATCTTTATCGGCATAAGAATATTTACCCTCATTCATTCTGCAAGTAAACGGACTAAGAAAAGCACTTTTGAAGCCTTTTGTAATATCCTCAATTGCTGCTTGCGGTGAAGAGAACCCCTCAATAAGGTTTAAATTTCCCGCTTTTGTATTGATTATAAACTGATTGAGCAATGCACCAAAAGAATAAATTTCTGCTTTGGTATTACTGGAAGTATCGGAAAGTGTAACAACAGGAAAAAGCTGACTACTATCTATAATTGCGCTAAATGACATGAGTATAATATTTTTATGGCAGGACTAAGAAGCGGTAAAAGTAGGAGGAAAAAGAGTTTGCAAGCTAGATTGAATAGGAAAAAGTGCTGCGGACTTGCAATTTTGTTAGCGATTATTACCAAATCAACTTTGCTTAATTTGCATCCTATGACTATTGCTTTCATCTTGACCAGCCTAAACCATTCATTGGCACATTGGGGATTAAACTTTCAAACTAAGATAACATCTTTGCAGATTAACAAATGACTATATGAAAATGATAAGAATAAGTTGCTTAGCCTTAGCGGGTCTGATAATTTCAATTCATAGTTTCTCCCAATCTATCCCCGATATCTTTAAGTATTGGGCCAATGATACCCTCGCTGCCAACGACCCTCGTTTGATGGAGCAACCTAAACGCAAGTTTACCGCAGATGAAGCTTTGGATAACAAGCTTAAATGGGCTAATCCATACCAAGAAACATTGGTGCCAAACAGCGAAGGTTTTGATTATAGCAAGTTAGGTAAAGTACCTGCTACGGGTGTTCATCCGCGCATCTTTACTTCACCCGATGAGTTTGGTGCTATCAAAATGCGGTTAGAGAATACAAAGATGGGTAAGCAATTATTGGCTTTGGCAAATGATGCCCTTGTAAAATTGCGTAGCAGTAACTACTATTCAATCCTTAAAACAAGAGAAACTATTGCTTCGGATGGTGCAGCCCCAAAGGAGATAGCAAACTTATTGGCTATCCAAGGCTTGTTGGCTCAATTGAATAATGATAAATCTTTGCAAGCTGAGACTGGCACCGTTGCAGCCAACTATCTTAGAAAGGTTTTTAGAGATATAGATTCTACACCTCAAAACCCTGCTAAGCTATTGCAAGTAAAAGAGCCTTTGTATAGCAGCGGCGAGATTGCTAAACTGTTCGACTTTACGGCTGCGGGAATGACAGCTACCGATAAGAAATTCTTTGTCGATTACTATACAAAAGCCACTTATGGCAAGTATGGTCTGGGCATGGAATTGCCACATCATTGGCGCAGATGGAATCATATTGCCATGTCTATTTGTTATCCTTTGTCCATATTAGCTATTGAAAACGAGAAGGGATACGACAAGCGCATCTTCGAGCGTGGCAAGGATGTGGTGAGCGATTATCTTACCTATTCCTACACTGCAAAGGGGATGAGTTCGGAAGGTATCGTTTACACTTTTGGTCAGTTCCCAAATGATATGTTGGCCATGACCGCAATCGCCCGAAGGGACAAGACCTATAACACCTTTACCAATCCACATTTCCGTGCAATACCCGATTGGTTAATCAATTCAATGAATCCAAATCCTGCTGCGTTGTGGAGTTCGCATGGAGATACAGGTACCACTTCTGAAATCCCTTGGTTGATGATGATGATCATGAAGTATTTCTTCCCTACCGACGCCAAGATTGATTATGTATATGCCAATTCCCTCCAAAAGGACATTAAACAAGTGCCTGATGTGGCCGCTTTTGTGTTCTGTACCGACCCCAATAAAACCGCTGCCGACTACAACGGGGTGCCTCCTGTGGCAATGCCGCTTACGTATTTCGAACCAACAAGGGGCAGTCTGATTGCCCGCAACAAATGGGACAAGAACGGCATTCAGTTTCAGTTTGATGCCCGTCAGGATATGATGTACCAATCGCACGACCATTCCGACAGGGGTAGTTTTATGTTAGCGGCTAATGGTAGAGTGTGGGTAACGGATGGTTGGAGAAGTACCGAAAGCAAATACCATTCTGTGGTTACGATTGATGGACACGGACAAGGATACTTTGCTACACCCGCTACATGGAAGGACTATTTAGATAAGCCCGAAGCTACTTTTGGTACTATTGATGCCAAGTATCCCTATAGTTGGAGTTGGCTGAAATCTGCCGTAGGCGATATAATGACTGGCAAACAAGTGGAGCCGCAATGGCGCGATGGTGTGTATGCGCACACTGCAAGTAACCTGAAACGCTACTATCCGGGTGTGCTGCCCGAGCGCGATCCGTTGCGTAAGGTGGCCGATTTTTATAATGGAACGATGGAAACAAACCCTTTGATGTGGGCGGAGGATACCTGGCCCATGCGTTTGAAGAATTATCCCGTGGAATATGCTTTCCGCACCGCAGGATTGGTGAAGGGCAAGCACGATTATGTGTTGATTGTAGATGATATTAAGAAAGACGACAAGGAACACTTGTACGAATTTGCGATGCCGATGCAGTTGGATGTGGAGGTAGTTTCTATTAAGCAACTGATAGATGTAAAGCAAGAATCGGGTGCTTTGAACCTTGGCTTCAATTCTTTTTCTGATGCAAGAACGCAAGGTGAATACGATGTGGTGCTGGGCGATAAACGAATGAAGCGCAATATGGCTGAGGTTGAAGGTTTGGGCGGTGTGTTGAGTGCTGGTAAGTTTATCCCACAAAAAGGTGATCCACAATTGTTGGTGAGGGTTTTGGAAAGCACCGAATCTGCCATCCCGAATATGGAACCTAACCCTCGTTTGGAAACCTTCGAGAACATAAAGACGGAGGATATGCACCAGTTTTATCTGCGTACGATGGATATTGCGAAGCGTTTAGTGCTTCCTTCCCGTTCTGTTGAACCAAACTTTAAGGTATTGTTGTTCCCTTACTTACACGGAGAAGAAACGCCGAAGACGTTGTGGAATGCCGACAAAACAGTGTTGACAGTTACATGGAAAGACCAGAAAGATGTGTTCACTTTTATAAAAGCTGCGGATGGACATACGATAACTAAGTTGGTGCGGGATGGGAAAGAGATTTTTTAATTGATAATTAATAATTGACAATTTAGAGTGTTGCTACGGGGCTTAGTAGACGTAAAGAAGCACTTGGAAAGCTTTGTTAGATTAGGTTAGATAGGAAGGTAATACTTTCTATCTAACCTTTTTTAATGGATAATTACAATTGATTTTCAAAACTAAAAAATAGTTTGCTGGCAGTAACAAACTACTTATGGGGCAAATAAGTGTGTTTGCTGCCAACATAGTTCTATATGGACAGTAAGCAAGACTATTTGCTGCCAATATAGTTCTACACTGCCAGCAAATAAGCGTGTTTGCTGGCAACATAGTTCTGCACTGACAGCAAACAAGCGTGTTTGCTGCCAACATAGTTCTATATGGACAGTAAGCAAGACTATTTGCTGGCAACATAGTTCTATGTTGCCAGCAAATTACGTTTTTGACACAAAAGATAGAACTATGTTGGCAGCAAATAATTTTATTCCCCCCTCAATAGTAGTATTTATATTTGGGTTAATCGGCTCTATCCATATAGTTGATAAATAATAGTATCTACAAATAATCAATATTCTCATCAGCTATATCTTCTAACTTTTTATAAAGACATTAATCACCCTAAACAGCTTCTTTTCCGCATCGCGGTGGTTGCTTTTCCCGATTCTGGTAGTATCCCATCTTTCATTCCTACACTTTTGCGCCCAACAAAAAATGGAGGAATGAATAGAAGATTTACATTAGTAGCAGTGGTTATTTTGTTGTGTACAATGATCGTTCAGGCACAAAAGAAAAGCATTAAAGACTCGGTATTTATATTGAACGGGGTTACCGTTACGGGCTACAAAACAATGAATGGTGTGGGGCATCTGCTCGAAACTAAAGATGGCGTCATCTACGCTGGCAAGAAAACAGAAGTGATTATTGTGGATAGCTTGGACGCCAATAAAGCCATCAACAATACCCGTCAGATATTGGGTAGGATACCTGGACTGAACATTGTGGAAAGCGAAAGCAGTGGTTTTACCTCCAACGGTATTGCCACACGGGGATTGAACCCCAACCAAAGCTTGGAAATGAATACCCGACAAAACGGGTATAACATTAGTGCCGATGTGTATGGCTACAATGAGGCCTACTACATTCCTGCGATGGAAGCGGTGAAGAGGATTGAGTTGGTGCGTGGCGCATCGTCGTTGCAGTTTGGGGCACAGTTTGGCGGACTAGTCAATTATATAATTGAAGAGGCTCCCAAGAATGTTCCTTTTCAGTTTACAACTTCGCAATCGAGGGGTAGTTTCGGCATGTATAACTCTTACAATGCTATTAGTGGCAACTATAAAAAGTGGAACTACTTTGGATTTATTCAATATAGAAACATTGATGGTTATAGAGCTAATAGCCAACAATGGCAGTTCTCCGGTTTTGGGAAAGTACAATATAAAGCATCAGAAAAGTTAAGCATCAGTATGGAATATTCCTTTATGAGAAACAGAATCCAGATGCCAGGAGGTTTGTCCGATAGTCTTTTTGATGCAAACCCAAAAGCCTCTATCCGAGCTAGAAACTGGCTAAAGAGTCCATGGAATATTATCAGTAATAATATTTCTTATACGCCTTCGGCTAATACCACCATGTCTCTTATCACTACTTATCTGTTCAGTAACCGTTCGCTGGTATGGCGTAATGAGGATGGTGGTGCGAGTGTGTTAGACACCATCGATCCAGCAACAAATCAATATGTACCTCGTGAAGTGGAGAGTGAGGATATGCACAGTGTAGCAACCGAAGCAAGGATTTCTACTAACTATAGACTTGGTAAAAATAAGAATACCTTGGCTGGAGGAGTACGGGTTAGTCATGCTTGGTTCAAGCGATTGGAAGATGGCGAAGGTACTACTGGTAGCGACTTCGACCTGTCCATTACTGGAGATTGGGGTACCAATATCAAGTTCACCACCACCAATATTGCCCCTTTTGTGGAGAATATATTTAGGATAGGAGACAAGTTTACCATTACGCCGGGCGCACGTTTGGAGTACTTGAGAAGTACCGTGGATGGATACATCACAGACGATGATGGCTCGAGGGTTTATTCGAATTTGGCAAAGGATAGAACATTTCTATTAACGGGTATTGGCTTTGAACTGAAACCTAAGAGTAATGTAAGTGTATATGGCAACATTAGTCAATCGTATCGTCCTATCGACTACAGCCAGTTATCGCCCTTTGGAGTGGCCGCCAAGATTGATCCCAACTTGAAAGATGCCTTTGGGTTCAACTCCGATTTGGGTGTTAGAGGTACTATAAAAAACTACCTGAACTTCGATTGCAGCTTGTTCTATCTGGCTTATAATAATAGAATTGGCACAACGGTACTAACGGATTCAACAACTGGAGATAGCTATGCCTACCGAACCAATATTGGTAATAGTGCGCATCAGGGTGTTGAATCTTATATAGAGTTTAACTTGTTGAAATACCTCCATGAAACATCTAAAAGAGGACTAAGTATTTTCAATTCTTATGCCTTTATTGATGCCCGCTACACAACCGGAATGTATAAAGGAAACAGGGTAGAAGCTGCCGCAAAACAGATAGAAAGAGTAGGCATTATTTATACCGATAAGGCATTCTCCTCTACGATTCAGGTGAACTATGTGGGCGATGCTTATGGCGATGCCACCAATGTAAAAGTGAGTGACGACCAAATTGCTGGTTACATCCCAGCCTATACTGTACTAGATTTTAGTGCTACTTACAGGATAAATAACTACGCCATAAAGGGCGGTGTAAACAACATTGCAGACAAGGCTTACTTTACTAGAAGAACTGACGAATATCCTGGTCCAGGCATCATACCCGCCATTGGAATATGCTTTTATATAGGTGTAACCGCTAAATTTTAGAAAGGGTATATTGCCACAGAATCGAAGAGTGGCGTGAAAATACCTGACAGGTCTGTGAGTCCTGTCAGGTACGTAAACCTAATTATAACTCAAACTCCTTGTCTCCATCCTTTATAGCAATATGAGTTCTTCCATCTGTGTTAGCACTAAACGTCAGTTCTTGCTTTTCGCCGTTACTCCATTTCACCGTCAGTTTGGTATGACTTCTGTTCCAAGATGTTTTAGGTAACTCATCACCATTACGATAAGGGTACAACAACACTTTATAGTCTGGCGAAACGGCATCAGCAGGGATAACAAGCTTACGAATATTGCTCTCCAGACTCTTGGGTTTATTACTGCGCCATTCTTCTATGTTTATCGCATTGGCAGCAACAATATTGTTCACATTCAGCACTTTAACCAACAACATCGGTTGATTGGCAGGAACAGTTCCTGTGTACTTAGCTGGCAATGAGTCTTTGTCCCAACCACTCTTTTGTTCAGGGTCGTTACCAGTAAGGATAATGTCCATCTCATGGTCGTTTACCTTGGTGGAACTTACTATTTGAATGTCGTGTTCCAAAGTCAGTATCCAGTCATAATGATGCACCTGATCGTCTTTGGCAATATCATCCACCACAATAGCATA
>Ga0214164_1001796_pt1 | contig 11821 bp, 18 predicted proteins | sample TroBogepilimnion_13_FD_153003 | JGI IMG/M metagenome (GOLD analysis project Ga0214164, IMG submission 153003) | Freshwater microbial communities from Trout Bog Lake, WI - Practice 03JUN2009 epilimnion v4 | ecosystem: Environmental > Aquatic > Freshwater > Lake > Epilimnion/Euphotic zone ...
GGGGTACATAAGGATTTAAAGTGCATGGCATCTGTTGTGAATTTCTATGTTAATTCACTTGATGAGGATAAGGAAGGATTACCTATTCATTTAGATACTTCTTATTCACTACAATCATTAACAAGTTGTTTAAAAAGACACGGCTTCATGAATTCGTTAGATTTTATTGAGTACATTAGTAAAGAATATCTTAATGAGCCTTCTCCTTGGCGGGTTTCTCCTCAGGAATTCTTTTCTGATGAAGAGTGTTTACTTGATTATGCAATGAGAGTTATGCCAATAATAATAGCTAGAACGAGTAAAATGATAAAAGTTAAATAATGACTGACCTGGAAAAAATAACAGAGATACTTAGGCACATTAAAAGAGTTGAAGCTAATTGTGATTTATTGGCTGATAAGTTTATTGACAGTGATCCTAGTTTTGCATTATCTTTAATAATTAGAGGCAGAACACATGATCTTTCAAAATTTAGCCCGTATCTATTTGAATCCCTGTGGAAAGAATCCCCAAATTTTGAGGCAGCACTTAAATTTCATAGAACTAGAGAATCCCATCATCCCGAATCCCATGTCTGTATTCAGGATATGAGTGACCTGGACATAGCAGAAATGGTTTGTGATTGTCTGGCAAGATCACAAGAATTCGGAACCGATATTAGGGATTGGTTTTTTAAGGATGAATACGCACCAACTAAGTATGATTATAAAGGTGACGTCGAAACAATAAAAAGAATTAAAAAATACGTTGATCTGTTGGTCAATAAAAAATTTGAATAATTATGGCATTTACATTTTATGAGGTCGGGGGAAAGGTCAGGGATGAGATCCTTGGTATTCAATCCAAAGATGTTGACTATGTTGCAGTACCTAAAGATTCTCTTTTGGAGATATACAAAGATGCAAATGAAATGTTTAAAGTGCTTGATGAATACCTGATTGCCGAGAAATTTGAGGTGTTTTTAAAAACACCAGATTGTTTCACAATAAGAGCTATGTTTCCTCCTGGGCACCAATACAAAGGTGTAGCTGATTTTGTAATGGCACGTAAAGAGATAGGGTACATTGAAGGAACAAGAACTCCAATAGTTGTACCTGGAACTCTTGAGGATGATTTATCAAGAAGGGATTTCACTCTAAATGCACTTGCTAAAAACCACGACGGGAAAATAATAGATCTCTTCAATGGACAGGGTGATCTTAAAAGTAAAATACTAAGAACCCCATTGGATCCTATGGTAACTATGATGGATGATCCTTTGAGAATACTTAGAGCACTAAGATTTTCTATAACAAAAGGATTCACTATTCATTACACAATATGGGAAGCCTTGCATCAGCCTGAGTTAATTCAAAAATTAAGAGAAACAGTTTCGCAAGAGAGAATTAGGGATGAACTATTTAAAATGCTTAAAAACGATACCAAAAGAACATTAAAACTAATACACGATGTGGACGAACACCACATGAAAGGTTTATATGATGTTCTATTCGATAACGGAATGTGGATAAAACCAACTTTTGAAAAATGAGAATGTCATCACAAGAAATTTATTGCCCAGTATGTGGAGGTCTTTTAGAGGTAACACATTACGACAGATATGAGGATTTATCAGACCACGTATCAAATCCTAATGGGGTTCCTTCTTTGAAACCTGGCTATCAATGTAATGGTGATAATTGTTACGCTTCTGCTATTAATTGCACCTGGATTGAGTCAGGTGGAATGTTTCTGGATAATCCTGTAGGAATCACCTATTCGGAAGCTTATAAAAAAGTGAAAGAATTATCCTCAAGTGGTATGGAATATGCAATAGGATCATTCTCCGATAATTACGAGAGAGGAAAGAATAAGATTAAAAAACTTTCATTCCGAATAAATCTCTACTGGATTAAGATCTCATTTGAGCCTATGGAGAAAGATGGGAATAATCATGATCAATACCATCCTAATCCTTTCAAATGGAAATTATCTTATTGGAAAAGGGTTACAAGAGGAAATAATAAGGGTCATTACACAAACCTTATTCCTATAACAAGAATGATTAGTTTCCAAATAAAAAATTTCAAAAGAAACTATGACCTGGCACTATCAAGAAAGGTTAAAGGAAATTATATTGAGAAATGCCTTAAAGCAATGGAGGGTGTAGTTTTTACCGAGAAGGACGAAAGACTTTTTATGAGGGCTTCATCCTGGATAATTAAAAACTTTTATTCAGGAAGGTGTGAAATAATCAGAGCAATGGCGGAAGTAGAAAACATAAACCTTAAATAAATGAGTAATCAGTACAACATTAAATCAGCACAAGACTATATTGATTTGGTTATTGGAGAAATCAGAGAAGGCCTTAACGAAATCCACGGAACAGACGAAGAGGTTGAGAACAAGAAAGAGATCTATGATATTTGGTTTGGTAAAATCAAAGAACTCTGTGAAGAACTTTGGGAACTCTATATAACTGGTCAGAGAGAATCTTTTATGATGGAAGAAGTCCAATTTGAAAAAACCTATAATGATTCAGTAATGGAATTCACCCAAAAAATAATTGATGGGCTTTCGGATAAAGGGATGGTTCAAACAGTTATTAGAGCAGACGGAAGTATAGCTTATCAAATAACAGAAAAAGGAAGAAAGCACGTTGAGGATAATAATGAACAGGGTGGACTTGAATTTTAATCAGGATTACTAAGATGCAGAAGAAAATTAATACTACAGCTAAACCTCTAATAACACCTAAGGATTTTGAGGAACAGCTAAATTTAGCAGAGCTGGAAACCCAAATGTCGACTTTGAAATTCCTTCTAAAAAATATGTCGGAATATCAAAAAGAGTTTTTACGCTCCAAATTATATACATTTGATGAGTTGCTTGATTTTCTGCCAGAAAAGGATTGGCCTCTATATTTCAAGGAGCGGAAAGAAATTCTGGAGAGATACCAAGAAATGACCCCAGGCAAGACCTATATGAGATTTAGGAATGATTCAAATGGAGAATTCCCTTTCTCATTAGACTATATCAATCATCTCTATAGAGATGAATATGTAGCAATCCTGGAGAGGGAAGTTTCATTCACCGAAATAATGGGATTGAGAAATTACGGAATAGAAACAGGTAGAAACATATGTATCCGTTACGAGGTAAAAAATATTGAGAAAGAGTATAAGTTTTTAATTGATACGATTGGTAAGAACCTTATTTGGTTTAAAGAATCCTGGATTGAACATACTAAATTCAGTGATTCAACTTCTTTCGATGGTAGTAAGATTGTTAATACCCTAAAATGCAATATCAATGTAGGATCTATTGAGCCCAATATTGGAATACAGTACGAGAAATCGGCAGAAGATAAAATAGCTGTTTCTAAATATAATGTACCAAAATGGATTCCTTTTAATTCACTTGAACTCATATTTAGATTGGATAGCGGGAATCTAATTAAATACGATCCACCGCAATGCAATGTATATTAATAATTTTTTTCATCCGCGGGAATTCATTATATTTGCATCATGATAAAGGAGATACAATCAATAAAGAAAGCACTATTCATAGAGAATGAGGACTTTATGGAGGGTATGAAGGGAACAACAATCTTCTCTGTTTATGATAGACTTACTGATTTAGGTATTGAATGTAAGGTTATAGATCATGCAAATGAACACAAAGAGGAAGTTTTCAAAGAGGCAATGGCTTCTGATGCTATATTCTTTTCATCAACTTTTCTTCGAGTCGATGAGGTTAGATCAATTGGTATCTTATTTGCCAAAATAAAAGAACCAAAAATGATCTTTGGCCATGTTATGGCAGGAAGATCACTTGCTGTTGAAATAGAAGACATTTGGGATTTAGAAGAGCTAAACTCGATGTCTCATCATAGAGTTTTTGAAATACATGAAAGATCAATAACCGAAGATGGTGCTATAACTGAAATACCAATGTCAGTTTATCCAGAACAAGTTAAGAAAAAGGAAGAAGAAAGAATAGAGAGAAATAAAGGATTCAAAAAGACTGGATTCAGAGTTAAAATACTTGACTTACAAGCTCATGGAAAAGCTTTTTCAAATTTGAAAAAAGATGAAGTTGTTGATGAATTGGATTGTTCCTCTATAGAAACTAATCCAGGAAGAGGAATTTGGGTTATGGGAGAAGGAGAGCCAGTTAAACTTCTTAATTCAGATGGTTATAATGAATGGACATATGAAACTCTTAAAGCAGAATCTCTTGCAAAAGAATTTCTTTCCAGAGGTAATCGTTGGCACATTAGTTCAACTTTGAATGTTCTTCATGCCTGGATTAACAACTGTTCTGGTAAACACGACCTCACACACGGTGACCTTTGGAATTGGGCAGACGAGATATGTTCTCTTGCCGGGGTCGAAAGAAGAGGAAATAGAAGCTTCTTTTATAATAAACTTCTAGATTATAGAAAACAATACAATTACTTTAAAGAAAAAAGAAACGTTAAATTTTAAAAATTATGGTAACTTCAAAAATAACTTCAAACGAGTTATCTGATAAAATAGAGGGCAAAAAGATCTTCTATATCAAGAACAAATTCAACATAGCTGCAAGAAGAGTAGTTCATATTTTAAACCATGAATATGGCGGTGATCTTGATCACGAGGATATGAAAGAGTCAGATTATTTTGGACTCAATCAGGACCACGAATTTTATTTCTGTAAATTTGATGATATAGATCCTGAATACCCAATCTATACGCCAGAGGAATTTCTTGAAGCCTATATCGGTGGGGACTACCATAATTTCCGTCCGGTAACAGGAGAAAGTGTTTATGTTTGGGACGAAGAGGAATCAGACTGCGAGGAGCATATATTTATTGCAGATCTTGGAAACTCCCAAGACACATACCCAATCATTTGTGTGGAGCCCAATTACGAAGATGAGTTTTATAAAGGAATTTTTTACGATACGACTAGATTCAGGTTCATGGGAAGAATTGCGGGTCGAACTTACAAATGCGATTCCCGGGAGAAAAAGTCGAATACATACGATTCAATTCGTAATTACGAAACTGCCAAGGAATTAGTTAAAGGGGATTCAGTAAAATCAAATGGATACACTGGTTCCAAATACAGCGATCTAAAGAACAGAAGAAGAATAATTGGTTAATTTTTAAAAATAAAACAATGAAAAAAATCGAAGGCTCGTACATGATTGAGCTCACAAAAAACTACAGGAATTTAATTAAGTGTTTTGATATTATAAATGAACAGTATGTTACTTATTGTGATCCATCAGATGGGTAGACCGAAGATGATATTCTTGTAATAGACCCTGATGTGAATGAAGGATGTCATCCAGAATCCCGTTATTCTGATTCTGATACCTTCATGTACTCTAAAACAAAAATCGCTTTACTCTCTAAATTTAAAAAATATACAGCAGATGAATTTCTTGAAGTTGTATTGGGACCTGATAATTTTAGATTTAAGCCAGTTAGGGGAGAAAGAGTTCTAGTTTCTGATAATTTAGATAGTGATAGAAAGGAGGCCATTTTCCTTGCAGATCTTGGAAATACCGAATCCCCAATTCGTACTGTTTATCAGCTTAATCTTAGCGAATATCAAGAAGGAAGGTACTATGAAACCCTATCATGGAATTATGTTCTCCGATTACCTGGAATTAAGTACGAATGTGACAAATGTGACGGAAACGTTTCAAAATTAGGAGTTAGTGGTTCAATAACGGGTAGAACCAATTCCAATATTATTCAGAATGTATCAAGCTATTCAAGCAAACCAGTAAACCGTAGAAGAATACTGGGATAACTTTTCCTTTCCTTTATTTTGTAATCCATGTTAGAAATTCTTATGAAAATCTAACATGGAATTTTTTTTTGTACCGGGTGATTTCATTATATTTGTAAAACAAAATTAAATAGGATGGAAGGCAAAGCAAAACAAGAGATTCTTAAATTAGTTAAAGAGATCTCAAAAACAAGTCCAAGCGGTGAACAGTTTTTTGATGAACTGGATGAGAGAATTAAATCTTCTGAAAATAAGTGGATACTCTTCGAAGGTGTCAGATCAATACCGAAGTCTCATACACTTATTCTTTCTGGTGGTATGGGAGATAGAGTTGCAAGAGGAATAGATCTGGGTGATCTACCTTCGTATTCCTATATCCTATTTAAAGGCGGGATCCGAAAGAGTGGCAAGGTTGAAATAGTTAAAACCTCTGGCCAGATGACTAACGATGCAACTTTCTTTGATGATTCAATCTATGGTGGTTTAACCTTCTTTAAAATAAAAGGTTGGTTGAAAGAAACTAAAGGTAAATATCCGGTACCCAATAAATGTTTTGTTATCTATGACGGATGTCCGGAGAAAAGAGATTTTGTTGATTCTCTTTTCAGATATTACGACTTTTTTAAAGCAACTCCTAATTATAAATTCTAATGCAGACTAAAGGAACTTTCCATTCGGGTAAAGATGATAAGGGTACATACTGGTACGTAAAAACAGAAACTGGAAGAGGTAAAGAACTTATTCTCAGACTTCATCCAGATGACCAAGAGGATAGGAAAAATAATCCGGAAGAAACCCAGGCAATGGAAGGATTGGTTGTAGGATTTAGAATCGAGAAAATATTTCTTGCAAACGGTACCCAATTTTATGCAAGACTTAATTGGACTGAACCAAATTACACTGTAGATGATATTATAGCTGCAGTTGAATATGGATTTAAGTTCAGAGACGAGAGTCAACACAAAGAATTTGTTCCTGTTGGAAATACTCTCCAATGGTTAATGGCAAGAAAGGGAATTATGAATATTCCTAAGAGCTGGGAAAAATTTAAAAATTGATTATATGGAAATAGGTGATAAAGTTGTAAAATGCAAAGAGGATTGGGTCGCTAATGATTTTGATTCCTGGGGAAGAGGTCAAGGGATAGGTGTTATAGTTGAACCACCTTTTGAACTTAATGGATCTGAATTTGATGTTAGATGGCCGGGTGGGAGATGCTTTGAAAATGAAGATCAGATTCTACTTCACTTTGATTCATTTGAACAAAATTCTAAGAACCATTTTCACGATGCCATTTTAACAGCAACGGGGGAGAAACCTTCATATGAAAAAATGCTAGAATTATATGATTCACTACCTCTCAATTTAAAGAGACTAGCAGAAGATTGGGGAATGAACGACACTGATTTTAGAGAACAAGTTATAAAACTTTTAAAAATAAAATAAAATGACTTGTAAATTTTTATACGAGAGAGGTGAGATTGTTGGTAAATTAATTCTGGTAGCTGTTGTTATTGGCTGTTTGTTTTTTATTTATACAGAGATGAGAAAATCTGAAAGAGTAAGCTCATTCAGAGTTACCGAAAGATCTAGTGTTCATGGTAAAATACAATACTGTATAAATGATTCCTGCTGGTGGGACGATTATGATTGGGATAAAATTAAAAAATTCAAATAAATGAAAGGAATAAAGGAACCATACTGGATAGTCGAAATATTAGCGGTTTTAAGTTTTATTATTCTAGCTCTTCTTTGGAATCGAATTTCAAAAGAGCACATTCCAAAGTATAAGGTTGAAGGACAGGTTAGGGTTATTAAACCTTCAAACAGCTTAAATGGATTTGATACCTCAATGTCAAATGCAATATGGTTAATAGACTCTTTCAGAATAGTTAATAGTAAGATTACATATACTAACTCTAATGGATATGTAACTTGGATAAACCCACCCTACAAGATCTATGAATATTCGACTAATAAATTAATAGATGAAAAATAATTTAAACCACTTTGTTCGTTTTGGTGGACTTAACCTTAAGAAGCAAAAAGGTTATTCCACGGTACCTAAGAAAGGAGAAGGTTTAGGCTGGCATTCACCACCAGCACCAAGAGGTTTCTATGCAATGCCAAAAGTTGCACAGGAACTTTTTCTTATTGGATCTATTGATCAATTTCAGCCAGGAATAATGCCAAAAATTAAAGACGATGATGATTATCACGAATGGGATAAACGTAGAAGAAAAGCAATGTCATTGCTAAGAAAAGAATTTTATAAGGACAAAGGTTTTATTTGGCATCACCTAGAGGAACACACAGAAGTGAATGAGATTATTGGGAGACATGGGTCTTGGGTTAAAACCTCTATCCTTGCTTGGGAGAAAGCATTTTCAAAAATGAGTCTTGAGTCGAGATACGGGGATAATAAAGGATCTGGATGGGATTTATCAACTAGATCTATTAATGAGCCAGCTCGCTCTGGAGTTGTTGGAATGTACTCAAAAGATCACTGTGAAGTTTTCTTTGACGAGAAAGTATAACACATTTATTTTTTTCTCCCGTATAAATTCATTATATTTGTAAAAATTAAAGGAATGGCATGGCAAACATGGGACGGAAGGATTTTAGAGAATTCTGAAATATCACATCAGCATATTTCTAATATTTATTGGATGAACATAATTTTTGGTGGAGAAGATAGAAAAGCACTATCCTTTGCTAAACAACAATTGAAAATCAGATTCAATGGGGAGGTTCTTCCGTATAAACCTGATATTAGGTTCAGAAAAGAAATTGACAGCTTATATTTTGCTGGCTACATTAAATGGGATCATTTCGAGGTGTGGCACACTATGAGAAGCGGTAAGATAAAATATAACGGCAAAGAGATTGGTGAGGTTGAATGCTACGAGGTTGGAAAACAAGAATGGGAGACCATAAAATAATTTTTGTTCCGAGAAATTTTCATATATTTGCATTATAAGAGATCACGATGACAGTAGAAGAAAAATTAAAAAAAGAAGGGTTTAAAAAAGGCTGTAAATTTATAGACCTTGTTAATGCTTACGAATTCACTTATTCTGGGCTAGACGAAAATGTAGGCAAAAGACAGTACAGCGAAAATATACAGGTTTATGCAAAGGTTGATACAAATTCACTAGGAAATAAATGTGCTAGGGTTATAGATAAAGGTAGAATAGCAAAAATAACTAAAATTTCTAATCCCACCGATGGTATTTTTGATGGTATCACTAGTGGGTCTTTAGTTAAGTTAGTAGATATTAAACATCCCAAGATAAAAGATGGATTTATTTATAAGGTTAATGAGATAACAAAAGAGGGTCCTGATTTTTTTAGAGTTGAATTTGATGGAGGTATAATAATTCATTTAGGGAGAAAAAATATAATTGACCTTAAATCATCAGTTTTAAACTATGCAACACCTCCTGGACAATATGTTAGAATCAAGAATGGTGATGGTGTAGTTAAGAGAGGTGAAAAATATCAAGTTTTATCTATTGGAGCTATAGGTTCTTCGTTTACGTTACAGCTTACAGGGTTACCCCATAAAACTTACCATCTCTTCTTCCAATGCACATCTTCTGATTATGAGCACATCTCTAAAGAGACTGCATACGATAATCCACAAAAAGGAGAAACACCTAGGATAAAAATTGGATCTCTTATAAGGTTAAACCCAAATATTGTAAATAAATATCAACTTGGTGGTGATCAATACAGGGTATCAGATTTTGCAAAAAGTGTGTCGACTGATTACATTTTGTCATTAAGAGGTAGAGAAGATATTATAGTTGAATGCGGGAACGAAGATTTTGGGATACTATCATTAGAATATGCCGAGTTTAAAATAGGTGATACCATAATAGGAAAGGATTCTGCATCACTTAGATACACTATAACTAAAGAAAATACCAAATGGACTGTGGTTGGATACCGTTCAAGTGGAGGACTTAAAGTTGTACATAGGGATACTCTTTCAGAATACGATCCCGATAAACCACCAGAAGAATGGCTTAGTGTATTTGATCTGTATTTCATGAGAAGCGGGGAGAATATTTTAGTCGGAAATAAGAAGAAAGAACCAATAAAAGAGGATACTATTAATCACAATAAAAAAGAAGAAAATGTTAAAGGAATCATTAAAGTACAAGGATCTAATTTCAAAATCAGATCAGCAGTTATTACAGGAAGAATTGGAATTAAAAGTCCAAGAAGCAAAATCAGGGTTGGAAGTAACGATAGCTACAACCAAACTCGATTTATCCCGTGCAAAGCGTAGGTTAGCGGAAGCAAAATCTGCAGTTCCCTACGATGTACAGGCAGAATTGGATGCTTCTGAAGAAGTTGATTCAATACAAATTGGGCTTGAATTTGCCGAGAAAGTTTTGGCTGAAAGATTCTAAAAATTATACAAAACTAATGAAACAAATTAGACAAGGGTTTCAAACAACCCCAAAATATAGGGCAAGAAAATTTAACTCGATTCAAATAGATGGGGATTTCCATTTTTGCAAATCTCACAATTTTATCTATAACGAGGAGGAAGAGGAGGAGAAGCTCTACAATGGTCTTCCGTGTTATTATACTGACACCCGTTTTGAAGACGGACTAAACTTCTTTAAGAACTGTTATATATATTTGGCTAGGCCTAGAAAGAAGACCCCTAAAGGATTTGGAAAGAACCGTAAAAAGAGAGATAAAAGACGTAAACCTATTTCTCTAAAGGCTTGCATTAGAAAAGTTCGTAAGGTTAAGGGAATACCAAAAGGCACAGTTATTAATTTTAATGTTAGCTGGTATTACACTGGTAGGAAAGCAAAGCCAGGTTTCACCTATATTGAAAGAAGAAATGATAAGTACACTCCTGACTATCAAGTAAACAATCAGGAGTATACCAATAATTTTCAGGATGATGATAGGGCAAAAGAAATAGTTGATGCAATGAGAGCCAATGGGTTTCTTGTAAAGGTACTTCCTAAAAATCCTAATCGTCTTATTGGGGATGAGGAAGGTCAGGCTTGTGTTGCATTCGGTTACGGTAAACAGATTGGATTTGCATCACAAAACCACCCTTTATTTGGCTATCACGACACTATTGGTGTCATCTCTTATGATTATCATGGCGAGTTTGATAAATGGAGCAGATGCTCTTATACGATTGAAAAAGATCATCCAACCGATGTTATTATCGAAGAACTTAAGAGTGAAAGAGTCGATTTAGACGAAGAATAAATAGTAAAAATAAAAAAAGTAAATGAAACACACGGAAGTAAAAACACTCGAAGAAATTAAGGAAAAAAGAGTCCCAATACAGAACACCCATAAGAAACACAGGGAGAAAATAGGTCGGATCAATAAGATATCCTTGTGGATAACAGAGAGGGTTGGTTCAATGGGATTTTTTGGAGTTATATTCGTTTGGACCTCTTGTTGGTTGGCTTGGAATTCACTTGGACCAGTTTCTTTAAGATTTGATCCGTACCCAGCATTTGTTCTCTGGTTATTCATTTCAAACATGATTCAGATTTTTCTGATGCCACTGATTATGATTGGTCAAAATCTTCAATCTGCACACTCTGAAATAAGAGCAGAACAGGATCTACAAATCAATATAAAAGCAGAAGCCGAAATAGAAACAGTTCTCATGCACCTTGAAAATCAGAATGAACTCATTATAAAAATACTTAAAAAGCTCGAAAAAGAAAATGAGAGTCTATAATTTCCAAACAACTAATTCATCTGCATCCGATAGATCTAAATATGAAAAATATTCAGGAAGGAGAAATCTAAATATAATGAGATTGATATTAAATTGGATCTAATCAATATTTCCCCGTAATTTTTATTTAATCTTGCTTAAAATAAATAAGAATAACACCATACTATGGCAAGAAAGACTAAGGAGTTTGTAGAGGGGGTTGATTATTATATGAATAAGGGTTTAATAGTTATGACAGAGGAATACCACAAAAAAAGAGGTTTCTGCTGTGGCGGTGGATGTAAACATTGCCCGTTTGAACCTTGGTCACAGAAA
>Ga0214164_1001800_pt1 | contig 11802 bp, 18 predicted proteins | sample TroBogepilimnion_13_FD_153003 | JGI IMG/M metagenome (GOLD analysis project Ga0214164, IMG submission 153003) | Freshwater microbial communities from Trout Bog Lake, WI - Practice 03JUN2009 epilimnion v4 | ecosystem: Environmental > Aquatic > Freshwater > Lake > Epilimnion/Euphotic zone ...
TGCTCCTACTCCCGTTCAATGTTCATCCACTACTTTAGGTGGTAATCAGTATCGGATTATTAACGCTGGTACTAGCTTGGTGTTTTTAGGTTATGGCAACGATGCTGCAACTGCTAATACTGCTTCAGCCAATGTGACTACTAGCGGTACAGCCTTTCCATTGTTAGCGGGTACAGATGAGATTCTGACCTTTGCTCCCAATGCTTACTTTACTGGCACAAGTACGGCTAATGCCACAATTTACATCACACCTGGCGATGGGGTATAAGACATGGTCCTTAAGGTCGTTACAAGCGGAACTACTACTAACGGTACAGTAACCCAGATTAACGGTGGTACTGGTATCAATGTAAGTCCAAGCCCAATTACGGGTAATGGCACAGTGTCGCTTGCCAATACGACTGTTACGGCTGGCACTTATGGCAACGCATCAACTGTTGCTCAAGTAATCATCAACGCTCAAGGTCAAGTGACCAATGCGGTCAATGTGGCAATTAGCATAGCCAATAGCGCAATTACTGGCTTGGGTACGATGGCTACTCAAAATGCTAATGCCGTAGCAATTACTGGTGGTAATACATCGGTTACTTATGACAATGCCGTTTATCAAATAGCTACTGCAAACATTTCTGCAAGCTCTAATATTGGTGCTTTTTCTTACGGCAATTTGTCTTATACCGATACAGGCATAGCTGCTTCTTGGGCAAACAGCTCTAATAGTGCAGTTCAAGTAGTTTTGCAGAACACTAGTAACGGATCAAACGCTTCATCTGATTATGTAGTGGTAAATGATACGGGTTCTGCCTATGCAGACTTTGGTATAAACTCTAGTCTTTTTTCGGGTTCTGGCGCTTTTTATAAACCTGGATCACCTTATTTATATTCTGGTTCAGCAGATCTTTACATTGGCACAATTAGCAATAATGCGGTTCACTTCGCAGCTAACAACGCTACTACCGATGCTATGGTGCTTAACGCTAACAATACAGTCACCATCAACGCTTACTCTGGCACAACAAACGCCAATGCAACATTTAATACTAGTTCACTTCCCTTAGTGCCTTTAGGCTATTTAGTATTGAATATTAACGGCACTAATTACAAGATACCTTACTACAATGTCTAACATTAACGAACTTTTAATTGATAACACCGAAGCTCGGCTTAACACCCATGAAGCGGTGTGTGAGCTGCGTTATGACAGTATTTGCGCCAGATTAAAACGGATTGAAACTATTTTGATTGCTTCCGCTGGTTTTATTGTGGCTTCTTTAGTAGCGATTGCGTTTAAGCTGAACTAAATTGGACTTTGAAACTCTTTCCATCGTTAAATTTGGGGATAAAGATTCCCTAGGAGAGTTTTTGTTTCAAAATGGCATCCAACACCAGCTTTTTCGCGATACTTTCATGGATGCGGGTGTTTCCGTCCCAGCGTTCCCAATAACGGACGCTGATACCGACAATTTGGACGATTGGTTGCTTGCTCACCAAGTTGAACATCAGTCTTTTGCGGGTCTTTTAGGCCTCAATAATCCGTTTAATATGCTCGATGTGGACTTTAATAACGAGTCCGATTTTTACGATTGGCTTGCCTCACATCTTTACATTCACCAACAAATTGCCGCTTCTTTGAACTTATCATGACACCTATTTCCTCACCCCAACAAAATCAAAATGTTGCACCGCAACAAACACAGCCAATCAATCAGGATGTGATGAGTTTGGTAGAAAACAAAGGGCAGCCAAAATCGCAACCAGAAATACAACAAACTAAAGATCGTTTGTTAAAAATTATTAAAACATCAGGCGCAGATCCGCAAAAAATTATTTTGGCTGGTAAATACGCAATGCAAGCCCTAAGAAAACCAGAAATGTATCCGATGGCTATTGAAGTTGCTGTAAAAAATGGCATTTTGACACCAGATCAAGTTCCTAAAGGTCCAGGAATAGATTATCAATTATTAGCCAATGGAATTACTGCTGGAAAATTAACGCAAGAATTATTAAAAGAGGGAAAAATATAATGGGTCAAGCTGCTCCAGTAATTATTGCCGTTGTTGCCGTGGCAGCCTCTGTGGTTGCTGGTCCTGAGATGGGCGCAGCCATATTAGGTTATGGAGATGCCATTGAGGCCGTTTCTGCTGGCTATAGCGTGGCTACCTTGTCTGCGGTTGGAGCAGCTGCTTCGGGCGCGGCTGCGGGTGCAATTACAGAAGCTCAGAAATCGGGCGATCCCACAAAGATTTTAGAGGCTGCTGGTGTAGGCGCGGTTGGCGGTGCAGTTGGCTCAGAAGTTGGCGGAGCGGTTGGCGGGGCTACAGAATCATCTGTTGCTGGAGCAACTGCTGGTGGCGCATCAAGCGCATTTACCAAAGCAGAACTATCTGGCTCAAATTTACAAAACGCTACCAAACAAGCCGAAATTGGCGGAGCTACCGCTGGCTTAACTCAAGGAATATTTGGCTCTAGTGATGGAAATACCCCTACAGAATCCGATAAATTAGCAAGAGCTTTAGGCGGTGCATTTATTGGTCAAAATGTATCCAATTTGTTTAATCCACAACAATCTGCCCAAGGTGGCACACAAGCTCCTGGACAACCTACATCATCCTTATTGACAACAGGACAACCTGGAACAACTCCAGGTAGCCAAGCATTGGCACAATCATTAAATTTAGGTGGTGGAGATATTAGCCCACCAGTTAATATTGGCGGTGGAGAAAAAAATACTCCTAATGTATGGAATCAAGCATCATTACGGACTAAAGACGAAACAGGGAGTGCTTAATGGCTATTAGCAAAACTTTAAAAATGGATTTGCCAGCGTTGGCGGAAATGTTGCGTTCTAAAGGGCGCGGCAAAGACACCATGCTTGCTCACATTACTCCTAAAGAAGCCGCTTTGTTAAAACGCAGAGGTGGATCAGGTAGCGTAAACCCTGATACTGGATTGCCTGAGTTTGAAGATTCTGGTGATTATTCTTTTGAAGCTGCTCCAGCCTCACCAACCTATGATGTTGTTAATCAACAAGGTCAATTTACACCTACACAAGCTGATACTGGAGTACCCGTACAAGTTGGTTCATCTTACACTCCAGGCGGTGATGCTTACGCTCCTTCAGTAAGTCCCGCTGGAAACGCTGGGTATGACACTTTAACCCCTTCTGGACAAACTGTTAGTCAAACTTTTAGCACTCCATTACAACAAGTAGTTCCTACTGGAGCGGTATCTTCAACAGTTACTCCTACAAGTCCAGTAAGCCCTGGCGTTGTGAGCCCAGATCAGCAAGCTGCCGCACCCGCTAAACCAACTGATCCAAACGCACCTAAAGATTTTTCTGAACAGCTTAAAGCTGCTCTTACTCCTGGAAACCTTGCTCGTTTAGGTTTGACTGGCGCGCTAGGTGCTTATGGAGCGACTCAAGCGCGTAAAGGTGCGCAACAAAATCAAGCGGCAACTCAAGAACAAACCAATATTGCTCAACCTTATCAACAACAAGGCCAGACTTTAATTGGTCAAGCCCAGCGCGGTGAGTTAAGCCCTCAGTCTCAGCAAGCGTATCAAGCTGCACAAGCGCAAATCAATCAAGGTATTGCTAGCCGTGGCGGTGTAGGAGCAAATCAAGCAGCAAACCAATTAGCGAATATTTACCAAACATTGCTTAATAACCAATACACTTATGGATTGAATGTTGCCCAAATTGGTGACAATATTGCGTTAGGTGCTATTAGAACTAGTTTGCAATTAGACCAAACTCTAAATCAAGCTACTACTAATTTTTACACCCAGCTAGCATCTTTAGCAGCTGGTGGAAGCGTTGGCGGTCAAACAATTAGGATAAGTCAATAATGGCAACTCCAGCAGATCAAATCCCACAGGAAAAGGTCAATACACCTCAACCTAATGTAAGCACGCTTGGTGGCGCATTAAAAACGGATATGCAAGCACCACAATTTGCTATGCCTAAAAATCCACGGCAAGCATTTGAAAGAGGTTCGGCATTAGCTCCTATGCAAGCTCAAGCGGGAGCGGATTATGAACGCGCCAAGATGGAAAACGAAACTAATATTTTGGGTGCTAGAGCGCAAGGTTCTGAACAAGCCTATACCAATTTAAAAAACAAAGTTGATGAAGAAAAGGTTAAAGAAGCTGAATATCCATACCCAGAGTTTCATCCTACGCAAGAAAACGCAGCCAGCTTAGGCGGATTATTTAGCATGATTGCTACTATGGGTGTTATGTTGGGTAGCTCTGGAAAATTCTCCGCTTTAAACGCCATGAATTCTATGAGCGGCATGATGAAAGGTTGGCAAGCTGGTCGTAAAGATTTGTACGAAAAAGAGTACAAAGAATTTAAAACCAACTTTGACCGCATCAAACAAATTCGTGAAGACCTCAGAAAAGACTTGGAAGATTACTACAAACTTGCTCCATACGACAAAGAGGCTGCTCAAGGAAAGCTAGAGATGATTGCTCGTAAAGCGGGTACAAACTCTATTATTGGCGCGTATGCCAATAAAGCTCAAGTAGATAAAATTGTTGAGTTTTATGAAAAATCAGGCAACTTTTTGCAAAAAGAAGAAGAGCTTTCTTTACGCCGTAGAGAGGCATCTGGCAACTATCAGTATTTCACTAAAGATGGCAAGACTTATGCCGTCAATACTAAGAATCCAAATGATGTAAGAGAAGTGCCGTTTGACCTTGCTGGTGCTACTAAGCTGGGTGCTGGTGGCAAAGGTGACGCATTTCCTAAGAAAGGTGAATTCCAAGCTGCGTTTATTTCTAATGCTATTGGCAGAAAAGTGGATGTGGACACAGGATCGAAGTTGGCCGCTACTGCCCGTTACATGAGCAAACTAGATGATTTGGGCGAAAAGAGTCGCGGTCTTGGAACTAAGAGCGGTTTTGCTGCCGAAGTGGCTGGATTTGTTAATAAGTTTGTTTCTACTGATTTGGATAAATACGCTGAAACAGACCCTCAAACTGGTCAAAAAATCATTACGCAAGAGTCGTTACAAAAAGCGATTGATGATACTGAACGCGGTAAGACCTTTGTTGGCTTTTCTGAAAATGCTAAAGAACTCAGTAAAGCGCAATTAGATACCGTTATGGCGTATTTACAATCTAAATACGGTAATCGCGCTCCTGTGATCGAATTTAAAGCTGCGTCTAACGCGCTGACCCGTGAAAACATGGATGCCGTTACTTTTGAACGCGTCTTGCAACATGAAAAACAATCCTCTATTGAGCAGATTGCTTCTCTTGGATTTAATAATGACGACTACAACAAAGTCAGAGCAGCCATTAAAGCCAATGAAAAAGGATTTGAGAAAACCATGAAGCCAGATGTTGCTGCCGTTCCACTTGGCGGTGAACAACCCTCTACAGAACAAAAACATTATCTAAGAGGTAGAGAGATTGTTCTTAATTCCGATAAGACGGCTTGGGTACATGCAGATGACGGCACAGAGGCTAAATAATGGCTGATTTACCACCGCTACCAGAAGGCGCAACAAGCGTTTCCTTACCGCCATTACCAGAGGGTGCTACATCCACAGGTGGTGGCGCAGCGATGGTTTCTCCAAAGATGGGAGCATCTACTCCAGCCTCGCCAGAAACTAAAGGGCGCGTAGCCAAAGCCGTTGAAGCTACAGGAAAGTATTTATTTTCTCCTACGGGAAGAGAAGATTTTTCTGGTACTGAGGTTCTTGGTGGCGGAGCTACGGGCGCAGCTTTAAGTTATGGCGCGCCAGCCATTATGGAAGTCGGTGGAAAAGTTTTAAGTGCCATTCCTACTGCTCCTACTAGATATGCTGGAACTGCATTACAAGCTGGCGGTCAAGCATTAGCAAAAGTGCCAGGCGGTAAGCGCGCATTGGTTGGCGGTGTTGGTGGCGCAACCACGGAAACGGCAGAGCAAGGTTTGGAAATGATGGGCATGCCACGCGCAGTAGCCTATCCTTTGTCAGCTTTAGCCGTTGGAACGCCATCATCAATAATTACCAATTACTTAGGGAAAGCCCTTAATTTAGAAGGCAGAAACCTAACAAACATATTGCGTACTGCTGGCAAAGAAAAAGCGTTAAATATATTAGAAGACGCTGGATTGTCCCGTTTGCAAGCTCAAACTGAACTAGAAGCTGCCCAGCGCGTTGAGCGTCAGTTATCCGAAAGAGGGATAAAAGCCGAGTCTAGGGCAGAAGCCGCTCAAACAGGAATGCCAATGGCATCTGAGCGTCAAGCCGTGCTAGACAAAGTAAATCGCGCCAAAGTTGAAGCGGGTTACGCGGCCAGAGATGCCAATATGAGCTACGAACAAGCTCAAGCATTAGTTAGCCAAGCTGAACAGCGGGTATTGCAAACAGAGCAAGCCGTCAATAGTTTGCAACAAGATTTACTAGCTTTGCCGACCATGACCAAAGAACAGTTTGGCAAAAGAATCCAACAAACCTCTCAAAAGATATTTGATGACAACCAAGCCTTGCGTAAACAGGCTGGTATTGGCAACGCGATTGCCGCAGCTGGCGACAGACTGTCCGTCTCTACCGCCAATGTAAACCAGACTATTGGCGGTATGTTAGAGAGCACTCGCAATCCAGTAACTCGTCAAATATTGATGCAAGTTCAAAGAGAGCTTGACACCAAAGTTGGCGAAGATACTTTCCAAGGATTGTCATTAAAGTCTGCTGATAACCTTAAAGGTTATTTAGATTCAATCATCAATGCCAAACAATTTGGCGATACCAAACTAGACAAAACGATTGTGTCTGAAATTCGCAAGGTAAAAGGCGAGCTCATGCAGTCTATTTTGTTTGGCAACAAGCCTTATTTGGAAGCTTTAAACAAATTTAGAGTGCTATCGCGTGGTTTGGATATTGTTGAGCGTAATGGCGCGTTGGCTAAAGTTATTGAAAAAGACCCGCTATCGACCGCTTACAAGATGGATGAGGCTGCGGTAGTCGGAGCGGTAATTTCTAAGGCTAGAGCTGGAAATAAGGTCTTTGAGAAGCTTTTGGAAGCCAACCCTACCCTACAAGAGCCAGCAAAACTGTATTTCACCAAAGAGTTGTTTGGTCAGGATGTTGCGCCAACAGACGCAGTTATTAAAACATTCCTTAAAAACAATGAAATTCCGTTAAAGCAATTAGGTCTTTACAAAGATTTTAAAGACTTGAGGACTGCTCAAAGAACCGCAAAAGACGCGGTTGAAACCGCCAAAGGCTTTGAAAAAGGCTACAAGGAAGGCGAGAAAATTGCTGGAGCAGCCGCTAAAGCTGCCGAGCAAGAACAAAAACGCTTAACGGGTATGTCTCAAACTGCTCAAAAACGATTGTCTGAAACAATCCAAGCTGCTGAACCAATGGAAAAAATGTTGGCTCGTAGTGAGGCCAGAGCCCGTCCAGCTGAGGTGAAACTCAAGCAGCGTCTGGGCGCAGCTGAAAAGACTATGGAACAGATTAACGGAGTTGAAAAAGAATACAACTCTTTGGTCAATGATTTGTCAAAAATGAGCCCTAAAGAAATCCCTGGAGCAATTAAGTCAGCGGCTAACAAGATGCTTAAAGACGGATACATTACTCAAGCAGAGCGTGACGCTTTTGTTAATGCAGCAAACAAAAATGCCAATCAACTTAAAGATGCAGCCACCGCTCGTAAATGGGTGATGGGCGCGGTAGGTACTTTAGGTTTAACTCAACTTGCATCTAAACTAACACCAATGGGCGATGTCCCAAAATACTACAGATGAGCAAAAAATCCAAAGGCGTAAATCCCGATCTGGAAGCAGCGGTTAGCAAACTGCTTCAACAAGTCATGAATGATGACTTGGCTTCCTTGACCGATAAATGCAAAGTGATTGACCGCGCCGTCAATATTGAAAAACTCAAGCAAAAAATCTCGGATGATGAATGGGGTAGTGGGTTTATTGCAGTAGATGATGATGAAGGTTAAACTATGAATTGTTTAACTTTTACGGGGATCAATCATGGATGCAATCACTCTTATTCGCCTAGCGTTAAAAATCATCTCAGACCGCTTGATTACGATACTGGCTCTCATAGCCTCAAGCGTCATGTGCGGTTGGACAATGTGGAATCCCATGTGGGAACGGGTGACAACATTAGCCATATTCGTAGTATTTTGTTACCTTATAGTCAATGTCAAAGAAAGGACAAAAAATGAGCCTCAAACCGAAAGCAACGGGTAGTAGCGGTAGTACACCCCACAAGCGTTCATCAGAAAACAATCAACAAATAGCTAAATCTGTTCGCCCACAGTTACCGCGTGATGGTTCTGCTGATGGACTAAACACTACTTTAACTGGCAAGATGCCAGCGGGTTATACATCCGTATGGAATTTTGGTGACAATCGCAACACTAAAGATTCTGCCACTACCAAGCCAGAAAAAGGCAGAAGGATTATCAATGGCAAATAATATCGCTTTTCAACCAATGGGGAAAACGGTAAAAGTATCCGTTACAGGTGCTGCTAATACGCAATCTAATGTGTTTACGATTACTGCTGATAGTTCATCAAACCAGTATTTTTTATCAAATGCCGATATAAATAACGCTGTTTATGTATGGATAAGCCCTACCAACAGTTTTAATGTGGCGTTACCTGATAATGGTCCTGGCTATGTAATTCCTTTGCCACCCTATGCTTACAAAGTAATTACTGGTCCACAAGTAAGTCAATCAGGTAATGTGTATGCAAGAGTTATTGGCGATGCTGCCAATGCGTCTGTTTATGTAACCCCAGGAGAAGGTCTATAGGGGATAGAACCTAGCTTATGAGGATATTGTGCTTGATGAATTTGGATTTTTAGCGGGTGCAAAGGGGATAAGCGAAGGAGTAAAAAGCGGTAAAGAAGCTGGCAAAATCATCGGAAGTTCGATTGAAGATGTCCAAAAAGAAGCGGTAGATGTAGCACAAAAAAGAGCGCAAGAAAGGCGTAGAGCGTTACGAGAAGCAGAATTAAAGAAGCAAACAGCGTTAATAAAAGCGTTAGAAGATTGGAACAAAAAGAAACAAATTAGCGACCAAGAAGCAAAACTAAAAATAGATTTTGTAAAGAAGTACGGTGCTAAAGAATGGGAAGCAGTATTAAAAATTAAATTAGATATTGAAAATATAGAGCGCAAGGCAAACGAGGATTTTCAACACGATTTAAAGGACATACGCAGAGTACAACTTATGTGCTTTGCTTTAGCGGCCATTATTGCGTACTATTTAACTTGGGGATACAAATAAAAGGAATTTTTATGAATATCAAAGAGAAATTACAAGCCGATTTAGATGCGGCAAAAGCGCAAGTTGCTGATTTAGAGCAAAAGATTGCTAACATTCCAGCAGAAGTAGAGCAAATTGCTGAAGAAGCATGGGATAAGGTAAAAGATTTTTTCAAAGGTCTATAAAGTGGGCTGGCTTGAACAAATTGCACCTACTATTGCTACTTGTCTTGGCGGTCCTCTTGCTGGCTTGGCTGTTACAGCGGTATCTAAAGCCTTGGGAATAGATGAGGACAAAGTAAACGATACGATTCAAGACGGCAAACTGAATGCAGACCAAATTACCTCTATTAAACAAGCTGAAATCGAATTGCAATCAAAAGCTCAAGAGCTTGGCCTTAATTTTGAAACTCTGGCAGTACAAGATAGGTCTTCTGCGAGAGATATGCAGAAAAGTACCAATTCATTTATACCTCCTGTTCTGTCTATATTGGTTACAGTTGGTTTTTTTGGTATTTTGGTTGCTCTTATGCTTGGTAAAGTAGATTCCAATAACCAAGCCCTAATGATTATGTTGGGCAGCCTTGGTACTGCTTGGACAGGCATCATTGCGTTTTATTTTGGTAGCTCGGCTGGCAGTCAAGCTAAAGATCAACTGCTACATCAATCCACACCGACAAAATGAACCTTTCAGAACACTTTACTCTTGAAGAACTAACACATACCGATCATCGGGAGTTTGATAACACTCCTAATGTTGATGAGATTGCCAATTTAACCCGTTTGGCATCATTTTTAGAGCAAGTCAAAACTGTTCTAGGTGGCAAGCCCGTCATGATTAACTCAGCGTTTCGTAGCAAACAAGTAAACGATGCCGTAGGTTCTAAAGACACTAGCCAGCATCGTATTGGGTGCGCTGCTGACCTTAGAATCCCTGACATGACACCAGATGAGGTGGTTCAAGCAATTATTGCTTCTGGCATAGGTTACGATCAAGTCATTAGAGAGTTTGATCGCTGGACACATATTTCAGTACCAAGCCATCCCGAAAATAAACCTCGTCAGCAAGCCCTAATCATTGATAAAGCGGGAACTAGAGCGTATGCCTAAAAGCACTAATCTTTCCGTTGGTCGTGGCGAGAAGCTGTCAGTAAGTCAAGGCGGAGGATTAACAGCCAAAGGAAGAAAGAAATACAACCGAGCAACAGGAAGCAAACTAAAAGCGCCAACAAAATCAGGGCCAAGGCATAAGTCATTTTGTGCTAGATCCAAAAGTTGGAAGGGTGAGCGGGGCAAGGCTGCTAGAAGGCGTTGGGGATGCAGATAGATTCACATTACAAATCTCTATTAAAGGCAGTCACTTGGCGCATTACAGGCAGCCTTGATACTTTTGTGTTGTCTTGGATCATTACAGGACAAGCTCATCTTGCAGTCACCATTGCTTTTGTTGAATTGTTTTCCAAGATTGCCCTGTATTGGTTGCATGAGCGCATCTGGTTAAAGATTAAGCTCTAAGTAATCATTGACTGATCTGCTTGCTCTTAGCGCATCCTTGGGTGTCACCGCCAGAATGTCAAGATAGTAGATCGTCATGGTGCTGCGCTTTTGTTTGAGTGTCCAGATGTAATCAAATAAGTTATCAATGTGATTGGTCTGGTCATGCTCTACCCTACCCACAAGCGCACCAAAGTTATCAAACAAAAAGAACTTGCTATAACCCTTCATAGTGAGGTCATAGATCAGCTTTTTGTACAACTCTAACTGCAACTCAGTTTGGTAATCCGCTTCAAAATAAAGCATAGGTTTTTGCTCAAACTTGTACGAGTTCAGCACATCGTAATCCATGCCATCTACATCAACCTTGATCAAATCAGGCTTATAGTCAAATTCCTCAATAACTGCATTGAGCGAAACACCGACTGTACCAATCGTATTCTTCATTAAACGCACTTTGGTTTGGAGTTTCTCCTCCACAAGTTTTTTGTTTTGTTGCAGCGCAACAAAATTATGTTCTTGAGGCTCTGCACAAAAAAACTCTAATTGCGGGTTCGCTTGCGCCATTGCTGCCATCAATGCGCCTACATTAGCGCCCACATCAATGATGTCACCCGTCAAAGACTTGGCTAGATGGGGTAAAAAACGATCATAGAGCTTATGTTGTTGCTGATAGTAGGGTAAGGTATGCCGAGCTGTCATTTCAAGCTCTAAATCACCAATTTTGTACTTCATTTATCACTCGACTTTCTTAGTATTGCTCTAGCAAATGCAATCATGTCAGGAATACTGCAATCTTCACCAATCCAACATTCATCTAGAGCCATAACACTTTTAATTTCCTCATCTGTTAGTGTCTTTGCTGGATGGGTATAAAGCAAAGTATTGTGGTCTGGCATTACTGATTGACCTTTTTTGATTTTTAGCCATGTAACTCCATTTTGTTGCCTATGGTCTACAACTGCTACTGGTTCATTGTTCATTTCTCTTGTGCCTTTCTTAACTATATCTAGCTATGATGTAAAAAATAACCACACCAAGTAACCACCATTTAAAACTGCCATCAAATACCCAGTT
>Ga0214164_1001803_pt1 | contig 11789 bp, 12 predicted proteins | sample TroBogepilimnion_13_FD_153003 | JGI IMG/M metagenome (GOLD analysis project Ga0214164, IMG submission 153003) | Freshwater microbial communities from Trout Bog Lake, WI - Practice 03JUN2009 epilimnion v4 | ecosystem: Environmental > Aquatic > Freshwater > Lake > Epilimnion/Euphotic zone ...
CCGGCTGAGTCCACACATACGCCTACCGGATGGTTCAATTCGGCGCTTGTTGCCGCTAACCCATCACCCGAAAATCCTCCGATCCCATTTCCGGCTACTGTTGTAATAATGCCCGCAGTATTTATTCTCCTTATCCTGTTGTTCGACCAGTCTGTAAAATAAAGATCACCATAGATATCCAGGGCTAACCCCACAGGGCCATATATTTCTGCAGCGGTAGCCGGGCCGCCATCACCGGTAAACCCTGCCGTGCCGTTGCCTGCTATGGTAGATATTACTCCCGATGAATTCACTTTTCTTATCCGGTTATTAAAGCGGTCGGCTATAAATACGTTACCCGAATTATCAACCGCTACTCCCCATGGCGTATTAATCATTGCTGCGGTAGCAGCTCCCCCATCGCCCGAATAGCCGGATGTGCCTGTTCCGGCCACTGTATAAATGATGCCCGAAGTATTTACTTTCCTGATGGCATTATTGCTGTAATCGGCAAAATAAATATTCCCAGCCGCATCCATCGCAATACCCGATGTATGGTTGATACCAACCGATGTGGCCGCCATACCATCTGTGCCATAAGTGGCGCTGCCGTTACCGGCAAAATTGGACAGAATGCCTGATGTATTCACCATCCTGATCCGGTTATTGCCATAATCGGCTATGTAGAGATTCCCCGCGCTGCTCATCACAATATCTGTCGGATACGCAACTCCGGTGGATGTTGCCGCAACTCCGGTTGAATAGCTGCTGGTGCCATTACCCGCAACAGTGGTTATAATAGGCAGGCCCACATTTACCATTTGAAGGGCAGATGTTGTGCCGCAGCTACTGGTAACACTATAAGAAATTAGTCCGGAACCAATACCAACCCCGGTCACAACACCGCTGCTACCCACAGTAGCAACAGCTATATTTGAACTGCTCCAGGTGCCGCCGCTGGTGGCATCTGAGAGTGTTACTGTATTGTCTGGGCAGACTATATTAGAGCCAGTGATTCCTGAAACAGAAGTCGGAGTTACAGTAACAGTTAGCGTACCTGGGGAAAAACATCCGCTTGGGGAGGTATAGGATATTGTTGATGTGCCACTGGCTATTCCTGTAAGCACACCTGAAACTGAAGAGATATCTGCAACGCTGCTGCTGCTGCTGCTCCATATGCCCCCTGGCAAGCTGGCACTTAAAGTTGTTACAGATCCGGTGCACAATAAGGTACTGCCTGATACAATTACAGACCCTACCGTTGTATCGAGTAACTGCATTATCTCGCAAGGTGTAATAGCTCTGTTCCATAACCCCACATCGTCAATGGTACCTGTAAAATACTGTCCGGTCCCATAATCCACCGCCCCGATCTCATTATGGGCGCTGTCAGTATAATAACTCATTACCCCTGGCTGATAAGCTGCCTGTTCCAATATTCCGTCATAGTAAATTTTCATAGAGTCGGTTGTAGAGTCAAATGTGCCGACAAACAGATGAAAATGAGTAGTATCAATAATTGAAACGGGGAAACTTACAGACCTGACAGTATAACCTGCACCTGTATTTTGAAGAAATTTAATGGTACCACCCGTTTGCATTAACATATACGGATCATAAGCTACCCTGGTATCTCCCCGGAACATTATCTGGTATTGCCCACTACCTGAAAATTGAGACTTTACCCAAGCCACAATGGATAAACTACCGGTAATATTTAAAGAAGTGCTTGAAGGAATATAAATATAATTACTTGAACCATTAAAATAATAAGCGCCATGGGCTCTGCCAAACCTGTCAGGGACGGCAGTGGCACCTCCAACAGTACCATTATTCCCGTTACCACTGGAATCCCAGGCATTGTTATTCAAACAGTACCATGCATCTAACTGACTGGTTGGTACATAATCAGGTAATTGGGCAAACAAATCGTTTGTAAAACCTAAAATAAAAAGAATAAAGCAAGTAATTACCCTGATAGTGTTTTTCAATTTCATAGGTATATTTTTCACTAAGTTAAGCCTTTTATTTAAATTCTATGTGTGTTTTATGGCATTTATTTTCTTTATTCTCTCTTGACTTATTCTGGCCAAGGTCTGTAGCAAAGCTTTGTGAAAATCCGTAAGGTACTTCTGCAATTCTGCACAAAATGGGAAATTACAGGCCCAAATGGGAAGTAAAATGGGCAATTTTGTGAAGCAAATGGGAAGTTTAGTGAAGCAAATGGGCAATTTGCAATAGCACAAAGCAATAAGGAAAAATACTTATAAAAAAATGTCCTGATAGCCAATCATATCTTCTCCATCACATTCATCTGCAGCCATCCTATCCGTCCATCAGGCAGGCGCACCTCAGCCCAATTAGGCTTAACATCCAGCACCTTTACAGTAGTGCCTTCGGGCACAAGCGTTACCGGCTTGCCTTTCATGGTAGGGTTCATAAGCGGGGCATCATTAAACATAACCACCGCCCCGTCATATTGCTGATTGTGCACCGAGGAAAAATAAGCCAGCACCAGGAAAGAAATACATACCAGCCACAATACGCCTAGCAGCTGCCCCGGTAAAAATCGTACAGAAGCGTTGTTGAACCGTCGGATGATCATAGCTATAATTATCAGGCAAAACGGTATCAATGCACTTATGGCCCATAAAGTAGATTTATCAGACCTGGTAAGCGAATCCCACCACTGAATGAAGAAGATATCGCCACTGTAAGGAATGTTGTTGGTAATGCGCCCCCGGGCCAGGGCCAGGTTTTCTTTAGCATCTTTATAGTGAGGGTCAAACCTCAGGGCGCGCTCGTAGTTCAGTATGGAGTTGGGTATCTTATTAAGCCGGTAGTAGGTGTTGCCCAGGTTGTAATAAATCTCGGGGTTCTGGGGTTTGGTGGCCGCAATCTGTTCGTAATAAACAAGGGCGCTGTCGTATTGTTTCTGCAGATAAAATCCGTTTCCCTTATCCCACAATTGCGTATAACCTACGATTGCAAGACTATGCAATGCGCTCAGTAAGAGGGCTATAAAAACAGGAACTATTTTTTTCATGATTTAAATACATCTTCAAGGTCACTGATCACTTTTATAGCTTCTTCATACACATGCGCCATTTGCTTTGAGCCACCAGAAGCGTATAAAGATGTTTCACATTCCCAGATCACATTTTCGAGGCTTTTCTGCAGTGTAACCGGTACATTTTTCAGCAGTAAAGCTTCCTTATAGCTGTCGTGAGATAATGAAGAAAGAGGGATATTCAGTTTGTCGCTGAGATACAACCATATGGCTTTTGATATTTCTTCGTAAAATGGTTTTGCGCTGTTTTGCTGCAGGTATTTTTTAGCCAGTGCCAGGCGTTGCAAAGCAATTTTATTGGCGCGCCTTTTCCTCAGCAATACCGTATCTCTCGATAGTTCATCATCCTTATTTTTCCAGGCTATTAGGCCTATAAAAGTCAGTAATGGAAAAGCAAACATAGACCAGTAGGTGCCGGTAAAGAGCAGGGGCTTGCTCTGTGGTATGATCTTTAACAGGGGCTGCCTGGCAATATCATGAATGTCTTTCAGCGCCAGGTTATTGTTCCCCGCCACGGCCGGAGCATAGTGCTTCCCGGGTTTTACATGCAGTTTTATAGGCTGCGTATGCTCTGTAGCATAAGCCCCTGTCTGCGGATTGAAGCAGGTGAAATTAATACCAGGAATATCATAATCGCCAGGAGTATGTGGTGTGATCACATAGTTGATGATCTTTGAGCCGCTGATGGTGGTGCTCCTCCCGGTTATGGTATCAGTTATTACCGGGTCATAAGTATTGAGCCCGTTCGGCAGGTCTAGCTTAGGGGCTTCAATCAGCTTCAGGTTGCCACTGCCGGTAATGGTTACAGTAAGGGTAGCCAGGTCATCGGTAGTCAGGTCTTGCTTATCAATTTTATCTGATATAGAAAAGCTGCCTACAGCCCCTCCGTAATCGGCAGGTTTGTTTTTATCGGGCAGGCCGGATACAGTAATTTTTACCGGCTCACTCTTGATATTTACCTTAACGTCTTTATAAGCCATGGTATTATAAAAGCTGTTGTTGAAGAACGGATCATTCATCATCAATGAGCCACCACCAAACACATCAGACAGCTTTCTTTTTACCTGCTGCACTATGCGCGCCATCCCCTTTGCTTCGGCGGCATCCAGCTCCAGAGTACCGGCCTGCTGCGGAAACAGTGCCGATTTCTTTAAAAGGAAGACCTGGTATTTTTTGCCATCCAGTACTTCTTCCGTTGGTTTTGCCTGCTTGGGAATATCAAAATCCTGTGTCCAGAAACCATTCAGGGAGGGTAGTTTTGAAATGCCTACCTGCATAGGTATTCTTGAATATAATTTATAGCTTGTAGTAATCTGCTCACCCACATGCACCTTGTTTTTATCAACCACCACTTTGATGAAAAGGTCTTTATTTATCTCTGAGTCATTTACTACAACCTCGGGTTGTTGCTGCTGCTGGGGTTGCTGCTGCTGAGGCTGCTGGCGTCGTTGTTGCTGCATCTGCTGCATAGCCTGCATCTGCTGTTGCTGCATTTGCTGCATGTGTTGCATCATAGCCATAATGTCGTCGTCCTGGCCGCCAAACGGGTCGTTCCTGTTGGGCCTTTGCTGCACAGTGCCGGGTATTACCTGTATAGTTATTGAGTTGGACTGATAAGTATGACCCGCGGCGTCTTTGGCAGAAATAGGTGGAATAGTAAAAGTGCCCTGCGCTTTTGGCTGAATAACATAAGTGAGGGTAATAGCCTGCGATTGCACCATTTTGTTTCCGGCAATGGACATATTGGTACTGGACGACTGAAATGGACCCTGTGTGATTACAAAATCTGAAGTAACAGGTCTTGATACAGATTGCAGGTTTTGCGCATCGCGGATGGTATACTGGATCTGCACCTGGTCTTTGGTCCCAATTTTATTGGCGCCGGCTTCGGCAGTAAAAACAACGTTTTGTGCCAGGCCGGAGCAAGCACCTAATATAAATACGATAAGTATATTATAACGCCACATATTTTTAATGTGTTTCCTAACTGGTTTCCACAAAATTAGTTTGTATGTGGGAGGGACAGGGTTAAAACTACGTTAAAAAGTTTCATTATAAATCACCTTTAACAGGCCTCATTATCAATGTCTCCACACAAGCCTGAGCAGATAAAAGGTAAGAGCTATATAGCATAGCGGCCACATCGGCCGATTCCATTATTCTTTCGGGGGCAACACCGCTGCCCTCCCACGATGGCGTAAAAGTGGCTCCCGGGCATATGGAGGTGACTTTGATATTGTAAAGCCGAAGTTCTTCCCTGAGGTTTTCGGAGAAACCCAGTAAGGCATATTTAGATATACTATAGGCACCGCCATTGGGGTAAGCCTTAAGGCTGGCAACAGAACATATGTTAAAAATGTGTCCAGCTTGTTTGCTAATAAAAGCGGGTAATAATTTCCGGGTAAGCCAGTAAGCGCTATACAGGTTTGTGCCTATCAGTGTTTCCAGTAGGCCATCGGGTTCATCAGCCAGATTACCGGGCAGGTAAGTCCCGGCATTGTTGACCAGGATATCAATAGAGGGGAATTCAGCAAGAACTAATTCTCCAAATGCATTTACTTCCTCTTTTTTGCTCAGATCTGTTGCTCTTGAAATTATTAGTCTGCCGGGGAATTGATTTTTCCAGTTTGCGACATTCTCCGAAAGTTTGTACTGGTTTCTGGCACATACTGCAATTGAAAAACCTTCACTCAATAATTTTTCGGCAATCACCTTCCCCATTCCCTGGGAAGCTCCTGTAACAGCGGCGTAAGGCATAAATTATATGTATTAAGTGAGGCAAATTACATTGATTTGCATAAAACTTCAAAGATTGAGTCAACAAACAAGGGTAGTACTGAACTGGAGTTCGGGTAAAGATGCGGCCCTGGCATATCATTTACTCTCACAACAGAAGGATTTATCAGTGGAATATCTACTCACCACACTCAGTGAGGAACATGAGCGGGTTTTTATGCATGGCATAAGAGAAAATCTGCTGGATATACAGGCAGAGAGAATGAACCTGCCACTGATAAAAGTAAAATTGCCAGCCAGCCCTGATGATCAGATTTACAATGAGGCAATGAGAAAATCTTTCAGTGAACTAAAAGAGAAAGGAATTTCTGCTTCGGCATACGGCGATATTTTTCTTGAAGATCTGCGCCTGTACAGGGAAATGCAACTGAAAGAGGCTGGAGTTAAAGCCTTATTCCCTTTATGGAAAATAGACACCAGGGAATTGGTGCATATGGTTGAAGATTCCGGGATTGAAGCCATAATAGTATGTGTGAATGAAAAATACCTCGGGAAGGAATTTCTGGGTAAAAAGATAAATGCTGATTTCTTAAACACTCTGCCTGCGAATGTTGATCCATGTGGTGAAAACGGGGAGTTTCATACCTTTGTTTATAATACGCCTTTTTTCAGAGAACCTATTCCTGTTGTTACGGGTGAAATTGTGCATAAAACCTATGACACTGGCGATGGGAAAAAATGGGATACCGGGTTTTATTTTATGGATGTGACTATTTAGATAATAGACTTTATCCTGAAGTGTAGAATCTCTGTTATAAATGAAACAAAATAGTAAAAGACTAAAACCAGCATAATTCAGCAAATTACATAATGACAGATTCAAATCCGATAATCCTTTTAGCTATAGAATCTTCCTGCGATGAAACCAGCGCAGCAATCATCAGGGATGGCAAGGTTTTAAGTAATATAATAGCTACTCAGAAAGTGCATGAGCGGTATGGCGGGGTAGTGCCCGAACTGGCATCCAGGGCCCATATGCAGAACATTGTTCCTGTTGTAGATGTGGCAATAAAAGATGCAGGCATAACCAAGGAAGAGATTACCGCAGTGGCATTTACACAAGCTCCGGGTCTGATAGGTTCGTTACTGGTTGGGGCGTGTTTTGCAAAGTCGTTTGCACAGGCTAGAGGGCTGCCATTGATAGCTGTGCACCATATGCAGGCACATGTGCTGGCGCATTTTATTGAGTCAAAGCCTGAGTTCCCGTTTCTGTGTCTTACAGTTTCAGGTGGGCATACACAGATAGTTCTGTGCAGGGATTACCTGGATATGGAAGTGTTGGGTGAAACCATAGATGATGCAGCAGGAGAAGCTTTTGATAAGGTAGCCAAGATGCTCGGTTTGCCGTATCCCGGGGGGCCACTTGTGGATAAATATGCACAGGAAGGAGATCCGTTGAAGTTCAAATTTCCTATGTCGGAAATGAAAAATTATGAATTCAGTTTCAGTGGTATTAAAACTTCTGTGCTTTATTTTTTGCAGGCACAGAAGAAAATTGACCCTCTGTTTATTGAAAACAATCTGAAAGATATCTGTGCATCTGTGCAATATACACTTGTGAATATGCTGATGAACAAGCTGAAGAAAGCTGCAAGGGAACTGAATATAAAACAAATCGGTATAGCAGGTGGCGTATCGGCCAACAGCGGATTAAGAAAAGCAATTAAGGAAACTGGAGATAAGCTGGGCTGGCAGGTATACATTCCAAAGTTTGAGTACTGCACCGATAATGCAGCAATGATAGGCATTACAGGGTACCATAAATATCTTAAGGGTCAGTTTGCAGATCTATCTGTAACTCCAACAGCAAGAGCATCCTGGAGTATTGTTTAAAATTTAAGAGGCAAGATACTTTCGACTTAATACTAACGACTCTGGACCTAAATAATGAGTAATACCTATTTTCAGTTTAAGCAGTTCAGAATTAATCAGGATAGGTGCGCAATGAAAGTTACCACAGATGCCTGCATTCTGGGGGCATGGACGCCGTTGCTGCCGGGCGTGAAAAAAGTGTTGGACATAGGAACAGGTACAGGGTTGCTTTCGCTGATGCTTACGCAGAGAAATCCGGGAATAAGTATAGATGCTGTTGAACTTGAACATGCAGCCTTGGAGCAAGCTACGGAAAATGTGAAAAACAGTATTTGGCCCGGCAGGATTAAAGTTATAGAAGCAGATATCAAAGAGTATGATTCAGGTTATAAATATGATCTGATAATCTCGAACCCGCCCTTTTTTAATAATAGTTTACTCAGCAGTAAAGATCCTGAAAACCTTGCCAGACATACCATCTCCCTTTCTTTTTCAGAGTTACTAAAAGCTATACAGGTCAATTTAAGTGATACGGGTTATGCATCAGTTTTACTTCCCTGCCCTGAATACTTTCAATTTTATGAGCTATTAAGTGATGTAGGGTTCTATGAGTCACGCAAGCTGCTGATTAAGCATACCATTCATTCAGAAGTAAAGAGAGTAATTTCTGTTTTTGGTAAAACGAAACGAGAAAAAGCTATTTCCAGTGAACTTGTGATAAAAGAGGATGGACAGAACTATACAGCCGCTTTTAAAGAGTTTCTGGCTCATTTTTATCTCTATCTGTAACTAATGTTCTTTTCTTTCTCGGCATAAACATAAAGTAGATGCATATGAGCATCCATTCTGCCCACGCCAGATAAAAACCCATATGAAAACGCTTACCAAGCAGATGATGAGAGAAGTCGGTAGTGAAATCATCATAAGTGAGATAGAGACAGCAGACAGCAGCAAGTAATAAGACGATATGTAAAAATTTAGCCAGCCAGTAAGGCAATTTATTTTCTATGACTGATTGAAGGATGAAAAAAAGGATCATTACCAGCAATACAGCCAGTCCGCCTTGCCACCATATTTTAAGCAGATTATATTCCCGGTGCAGAAAAGTAATGCCTACTCTGCCTATCCATGAGGCTTTGGACATCAGGTAGCCCGAGAGCGCTGAAAGTGCAGTAATTAAAAGTAAAAATGGGATGGTACGTTTCATTACGCCAAAGCTTCTTTAATAAATAAACGCTGATCAAATTCAAATGGTTCGAAAGATAGAACTTTTACCTGTTTGAAATCTGCATGAAGGGGATTGATAAGAATATTATAATCCCCTGCAACTATTGCCGACGGAACCTTCAACGCAAGATGTTTGCCCTCGAGAAAAAACTGATCGCCAATAATCTGAGTGTGCTTTATTTCAGGGAAAAATTTCCAGTTCGGAGGGAGGTCTTTTACAGAAATATGTTGTTTAATTGCATTTGAAGGGACATCAATACAGATCATCATATAGTCTTGAGGAACAATTTTCAACGGGGTATGGACTGCAATTTCCAATGTGCAAAGCGCCCTTGATTCAGTGGTATAAAGGACGGGTATCCCCTGGCTGTTCCATCTTCCGCCCGCGATCCGTGCGCCCTCGCCCGATAGGTCATTTTTAAACTTCGACCTTGCCAACCTGTATACAGTCATGCCAAAACACCGTGTTCTATGCGGGTCAATTCATTTTTAAGCATACCTATTCCGAATGTGCTGTCGAGTAGTTCTTTTGGTTTTATACCGCCTAGAGCGATGTTTTTGGCATCGAGCCAGGTATCAAACTGCTCACTGTTTCCGAATACCTCAATACCTCTGTTGTAAAATAAGGTTATCTCCAGTATTTTTTCGGAATGGATAGGGTCAAATGATTTTTCTTCCTTCTTATAGCGCTGTATTGTCCTTTCAGAAAGGTGCAGAAAAGCAGACCAGTCATCCATACTAAATGGGCTGTTTGCGGTCATTTTGGTAAAGGTATGGAAGGGTATTCCCTGGCGCGAAGTGCTTATTAAATAACCTGCACTGGGTTCACTTACTATATTTGTAGTATCTTCTAGTACCTTATATGGCTTGCTGCTCATATTGCTTCATTTCCCCAAAATTACGATGTTTGTCTTTATTTTTGCGTCATTTGTCAAAATTGCAATAAATTTAATTATCAATAATTCATTTTGTCCTAACCACTAATTATTGTTCTTTGTTTTTTTCAAACTCTTTTTGGGTGCTTGTGCAGGTTTGATAGCTGGTTTAACTTTAATATAAACCAGTTTTATGTTGCTTTTGTCTGTTTGTCTTTCATCGGTTTCAAAGTTGTGGATACTCTTAATCAGCTGTCCCAGTTTTTTGAATCCATAATTCCTGGGGTCAAAGTCAGGTTCTTTTTTCAGTATCAGGTTACCCACTTCACCCAGGAAAGCCCATCCGGAATCATCGGCCAGGTCGCTGATACTTGTAGATATGAGCTGAATGGTTTTCAGATCCAGGTTTTTAATGGAGCCGGGCAAAGAAGTTTCTTCCTTTTTATCATCTTCCTTAGTTCTGGCAGGAATTGCCTCCGATAATATTTCGATGTAAATAAACTTATCACAGGCGGCAATAAAAGGGGATGGGGTTTTCTTCTGTCCCATACCTATTACTTTAACGCCTGCCTCCCGCAGGCGCAATGCAAGGCGGGTAAAATCGCTGTCGCTTGAGATAATACAGAAGCCATCTACCTTCCCTGTATACAAAATATCCATGGCATCAATGATCATAGCCGAATCCGTTGCATTTTTACCGGTGGTATAACTGTATTGCTGAATTGGGGTAATAGCATTCTCCAGCAAAACAGACTTCCAGCCCGAAACAGTTGGTTTTGTCCAGTCGCCATAAATGCGCTTAAATGTGGGCGTGCCGTATTTGGCAATTTCCTCCATCATGCCTTTTACATTGGCATACGGAACATTATCTGCATCAATCAGAACGGCGAAGCGGGCATCAGATGTATTTTGCATGAGAAGATTTTAAACAGTTAAAACAATATAGCTGTTATGTAAAGTTGCAAAAAAAATCCGGCTATTTTTTTTAGCCGGATTTCAGATGTATATTTTGAAGCAATTATTGCATTGATTTGGCATCTTTAAGAAACTGTTCCAGCCCAAGATCAGTTAATGGATGCTTCAGCAAACCAAGTATAGAAGACAAGGGACAGGTGCAAACGTCAGCCCCGGCTTCGGCACAGCGCACAATATGCAAAGGGGTTCGGATAGAAGCAGCCAGAACTTCGGTCATAAAGCCCTGGGCATTATAGATGCTCACAATCTGCTCTATCAGCTGAACGCCATCCCAGCCACTGTCATCTATGCGGCCCAGGAAGGGGGAAACATAGGTTGCGCCTGCTTTTGCAGCCAGTATAGCCTGGCCTGCAGAGAAAACAAGTGTACAATTGGTTTTAATACCGTTATCGGTGAACCACTTTATGGCTTTAATTCCCTCTTTTATCATGGGTACTTTCACCACAATATTTTTATGCAGGGCAGCCAGTTTTTTACCTTCTTCCACTATTCCTTCAAATGTAGTGCCTAAAACTTCAGCGCTTACAGGGCCATCTACCATTTCGCAGATAGTAACATAATGTTCCATCACTGCATCATGGCCTTTAATGCCTTCTTTGGCCATCAATGTTGGGTTGGTTGTTACGCCATCAAGAATCCCGAGTTCATGAGCTTCTTTTATTTGTGCGAGATTTGCTGTATCTATAAAAAATTTCATAATTTGTGTAGTTTGGGTGCAAAGTTAGTTTTTGCCAATTGAATTTTGCAGAAATAATTTTATCCGGGTTTTACTCAGTGCGTGTAACAAACAAATTGAAAGTGCTCATTTTTTAAAATCGCACCGCTACAACCACCCGCCCTTGCTACATTCCTCCTGAAGTATGAAGTAGGAGCCAATTATGTCAGAAAGATTTAATGAAGATATTACAAGAATTAAAAAGCCAGTTTTTTATAAAAAAACAGAAGTTACTTACATCGCACCGCTACAACCACCCGCCCTTGCTACATTCCTCCTGAAGTATGAAGCAGGAGCCAATTATGTCAGAAAGATTTAATGAAGATATTACAAGAATAAA
>Ga0214164_1001805_pt1 | contig 11783 bp, 6 predicted proteins | sample TroBogepilimnion_13_FD_153003 | JGI IMG/M metagenome (GOLD analysis project Ga0214164, IMG submission 153003) | Freshwater microbial communities from Trout Bog Lake, WI - Practice 03JUN2009 epilimnion v4 | ecosystem: Environmental > Aquatic > Freshwater > Lake > Epilimnion/Euphotic zone ...
GGTCAGAAGGGCGCGTCGGCGATCAGCACCTCGACGGGTGCGGCGTCCCCGAACTTCAGCACCAACAGCATCCTCGGCTCGGGCTTGCGCTTTAAGTTCTAAGCGCGGTTCGATTCGTCGACGCAAGAAGCGCCCCTCGCGGGGCGCTTTTTTTGTCGATCACTTTATGCGAAACCGAAGGTAGGCCCGGCCGGCAGCCGGCGGCCCGACGCTTACGGTGGGTGCGCGTGCTCGATCAGCGAGATGAAGGCCGGGCTCGGTCGATACGCCGGTGGCGACGTGGGATCGGCCGTCCAGCCCCCACCGAGGGCGACGTGTAGCCGGATGAACTCGATCGCCGCGTCGTCAAGAGCAGCGGAGTAATCGAGTTGCGCGCGCACGGCCTCGCGATCGCTGTCGGCGACCGCTGCAAAATCGGTGAGTCCCGCGCTGTAGCGCGCTTGGGCCAGTTGCACGGCCGCTAGGCTGGCCACGACCGCCGCGTCGAGGTGTTGGGCCCGATCGCGCGCCGCCTGCAGCAGGGTGCGGTGGCGGTCGACCTCGGCAACGGCGTTGAGGATCGCGCGTTTGTAACTGTCGAGCGCCGCCCGCTGTTGCCACCGGGCGGATTCAATCGCCGCATCGAGCGCGCCGAAATCGAGTATCGGCCAGATCATCGACGGGCCCACAGACCAGAGGTGGGTGCCCGGGATCACGCCGTTTTGCACGGGACCTTGTTCGGCACCCACGGCCGCCGTCAGCGCGACGCGGGGGAACAATGCGGCGGTGGCATCGCCCACCTTGATCCCGGCACGCTGCCAGTCCGCGACCGCCTGACGCAGATCCGGCCGACGCTGCAACAACGCGACGGGCGCCGAGTCGGGCGGCGCCGCGGCGCTGGCCGGTATGGGCTTGGCGCTGGCCAGTTCCGGTAATCCGGATTCGGGGTATCGCCCTAAGTACACGGCGAGCGCGCCACGGGCGTTGTCACGGGCGGCTACGGTGAGCGCGAGCGTCGCTTCCAAGGTCTGCCATTCGCGTTCCGCGATCTGCGCGTCGAGGCCGTTGCGTATCCCGGCCCGGTAGCGGTCGTGGGCCAAGTCGCGCGCTTGGCGTGCCACGGCCACCGCGTCGGTCAGGATCGAGACGTCCCATTGTGCTTGGCGATAGCGGACGTATGCCTCACCGATATTCGCGGCGACGGCTTGTCGCACGCCGTCGCGGCCCGCTTCCAGGGACGCCCGCACAGCATGCGCGTCCGCGATGGCAAGGCGGGTGCGACCGAACAGATCCAACTGCCAGCTGGCATCAAAGCCGGCCGCCTGATTGACGATCGGGACGGCCTTGCTGTTGAGGCCGGCGCCGAAGGGCGTATCGACACGACCCTTGGTCTCGTCAACGCCCGTGCCATGACCGCCGCCGGCGGTGGCGTTTACGGTTGGCAGCAGGCCCGCCACGCTCCCGGCTTCGTACGCACGCGCCGCACCCAAGCGATCGAGGGCGATGCGTACATCGATGTTGTCGGTGAGGCCCTTTTGGACCAGGTCACTCAGGACAGGATCTTCAAATTGCTCCCACCACGGCACGGTGAGGTCGGCCGCCGTGTCCGTCGCGCCGACGAAGGCGCCCGGGAGCGGCACGGCGGGCGGGGTGAGGTCCGGGCGGATTGCGCACCCGGCCAAGACCCACGTGACCGCCAGCGCCAACGCGCGGGTGCGCTTCATGGCGTCGCGTGGCCGGTCGTTGGCGCGGTCGCGTCGTCCATCACCCGTACCGTGTCCCCGGTCTTCAGGGCGTCCGGCGGATTGATGATCAGACGATCGCCAGCGGCCACACCGCGCCGGATCTCCACGGAGCGGCCATCGTCGCGCGCGATTTCGACACTCGCGACCTGGACGTGACCCGCCGCGTCGACTTTCAACACCTCCGGGCCTGTGGCACTCAATCGCAGAGCTTGCGCGGGGATCGCCACCGCGCCGCGCGGCGCCAAATGCAATGCCGCCTCCAACGACGCGCCGGGCAAAATCCGGTGATCGGTGTTCGGCAGATCGACCTCGATGCGCAGGCTGCGCGTCTGGGCGTCCAGCGCGGCCGAGCGTCGGGCCACGCGCCCGGTGACCGGCGCGTCGCTGCTGCCCGGCAGGTAAATGTCCGCTTCGCCGTCGCCGCGCTCGAGGTCGGGAACCCAGGCTTGCGGGACGCTCACGTACACACGCAGCGGCGCATCCTGAACGATGCGGTAGAGCGGTGTCGTCGTGCTGTTGCCGGTGGTCACGAGCGTGCCGATGTCGATCGTCCGGTCGCTGACCGTGCCCTCAAATGGCGCCGTGACCCGTTTGAAGCCCGACAGCACCTCGTACTGCGATACGCGGGCCGACTCCAGTCGCACCGTGGCCTCCGCAGCGCTGTGTTCGGCGTGCTTGGCGTCGCGCTCTTGATCAGCGACGGCGCCTTTGGGTGTGTCGCGCCAGCGCTCGTCGGTCGTCCGCGCGAGCTCGGCTTGCGCCTTGGCCGCGTCCAAGCGGGCGCGTGCCGCCGCCAGTTCCGCGTCCAACTCCGGCGTGTCGATGGTGGCGAGCGTCTGTCCGGGTTTGACGCGATCGCCGATGTCGGCGGTCCAGGCGTTCACGAACCCGTTCACGCGGGCGTACACGGTCGTGACGTGCCACGGCGCCGCCTGCGCCGGCAGGCGGTTGATGACGCTGGGCGGTGCACCGCCGACCGTGAGCACCCGCACCACCGGCGCATCCGCGCGGCGGTGGTCGGCTTCCTGTTGCAGGGTGTGGTGATGCTGCAGCCGCAACACGCCGACGACGGCGAGGGCGAGCAGACCCCCGATCGCGACGGCGCCCCGGCGCCACCGCGCGCGCGGGTCGGACGGGGTGTGGCCGGTGTCCTCCGGTACCTCAGGCGACATGCGCAGTCTCCTCTGACCCGCGACGGGCGTGCAGGCGGGCGTATAACAAGGGCACCAGGCTGAGCGTCGCGGGCGTCGCGAGGATCAAGCCCCCAATCACGGCGCGCGCGAGCGGGGCGTTCTGTTCGCCGCCCTCGCCGAACCCGGTGGCCATGGGGATCATGCCGAGCGCCATGGCGGCGGCGGTCATGATGACTGGGCGCAACCGCGTGGCGCCGGCTTGGAACGCGGCGTCGCGGATGGTCACGCCCGAGCGGTGGCGCTCGCGGGCGAACGCCACGACCAAAATGCTGTTCGCCGTCGCCAACCCGATGCACATCAAGGCGCCCATCAGGGCCGGCACGCTGAAGGTGGTCATGGTGAGGTACAGCATGAGGACGGACCCTGCGAGGGCGAACGGGGCCGAGGCGAGGGCCACCAACGGCTCGAGCCAGCTTTGGAAGCTGATGACGAGGAAGAGGTAGACCAACACCAACGCCAAGGCGATCCCGGTGACGAGCCCTTGGAAGCTCGATCGCATGGTTTCGACCTGCCCACTGAGTTGCAGCTTGAGGCTCGGATCGGCGGTCTTACGGGCGCGGGCGAGCACACGCTCGATGTCCTCCGCGGCGCCGCCGAGATCACGCCCCTCGACGTCCGCATGGATGTCAAAGACCGGCCGGATATTGAACTGCGACAACGCGAGGGGCGAGCGCGATCGCTGGCTCGTGAGGACGTCCAAGAACAACGGCTCGCCCGCCCGCGCATTGCCGACAGGCACACGGCCGAGTCGATCCGTATCACTCAACTCGCTCGGGGGAATTTGCGCAATCAGTGGATAGGAGACGTGCGTGCTGGGATCCAAATAAAAGTTCGGGGCAACCTGCAGCGTCGACCCGGTGGCGATCAGCAAACTGTTGGCGACGTCGTCTTGGGCGAGACCCGATTCGGCGGCCAGCGTGCGATTGACGTCCACGGTCATCGCCGGTGCGTCCGGCACTTGAAACACGTGCGCGTCGACCACCCCCGGTAGCGCATTGATTTGTCCGACGAGCGACTGCGCTTGCGCGTAGCCGGCCGCGGCATCTTTACCGATGACACGGATGTCGATCGGTGCCGGTTGACCGAAATTAAGCACCTGGTTAACGATGTCGGCGGGTTGGAAAAAGAACGAGACGCCCGGCTCGCGCCGCGGCAGTTCCGCCCGCAGATCGTGCAGGATGTCGGCCGTGGGTCGGTGCGTTGCACGCAGCGACACGAGCAATTCGCCGTCCATGGTGCCGACCGTTGCCGTATCGCTCAGCGCGATGTTCGTCCCGCTGTACGGCAGTCCGATATTGCCCAGCGCCGTTTCGACTTGATCGGGCCCGGCGATCTCCCGCACGTCCTGTTCGACGCGGGAAAAGAGCGCGCGCGTCGCTTCCAAGCGCGTTCCCGGGGCGGCGCGCACGTGCAGCCGGAACAGGCCGGCGTCGACGGCCGGGAAGAAGTTCTCTCCGACAAACGGCAGCGTCGCCAAGGCGCATCCGCCGAGAATCGTAAAGGTGAGTAGCGTCGCTCGCGGCGCGACAAGCACCTGCCGCAGCCAACGCTCGTAGGCGCCACGCTGGCGATCGAAGGCGCGATTGAAACGCAGATGCAGCCGGCGCAGGGCGGACTTGTCTGCCGTCTCCGGCGGATGCCCGTGCGCGTCGCGGCCCACCAGCAGCCGGAAGAGGGTTGGCACGAGCGTAAATGACAAGACGAGGCTCGCCAGCAGCGCCAAAATGACGGCCAGCGACAGGGGTGAAAAGAGGTACTTCGCGGTGCCTTCCAGCAGGAAGACCGGAATGAAGACGATGCAGATGGACAAGGTCGCCAACACGGTGGGCAGCGCCACTTCTTCTGCGCCGTGCTGAATCGCGTTCCAGACGGTGTCGTGCAGTCGCAGGTGCCGTTCGATGTTTTCGATAACGACCGTGCCGTTATCGACGAGGATACCGACGGCGAGCGCAAAGCCGCCGAGGGTCATGATGTTCAGCGTGTGACCCAGAAGGCCGAGCGCGAGAATGGCGGCAATGATCGATACGGGGATGGACGCCAATATAATGACGGTCAGGCGCAGATCCCCGAGGAACAGGATAATCATGAGCGCCGTCAGTACGGCCGCGATGAAGCCGCCCAGCACGACCGACTGGATGGCGGCCGAGACAAAGATGGATTGATCAAACAGTGGCGTGATGTGCACGGCCGACGGAATCAGGTGGGCAATGTCAGGCAGCGCTTTGCGCAGGCCCGCGATCACGCCCAACGTCGAAACGCCACCGGTTTTGCGCACCACCATCAATACGCCCGGTCGACCGTTCACGGTGACGGCATTGGTTTGGGCCTGAAAGCCGTCGTGGACGTGGGCCACATCGCGCAAAAAGACGACGCGCCCGTCGACGTCTTTGATGGGGTAGGCGTTGATACGCTCGATCGTGTCCGCGGCGTTGTTGGTGCGGATCGGGTACTCAAACGGACCGGCCTTGAGGGTGCCGGCGGGCAAAATGATGTTCTGCCGTTGAATCGCGTTGCTCACATCCGCCGGCGTCAAACCGCGGGCGCTCAAGGCCGTGGGGTCTATATCCGCCATGATGACGCGCGGTTTGCCACCGTAGGGCTGCGGCACCTCCGCACCCCGAACGACCGCTAAGGCCGGACGAATGATGTTTTGACCGGCGTCGTTCAGTTGATTGTCGGCCAACGATTCGGAGGAGAGCGACAACTGAATGATCGGAACGTCGGTGGCCCCGTAGCGAATCACTAGGGGCGGTACGAGATTGCGCGGCATGTACTTGAGCGCGGTGAGCGCGCTTGCCGAGAGTTGGCTGACCGCGCGGGTAACGTCAGCGCCTTCGTGCAGGTAAATCTTCTCGACCCCAACGCCGGTGTAACTGGTCGCCTCGATCCGTTCGATGTCATCGACCACCGAGGCGAGTTGGCGCTGATGAACCGAGAGGATGCGGTTCTGAATCTCGTCGGCCGACATACCGGAATAGGTCCAGACGACGCTCACCACCGGTATATCGATTTCCGGAAATATATCGATGGGCATGCGGCGCGCTTCGCCAACACCTAGCAAGCACACCACCACGAGCAATGCGCCGACCGTATACGGTTTTCGCAAGACCTGGCGGATAAGACTCATGGATTAGGGTCCGGACGGTGCGATGTTGCGCTGCACAGTATTCACATTTGCCACCAAAGAAGAGTGAACTTTCGTGCGGAAATGTGAAGGGCGGCCCTTACGCGGGGAGTAAGTCCACGGCGAGTGCGGTGGCGTTCGCGTGTCGCACGAAATCCAGCAGACCGGAGACGTGCAGAAGGGTCTGTACGACCGCCGACGGGGCCGCGAAGACGACATCCCCGCCATTCGCACGCGCATGCTTTGTTGCGGTGATGAGGGCACCGAGTCCCGCGCTGCCCATGAACTCCACGCGCGACAGATCCAGGACGAGGCGATGCGCCTGCTGGGACAACGCGAGGGTCAGGCGCTCCGCAAGGACCGGCGCATCATCGATGGTCACCCGACCGACGATCACGAGCACCGCCGCGCCGGCGACTTCTTGCTGATACAGTTCCATCGTTTCGCTCCAACTAACGTTCGGGACTCACGAGCCCACGATGCCGACGATTGCGCCGGTCATTAACGAGGCCAGCGTAGACGCCCAGAGGGCGTAGGGCGCCAAGGCCACCAGATCCGCACGGCGTTCGGGTGCCATCGCCGCGATACCCGTGACTTGTATGCCCATGCTACCGAAGTTTGCGAAGCCGCACAGCGCATAGAGCGTGACGAGGCGGGAGCGCGGATCCAATGCGTCGGGACTGGCGGCGGCTAGGCGTAGATAGGCGATGAATTCGTTCAGAATCGTTTTCACGCCCAAATATTGGCCGCAGCGGAGCGCATGCGGCCAATCGAGGCCCATGAGCCAGGCCAAGGGCGCGAAACCCCAGCCGGCCATTCGTTCCAAGGTCAACGGCGCGCCGCCGACGAACGGTAACGCCGACAGTCCCTTGTTGGCGAGCGAGACGAGGGCCACCAAAACGATCAAGGTCGCGAGCACATTGAACCAAATCAGCAGTCCGTCGGACGTACCGCGCGTCAAGGCATCTACGGTGCCGGTGTACGGTTTTGGCGAGGGCAACGGGCGGGGGTCAGCCGGTTCCGGCACCATGAGGTGCGCGAACAAAATGGCGGCCGGTATCGACATCAGTGACTTCGTCAGCAGATGCGCTGGCACGTCGGGCACAAGGCCCTGCAGTACGATGGAATAGAGCACCATCACGCTGCCGGCGATCATGCTCATGCCGGCCGTCATGAGCAGCATCAGCTCGTACGGCGTCATGGACGCTAGATACGGCCGAACCACGAGGGGTGCCTCGACCTGACCGAGAAACACGTTGGCGCTCACCGCAAATCCGGCCGCGCCGCCGGTGCCCAACAGCCGACGAAAGAAGCCTGCGATCACGCCGATTAGCGCCGGTAGGATCCGCCACTGCCAGAGCACGGCGGACAGGGCGGAGATCACCAAAATCAGCGTGAGTGTCTGAAAACCCAACACAAAAGTGTTTTGGGCGTTCGTGATGGCGAATGGCGCAGGCCCGCCGCCCACATAGCCAAAGACGAAGGAGGTGCCCTCGCGAGTGGCGTCTTCGACCGCCCGTACACCCGCATTGAGTATACCGAGCGCGCGGACGATCGGCGGTACGCGTAGGAGTACGGCACACACCACAAATTGCAGCGCAATGGCGATGGCCACGCGGCGCCACTGGATCGCTCGGCGATTGCGGCTGAAGGGGAGCGCCAGCGCCACGAACGCGAGGATGCCCAGAACGGCCTGCAGATCGGCGCTCCAGAGATTCATCAACGCCCGCCCGCGGCGCGTGCGTGTTGAATCCAGGCCTCAACGTCCTCGAGTTTGCGCGGTATGTCGCGGGTGAGGAGGACGTAGCCGGAGTCGGTCATCTGAACCTCATCCTCGATGCGGACACCAAAACCCTCGGTGGGCAGATACACCCCCGGCTCGACGGTAAACACGGCGCCGACCGGAATGGGTCTCTCGGGGTCGCCCGCATCGTGCACATCAAGACCGACAAAGTGACCGAAGCCATGGATGAACGCCGCGAGGTAGCCCGAGCGCCGCAGGGACGCTTCCGCGACGTGCTGCAGTTCGGCCATGGTGACGCCCGGTCGAATGGCCGCAAAAATATCCTCTTGCGCTTGGTAGACCGCGCGGTACACCCGAGCCTGCTCGGCGCTGAAATGACCGGAGACCGGGTATGTGCTGGTGACATCCGCCGCATAGCGCCCGTACTCCGCTGCCGCATCGATGACGACGAGATCGCCGTCGCGCAAAAGTCGGGAGTTTTGGTCCCAGTGCAATACAGCGCCGTTCGGACCACTGCCGACGATCGAGGGGTACGACAGCCCGGTGGCGCCGGCGGCGTAGAAGCTGTACTCCAGTTGCGTTTGGACATCGCGCTCCGAGACGCCGGCGACCGTTGCGCGTGCCGCCGTTTGATGACCTTGCGCGGTGATGGCGATCGCCCGTTGCATCCGCTGCAGTTCGGCCTCATCGTGCGCCGAGCGCAATTGCGCGAGCAGTCCGCGGCGGAACTCGGTTTTCAGGCCGTACCGGCCGGCGACCCGTTGCGAGAGGCGGGCGTCGCTACGATCCTCGGCCGCCGACGTTCCCGGCGCGATGATGGCGATGCACTCGTGGTGCTCGGCGGCGACCGCGAGGGTGCTGTCGGGCGCGCCACGGCGGACGACGTCAACGCCGTATTTTTCGACGAGATCGGGTGAAATTGCCTCGCGAGGCCCCGTCCAGCGCTCGGCTTCTGGATCGCGGGATCTGAGAAAGAGCGTGACCTTCCGATAGGGGGATTTGGGCTGCAACACGAGGTGCGCCCCGGGTTCATTGATCCCGGTCAGCCAGTAAAAATCGGCGTCCTGGCGGAAGTCTTCCGTGACGCCCGACGTTTCGCCTTGCGACGAGATGACCGCGGCGCAGCCACCGAGCGACGCCATGAGACGTGCGCGACGCGCCTGATAGACGCTGGCCGGGAGTTCCGCCGGCGGTGTCGGTGACGGATGCTCAAAACCGGTGCCGAGGGCGGTGGCGAGTAATAATGCCTGGATCATGTTCGGGCCTTTGGACAGAAGACCCGTGAAGGCTAGGGGACGTCACCCCATCCGGCAAGTTCGATTGAGCGGGGCGAGGCCCTCGTGGCCTCGCCCCACCCCGTTTAGTTGACGAACACCGCCGTGGTGCGGGCGGGTACCGAGAAGGTTCCCGACGCAGGGGTGAACGAGGCCGACTGCACCGTCGTATCGGTGCTGCCCTGAAGCGCCGGGTGCAATTGGAAGGCCAGGCCCTGGAAGGCGCCGATCGCGAACGTTTGCGCGATCTTGTTGGCGTTGATGAGCACCACGACGTGAGTATAGAGGTGATCGCCACACTGACGGCCGTCCGCTCCGGTGCCATCGATACGCATTACGATCAGTCCGGGCTGCTGTGCTGCCGCGTCGGGGAAACTGACGCAGTTGACGATGTCGGCCGCCGCCGGCAGTCGGAACATCGACGTGGAGCTACGGACCTGCAATAACGCGCCGACCATGCTGTTGGTATTGGCGATGTCGAGCGCCGTCGGGTTCACGTTCGCGTTCTGCAGGAACGGTGTCATCGTGGACCAGTTCGTGTTGTTCGGATTGGACGGCGGCAAGCCCATCGTCAAATTGCCATCGTTGATGTAGTTCGACGTCAGCGTCCAATCGATGCGGTTGAACCAGTCGCCTGAGTTGTACGAGTTCTGGTCGAAGGCCTTCGAGCGGAGGATCTCATCGCCGGCCATAAAGAACGGTACGCCCTGACCGAGGAGCACCGTCGATAAGCCCACGACCTGCGCACGCGCCCGGTCGGCCGAGGAGGTCGTCGACGGATGCTTGTACTGCGAGATGTCCCACAGCGTCTGACCATCGTGGCAGGCGATGTAATTCACCGTCTCGTCCGGATTGGTGGCGAACGCCGCCGCCGCGCCCCCAGCAAGCCCTGCGACGCCCGGCACCGCGCCGGCCATGGACACACGAATATTGGTCTGCGCAGCAAAGAGAGCGGCCTGCGTATTCGACGCGCAGGTGGTGCCTGCGGTGGCATTGCCGTCGTAGCACTGACCGCTGATGAAGCCTTGGTTCGCGACTAAGGTGGTGCCGGAATCAAACGGACCGCCACCGCGTACGGCGTCGCGGATGTAGTAATTGAACGCCCCAATGTGCGAATTGCCGAGGTTGCCAATATCCGCTTGCGTGAAATTCTCGGTGTTCTGGAAGCCCTCACCGTACAGGTAGACAAAGCGACCGTTGGCGGCGGCGGTGACCGCAGCACGCGCATCGTTCATCGCGGCGAGCGGAATGTTCTGCATGACGTCGAAGCGGAAGCCATCCACCAAATAGGCCGATGTCCACCGCGCCAGCGTATCGTTCATGAGTTTTTCCATCATGACGTACTCGGTGGCGGTATCGGAGCAGCAACTCGTATTGGTGATGTTGCCGCTCGCATCCAACCGATAGTAGTACCCCGGCACAATTTGATCGAGGTAGTTGCTGGACATGTGGTTGTAGACCACGTCCATTACGACGCCGAGGCCTGCGTTATGCAGACCGACGACCATTTCGCGGAAGTTGCGCACGCGCTCCATCGCGGAGGCATCGGTGGAGTAGGCGCCCGTTGGGACGCCGAAATTGCGAGGGTCGTAGCCCCAGTTGAAACAGTCGGTCGCATTGGTTGAGGCAACCGCGTTCTGCGGTGTCTGTGAGACCGGATCGCTGTTGGAAATCTGCGGCGTCGTGCAGCCCGTGTCCGGAATGCTGGCGATGTCAAACGCAGGCAACAAATGCACGTGCGTCACGCCGTTATTGGATAGCGACTGCAGATGCTGCATGCCGGTCGAATTCGGGTGCGAGAACGCCAAGAACTTGCCTTGGTCCTGCTGCGGCACGGTGGAATCGTTCGCCGAAAAGTCGCGAATGTGCAGTTCGTAGAGCACCACATCGGACGCTCGCGTGACGCGGGAAGCGCCTTGGGTCGGCCAATCGCCCGGGTAGCTTGCGGCGCTGCTCAAATCGATCGCGACGGAGTGTTGGTTGGGCGTCGACGCGGACGAGTAAGCGTCCACACCCGTCGAGTACGGGTCGGTCACGGTGTAGGTCTTGACCGTGGCGCCATCGGTACGTGAGTAGACCTTGACGACGTAGTTGTACAGCGCGGTGTTCTGCTGGGTGGCGTCCCCGGTGTAACTCCAAATGCCGGTATTGGCATCCTCCGTCATGGCGATGGTCGTCCCATTGAGCAGGATCGACACGGATTGAGCCGTCGGCGCCCACAACGCGTAGGTCGGTACGCCGTTCGCGAACGTCACACCGAGTGAAGCGGTACGGGCTGTCGCCGCATAGGTGTCATCGAGGACGCCTTGCAGTTGCAGGTGGGTGGCTCGGACCACGGAGGTGCCGTTCAGGTCGACCACGACGAGTTGGGTGGTCAAGAGGGACTTGACGTTTTGGACCGTCGCCTGCGGGACGGCGAAGGCGATAGAGCCGGACACCTGTGGGTATTTCCCCGTCAGTGTGCTCGGGATGGCGCCTGGGCTTCCGAGGTCCGTGTTGGAATCCGCGCCGGTGATGGTTCCGTCGGATTTGATCGCGATTGATCCGCTGGCCGAAGAGAGCAGTTTGTACGTGTGACCGGCCGTCGCGCCCGGCCAAACGATGGTGCCTTGGGCGATCCACAACGCCGTCGCATTGGCGAACGCGACCGCGGTCGGTTGGCTCGGTGGGGGCGTTGAGGGGGAGCCGCCGCCGCCGCCACCGCCGCCGCAGGCGCCGACTACC
>Ga0214164_1001806_pt1 | contig 11775 bp, 10 predicted proteins | sample TroBogepilimnion_13_FD_153003 | JGI IMG/M metagenome (GOLD analysis project Ga0214164, IMG submission 153003) | Freshwater microbial communities from Trout Bog Lake, WI - Practice 03JUN2009 epilimnion v4 | ecosystem: Environmental > Aquatic > Freshwater > Lake > Epilimnion/Euphotic zone ...
TACATGAGTTTCGGCTGGTAAACCTCCTCAGAGTAATCTGAGGTTGCCAGCCATTCCTGGATTTCCGACTTTCTGAAAAATATCTTCTTACCATGGTAATGGTATGGAAGACCAAACTGCGACATGTAATACTTTACCATGTTGTAACGCAGTTTCATAAAGGAGCATACTTCCTGTAGGGAGAGGTGGTCCTTCGCGCTCACTGGAGCTGGGTAATTTTTTACTAATCCTTTAATCATAAACTTTTACTTTTTTTTTTATAAAGTAAAAGTAGAACCATTCAGTCGCTGCATCGATATTAAACCCTCCGTTTATCCCCTTCCGTTTCTATTTTGTTTTTTTCTGCTTTTTGTAAGTCAGCCAATGCCTTGGCTTTCGCATTGGGGAAGTCACCTAATAAAGTTATAACCACTCTGAGCGTGTCAATATTTCTTTCAACACCTGATTGGCGATGTTTTGCGCTATTTACCAATCTTAATTGTTCTTCCAAATGTTTAAAGCCTTTTCGACCATATACTTTATTAATTTCAGTGAGCACCTTAGTTTTATCACGTTTGAACGGCTCCATGTCACCACTCGCTATTTTGTAGTATATTATATAAGCAATTTGCTCTGCTGTTGCACCTCCTCTTATTTCAATCAAGTCGTTCTTAGCGAGTTCAATAGCTTCAAATAAGTGGACTGAATCGGGAGACGACTCGAAATAGTGTATAACCATTTTTAAGTCTTGTAAATTATTGGCGTCGTTCTTTGTTCTTTTTTCTGAGCCATACTTATCGATTGATATTTCATTAAACATCGAGTAAAAGGTCCGGTCATCTAAGCCATTTTCTTTAGCGTAGGTATCACTGTCTTTCCGAATAAGGGCGCGTTCTACCGAACCATCTTTGAATCCGAACGGCACCATGTTCCCTGTGTTTTGCTTATAATGACAAATTAAAGCGTGTTGCCTGGCGGTGATTTTATCTTCAAGTTCAAGTAATTTATCTGAGAGAAAATAGTAGTACTTGATGTATCTACCATAAACCCAACCTGTGATATTATTAATGCTTATGCTCTCGATTGGATTTAAACCATAGTATCCGTGCCAAATTCTATAATACTCTCTTGCTTCATTTTTACGTTCGTTGTATTCGGGGATGTCCGAATTCAGAAACTCCTCTGATAGTGAATATACATACTCCTTGAAGGTTACTATTTTTTTTATTTCGACCTTGACATTTTCTACAGACCATTCATGGTGTTGCAATAAATAATCAATCTTGTATAGTAGACACCAGATATGACCTGCAAAATCTACCATCCATGAAAACAATTCATAGGAAATATCACCGTAGTCTATAAATAGTTCTTTCCCAGGTGATGGGTCGATTAATGGATCATATGATTCCCAATATTCAATTCTCTTCTTTACGGTTTCTTCTTTTGTATTCTGATATACAGCTCTTAGCAACTCCAACTGGTTGGATACTTCTTTTTTTATTTCTTCAGTTGAAACGTTGGGGGCATCAAAAAAGCCATAGTCACTTAGATCAACAGAACCATTTTCTAATGCTTCATGCCTTTCCCATGTGTTAATTGCATCTTTAACTAATTCCAAAACTTCTTCACCTGCCTCTGTTGAAATTATGGTTTCATGAATTAATTTGAGTGAACTTGGTTTTGATCTAATCAGTGTTGATAGCAAATCCATTATGTAAAATTTAATATTTATTCAGTATTGGAAACACATTCAGAATATATCTTGTGAATTAAGAGTTATTGTGTTTGGGAATTCTATAACAATGATAATGAACAATTGCAAATTTTCCATGAGTCGGCCTTTGATCACATACTTTTCACGAGTTGAACCAGTCCGATTATTTTTTTCGGTACGATCAAAGGAAAGCTCATTTTATAGAAAAGCGTATCAAACGCTAAAGTGTATCATTTTAATCTTTAGAAGCTACCTACGTGATACGGTTTTGTGCATCTTCGTAATCTAAAAGAATAAAACGATACAGATGAAAGTAGTTATTTACAGCCGGGTCTCAACAATCACCCAGGATTACAAGCGCCAGACAGAAGAACTTATAGAGTACGCCCGGAAAATGGGTTATGAAGTAGTAAACACCTTTGAAGAAAAAATATCAGGTGGTAAGAATAATGAGGATCGGCCAAAGCTGATGGCGATGATTAATTACATCAAAGAAAATAGCGTCGATAAGGTGCTGTGCTGGGAACTTAGCAGGATAGGTAGAAATACACATAGATGTCAATCTCCCCTTTTAATTTCTTGGCTTCGTTAGTTATAGAACCTTTTGATGATATGGCTTTATTAAAAATTTCTGGTGTTGCATGTAGTTTCAGTCCTATACGAAATACTTCACCTTTAATATTAACAGATAACTTAACTGGTAGCATGTTGCTTTTTTTGAGTGGTGTTCTCGCATCCAGAAAAGGATACACAGTACCGGCTTTAGAATTTTCTATTTTGTTCATTCACTACAGACTTATATCGCAAGTGTAGCAGATTCACGCGACAGAAGTGATCTTGTGCTCAAATTTTTGTTTAACTCCAGCAAATTCCGTTATCTTTGCATCCTTAAAAAAAATTGCACAAAAAATTGCACAGAACTGATGTATCAGTTACTCTATCAAAACAACAACATTAAAGAATTAAATTTATAAAAAGCATTGATTTTAAGTCATTTGGGACACTTTTAGGCAGGACTTAGGATCTGGTGCTTCGCGGCTTGGGGGTTCGAGTCCCTTCGCCCGCACTTTTTTGATCTCAGCCGGGTCCCGGTATCCGGGTTCCGGCTGTTTTATTAACCAAAAAATTTTAAAGCAGATATGGCTACGGTAGTCCGCGAAAACATCGGTGCATTGCATGATAAACTGACTGTAAAACTGGCAAAAGAAGATTTTATGCCGGCTTTTGATAAAACCCTCAAACAATATGCTAAAACTGCCAATATCCCCGGCTTCCGCAAGGGAATGGTACCGGCTGGTATGCTGCGCAAAATGCATGGCCCGGCTATATTCAATGAAGAAGTGATAAGGGCGGCAGGCAAGCAGTTGGAAGACTATATGAAGGCCGAGAAGCTGTCGATATTCGCACAGCCTATGATTATGCCCAACGAAACCAGGCAGCGCCTGGATATGAACAACCCAGAAGATATTGATTTTACTTTCGAAATAGGGCTGAAACCGGAGTTTGAAATAGAGGCTGTAAAGAATAAAGCCCAGCTTGTACGTTACAAAATAAAGGTAACCGACAAGATGATGGAAGATGAGATCGAGCGCATCAAGCGCCGCTATGGCAAGGTGGATGCCCAGATTGAGGCTACAGAGAAAGAAGATATCATCTATGGTGCTTACGAGCATTGCGATGCTGAAGGCAATGTAGCTGATGGCGCTGATAAAACAGAAGATACCAAGGTGCTGGATAAATTTCCGGCAAAACTGAAGGATATGATCATGGGCAAAAAGCCCGATGATACCATCGTTTTCCGCCCGGCCGATGTATGTACGGAAGAAGAACTGGCTGCATTTCTTAAAGACCCGCTGAAGGCAGGCCCTGAGGTTGCTGAACATTATTACAGGCTTACCATTACTAAAATAGGTCACCTTATTCCGGCTGAACTGGGTGCTGAATTATATGCGCAGGTATTTCAGAATGTGGATGTGAAGGATGAGGCTGATTTCAGGGAAAAACTGAAAGAAGAACTGGGAAAAGAATTTGACCGCATCACTGCCGAGCGCCTGCAGAATGAAATGTATGAATTACTGGTGCATTCTACCCCTATTCAGTTGCCGGTTACCTTCCTGAAACGCTGGATGAGAGAAGGCGGCGAGCAGCCTAAATCGGCAGACCAGGTGGAGCATGAATTCGGCAGTTTTGAGCACCAGTTGCGCTGGCAGCTCATCTCTGATAAACTGATGGTGGAAAATGGCATCAGTGTATCAAAAGAAGAGGTGGAACGGGATGTGAAAACCCGTGTGCTGGCTTACTTCGGCCTTGGCCCTGATGATGAAGATGAAGCGTCATGGATGGAAGGTTATATGGCCAAAATAGAAAAGGATGAAAAAATGATGGAGGAAACTTTCCGACGCCTGCTTTTTGCAAAGCTGTTCACTTTCCTGGAAACACAGTTCTTTATTGAGGAGCGGGAAATAGGTGAAGAAGAATTCTTTAAACTGCAGGATGCTCATGCGGCACACCATCATCATTAGTTAAGTATTTAGTCTAAAGAATTTAGTCTAAATTACTAGGTTGGCTATCAACGGTTATCAGTTTACAATTGGCGGTTTGTACAGATTGCATTTGGAACTTGTAATTTGCAATTTGGTGTTTGGAATTTGGAACTTGTAATTTGGAATTTGGATTTTGGTGTTAATGGTTTTAGCTGGAAAGTTGATTTTTAAGAATATTTTGAATTATCTTAGCGGAAATATCCTTTTATGAAGAAATTATTCCTTGCGCTTGTTGTACTGTGCGGATGTTGCTGGCTGATCTCGGGCTGTAGTAAAAACACACCTCAGATTACTGCTATCAACCCTTCAATGACAGCATCCATAGGCACTTATAATTTTACTGCTTCCACTGTTGTTCCTTCTACGCTCGACACCCAGTCGCAGCAGGTGGGCAATATAGATTCTGTTGAAAATCTGTATATTACCGGCCACACTACCGACCTGGTATATACCAAAGACTATATAAGACTCCAGCTTACCCGGTTCGACGGCCTTACAGGTACCTTTTCAATAGTTCAGGGCCAGGCAGGTGCTGTATATTTTCATAATGGTGTCATGAGTACCGCCATAGGTGGTATAGTAGCCGTTACCCGTATCACATCCAACAGCTTAATCGGTTATTTCTCCTTTACTACCGGCGATGGCATAAGTGTTACCAATGGCACATTTACGGTGGGCTTGCCCGATGGTATGCCGTTCTGATAACAGATACTCTTTTATTTTCAGGCCTTCTGAATTGCTGATAATACTAAAACACAGGGGGTTTACGTTATACAATTCCATAATTTTGCGGATACTTGCAGCTGTTTTCCGGTAGGTTTTGAGGCTAGTGATTTGTGTTATGACTTGCAGCACCAATACATTATGATAGTAAAGGATAAGGAAGAGGGCATTGTAAAATCAACAATCGGCTTTTGAAAAGCAATCTGGCAATAATAATTCTGACGCTGTTTGCAGTGTTTGCAGCTTGCAGTAAAGCTGCCGGTCCTGCCAATGGCAACAGCATACAACCTAATAACCGCATAGATTCGCTGGTATCAATGAATGCCCAGGTAAATGCAGCGCTCTGGCAAACAGATTCAGCGTTTGCTTATGTGGTCAGGCAGGAACAAAATGACAGCCCGGAAGTTAACCTGATGATATCGGCTACCAATTACAGTAATTCTGTACCCACCACTATCTCATTTGCAGTCAATAACTATACCGGCGCCAATACCTACCAGATTAATCCGCCATTCACGGCTGCATACTATTACATTGGTTCGCGCCGGTTTGCAGCTACTTCTGGCCAGCTGGTAATAACTGTAAACCAGATTGTGGTAAAATCTGTTTCAGGTTTTGACACCGGTTATTCGCTGAACGGGACATTTAATTTTGATGCTGATACCTTGCATGTCACCAATGGTGTATTTAATGTTGCCGCGCCATAATGAATATTGCAATTCAACCCGTGATTTCATTTCTGTTCTTTATCATTTCCTTTTCATTCTGAATGGCTGTAACAACAGGCATCTGGGCATATATTAAGCCTGTGTAAAATAAAAAACTGCCTGCTTACAGGCAAGTAACTTCGTAATATTGCAGAAATTTTATCAAAGCTTCGCTGATGAGTAAAATATTGTTTTGGATCTTGGTTTGCATTCCATACTTCGGATGGGCGCAAAACTATTCCGCTCTCGTATTTTCCGATATTCACCTGTCGCTTGATTGGGACCAGGATGCCAGGAGAAACTGTGACGCAGATACCTCTTTGTTCCAGTCGGCCCTCAAAGTGGCCTCTGGTAAATACAAATACATATTGTTACCCGGAGATTTAATGCAACATGGCAATACGCACGACACAAACAGCCTCCGGAAAACCTTTACCTATATTTTTAGCCATTTGCACCAGATCGATCCAAATGCAATTATTATCCCTTCATTAGGTAATAATGATTGCCTGAACCACAATGAGCCGGACAATACTACCTTCCGCATATTTTATGATTGTCTGCTTAAATGTCTGGATAAAGATGGAACCATATCAAACGACTTCCTCACCGGTGGCTATTATCAATATACTTCCGGAGGCCTTTCATTCCTGTCACTGAATACGGTATTATTCAGAAACAACAGCGATTTCAATACCCTGGAACTTGACTGGCTGGAGCAACGCCTGGTGCAGGACAGCGCAAATAAACAGGATGTATGGATAGTGTATCATATACCGCCTGGTACAGACTCTGATAGGGTAAGACATGTCCCGACCCAACGTTGGGATCCGGCATTGGAACAACGCTATGCGCAACTGATGCGCCGTTTTGCACCCATTATAAAGTACCAGCAGGCCGGCCATCTGCACATGGACGACGACAAGCTGATTATGCAGAGTGGCCGGCTGTCTTCCTATATTCATATTTCGCCCGGGCTTAACTGGCGCAACGGTAATAACCCTGCCTTCCAGGTGCTGCATGCAGATAAAAACCTGGATACCGTAAAAGATATAATCACCCACTACTCAGATACCAGCGGCCACCATTGGGACAGTTATTCGTTTCACGATTTCAGTTTCGGTTTCTTCATTCACTTTAACACTCAAAGCAAAGAGGGTAATGAATTTATGCGCCACCTTACCACAAACAGGCCTGATAAAACTCACCAGCATGGTATCCCGTCCTGGAACGAAGTTTTTGCAAAGCGGTCTGAGATCGGGAACCGATAGTTGTGGAGTTTTATCAACACAAGCATTTACCCTATCATTTTATAGCCAGTATAGCTGAGAAGGAACGCTATAAAACCTATTATCTTTATAGATCAAAAATAATCCTGAACGTGGTCCCCTTATTTACTTCACTGTCTATACTGATAGTTCCACCCAATGACTGCACCTGCGTTCTGACCATAAACAGCCCTATTCCCCTGCCTTCAATAAAAGTGTGAAAACGTTTGTATAAACCAAATACCTGATCCTTTTTTTTCGCTAAGTCTATCCCCATGCCATTATCTCTGAAAACAATTTGCATTTTATCTACCGTTTTGGTGCTGGATATTTGAAAAACAGGCTGCATCCCGGGTTGTCTGTACTTAATGCTGTTGGATATAAGATTATAAAAAATACTATAAATATAACTTTTAAAGGTAAATAATTCGTCAATAGCCGAGAAATCAACCTCTATAACCACATCCAGTTCATAAATTGATTCCGAAAAATCCGAAATTACCTTTTGCACAATTTCCGATAATAGTATCTTTTCCTTCTGTTCATTTACGTCTTTTCCTATTTGCAAAATATTATTCAGATCCATTATCGCCTCATCTATTTTCCTCACCGAATCTGAAAGATGACCGATTAATTCTTCTTCTCCCTCCTGTAGCCCATATTTATTTATTTTAATAAGCTCGGTCAGGCCCATGATGTTGGCTACTGGCGCTCTTAAATTATGAGATATGATATACGAAAATTGCTCCAGGTCTTTATTCCGTTGCAATATGTCTTTCATCATTTTCATCTTCTCATTTTCAGCCTCTTTTATTTCCGTTTCATCATGTACTATACCGTATCTTCTTATTACAACTCCAGCATCGTTTTTCACATGGTGATTTTTGGCGTATATGTATTTGATGGAATTATTATTTAAAACAATCCTGTAATGAAACTCACAATCCGAATCGTTTAATCTGGATTCTTTAATTTGTTCAATTATAAATTCCCTGTCATCCGGATGCAAAAAAGAAACTACCGATTCAAAAGGTCTTTGATTGTCGTCTGGCGAAAGGCCAAAAATCCGGCATGCCTCTTCCGACCAGGTGGTTACACCCGTCTTGATGTCTTTATCCCAGCTGCCTATATGCGCTATGGCCTGTGCCTGAATTAAATGCTTTTCACTATGTACTAGCCTTTGCTCCACCTCCCGTTTATGTTTTTCTTTTTCAAAAACACTCAAAGCAAACGAAATATCTCCTGCTGCCTCCTCCAGTAATTCAATCTCATCTTTACCAAAAAAATTGACTTCCCGTCCATACACAAAAAAGGCTGCGTACAAATTGCCCGACTTCCAGATCGGCAATACCATCCCTGAACGGAATTCATGGCTCAGTACAATTTGTTGATACTGTTCATAATCAATGTTACTTTTACTGTCATTGGATATATAAAAACTACCAGTTGCCAGTATATGATTAATTGAGGGTAACTGCTCAATTGGCGTTTCATCAGAGCTTAATACAATTTCAGGTAAAATTCCGTTACCAGCTACCATTCTTATTGCCTTATTCTCCGGGTCAATAGTACCTATCCATGCTCCTCTGAACTTACCCAGTTCAATAGCGATGCGGCAAGCTTCGGCAAAAACAATTTGTTCAGATGTAGCATGCACTATGGTCTTATTAATATAGCTCAGGAAAGAATATAGCCGGTTTGCCTTAAGCCGGCTTTCTTCATAGTTTTTCCTTACCGTAATGTCCCGGAAATTGCCAACAAAGGCCTTTACATGGTCTAGTGCAAGATAATTTGTTGTCGTTCCTTCCGTCCAGATATAATGCCCTTCCTTATGTTTTACCCTGTTCTGTGTAAATATCGGCTTGCCGGGATTTTTGATGGATTCTTCCATCCTCTGATAAACAACCTCCATTTCATCCGGGTGAAAAAATATAGAACCATCCTTACCCATAAATTCATCAAAGGAATAACCCATGAGTCGTTCCGTGGCGGGCGATACATAGGTCACATTACCGGTACTGTCCAGCATAACAATCGGCTCATCATTGCTTTCCACCAGCGCCTGGAATCTCTTTTCCGTTTCTTTAAGTTTTTCCTGCGCTATTACACTTTCCGTTATATCCCTGAAGTTGCCTACCAGCGCTTTCACATGCTCATCCTCCAGTAAATTGGTTACTGTACCCTCAACCCATATGTAATGCCCTCCATTATGCCTCATCTGGTTTCTTCCATAAACCGGAACTCCCGGATTCGCCTTTGCTTGGGCAATCCGTTTCCTCAAATCACTTACATCTTCCGGATGAAACAACAGTGCTACATCCATCTCTTTTATTTCATCAAATGTAAATCCAAGTATTTTAGTAAATCCGGGAGACAGGTACATAAGTTTGCCCTCTGCATCCCTCATGGTAAGAGCATCTGGTGTGTGCTCTACTATAGCTTTAAATTTATTATCAATGGCCTGCTCAAGGTTAATTTTCTCTACCATTTTCCGGTACGAAATATCAACAATTGCTGCCAGTAACATAGTGCCTGTAGTTGTTTCCAGCGGACTTAATCCTATTTCTACAGGAAATTGAGAACCGTCTTTTTTCTGAGCAAGCAATTCTCTGCCTTTACCCATAGCTCTCACCTCCGGCGCTGAGAAGTAGGTATTTCGTAAACCCGGATGAGTTTCTTTATATTTAGCAGGCATAAGTACTTCTATGCTCTGCCCTGTAAGTTCGCTGCTTTCATATCCGAACAGCTTTTCAACCTGATTATTCATGAGGGCTATCTGTCCTTCTGCATTTACAATTATCATTGCGTCGTGAGCAGACTCAAGTAGTATTTCAAATGTATGCGCCGAGTGAATAATTCTATTTTTCATCTGTATAATAAACACAAAATTAATAAAAAATATTGTACAAAACTATACTAAGATATTAATTAATAGTTTATTATTAAATAATAATACTTCAATATGTACTATAAAAAATGAGTTGTACATATTACCATACAATAAGACCTAAAGGTGCTTTTATCTTTTATTGCAAGGATTTTATAATAACCCGCTATCAAAACTCCTGATTAGAATTCAAAGTTGATTAGTAGTGATGCTGTAATCCCCCTTATAGCATGGGTTTGCGGGTAGAGAAGGGGGACATAGGTAGATGTGAATTGGGTAAAATTGATGGTGGTTCACTATTATCACATCATATCTGCGAAGGTAATGATAATGCTCATTTGATTTATAATTACCCGGCAATGTATTAGGGTATCTTAGGTCGGTCTTGATTTCTGATAAGGATTACCGGCTAACGATATTAGCAGATGGATGTGCCGAGGGAGACCCAAAAGTACACCATGTGCTGGTTACGAAAAATTCTCCAACCAGGCATATATATTTAAAGTTGAGGTGTGGATTAACTGGTAATGTAGTTTACATACGCGCCTGGTCACAATTATTCGCACTACCTGGAGATACATATACTATTATCCCAAAAAATCAGGCGGATACAACGTTTGCCCATACTCCGCTGCCATAGCTGTCATTCTTTTTATACCTTCACCATCAATGGGTGGTGGTGGCAAAAAGGTCCCTGCATCAGTGGGTTTGCCCATAGCCATAAACATTTCTTCCAGGCCTGCCGGCACTACAGTGCAGAGCAGAGTTACTACTTTATCCGTCTTATTTTTAAACTTATGTATAATGCCACCTTTAGGAATGACTACATAGGCACCCTTTTCGGCAATATAAGTACCCGCTTCCGACTTAACTTCCACTTCTCCCTCTGACACAAAAAAGGTTTCATGAAAGTGCGCATGTGCGTGCGGAACAGGACCGCCACCCGGAGGTATCAGCATTTCTATAGTCGCGAAATCACCTCCTGTCTGCCGGCCACTTACCAGTATCCGGTAGTTGCCGCCCACAACAGAAATTGTTTGCCCGTCGTTTGCGCCAACTGCTATAGGCGCTACTTTTCCATTCTCCATTTAGTGGTTCGTTTAATTACTATCAAATATACGGGATATTGCTGCATAGCAAGACGAATACACACCGAAAAAGTATTACTGGTAGATAAGCACCGGCGCATAAGAGGCGTTTATAATGGCACATTACCGGTAGAAATGATTAGGATTATTGCAGATATTGCAACCCTGAAAATGGAAGATTGATGAAAATGATTGCCTGAAGGCAATTTCATTGACTGTAATATACTGTATAACTTTGTTGCCTGGATTACCAAAATATACCAATGAAAATATTGATTTTTCGCAAGAAGAAAACGGAGATATAGTCAACAATTTAAGCTTTGTGCCCTAAATAAAATATTTCAGGCAATTTGACTTTGACTTGGGCCATATAAGATGGCGGTATCTCTATTTCCCAATGCCACTGACTTAAAATATGGAGGATTCCTATTTCTTATTACTCTAAAATATATAATCCAAATTATTAGGAAATTTCACTTCTTTTTTCTATATTTGTGCCCTAATAATCCAAAAATGCCAAATTATCAAACTATGAAACAATTCCATCATAAGTTTTCCACCCTTTTTTTTCAGGCAACCCGCAATTTGTCAATATAAAACAGATAATAAGATAATAATAAATAATTTATGAAATAGATCCTGAAAACGCCTAGCCGCAAAAACCCGTAATTAATTCATGGAGAACCTTGTGCTTAACCTTTTCGCCCTTATGGTAAAATTATTGCACACAAAACTGCACACTATCCCGGCAAATGTGCAATTTCCATTTTCTAAGTACTTGTAAGTCAATAAAAAAGTGTGCAAAATTATTTTTGCTGTGCAGTGTTCAATTCCTGGTGATCCTTTTTTTTCAGCCTTGGTGC